>Ga0187846_10000186_pt1 | contig 37750 bp, 40 predicted proteins | sample TC_taG_FD_161473 | JGI IMG/M metagenome (GOLD analysis project Ga0187846, IMG submission 161473) | Biofilm microbial communities from the roof of an iron ore cave, State of Minas Gerais, Brazil - TC_06 Biofilm (v2) | ecosystem: Environmental > Terrestrial > Deep subsurface > Cave > Wall biofilm... | reverse complement strand
CATCCCGGCAGCGGTGGCACACAGCAGCCACGGCGAGAAGCGCAGTTGCGCGTACGCGCTGCGCGCCACCATGCGCCGGATATCACCGACGCCGGGATACGGCCGCAAGCTGCGCACCTGCTCGGTCAACCCCAGCCACAGCGGGCCCTGCCGCTTCAGGCTCGCTGCGAGCGTACAGTCGTCGATCAGCGCGCCGCGGATCGATCCGACACCACCCGTGCTCGCCAGCGCAGTGCGACGCACCAGCGCAAAGCCGCCCGCAGCCGCCGCGGTCCTGGCGTCCGGCCGGTTGACCCAGCGGAACGGGTACAGCATCTGGAAGAAGAAGACGAAGGCGGGGATCAACGCGCGTTCGGCAGCGCTTTCGCATCGCAGCTTCACCATCAGCGAGGCCATCGCCAGCCGGCCGGCTTCGGCGCGTGCGACCAGTGCACGTAGCGCCGCCGGGCCGCATTCGATATCGGCGTCCATCAGCAGCAGGTACCCCGGCGGCGCCTCGGACATGACCGACGTTTCAGCGTGCGCGACGCCTTGCTCCAGTGCCCATAGCTTTCCTGTCCAGCCCGCGGGCAGTGGCGCACCCTGGACGACCTGCACGCGCCCCGTTGCCCGCGCTGTCGCTTCGCGCGCTCGGTCGAACGTGCCGTCATCGCTGTTGTCGTCCACCACAACCACCGAAAAGGATCCGGGGTACTGCTGCTGCAACAGGGCGGCGAGCGAGCGTCCGATCAGGTCCGCCTCGTTGCGCGCAGGCACCACGGCGGTCACGGCGGGCCAACGAGCGGGTTCCTGCGGGCGATCGCGGTCATCGCGCTCCAGGCAACGCCAGAAACCGCCGCGGGCGGCGAGCAGGTACACCCAAGCCGCCAGTGCCAGTAATGCCAGTGCCGCAGACACCGGATTCGGATTCATCGGATCGTCCCCGCCTGCCGGAACCAATCGATCGCGTCGCGCAGTGCTTCGGTCACCGGCCGCGCGGTGTAACCGAGTTCGGATTGCGCCTTGGCGCTGGTGAAGAACATCCGGTACTTGGCCATCCGCAGTCCGTCCAGCGTGGCGAAAGGCTCCCGCCCGGTGACGAAGCGCGCGAACAGCTCGGAGGTCCAGGCGATCGGATACAGGAGCCGGCGCGGCAGGCGCACGGTCGAGGGCTTGCGCCCCACGAGCTGCGCGATGGCCTCCAGCATCCGCGCGAGCGTCACGTTTTCACCCCCCAGGATATAGCGTTCGCCGACGCGGCCCACCTGCAGCGCGAGCAGGTGGCCGTGCGCGACGTCGTCCACGTGCACCAGGTTCAGCCCCGTGTCGACGAAGGCCGGTATCCGTCCCGACGCCGCCTCGACGATGATGCGGCCAGTCGGGGTCGGCCGCACGTCGCGCGGACCGATTGGCGTCGAAGGGTTCACGATCACCACGGGCAAAGCGTCGTCGCGCGCCATTTCCAGGGCGAGCAACTCGGCCGCAACTTTGCTGCGCTTGTAGGCCCCGATCGCCTCGTTCTCGTTCAGCATCGTGCTTTCGTCGGCGGGCGTGCCGTCCGGGTTCAGCCGCAGCACAGCGACGCTGCTGGTGTACACGACTCGCTCGACTCCTGCCGCCTTCGCGGTGTGCAGCACGGCACGTGTGCCTTCGAGGTTGTTGCGGACGATCTCGCCCGGATCGGGCGCCCACAGGCGGTAGTCGGCAGCAACGTGGAAGACGCAGCGAGCGCCGGCCATTGCGCTCGAGACCGCACGCTCGTCGCGCATGTCGCCCTCGACGATCTTCAGCCCGGGCAGATCCAGGTTGGTGCGGGGGCTGCTGGCGCGCACCAGGGCGCGCACGCTGTAGCCCGCTGCAAGCAGCGCGCGCGCAACTGCAGATCCGACGAAGCCGGAGGCACCGGTGACGAGGGCCAGATCCGCCATGTTCTGTGTTGCCGTGGTTTCCGCCGTCGACGCGCGGCAGCTCGGCAAAGGGGTTCGACTCGGGCGGCAAGCTTATCCGAACGCGCCGCTGGACGCGGGCGCCGAAGGCTGCTGCAATGGGTGCGAGGCAAGTCGGCTATGCAACTGGGAACGGACGCCGAGATGCGTATCCCTGAAGGCATTACAAACGAGCCGCTCTGGGTGAAGCGCTGCTGCAAGATTCGCGCTCGCGCGCGAGATCTGCTGGACGGCCGGATGGATGTAATCGCCGCCGCTCGAGCTCTTGCGCCGTTGGCATTTTGGGTGCGCGCAAGGGCAGATCCAGACTTTCGCGTCTTCGAATCAATCCTCTGCGGATGCGTGAGTTTGCCAATTGGCTCCGAACGCGCGCACTGGGCACCTGAAGCCCTGGCACGCGAAGACCAAAAGATTCATGAGGTCCGGAAGCGATGGACTGAAGCTGGACTCGCGGCTGCGAGAAATCTGTCGTCGAAATACGAATGGGCCATTGGGCGTCGGGAAGAGCTGAGGCGGTTGGGTGTCAGGGGTCCACGCGAAGAGCAGCGATTCCGGACGATCGCGCCAGCGATCTGGACTCTCGGCCACTCTAGAGTTGTCAGCAGGAGAACAAATCCGCCAGATCTACGCGCGCGGCGGGCAACAGGCGGGCGGCGACCGTCTCGGGCGGGCGGTGCTCGGTGATTTCGGTGTAACCGTCTTTCGTCGGACCGAGGTGGCGCAGCAGCACCTTACCCTCGACATCCACGATCCACAGCTCCGGAACTCCATGCCGCGCGTACAAGGGCGCCTTGACCGTGCGGTCGAAGCGCAGCGTCGTGTCGGCGACCTCTATCGCTAGGAGCACGTCCGCTGAAGCAGGCAACACCCGCCGCCTGCGGCATTCCGGGCGAAGAATCAGGAGGTCCGGTTGCGGTTCCGAAATCGGTCTCAAGACCACAGGGGCCTGCACCGATATGAAGCCAGCAGGGCCGGCGGCAAGCACCAGGATCTCGGTGAGGCGATTGACCGCGTGGCAGTGTCTTCCGCCGATCGGCGCCATCTCCAGCAGTTCCCCCTCGATCAGTTCAACACGCTCGTCGGGTCGAAAAACGCCGGCCTCCCCCATACGGTGGAAGTCTTCGACCGTCAGAGCGCGTCGCTGGAATTCGAGGGGTGCACCCATGGGCTGAATCGTAATACTCGGATTGCTCGCTGTCTCCACCGTCAGCGGTAAACGCGCCACCGCGAAGCCGGAGGCACCGGTGATGAAGGCCAAATCCATGTTTTGCGCTGCCATGGTCTCCGCCGTCGAGGCGCGGCAGTTCGGCAAAGGGGTTCGACTCGGGCGGCAAGCCTATCCGAATGCAGCGATGGACGCGGACGCCGAAGGCTGCTGCAATAGGTGGGTGTGCCATCGATGGCTTGAGCGTTCTGGCGGGGGCCCGTGTAAAGATGAGTTGCAGAGCACGCGATGCTTGTCGATTGCTTTCGGTCGTCCTTACTGGCGTTGCATTGGCTCTTCCGCTCGTCGCCCGGTCCGCGTTTGTGTGCAAGCCGCCAGGCGGATCGACGATCATCCGCGACGACCTACCGCCCGAGTGTGCAAGCGTTGAAATTCGCGAAATGAATCGCGACGGCTCCCTGAAGCGGATCATCCCGCCGCCGCTAACAGCCGAGCAGAGGAAGGCGGAGCAAGACGAGCAGAGACGGAGGGCTGAGTGTAGTCAGCAGAACGAGGCGCAGAAACAAGGGGATGAGGTTCTCGTGAAGCGCTATCCGATGGAAGACGATCTGATCGCCGCTCGCGACCGCGCTTTTGCGAACGAAAAGGCCCGAATCGAGCAGGAAAACCAAAGGCTGAAGCAACTGAAGCAGACTCGCGCACGCTTGGAAGACGAGAAGGCATCGTACAAGGGGCGCGCGATGCCGGACGCGATGAAAGCCGCTTTCGAAGCCAACGATTCAGCGACGGCAGCGACGGAACATCAAATCGAGGTTATTCATTCGGGGTTGGGGCGAATGGCGGCGAAGTTCGATGCGGACTTGGAGCGGTACCGAGAACTCGTGAAGGGCACCGCCAAACCCCCGTGCCGCCTCGAGGATTGAAATGGAGTGGTGCGGGATTGGTCTCCACCGTTATCGGTAGGCACGCCACGAAAGCCACGCCGCCGCGATCGCCAGCGTTGCGACCGTGACCGGAATTCCGGTACGAGCGTGGCGCCGCCAGTCGATCCGGATCCCGCGTCGCTCGGCGGCCGCGACCACGATGATGTTCGCGATCGAGCCGACGATCAGCAGGTTGCCCGACAGCGTGCTGGCGAGCGCCAGCAGCGGTCCGTCCGACGCAGGCCGCGCCACGGGTAGCAGCAGCATCACTGCCCGAACGTTCGACACGAGATTCGACAGCACGAACGTCACCGCGAACAGCGGCGCTGGCGATGCCAGCGGCACCCCGGCGTCCGCTAGATAGTGCACCGCCTGCCGCGTCAGGCCGGTGTCCGCGAAGGCGCGGTTCACGACGAACAGGCCGATGAACAGAATCAGCAGCTCCCAGTCGACCTGGCCAAGCATCTCGCGAGAATGCAGTTTGCGACTCATCAGCAGCAACCCGGCACCGACCAGCGCCGCAACCTCGCGCGGCCACGACGTGAACAGGAACACTGCCATCAGCGCCGTCGCAACCGTAAGGCCCTTGGCAGTCTGCCAACCGTCCAGCGCGATGACGCGGTCTGCAGCTTTTGCAGCGTCCGGCGTCGCCGGAGTTCGCGTTTCGATCGATGTCGTGCCCGAACTCTCACCGGGCCGTTCTGCCCAGCACCCGCGCGACTGCCAGGCGATGACCATCCAGATCGCCACCAGCCCGCCCAGCACCGGAACGCTTGCCTCGAGCAGGTAGCTGCCGAACGGCACCCCGAGTACCTGTCCGATCAGCATGTTCTGCGGGTTTCCGATCAGTGTTGCAGCCGACCCGACATGGGCGCCGCACGCCAGCGCAAGCAGGAAAGGGGCAGGATCGAGGCTGCGGCGGGCACAGGCGTCGGGGCCGCGATCACCATGAACGAGAACAGCAGCAGCAGCGTCGGCAGGTGGATCGCACGCGCGGCCTGTTCCGGCGTCAGCGCACCGGTACCTACCAGCGCGATTGCGCCCAGCAGCGCGATCCCGGTGCAGTCCAGTTGCAAAAACGGCAGCGCACCCAGGATCATCCCCAGGTACACGGCGGCGCAGATCGCGACGATCGGCGCGGTCACGTGTGCAAGTTACAGCCCACTAGTGAGTTCGCGACGGCTGGCTGCGCGCCGGCGTCATTCCCTTGCGCAGCAGCAGGTTCTCCGCCTTGCGCCGGACATCCACGATGGCCGGATCGACGACGTCCCGGGTAGCCTGAATCAGAAGGCGCAGCATCGCTTCGAGCTCGCGCGCGGCGTCGTCGTGCATCAGCCCGCTGTCGATCAGCTCGATCGGCTCGCAACGCCGGCGCAGCGGTCGCGGCCCCGGCATTTCCATCCGTTTGGAGGCCTGCGCGCTGACGATTTCCAGGCACCTGCGGGCGAGCGACATACTGAAACGGTCGTTCTGGTCGCGCAGCCGACCCTCGATATCGATCCAGAACTCGGCCGTCCCGGCCGCATGGTAAATCCGCGGCAGCTCGACTTCGAGGTTATGGACGCCGAGACCTCCTGCGTAGCCGCACCGCATCGATTCCGGAGCGCGCGGCCACGACTGCGGCGGTGCGTCGCGATCGGCCGACGAATCGAACACGATTGCATGGTTCGCCACTCCCGCCAGCGCCTGCATCACGTTCGCGTTGCCATCGCTGTACTGCGTGACGAAAAAGATCTCGGGTCGCGCGACGACGAAGCGGCGCAGCGCGTCCGGGTCGACGTTTGCCCGCGCGGTCCGAAGGTTCAGTTGGACCCGCCCGTTGCGCGCACGCACCTGCTCCGCCAGGCCGCACACGACGTTCTCACCTTGGAGGAGCTGCTCGACCGCAGGCCCACTCAGGTGCAGTGCAGTCCGGACATAGCGCGGAAGCTCCTTGAATGCCCGTCGGATGCGCCCGACCGACGGGTAGCGGCCCGGCGTGCCCTGTTGATCCGGTGAGTAGAGAAAGCCCCATTCGACGAACGGATACAGGTCGGAGACGACGGCAAGCTCCGCCAGCGCAGTGGCCTCATCGACGCCGTTCAGACCGCAACAAATGAGCGGCATGGCGACAACCTCCGAGAGGTTTTGGACTATACAAGCCCCTGCAGCTGGACACGTCCGATCCGCCCGTCGTGTAGCGCGCTGGCGACAAGCACCCCGGCCGCGCCCGCTTCGCTGCACCTGCGCAGATCGTCCGCATCGCGAACGCCGCCGGCCGCATAAAGACGCGAGCCAGGTGCCAGTTGACGCAGCGTATCCAGACGATCGAGGTCTGGGCCTAGATCGCTGCCCACGCGTGCAAGGTTCATCGCGATCAGATCGACTCCAAAGCGCGGCAGGCGCTGCAGCAGCGCGGATTCTCCCAATAGGCGGTCGCCTTGGTAGTCGACCGACAGCACCGCAGTCGGACAATGCCGGAAGAATTGTTCGGCCTCGCTGGCGGATAGCGCCTCCGATGCGAGCACCGGGGTACCGCGCCGGGCCACTTCCGACAGGTCTGCACGCGTGCGAATCGCCGCGTCGATCCAAAGGGCCAGGTGCGGCGCAGCGGACCGCACCGCATCCAGTGCTGCCCATTGAGGCGCCTCGCCCAGCAGCGCATCGACGTCGGCTACGTACATGCGCCGGAACGGGAACAGCTCCAGCAGGCCCGCGACCACGTCCTCAATGCGCGGCGAAGCGCATATGCGCGAGCGAATCGGCCGATAATGCGCGCGGTCGCCACGACGGGCGTGCACAACCAGCCCGCCCATCAGGTCGATCACCGGTATCACTTCGCAGGGAACGTCGTCGGGGTCGTCGTGCGCGTCCACGTGTTTGAGTTTATCTGCGGCGGCGGGCTTGCCTTGCAGCCGTTGCCCGCGAGCCTCGCGCGCGAAGGCGATCTGATGCTGTCCGCTGTGCTCGACGATCTGCTCGAACTGCCGAACGTCGAAGTTTCTTTCGCGCGCGACGCGCGTCTCGCGCTGCCGCAGCTGCGCGGGCGAGCCGCCGGCGGGCAGTCGCGTGTTGCGCGCGCCTGCTGGCGCTCCCCGGCTGAACCGGCCGCGGAGGCGTTCGCACGCGAGATCCGCAGCGCCGACGCGGTGTGGCCGATCGCGCCCGAGACGGGCGGCGAGCTCGAACGAACAGCCCGTGCCGTGCTGGACGCAGACCGCGTGCTGCTGGGCTCGCAGCTGCAGGCGATCGCGATCGCCGCCAGCAAATCGGCCACGGCGCAGCGGCTGCAGGAGCAGGGGATCGCCGTCGTGCCATGCTTCTCGCCGGGGCAGATGTGGCCCGCGATCGAGGGGCGATGGGTGGTGAAACCCGACGATGGTGCCGGTGGCTTGCAGGTGCGCGTGCTCGATACCGGCGAGCTGGCCGCAAGCGCAGTGGCCGACGCAGCAGTACATGGCGAAGTCAAGCTGATCGCACAGCCGTGGATCGAAGGCGAGGCGATGAGCCTTTGCGTACTGGCATCGCCGGGCAGCGTTGCCGCATTGAGCGTGAACCGGCAGCGCCTGAAGATCCAGTCAAGCGAGCTGCGGCTGCGGGCGATCGAGGTCAACTGCCAACCGGTGAACCCGCCGCTGGCGCAGCTGGCAGAGCGGGTGGCCGAAGCGATTCCCGGTTTGCGCGGCTATTTCGGGATCGACTTCGTGCGCAGCCCTGCGGGTCCGCTGGTGATCGAAGTCAATCCCCGACTGACCACCTCGTATGCCGGGCTGAGGGGCGCGTTCGGATGGAACGTCGCGCAGTGGGTGTTGGCCGATGCTATGGGCGAAGCCTTGCCGCCCATACCTGCAGGCACCGGTCGCACAGTGACGTTGAAGTGGGATTGATGACCCAGTCGGAAATCGCCCAGATCGGCTGGGACATCGGAGGTGCGCACGTCAAGGTCGCTGCGCTCGACGCAGGCGGCCGGTTGGTGGCTGCGTTTCAGCTTCCATGCGAGCTCTGGCGTGGCCTGGACCGCCTGGATCGCGCTTTGGACGAGGCGCTCGCAGCGCTGCCGGCAGCGCCCGGCGCGGCGCACGCTGCCACGATGACTGGCGAATTGGCCGACGTCTTCTCGGACCGGCAGGAGGGGGTGCGCTGCATCGTGGCAGCGCTGAAGCGCTGCGCGCCTGCGCGGCTGCTGGTGTACGCAGGCGAGCATGGATTCCTTGATCCGGAACGGGCAGGGGTGGAATCGGACCAGGTGGCCTCGGCCAACTGGCTCGCAACCGCTCGATTGGTCGCGCGAGGATTGCGCGAGGCGCTGCTGGTCGACGTCGGCAGCACCACGACGGACCTGGTTGCCATCCACGGCGGCCGCGTCGCGGCCGCCGGGCGCAACGATTTCGAGCGGCTGGTCGCCGGCGAGCTTGTCTACAGCGGGATCGTTCGAACGCCGCTGATGGCGGTGACCGACACGATCGAGTTCGAAGGATCGCGTGTCGCGTTGATGGCGGAGCACTTTGCCACCACTGCCGACGTGTACCGCCTCACCGGCGAGCTGAACGAACGCCACGACCAGCACCCCAGCGCGGACGGGGCGGAAAAGACGCCGCAGGCGAGCGCCCGCCGCATCGCGCGGATGATCGGCCTTGATGCACGCGAGCGGCCTTTGACGCACTGGCGCGCACTCGCAACGTCGTTTCGGACGGTGCAAGTGGAGCGGATCCGGCGCGCTGCGCAACGGGTGCTCTCGAGCGCAGAGGTCGGGGCGCGAGGTGTGCTGGTCGCCGCCGGCAGCGGCGCGTTCCTGGTGGCGGACCTGTCACGTGTTCTTGGTCGCGAGCAGATTGCTTTCGCCGATCTGCTCGGATGCCCAACGGTCGATGCGAGCGATGCGGGCGATCCGGATGTGTGCGCACCCGCGATCGCCGTCGCGATGCTCGCCTGGCATTCGGATGCCTAAGGGGCCTGCAACGTTGATCGTCGTCAAGCTAGGAGGGAGCCTGGCGATTGACCCGTCGCTGCGTCGCTGGCTGCAGGAACTCGCCGGCGACAGCACACAGCGGTTCGTCGTCGTCCCCGGTGGAGGGCCGTTTGCCGACACGGTCCGTGCAGCCCAAGGTGTGTGGAATTTCAGCGATCAGGCCGCACACACGCTGGCGATCGCGGCGATGGACCAGTTCGGCCGCATTTTTTGCGCGCTCGAGCCGCGGTCCGTGCCGTGTTCGACGCGGTTGCAGATTGAGCGGGCGTGGGCCGACTCCCGGTTGCCGGTATGGTTACCGGGTCGGATGATGGCTCGGGACCGGAAGCTGGCGCGCAACTGGAACGTTACGTCCGACACGATTGCCGCCTGGTTGGCGCAAGAACTCGCGGCCTCCGGCCTGCTCCTGGTCAAATCGTGCGATCCAGGGGCCAATCCGTGCGACGCCGCCTTCCTTGCAGCTGCGGGGATCGTCGATACTGGTTTGCCGGCTTTTGTTGCCGACCGCGCACTCGCGCTACTCGCCGTTCACAAGGACCGCTGGAGCGAGTTGGCGCAGCTGACAACCAGCCTGCTATGTCGGGTATAGGCGCGAAAAAGCGTCTTTAATTGGATTAAGGACGTTTGCGCTCGATCAGCTTGTTCGCCTCGACGGACGAGTCGGAGTCACCTGTTTCGGGTCAGCCTCGTTGTTCAGAAAGCGCTATGTGTTCAAAATTTCTGTATGTCAGTGATGGTTTCGCTGCGCAGTCGACTTCGATCGTTATTGGGTCAACCGCGCGAACAAGTGCCGCGCGGCCTGCCGCGGCGTGGCCGCAAGCCGCGCATCGGCGCATACGTCGTGCATGTCCAGCACGGCATGCGGCTCGTGATGCAGGCCGGGCTGAGCGACGAGCTGTGGCAGTGGCTGATGGACCAGGGCTGGCGCGTGCCGCCGATTCATCCGGACCGCCGCACGTATCGCGACATTCCGGGATCATTCGTGACTCGGCTGATCGACGCCGACGCCGAGCAGCGCCGGCAGGTGATGTACGAAGCGATGAAGAGCGCGAAACCGAAACCTGCTCCAGCGGGGAAAGGACCCTAACGACCCCTGACCCCCTGCCCGTTTCACCGGCGGGCGGGGCAGGCGAGCCTGCTACGGCTCGATCAGCCCGTAGCGGACAGCGAGCAGCGTCAGTTCCGATTGGTTCTGTACACCCAGCTTCTGCTTGATGTTGTACAGATGCGTGCCCACCGTCGACGAGGCGAGCTTCAGGTTGTCGGCGATTTGGCTAACGGATAGCCCCCGCGCCAGCTGAACGAACACCTCGAACTCTCGCTCCGACAGCTGCTCGGTGGGATTGCCGCCCCCTTCGAGGTCCTGCACTGCGATCCGTTGCGCGATCTGCGGATCGAGGTAGCGCCGTCCACGCGCGATCGTCCGGATCGCTTCGATCAGAGTCTCGGGCGCGCCGCGCTTGGACAAGTACCCGAGCGCACCCGCCTTCAGGGCGCGCCGCGGATGACTCGTGTCCTCGTGCGCAGACAGCGCCAGGATTCGCACCTCGCGATCGCGCGCTGCGATGCGCTTGACCGCTTCGATTCCGCCCATTCCTGGCATCGCCACATCCATCACCACCACGTCTGGATGCAGCTCGCCCACGCGCTGGCAGGCCGCCTCGCCGCTGTCGGCTTCCCCCACCACGTCGATGTCCGGCGTGGCCTGCAGCAGCAGGCGAAATCCCATCCGCACGACCGCGTGATCGTCGACCAGCATCACCCGGATCTTTCCGCTCATCAGTTAGCCTTTAAAAAACCCGAACGATTCGCGCTTACGCGCGGGGGCCATTCGCTTCACGGTTACTCATGGTCATGCGACCGCCATCGCCTCGGCCTGCAGCGGAATTCGCGCCGACACGCATACGCCGCCGCCATCGGGCCGCTGCAGCTCGAAGCTGCCGCCAAGCGCCACCGCGCGCTCGCGCATCCCCAGCACACCATAGTGTCCCGGCCGACGCCAGTCCACCGGCAGCCCGCTCCCGTTGTCGGTCACGCGGATCGACAGGTCCACGCCGTCCACGCGGACCTGGATTTGCACGCGCGACGGCCCGCCGTGCCGCAACGCGTTGTTCACCGCTTCCTGCACGATCCGGTAGGCGGCGGTGGAGAGTGTCTCGCCCGGATCGGGCGGCAGCTTCTGCACGTCGAGCGAGAACTCGACCTGAGCGTGCTGCAGGCGCCAGTCGCCCAGCAAATCGTTCAAGGCCTCGGCCAGTCCGACATGGTCCAGCGGCAGCGGACGCATGCGGGCGATGATCTGGTGCACGACACCGTAGATCTGGCTGGCCGTGTCGACCACCAGGCGCGAGGCCTGTTCCAGCGCCGGATCCTGTCCGCGCACGCGCTGCGCGATCGAAACGCCTGCGCTCTTGATCGCGGTCACCTGCTGGCCCAGCTCGTCGTGCAGCTCGCGCGCGATGGCCGCGCGCTCCTGCTCGATACGAGTCTGGATGATCTGCGTGAGCTCGCGCGACTGCGCCAGGTTCGCTTCGGCTTCAGCAGCGGCGCGGCGCGCCCCGACGCTGTCCTGCACCACCTGTGCCATCCGGTTGAACGCCTCGCCGATCGATCGGGCTTCTTGCCCCGACAGCGTCGGCAGTCGCGTCGAGTAGTCGCCGGCGCCGATTCGCCGCAGACCCTCGACCACCTGGCCAAGCGGCCGCAGCGCCCTCCCGGTCAGGAAATACGCCAGCGCGATAGCGCCCGCCAGGCCGATGGCGGCGCCACCGACGACCTTGACCAGGTCGTCCCAGCCATCCAGCACCGAGCGCGACGCGTCGGCCTTCAGCACCAGCCGGCCTCCGTTCAGCTGGATTTCGGTCGGCTGGGTCGGCGGCGAAACCAGACGCGAGAACCACGCAGGCGCCTCGCGCCCGGCCTTGTAGGTGAAACCGGGACTGCTGTAGATCAGCTGGCCGTTGTCGTCGTACAGCGAAATGTCGTTGCCTCGCACGTGCCCCAACTGGCGCAGAAACTGAACCATTCCCGGTACACCGGCCTGCTCGTAAATCCACCCGACGCGGGTCAGCACCTGGGATGCCACGATGCTGGCGGCTTCGACCTCTTCACGAACGCTGCGACGCGTATCCTCGACCTGCTGCAACACCAGCAGTGCCGTGAACGCGGTGATCAGCGTCGCCAGAATCAGGTTCAGTTGCAGTCGCAGGCTCATCGGTCAGCTCTCACGGGAGTCTTTGAATTTTATGGAGTTTCCGGATTAGCATGGACGGTTGCTGCGAAGCAGCACACAGGCTCCAGAAAATCATGAGCCCCGATTCCGTTCCGTATCCATGACGTCGGGGTGGCGTCGGCGCACACTGCAGCCGGTACCGAAACACCCGTGCGGTACGAAATTTGGAGGGGCCGAAACAGCGGCTCGTTCGAGTTCCAAGGAAAACGGACGCTTCACCAAGGAGTCTTACCATGAAATGGGAAACCCCGGCTGCCGCTGAAATCCGCTTCGGCTTCGAAATCACGATGTACGTGGCCAATCGGTAATCCGCGTCTCTCGAAGATTCCCCCGGGCGCCGCGGCGGATCAAACCGCCAAGGCGCCCGGTGCGTTATAGCCGCCTCCTCTGCGGGTTCGCGACCGGCTCACCGCAGAGCGAACGCGGCGAACCGACACCATGAAGGTACGCGTGCTTGGAAGCGCCGCGGGCGGCGGCTTCCCGCAGTGGAACTGCAATTGCGGCAACTGCCGCGGCGTGCGCACCGGCACGATCCGCGCCCGTGCGCGCACGCAGTCGTCGATCGCAGTCAGCAGTGACGAAAAATCCTGGGTCCTTTTTAACGCTTCGCCGGACATCCTGCAGCAGATCCGCGAGTTCCCGGCGCTGCAGCCCGGCGACAAGCTGCGCACCACCGGCATCGCGGCCATCGTGCTGATCGACGCCCAGGTCGATCACACCACGGGCCTTTACATGCTGCGCGAACACAACCGCCCGCTCGAGCTATGGTGCACCGATCCGGTCTTCCAGGACCTGACTACCGGCAACCCGGTGTTAAAGGTGCTGGACCATTTCGCCGGCGTGCGGCGCCACACGTTGCCGCTCTCGGGCGGCGGCTTCTCGGTCCCAGGGATCGAGGGCCTGCGCTTTCAGGCGCGATCGCTCAGCAGCAAGGCTCCGCCGTATTCGCCGCACCGCGACGACCCGCAGCCGGGCGACAACATCGGCATGACGATCACGGACGAGCGCAGCGGCGCCAGCCTCTTCTACGCTCCCGGGCTGGGCGCGATCGAGCCGGGCGTGCGCGAAGCGATGATGGCGGTGCAGTGCGTGCTGGTCGACGGCACCTGCTGGACCGACGACGAGCTCGTGCGACTGGGGGTTTCGCACAAGCACGCGCGCGACATCGGGCACTTGCCGCAAAGCGGCGCCGGCGGGATGATCGAGCAGCTTGATGCGCTGCCCGCGCGCACGCGGCGCGTGCTGATCCACATCAACAACACGAACCCGATCCTGAACGAGGACGGTCCCGAGCATCGCGAGCTTGCGCGCCACCGCATCGAGGTTTCGTACGACGGACTGGAAATCGATCTGTGAACCCGAGTACAAGCCCGAGTGTCGAGCGCGCCAACCCCGCCATAGCGGGCCAAGCCGCGTGGAGCCGCGCCGAGTTCGAAGCGAAGCTGCGCGAGAAGGGCAAGGCGTATCACATCCACCATCCGTACAACGTGATGCTGAACACGGGAAAGGCGAGCCGTGAGCAGATCCAGGGTTGGGTGGCGAACCGCTTCTACTACCAGATCGCGATCCCGGTGAAAGACGCCGCGATCATCGCCAACTGCCCCGATCGCGAAATCCGTCGCGGCTGGGTCCAGCGCATCCTCGACCACGACGGTTTCGAGATCGGTGGGGTCCGCGACGACGGTGGCATCGAGGCGTGGATCCGGCTGGGAATCGCGGTGGGCCTTTCACGCGAAGAGATCCTGGATCTGCGCCACGTCGTTCCCGGTGTGCGCTTCGCCGTAGACGGATATATCAACTTTGCGCGGCGCTCTCCCTGGCAGGAGGCGGTGTGCTCCTCGCTGACGGAGCTGTTTGCGCCCGAGATCCACAAGCAGCGCCTGTCGACCTGGCCCGAGCACTATCCGTGGATCGAATCGTCGGGCCTGCAGTACTTCCGCAACCGGGTCAGCCAGGCGCGCCGAGATGTGGAACAGGGCCTGCAGGTCACGCTGGATCATTTCAACACGCGTCCTTTGCAGGAGCGCGCGCTGCAGATCCTGCAATTCAAGCTGGACGTGCTGTGGGCACTGAGCGATGCGCTCGTCACCCGCTACGGAGTGGTCCCATGAGACATCCTGTGTCAACCCCCAGCGGTGGTGAGCGAAACGAATGGCCCCCCGCGCGTCAGCGTGAATCGTTCGGGTCTTTTGAAGGCTAACTTGTGAGCGAGACGACTGCGCTGGATACCAAGCCGCGCGTGGGTTCGGGCTTCCGTCTGCAGTACGAGCAGGCGCAGCAGGCCTGGGTGCTGCTGTTCCCGGAGGGCATGGTCAAGCTGAACGGCCCGGCCGGCGAGATCATGAAGCGCTGCGACGGCGTCCGCACGGTAAGCCAGATCGTGGCGGACCTGGAAAGCAGCTTCGGGCTGACGGGCTTGCATGGCGACGTGGTCGCGTTCCTGGACATGGCGCGCGGCAAGCATTGGATCGAGGATTGACGATGGACATCGAGGCGCCGCAGGCCGCGCCGGCGCAGCAAGGCGCGCTGCAGGCCACCAACGGAACTCCGCTGTGGCTGCTGGCGGAGATCACGTACCGCTGCCCGCTGCACTGCGTGTATTGCTACAACCCGGTCGATTTCGCGCAGACAGAGAGCGAGCTCGACACCGAGGGGTGGCTGCGTGTTCTGCGCGAAGCGCGCGCGCTGGGCTCGGTGCAGTGCGGCTTCTCCGGCGGTGAGCCGCTGGTGCGGGACGACCTGGAGATCCTCGTCGCTGAGGCGCACCGCCTCGGCTACTACACCAACATGTTGACCTCCGGAGTAGGGCTGACCGCGGAGCGCGCCGCCCGCCTGAAGGAGGCGGGGCTGGACCACATCCAGCTGTCGTTCCAGGATTCCACGCGCGAGATGAACGATTTCCTCTCGCACACGAAGACGTTCGAGCTCAAGCAGCGCGTGGCCAAGCTGATCAAGGACAACGGCTGGCCGATGGTGATGAACGTCGTGATCCACCGAATGAACGCCGACTACATCGACAAGATCATCGAGATGGCGGTGGAGCTGAAGGCCGAATACCTGGAGCTCGCCAACAGCCAGTACTACTCCTGGGCGCTGACGAACCGCGACCACCTGCTGCCGTCGCGCGAACAGCTCGTGCGGGCCGAGCGCATTACCAACGAATACCGCGCGCGCCTGGGCGACCGCATCCGGATGTTCTTCGTCGTTCCCGACTACTACGAGAACCGCCCGAAGAAGTGCATGAACGGCTGGGGCAACGTGTTCCTGACGATCACGCCTGACGGCACCGCGCTGCCGTGCCACACCGCAAAGATGCTGCCGGGGCTGACGTTCCCGAACGTGCGCGACATGGACCTGCGCTCGATCTGGTACGACTCGGACGGCTTCAATCGCTTCCGCGGCAAGGGCTGGATGAAGGAGCCTTGCCGCAGTTGTCCGGAGCAGGACAAGGACCTGGGCGGCTGCCGCTGCCAGGCCTACATGCTGACCGGCGACGCTGCCAACGCGGACCCCGTCTGCGACAAGTCGCCGCAGCACATGGTGGTCACGGAGGCGGTCGAGAAGGCGCAGCTGCCAGACACGCGGCGCACAAACGTGCACCCGCTCATCTTCCGCGGCCCGAACGAATCGCGCCGCCTGTCCCGCGCCGCGGCTGCCCCGGAGCGGACGCCGGCATAGCCACGTCGGCCTCGGCCGGGGCCGCCAACATCGGCAGGCTGCGGCGCAGCGCGTAAACCGCTGCCGCCAGCGCGAAGGTCAATGCCGCGAGCGCGATCAGCGTCGTCCAACTCGTCGCGAACAGATTCATCGTTATGATCTTGTTGCATAAGGCGATCAGCGCCGTCTGCACCACCAGCGCTGTCTCCACCTCGTGAGCCGCCAGGAAGTGGCGCAGGATCTTCAGCAGCTCGATCCCGACCAGCACCGTTACGAAAAGGCCGAACACGTCGAAAAGTGCCTTCGGCTCCGCCAGCACCTCGCGGATCGCGGCCAGGTCGCCGACGAGCGACCACGCCACCGAGATCGTGCCGACCAGGATCGTCACGATCAGCATCAGCATCAGCACGGCAACCGCCAGGCGCTCGAAGACATCGGTGATCTTTTGCATCGGCGTTCCCCAGGGAATCCGGAGTGCCGCCATGATGCCCGAAAGAGTCCTTGCGAGACTTCGCCAGATCGGGGGAGATCCATGGCAGCCATTCGGTACATCGTGAAAGATATCGACGAGGCGCTTCCCTTCTACGAGGCGCTCGGATTCTCGGTCAAGGACCGCTGGGGCCCGCCCTTCGCAATGCTCGAAATGGGCGATCTCGAACTCTGGTTGAGCGGGCCGGGGTCGTCCGCGTCGCGCACATTGCCGAGCGGCGCGGTACCAGCTTCCGGCGGGTGGAACCGCTTCGTAGTTCAGGTGGACGATCTGCGATCGGCGATGGCGAGCCTTTCGGAGAAAGGCGCACGCTTTCGAAGCGACCCGGTGAAAGGGCCGGGTGGCGAGCAGGTTGTCGTGGAGGACCCGTCTGGAAATCCGGTCGAGCTGTTCCAGTCGCGCCCCGCATGACTCTGTCTTTGCTCGATGCCTTGCGGCCCATCCTTGACCGTGTCCACTGATTGCCTATCTACCGCTGAGCAGACGTTGCTCGCAGCCGCATGGGAGCTGCGAAGGCGCGCGGAGAGTGCGATCACGCTCGAAGCGCTAATGACGCAAGCGCAATTCTGGGGCAGCCTCGACGGGGGACGCGTCGACGGTCTTGAAGCGGCGCTGGCAACCCTCGTCGACCGGGCCTGGCTTACCGTCGCCACCCGATCCGGTGATCTGGCAATTGCAGCCATCGCTGTCGAAACGGCGAGCGAGCTGCACAAAGCGCGTTCGCGAGCGGCTTTCGGAGACTGGATGGTGCGGGCGGAGCAGAGCGCCGCCTGCCAGGAGTTCTGTGAACGCCTCCATGGGCAGCGAATCGTTCAGTTCAATATGGTCGATGGCGTGCAACTGGACGTGCTGCTGTCGGCGCTTCGATTAAAGCCCTCCGATCGCGTGTTGGATCTCGGGTGCGGAATCGGTACTCTGACGGAATACATCGCACAGAGGACAGGCGCTCAGGCGACCGGCATCGACTTCGCCGATATCGCAATCGAGCGCGCAGTGCGCCGCTGCGCCGGGTCGACTGCCAATGTGAATTTTCATGTTCGCGATCTCGATTGCCTGCAGTTGGCGCCGGCGTCGTTTGAGGTCGCGCTCTCGATCGACACGCTCTATTTCGTCCGCGATTTGAGCAGGACGCTTGCCGACATCGGCAGGATCCTCGTTCCGGGCGGCCGGTTTGCTGCCTTCTATTCTGCAAAGCGCGCTGAAAATGAAGGCACGGAAGTGCTGAGCGCCGAGGGCACAGTGCTCGCCCGAGCGCTAACGGCTGACGGGTGGACGTTCGAGATGGACGATTTCACCGATCGAGATCGCCATTACTGGCAGACAAGCCGCAAGGTGGCGGACGAGCTTCGCCCCGCTTTCGAGGCGGAGGGGAATATTGATCTTTGGAACTCGCGCGACCGCGAAACGGATCGGTTGCTTTGCCTCTATGCCGAAAATCGGATGCGCCGATACCTTTACGTGGCTTGGCGCGAATAGGCCCCGTTGGTGGCAGTGACAACAGGCCGAAACGATTCCGCCATGCTGCTTATCGCTCGACTTCAAGGACTCCAGAACGCTCCCGCGCTGCCGGCGAACGCGACCGGGCTCTCGGTCCCGTCCGGCGCAACGCTGGCGACACCGAACTCGTAGTCGTCGATCACGACGTTGGTGAGCAACAGCGATTCCGCGTTGCCGGCATCGCGGAAGTTTGTCCACGCGGCAGATGCCGTATCTCGCCAGTACACGCGATAGGTCGTCGCCGCTGCGGTACCCGAAGCGGGCGTCCAAGACACGCGCGTATCCGGGCTGACCGCGCCGGCGACTTTGACGGCCGTCGGCGGCGACGGAGCCCACGCCATCGCGGCCGCAGCCAGTGCGTTGGTCGCCGTCACCCTGGCCAAATACGCGAAGTCGAGGTGATCGATCGTGTCGCCGTACTCCACGCCGTTTTCGACGCGGACGTCCTGATGCTGATGCCGGTAATCCTCGGCGTTCTCCGTGAACCGCACGCCGGGAAACCCCAGTTCGTTGAAGGCCTCATGGTCTCCGCCGCGCCGATAGCGATCGACCCGGTAGATCAGCGCCACCGTCCAATTGGGCAGATAGCGCTCCGCTACCGCCTTCGCGTAGCGCGCGACGTTGCGCGAAGCCGAATCGTCCTCGCCGCCCTCGAAGCGCCTGCGCCTGGCTTCCTCGGCGGTCTCGACTGCTCGAGTTCCCTCCGAAAAGACGCGCAGCCGCGAGTTGTCCACGACGGCGTTTTGCCCACGGATCGCCCCGACGATGTCGTTATTCAAGTCCGCCTCGACCCGCCAGTGATGCTCCTTCGCGGTTTCGGCCAGGATCTTGCCCCCGTACAGCCCTTGCTCCTCGCCGGAGAGAACGCCGTACACGATCGTCGCGGGGAACTTGTACCGGCTCAAGATGCGCGCCGCCTCGATCACGGCTGCCACTCCCGAGCCGTCGTCGTCGGCTCCCGGCGCATCGGCGGTTGAGTTCGTCACGTCGCTCACTCGCGAATCGAGGTGGCCGGTCAGGACGACGACCCGGTCAGGGTCCTCGGTGCCCTTCTGGATCGCAACGACATCGACGACCTCGGTGGGCGACGGGATCCGCTCCCCGGTCACGCTGCGCGCGAACGTGGTGACCGAAAGGCACTGCCCGCAGTCGGCGGCGATTTTCTCCAGTCGCGCTCGCGCCCAGTTGCGCGCGGCTCCAATACCGCGCGTCGCGGATGAGGGGTCCGACAAGGTGTGGCGCGTTCCGAAGCCGACCAGCGCCGAGATCGTGGCACGCAGCTCGGTGGCATCGGGAGCGGCGGCGATCTCGCGCAACCGCGCATCGTCTGGCGCTGCAAGGCCTAACGCCGGGGAAAGGCATGCGGCGGTCGCGCACAGAAGGATTCTGGAGAAGCGCATCGAGGTACTCCCGGTTGATCATCCAGCGCGAATTGTGACGGATCGAAGGTAGGACTTGCCCTCCAGGCAGGTGATCCTGCGGGCGGCCCCGCCTTTCGGATGACTTTCGCTCCAGGCGCGAATGGTTACAGTGCAATCGAGGGGGGATTCCACAGGACCGCAGCATGGCAGCGCATCCGATCTCCTGGAACGACAAATCCGTGGATCCCGGCTGGAAGGCCTTGTGCACCGAGCTCGAGGGGACCGTAATCGCCGTAGCTCGCAAGTTCGTGCGAGTCAACCGGCCGCATCTGTCCTTCACCGAAGTGCACGATCTGGCGCAGCTGGTCGACCTGGCGCAGGAGCACCTTCCGCTGGATCCCCGCCTCGTCGATTTCGCCACGCAATGCCTGAACGAGGTGGCGGAACGCGCGGCCCGAACCGGCTTCCGTCCGAAATACTTCGACGACTACCACTGCCTCGATGCGATGTGGGAGGCGAGCGTCCACCGCATGAGCAAGCCCCCGACGCTGCACGAGGCGACGCATCGGGCTTGACGAAGCAGCAGGCAGCGCGGGCTCAAAGCCGCTGCAGCAGCAGCCCTTTCAAGTATTCGCCCTCCGGGTGCGTCATCAGCATCGGATGGTCGGCGCCCGGCCCCAGGCGAGCACGCATCACACAGTCGGCGCCAGAATCGATCACCGCACCTGCGACGATCTTCTGGAACAGATCGACGTCGATCGCACCGGAGCATGAGAAGGTCATCATCAGTCCCCCCGGCTGCAGCAGCCGTAGTGCGTTCCAGTTGATGTCCTTGTAGGCGCGCGCGGCCCGCTCCACCTGGTGGTGGTTGGCCGCGAACTTCGGCGGATCGAGCACGATCAGGTCGAAACGCTCTTGCGCATCGCGCAGCGCGCGCAGCTCCTCGAATACGTCCGCGCAGCGCCACTGCAGCGATGCTGCATCGAGCCCGTTGAGCTCGGCGTGTGTGGCGCCCAGCGCCAGCGCGTCGGCGGACGAATCGATCGAGACCACCTCGCCGGCACCGCCGCGCGCCAGCGCGATCGAGAACGCTCCCGTGTAGCAGAACGCGTTCAGTGCGCGCGGCGCGCGCTTTAGCGACGCGGCGAGCTCGCGTGCGAGCTCCACCGCCAGCCGCCGGTTGTCGCGCTGGTCAATGTAGAAGCCGGTTTTGTGGCCGCGGCGCACGTCGACCCGGAATGCCAGACCGTGTTCGTGCACCGGGATCGGCGCGGTCGGCTCCCGTCCGCGCAGGACTCCGCGCGCGTCGTTCGCATCGGCCGCGGACCGCTCGTACACGTCGGTGCAACCGCTCGCGTCGCACAGCGCGTCGAGCAGCACCTCGCGATACCCCTGCACGCCCGGCGACTGCAACTGCACCACGAGCTGATCGGCATAGCGGTCCACGATCAACCCTGGCAGCAGATCGGCCTCTCCGTACACGAGGCGCAACGCGTTGCTGTCCTCGATCAGCCGGCCGCGGCGTGCAACCGACTCGCGTACGCGCGCAGCGAGCCAGTTGCGGTCGATCTGCGCCTGCTCGTCAAAGCTCCAGCAGCGCGCCCGGATCAGGGCGTCGGGTGCGTACGCAGCCCAGGCCAGCCAGCGGCCATCGGCCCCTCGCACGCAGACCAGGTCGCCCGCGGCGGGCGTACCTGCCACGCGCGCTACCGCCGTCGCATAGATCCACGGATGGCGTCGCGCGAGCGACCGCTCCTTGCCCGGTTTCAGCCACAGCTCGGCTGCCACGCCCTTGTTCACGACCGTGTTTCCCGCCCTCTGTACGTCAGCGCGAGCCATGCAGCGCATGAGGGACTTCAATCTATCTGATCCAGCGGTCCAGTCCAAACTGCCGGAACGCTCGGGGATAAGGTTCCGCTCGACGAACCTGTCGTCTCACCTGTCGCGATGTTTCGCTCGCCGCTGCTCGTGACCGTGACGAAGCAGTGATCCTGTCGATCTTGGGACCTATCCCTTGCGCCGCGCGCGCGGGTGGCACGCATCGTAGGCCTTTGCCAGGTGCTGCCAGTCCAGCCGCGTGTACACCTGGGTGGTCGAGATGTTGGCGTGTCCCAGCATTTCCTGCACGGCGCGCAGATCGCCGCTGGACTGCAGCAGGTGCGACGCCATCGAATGGCGCAGCACGTGCGGGTGCACGCGTACGCCCAGCCCCAGGCGCGAGGCCAGGCGCTGCACGCGCAACTGCACGCTGCGAGCACACAGCCGCGTTCCGCGCGCCGATACGAACAGCGCTCGTTCGTCCGCGGCAGCCAGCGACGCGCGCTGGTCAAGCCAGGCGCGCAGAGCGGCAACTGCGTGGCGGCCGATCGGCACCGCTCGGCGCTTCGATCCCTTGCCGGTGACGGTCAGTTCCCGCTCCGCCAGGTCGATCCAGCCGAGCGAAGTCCGCAGCGGCGGCGCGGCCGGATATGGGCGCACGTCCAGGCCTACGAGCTCCGACAGGCGTAGTCCGGTCGAGTACAGCAGTTCGACGATCGCATGGTCGCGCAGCGCTAGCGCGCCTTCGCCGCCCCGATGTTCCGCCAGGGCGACCGCCTGGTCCGGCGTAAGCGCCTTGGGAAGCCGCTGCGGTCGGCGCGGACCCTTCACACCCGCCGCCGGATTGGATGCGCTCTCCTCGTGCTCGGCCAGGAAGCGGAAGAACGCGCGCCATGCCGACAGCATGCGGGCAATCGTTGCGGGCGCAAGGTTCTGCGCGTGCAAGCGGCCTGCCGCCCGCCGCACCTCCAGCGCGGTCAGCTCCGGCAGGGGCCGGCTTTCGGCCAGTTGCACCAGGCGCTGCAGGTCGCGCCGGTATGCCGCAACGCTGAGCGGCGCAAGGCGCCGCACGCTGGCGAGCTGCTGCAGGAATCGCTCTGCCGCCGGCGGAAGCTCGATCCCGGCCCCGTCGCCAGCGGAAGCCTCCGCGGTCGCAGTCACCGGCCCGCCCTCTGCGCTGTTTTCCATTCCTATCCGCGCAGGCGCGACAGCACTGCTCCGGCGAGCCGCCCGATCCGGCCGAGGAACGCGGTGCCCATGTCGCCGCGGAAGCGGTGCGGATCGGCCGAGCCCAGCGTCAGCAGGCCGAACGGCGCCTGCGCGGGCTCCGCTCGCAGCGGGATCAATGCCAGGCTGCGCACCTGTTCCAGGTCGGAGCGCATCCAGCTTGCCGCCTCGAAATCCGCGTTCATCCCGCAAAAAGGCGCCTGCATGCTGGCGGCGAAGCGCACGACATCCCCGCCAACCGGGGTCGTGCATTCGAGCCCCGCGAAGCGCGACTGGAATTCCCAGACCCGCAGTGCCACGGCAGGCACCGAGAACACATCCTTCAAGCCCTCGATAATGCGCTGCGGCAGCCGTGCCTCTTCGCGCTCGGCCAGCAACGCCGCGCACCACAGCGTGAGGCTCTCGGCCAACGCATCGTTGTCGCGGCCGTTGTGGGCGAGCTCGGCGAGGTTGGCCTCGAGCGCGCGGACGCGGTCGCGCAGGATCTGCGTCTGCCGCTCGGCAAGCGAAATGACGCGGCCGTCGTGCGGATCGGGCAGATCGATCGACGCGAGCAGCCAGGGTTTGTCGCGGAAGAACTGCGGGTTGTTCTGGATGTAACCCGTAACGTCGTCGTCGTTCATTCGATCTCGATCTCGCCTTCGAACACCGGCGCCGCCGGCCCGGCCAGGAAAACCGGCTCCGCACCGCGCGGGCCGGACCCGTTCCATCGCACGCTCAGATTGCCGCCCCGCGCCTGCACTTGCACCGGCGAGTCAAGCAGACCGCGCTCGATTCCCGCCACCACCGCCGCACATGCTCCGCTGCCGCAGGCGAGCGTCTCGCCGGTGCCGCGCTCCCATACGCGCAGGCGGATTGCATGCCGGTCGAGCACCTGCAGGAAGCCGGCGTTGACGCCGTGCGCGAAGCGCGGATGGTTTTCGATCGAGGGGCCGTCGGAGCGCACCGCCGCCCGTTCGACGTCGTCAACCCGTTGCACCGCGTGCGGATTGCCGATCGAGGCCACCGTCACCCAGGCGTCGTGGCCGTTCACCGGCAGCGGCCACACGCTGGCGCGGCCCTCCTGGCGCGCCTTCAGGCCATCGATCGAAAAGCCGCTTGCTGCCGGCGCGAAATCGGGTGCTCCCATGTTCACTTCCACGGTGCCGTTTTCCAGCAGCTGCGGCTCGATCAGCCCGCCCGCCGTCTGCACGCGAATCGAAGAGCGCTCCGTCAGGCCCGCCTTGCGCACGTAGATCGCGAAACAGCGCGCGCCGTTGCCGCAGTGCTCGACCTCACCGCCGTCGGCATTGAAGATGCGAAAGCGCAACTCGGCGGCCGGATCGGTCGGCCGCTCGACCACCAGGACCTGATCGGCGCCGACGCCAAAGCGGCGGTCGGCGAGCTGCCGCACACGCTGCGGCGTCAGATCAAGCCGCTGCTCGATTCCGTTGAGCACGACGAAATCGTTGCCAGCTCCCTGCATCTTGGTGAAGCGCAGCCGCATGCCGACATTATCGCCGCAACTGCGCACATTTCGTGCGGTCGGCAGCCCCCGAATCACGCCCGGCCGGGACCGCTGCCGCTAGTAAATCGACGGCTCCCCGGGCGGCCGCGTCTTGAAGCGCCGGTGCGTCCACAGGTACTGGTCCGGCAGCCGCTGCACCCAGCGCTCGATCTCGCGATTCATCCGCTCGGTGTCCGCCTCGACGCTGTCGCCGGGAAAGTCTTCCCAGGGCGGCTCGACATGCACCACGTAGCCGTCGGGCGTCTGCTCTGTCACCGTCATGATGACGCGCGCGCCGACCATCCGCGCCAGGCGCGAAACCATCGGCAGCGTGGCGGTTGGCACTCCCATAAAGGGCGCGAAGATCGAGTTGGACGCGCCGCCATCGATGTCCGGCAGGTAGTAAAACGGCACGCCGTCGCGCATCGCGCGCACCACCGCGCGCAGGTCCGAGCCGCGCCGGGCGATCAGCTGCTGCGGCAGAAAGCGCGAACGCCCATGTGCCAGCCACCGGTCCCACACCGGGTTGGATTGCTGCGCGTAGATCGACACCGCGGCGATGTCGATGCTCAGCCGCACCGCGCCGGCGTCCAGACCGACGAAATGCGGCGCCAGCATGATCACGGGACGATTGGCCGGATCGAGCAGTCGCTCCAGGCCCTCGACCCGCACGAGGCGTTCGATCTCATCCCGGCTTCCTCGCCAGAGCACGGAATGGTCGATCGTCGCTCGCGTCAGGTTGCGGAACACTCGGTGCCCGATCGCGCGGCGTTCGGCTTCGCTGGCATCGGGGAAACACAGCCGCAGGTTCGCAAGGGTCACGCGCCTGCGCGAGGCCACTACGTTCCAACCCAGACTGCCGAGCAGGCGCGCGAGCAGCCGCCGCCCAGTTGCCGGCCAGCGCGCGGTTGCGTTGATCAGCGCGATACCCAGGGAGGCCGCCCACAGGTCGATCCGGCGCCGGGGAGGGCGCCCTTGCGCCTCGACGGCAGCTCCAGACTGCGATCCAGTCACGGTATAATCCCCACCGCCGAGTTAACGTACAACTTGCAGGGCGACTTTGCGGATCGGCTCATCGGTCCGCGAAAAAATTCTGCTAAAGCGTCACCCCCTTTATCCGCGGTCGTGGCGCTCTGCTCAACTGGAGTGTTACCCATGGCCAGCGACTTTCTATTTACCTCCGAATCGGTCTCCGAGGGGCACCCGGACAAGGTTGCCGACCAGATCTCGGACGCCATTTTGGACTCGATTCTGACGCACGATCCGCGCGCCCGGGTGGCTGCCGAAACGCTGGTGACGACGGGCCTGGTCGTACTGGCGGGGGAGATCACTACTTCCGCCGTCGTGGACTACGCGGCGGTCGCGCGGGAGACGATCAAGCGCATCGGCTACGACAACAGCGAATTCGGCATCGACCACAAAGGCTGCGCGGTGATGATCTGCTACGACAAGCAGAGCCCCGACATCGCGCAGGGCGTCGACGAGGGCCGTGGGCTCGATCTGGAGCAGGGCGCGGGCGACCAGGGTCTGATGTTCGGCTATGCCTGCGACGAGACGCCGGAGTTGATGCCGGCGCCGATCTACTACGCGCACCGCCTGGTCGAGCGGCAGGCCGATGTGCGCCGCGACGGCCGGCTGCCGTGGCTGCGACCGGACGCGAAGTCGCAGGTGACGCTGCGGTACGTCGACGGCAGGCCGCACTCGATCGACACCGTCGTGCTGTCCACCCAGCACGATCCTGACGTCGACCACAAAACGCTGCAGGAGGCGGTGGTTGAACTGATCATCAAGCCCGTGATGCCCGCAGCCTGGCTGCAGCAGACTCGCTATCTGGTCAACCCGACCGGGCGTTTCGTCGTAGGCGGCCCGCACGGCGACTGCGGCCTGACCGGGCGCAAGATCATCGTCGACACGTACGGCGGAGCTTGTCCGCACGGCGGCGGCGCCTTCTCCGGCAAGGATCCGTCCAAGGTCGATCGCTCGGCCGCGTATGCGGCTCGCTACGTGGCCAAGAACGTGGTGGCCGCGGGTCTGGCGCGCCAGTGCCAGATTCAGGTGAGCTATGCGATCGGCTACTCGAAGCCGATCAACGTGACCGTCTACACCGAGGGCACCGGCACCATCCCCGACGAGCGGATTGCGCAACTGATCGGCGAGCACTTCGATCTGCGGCCCAAAGGCATCGTGCAGATGCTCGATCTGATGCGTCCGATCTACTGCAAGACCGCTGCCTACGGGCACTTCGGCCGCGACGAGCCAGAATTCACGTGGGAGCGCCTGGACAAGACGGCCCAGTTGCGCGAGGCGGCCGGCTTGAAGAAGAAAGCCGCTTAAGGCACACGCCTGCCTGGGGCCCGACGCGGGCCGACCAGCTCTGGAGCGGCCGGTCGGTGCGGGTGTAGCCTCGCACCCATGCAGATCGCCGTGCGTCATGCGCGGACGCAGGACGTGCAACCCGTTGCGCGCCTTTTCGACCGCTACCGGCAGTTCTACCGCCTGCCAGCGGACCCGGAGCTCGCGCATCGGTTCATTTCCGAGCGGATCGCGCGTGGCGATTCAACCATCCTGTTGGCCGAGGGCAGCGCAGCGGAGCCCGTCGGCTTCACGCAGCTGTACCCGACCATCTGTTCGCTTTCTGCAGCTCCGATCTTCGTGCTGTACGACCTCTACGTGGAGGAAGGAGCGCGGCGTATGGGAGTCGCGCAGGCCCTGATGTCGGCGGCCCGCACCTTTGCGAAAGGCACCGGAGCTGTCCGGCTCGAGCTGGCAACGGCGCGAACCAACCTGGCGGCGCAAGCGCTATATGAGTCCCTCGGCTGGGAACGGGACGACGAGTTCCACCGCTACAACTTGACGCTGTAAGCAGGCAGGCTCGGTGTTCCATTGACTCCATGGCGATTCCACCGCATGGATACGATCGAGTCGAAACTCAAAACGACCTTGGTACGTAAGGGACGTCGGGCGGCGCTTTTTCTGTCGGTCGTTGTGCTGATCGCCGCGTGCGATGCCGCGCGTGCGGCGGCAGCTGCGGACGTCTCACTGTGGAGGCTCGACTGCGGCCAGATCCGGGTCGACGATCTGAACGACTTTTCCGACACGTTCGCGTATCCGGGCCGATCGATGCGTTTGGTGGTCAGCTGCTACCTGATCCGGCACGGCGATACGTACATGTTGTGGGACACGGGCCTTCCTGAGAGCGCACTGGGACAGTCCCTCGATGGAAAGGACGCCAAGGAGGAAACGTTGTCCGTCACGGTCGTCGATCAGCTGCGCCGCATCGGAGTCGATCCGGCTCGCGTTTCGATCGGTGGCATCAGCCACTACCATTACGATCACACGGGCCAGGCTGCGCGCTCCGCCCGCGCCAAGCCGCTGACACACTGGCTCGACGGTGGAGGCAAGCTCCAGGAGGTGGTTGGCGACAGGGATGTCTTCGAGGACGCCTCGGTGATCATGCTCGATCTGCCCGGCCATACACCGGGTCATCACGGTCTGCTCGTGAAGCTGCCTCATACGGGCGCCGTCATTCTGTCGGGCGACGCCGCGCACTTCCGGGAAAACTACGACTCCGACGGTCTACCAGCCTGGAATACCGATCGCGCCCAGACAGTCGCCTCGCTTCACCGGATCAAGCAGATCGTGAAGAACCTCGGCGCGATTCTCGTGATCCAGCACGACCCCGACGACGTGAAGAGGCTGCCGGCGTTTCCAGAGCCCGCCCGTTAGCGGTGCTGCGGCGGTACGTCCTTGAGGGTTGCCGAAAAGGCGGCGATTTTGTCGAGCGTGTAGTCGGTGTGGACGCGGGTGGCGGACGCCGGCTGCTTGGCGAGCGACACGCCCGACCGCCATTCCCGCAACGGACGAACGGGACGCGGAGCGAAGCCGCCACCACAGTTCGGGCATACGTTGTGCAGAACGCGCTCGACGCAGTCGGCGCAGAACGTGCACTCGTAGCTGCAAATGCGCGCGTCGTTCGAATGCGGGGGCAGGTCCCGGTCGCAGTATTCGCAGTTCGGTCTGAGCTGCAGTGCCATGGCCGCCCTCCGCAACGACGCACGGGCAATATAGCCCTACGCGTAAAATCGCCTGCAAAAGCGCACACCGGCACCGCCTGCCGGCGACCATTTATGTATCGGCCGTTGACCAAGTCCGCCAACTCGTCCATCGGCGATCCCGCCTGGCAGCGTCCCTGGGACGCGCGGCTGGCCCGCTATTTGGTGGCGCCGCTGAAAGACAGCCGAGTCAGCCCCAACCACCTGACGACCGTTCGCTTGGTCATTGGCCTTGCCGCTGCAGGTGCTTTTGTCGCCGGAACGTACGGCTGGTCGAATCTGGGTGCATTGGCGCTGGCCGTGTCCAATTTTCTCGATCACACCGATGGCGAATTGGCGCGAATCAGCGGCAAAAGCAGCCGCTTCGGCCATTGCTATGACCTCGCAAGCGACGCGACTGTCACGATCCTTCTTTTTGTTGCTATCGGTATCGGCGTGGACGCCAGTGGCGACGACGCTTGGCTGGGGGCGCCGATCGTACAAGGCGCGGTCGCTGGTGTCGCAATCGCGCTGATTTTCTATCTGCGCATGCGGCTCCTCGAGATCGGCGGCAATTCTGCGGCCAGACAGCCCTCGGTGGGGGGCTTCGAGGTGGAGGACGTGCTGTATCTGCTGCCGCTCGTGACCTTGTTCGATGGCCTGAGTTCTCTGCTAATGGCGGCCTCGATCGGCTCCCCGCTGTTCGCGGTCTGGCAGGTGTTCGAATACCGGCGGGTGATGCGCAGGATCCGGTTGGGATCGCCGGCCGTGAGAGCGGGCTGACCAGCAGGCTGACAAGCGAGCCGTCAATCGAGCCGTCAATCGACGTTGACCAGGCATTGGGTGGCAGCCTCGCGGGATTCGATTCCAACGTGCTGCGCCACGAATTTGCCCACTGCGGTGCCTTTCTGCATGTGCCGGCGTTCCTCCCAAGGGAAATCACCGAACGCCTGATTGCGACCGTCGACGCGGTCGAACCATCGATCCACCGCAACTACCTGCCCCGCCATAAGCAGGGCGGCAGCGTCGGTCGTCATACGATCGACCAGCTGGCCCCGCTGGTCTCCAAACTGTACCGCTCGCCGGCGTTGATCGGCTGGCTGGAACGACTGGCGGGCGAACGCTTGCAAGCCGCGCCTGCCGACGATCCGCATGCGTACGCCTTCTATTTCTACACGCGCCGCGGCGACCACATCGGCTGGCACTACGACACCTCGTATTACGCGGGCCGCCGTTACACGCTGCTGCTGGGGGTGATCGACGAATCCTCGTGCCGGCTCGACTACGAGTTGCACACACGCGAACGCGGGGCAGCCGTCGTGGCCGGCTCGGTGCGAATTCCGCCGGGCGGGCTCGTTTTCTTCGACGGCGACAAGCTGCGCCACCGCATCACGCCGCTCGGCGAGGGGGAACGGCGCGTATCTCTCACTTTCGAGTACGTCACCGACCCGGGCATGAATCGGCGAGCACGCTTCATCTCCAACATGAAGGACGCGCTGGCGTACTTCGGCTTTCGGCAGGTGTTCGGCAGCGCAGCACGGAGCCGGCAGCGCTCCGGCAGGGAACGCGCGTGAGACGGAAGGAGAGTTGGCTGCTGCCGATCGGCGTGCTTCTGTTCGCCGCCGTCGTCGCATCGCAGGGCGCAGCGACGGTTCTTGCGGCTCTGGCCGTCGCGCAATGGGGCCTGTTGCTCGTTGCGCTGTACCACCTGTTGCCGCTGCTGATCGATGCGGCGGCGATCCAAGTGCTGCTCGACCAGGCCGAACCGCGCAGTTCCTGGTCGGGCGCGGTGCTGGCGCGCTGGGCGGGCGAGACCGCCAATAGCGTGTTGCCGGCCGGACAGCTCGGCGGGCCCGTGATCATGATCCGCCATCTGATGCAGCGCGGTGTCCGCGCCAGCGACGCCGTTGCAGCGATCACGGTCAGCACAACCTTCCAGACGCTGGCGCAGTTGGTCTTCGCCCTGGTCGGCCTGCTGCTGCTGGCATCGCACCACGGCGGTTTCGCCGATCAGGGTCTGCGCATCGGCTTGTTGATCGGTACCGGCGCGCTCGGCTTGATGCTGTGCCTTTTCTATCTGCTGCAGCGGCGCGGACTCTTCGTCGGCCTTGCCAGACTGAGGACGCACCTGCCGGGGCGTCACGGCGGATCGACGCTGCTCGAGCGTGCGGCAGCGATCGACCAGGCGATACAGACTGCGCATTCCCGCGCCGGCCGCATTGCTGCCACCTTCTTATTGAGCCTGGCCGGCTGGCTGGTCGGAACCGGCGAGGTCTACTGGATGCTGACGCTTGTGGCGCACCCGGTCAGCTGGGGCGACGCTCTGCTGATCGAGAGCCTGGGACAGGCGATCCGCGGTGCCGGGTTCGCGATTCCCGGCTCCCTCGGAGTCCAGGAGGGCGGCTATCTGCTGATCGGGTCGCTCGCAGGATTGCCCCCGGACGTTGCGCTGGCATTGTCGCTGGGCAAGCGCGCCCGGGAGATTCTCTGGGCTTTGCCCGGACTGTTTCGTCTGCACCGCTTCGAGCAGGCCTGGCGCCGCCAACTCCCGGCTGCGAGCGAGTAAGACAGACCACATGCGCGCCATCATCCTGGCCGCGGGCCGTGGCTCGCGCCTTCACCAGGCACCGGGCCGACACCTGCCCAAGTGTCTGTTGCAATTCGGAGGCGCCACCCTGCTGCAGCGGCATCTGCACTTGCTAAGGCGGGCGGGTATCGACGAGATCGTGCTGGCGCTCGGCTTTCGACACGAACTGATCGAGGCGGAGCTCGATCGTCTGGCTTGGCGGCCTCGCCCGGAGATCGTTTTGAACGAGCGTTACGAGCTGGGAAGCATCCTTACGGTCCATTCAGTTTCGGACGCGATCACGCGCGGAGGAGACATCCTGCTGATGGATGCCGATGTGCTATATGACGAGCGCATCCTCGCCCCGCTGGTTGCGGGCCGGCCGCCTGTCAACAGATTGTTAATCGACCGGGATTTCGAAGGCGGTGACGAGCCGGTCAAAGTGTGCCTGCGGGGCGGTGTGCCGATCGAAATGCGCAAGCAGATTCCGTCTGAGTTGCGGTACGACCTGATCGGCGAGTCCGTAGGGTTCTTTCGCCTCGATCCGGTTGTCGCGCGCAGGCTCGCGAGCCTGGCGGCAGGATATGTCGAAGGCGCACGCGCCTCGGCTCCGCACGAGGAGGCTCTGCGGGATTTGCTGCTGGAGGACGGGCGGACCTTCGAGGTCGCCGATGTCACCGGCGCGCCGTGGATTGAAATCGATTTCGTTGACGATCTGACGCGGGCGGAGCGCGAGATCCTGCCGCGGCTTCGGGCGCTGCCATGAAGATGAACGTTACCCGCCCGCGCGCCAACCCGGCGTTCGACCGGGCCGACGGCGGCGGTGACGTCGACTCGACCCGCAGCGCAAGGTTGCGGCGGATGCTCACCAGCGAGCAGCTCGAGTTCCTGATGGAAGCACACAACGGCTTGTCCGCCCGGATCGTCTACGAAGCGGGATTCTCCGGGATCTGGGCGTCCGGCCTTGCCATTTCCGCGCAATTCGGCGTGCGCGACAACAACGAGGCGAGCTGGACCCAGGTTGTTGACATGCTGGAGTTCATGGCCGATGCCAGCGGGCTGCCGATCCTGCTGGACGGCGACACCGGCTACGGCAATTTCAACAACATGCGGCGCCTGGTGCGCAAACTCGAGCAGCGCGGCGTCGCTGGCGTCTGCATCGAGGACAAGCAGTTTCCCAAGTCCAACAGTTTCCTGAATGGCGAGCGCCAGCCGCTGGCCGACGTCGCGGAGTTCTGCGGCAAAATCGCCGCTGGCAAGGACACGCAGACCGATCCGAACTTCTCGATCGTCGCCCGCGTCGAGGCTCTGATCGCCGGCTTGGGCATGGACGAAGCGCTGCGTCGGGCCGAGGCGTACCGCCTGGCGGGAGCGGACGCAATATTGATCCACAGCAAGCTTTCGAAACCCGACGAAATCCTGGCGTTCGCGCGCGAGTGGGCCGGCCGCGCGCCGCTGGTGATCGTGCCGACCCGCTACTACAGCACGCCGACCGACGTGTTTCGGAAAGCCGGGATCAGCGTAGTGATCTGGGCCAATCCGATGATCCGCGCGGCCGCCGCCGCCATGCAGAGCGTGGCGAAGGAGGTCTTCCGAAGCCAGACGCTCGTCAATGTCGAAGACCGGATCGCCACAGTGGAAGAGATCTTCCGGTTGCAGGACGCGGAGGAGTATTTCGAAGCCGAGCGCGTGTATCTGTCCGCCCGCAGTGCGACCCGCTCGGCGGTGGTGCTGGCTGCGAGCCGGGGCGACGGGCTGGAGTCGGTCACGGCCGATCGCCCGAAGGTGATGCTGCCGATCGCCGGAAAGCCTCTGCTGCGCTGGCTGATTGACGGCTTCAAGAAGGAAGACATCCACGACATCACGGTCGTGGGCGGCTATTGCGCCGATGCGATCGACGCGGCTGGCATCCGATTGATCGTGAACGAGCGCCATGCCTGCACCGGCGAACTGGCATCGTTGGCATGCGCCCTCGACGCACTCGGCTCGGATACGGTGATCTCCTACGGCGACTTGCTGTTCCGCAGCTACGTGTTGCGCGACCTGGTCGAGAGCGAAGCCGATTTCGCGGTGATCGTGGATTCATCGCCTGCCGATGCGAGCAATCGCACCGTGCGCGACTTCGCCTGTTGTTCCCGGGGAGACGACCGCGGGTTATTCGAAACGCCGGTTCTGCTGCGGCACATCACCAGCGCACCCGCCGCAAAGGTCGGCGGGACTTCCGCCGCGGGACCCGACGCCGTGCATGGGCGCTGGATCGGACTGCTGAAAGTCGGCAAGAGGGGCTTGGACAGATTGCGAGCCGTGATGGCCGCGCTCCAGGCGCGACCGGAGTTCGACACGCTCGATGTGCCGGCGCTGCTGAACACACTGGTTGCGGACGGCGCCGCGATCGAGGTCCTGTATGTGCACGGCCATTGGCGCGGCGTTAACGACCTGGAGGAGTTTCATCACGCAGTGGATTTCGCGCACGGGCAGATGCCGTTCGGCCAGTCGGTGGGAACTGCGGCGGACGCAGCGTCGCCGAACGCGCGCGATGATCCAGGCGAGTGATTTTGTCGAGGCGGCACGCGCACGGCGCTTCCACTGGTACGCCGGCGTCCCGTGCTCGTATCTGGCGCCTTTGATCAACTATGTGCTGCGGGACCCGTCGCTGCGCTACCTGTCGATGGCCAACGAAGGCGATGCGGTCGCGTTGATGGGGGGAGTCGCCCTCGCTGGCGGCTCGCCCTACGGACGCGGCATCTCGATGATGCAGAACTCCGGCCTCGGCAACGCCGTCAGCCCGCTGACCTCCCTTACCTGGACCTTCCGCCTCCCGCAGCTGCTGATCGTCACGTGGCGCGGTCAGCCGGGCGTGCCGGACGAGCCGCAGCACCAGTTGATGGGCGCGATCACTCCGGAACTGCTGCGAACGATGCAGGTGGCCTGGGAACTGTTTCCGACTGAAGTCGATGCGATCGGGCCGGCGCTGGATCGTGCCACGACGCACATGGACGAAAGCGGCTTGCCGTACGCCTTCGTGATGCAGCAGGGCACGGTCGCCCCGTTTCCGCTCGAGGCCGGCGCTGGAGCCGTTGCTGCCCCGGCGCGGCGATCAGAAGCGCCGGCAGTGCGGGTGCCGCACCGCTTCGCCCCGCAAGCGAGGCCGTCGCGGCGGGAGGCGCTGCGCCAGATCGTTGCGCACTCTCCGGTCGCTACGAGCGTGGTGCTGGCATCGACTGGCTTTTGCGGGCGCGAGTTGTACGCCGTGGAGGATCGTCCGAATCAGCTGTACATGGTCGGCTCGATGGGCTGTGTGGCACCGCTCGCGCTGGGATTGGCGCTCGCCCGACCGGATCGGAAGGTGATCGCGATCGATGGCGACGGGGCGGCATTGATGCGGATGGGAGCATTCTCGAGCGTCGGCGCGTATGGGCCAGCCAATCTGCTGCATCTGCTGCTGGACAACGGAGTCCACGAATCGACCGGTGGGCAGGCGACCGTGTCTGCGTCGGTCTCGTTCGCGCAAGTCGCCGCGGCGTGCGGGTATGCCTCGTCGGTCGAAACGGATGATCCTGCGCGGATCGCTGCATGGCTGGACTCCCCGCCGCTGGCGGGATCGAAGTTCGCATGCTTGCTGACGAACGCCAGGCCACCCGACGATCTGCCACGCCCCTCGATCCAGCCCGTCGATGTCAAGATCCGCTTGATGCGACATTTCCAGCCAGCCAGCGCCCACTGATGCTCTTGCTCAATCCCGGGCCGGTGACGCTGACAGAACGCGTGCGCCGCAGTTTGGTGCGGCAGGATCTATGCCATCGCGAAAGCGAGTTCTTCGACCTGCAGGACGAAGCGCGCACGCGCCTGCTGGCCGCCTATGCGCTCGATCCGGCGCAATGGTGCGCCGTGCTGATGACGGCCTCCGGCACTGGGGCGGTCGAAAGCATGCTGGCGGCGCTTGTGCCGGAATCGGGTCGCGTGCTGGTTGCCGAAAACGGCCTGTATGGCGAGCGGATGGCCGATATTTGCGCGCAGTACGGTATCGCGCACGTTCGGGTGGCCGGTTCCTGGATGGAACCGCTCGCCTTCGATGCCATCGGTGCGCGGCTGGCAAAGGAATCCGCGCGCGGCGGGGCATCACGGTTTACGCACCTGGCCGTCGTGCACCATGAAACGACGACGGGACGGCTGAACGACCTGCTGCCGCTCGGCGAACTGTGCCGGGCGCATCGGATCAGCCTGCTGGTGGATGCAGTCAGCAGTTTTGGCGCCGAGGACCTGGATTTCGCCGACGGCAGCCTGGCGGCAGTTGCAGCGACGGGCGGCAAATGCCTGCATGGAGTACCCGGTGCCTCGTTTGTCATCGTCCGGCGCAGTGCCCTCGCGCACGCGGCCCAGCGTACCCATTACCTCGATCTTGGCCGCCTGGCGCGTTTGCAGGATCAGCGCGATACGCCATTCACGCCGGCGGTGCACTGCTATTACGGCCTGGTAGAGGCTTTGCGCGAGTTCGAGGAGCAGGGCGGACGGTCCGCGCGCCACCGCCGGTACCGCGCACTGGCCGAACAGGTGCGGATGGGGCTCGCGGCGCTTGGAATCGAGGCGGTGCTGCCCGTCGCCGATTCGTCGGTCGTCTTGCGCGCGTATCGTCTTCCACCCGGCCTGAGCTACGCCACGCTGCACGACGGATTGAAAGCTGCCGGCTTCGTGATCTACGCAGGGCAGCGGCATCTGTTGCAGACCCTGTTCCGGATCTCGACGATGGGCGACCTTGGCCCGGCCGACATAGAGCGGCTCCTGGCATCTTTCCGCCGGCTGTTGCGGTGAGAGGCCGCGGCACCGCCGGCCTGGCGTTCGCCTTCCTCTGGGGATGCCTGGGCACGTTGCTGACGCCGGATCCCTGCTGGTCCGACTCCGGCGAGGCTGGCACGGCGGACGCACAGAAAACCGAGACGGGTGGCGAGGCTCCCACGCCCTCGGCCGCTTTTTGGAGAAGGTGGCTCGATCCCGAGACCGCGCCGTTCATCCCGGTTCCGGAGATTGCGACCAATCCGAATGGCGGCACCACGATCGGTGTCCTTCCGGTCTGGGTGCGTACCGACGAAAACCACGTCATCCGGCGCATCATCGCGCCGGACTTTTTTCGCAATCCCAACTTCGGCCTCGGTTTCCATGCGCGCTTGTACAGCTACCCGTCCGAGGATGAGCAGTGGTCGCTGCTGGCAGGTGCGAAACAGCGGGTCGAACGAGAGTTCGACGCCGAATATGTGAGCGGACGATCGCGCAGCAATCGCTGGTCCTTCGCCGGCAGTCTGCTGTATGACAAAGACGGCACGCCTCGCTTCTACGGGATCGGCAACGACTCGCCGCAGGGCGCGGAAACGAACTTCACCGAGGAGCAGAGCCTGGCACAGGCACAGATCGGCTGGAACTTCGACAGGGCCTGGCAGCTGCTGTACACCGGGCGGTTGCGAACCGTCGACGTGCTGCCCGGAACGCTGTCGGGAATCTCTTCGATCGAAGCTCGGTTCGGAACCCAGCGCCTCGGTACCCGCCATGAAGTGCTCAATCGCCTGTCGATCGTGATGGACACGCGCGACGAGGTGACGGTACCCCGGCGGGGAATGAAATGGGTGGCATATGTCGGCACTTCCAGTGGGGGCGGGCTGCTGAACGATTCGCTGTTCAGTGAAGCTGGCATCGACGGCCGCGCCTTCGTTCCGGTCGCGCGCAAGACCGTCGTCGCAGCGCATCTGGCTCTGCGCTACCTGCCGACGGCGAACGATCTGCCGGTCTGGGCACTCAGCAGTCTTGGCGGAAGTCGCAGTGAGATCGGAGGCGATCAGCCCTTGCGGGGCTACGGCGCCGGCCGCTTTTCCGATCGCAATTCGTTCTCTTCCAGCGTGGAAGTGCGGCAGAAGGTATGGAAGTTCGACGCGATCACTACCCCGGTCGAGTTGGAAGTGGCGCCGTTTGTCGATGTCGGCCGCGTGTTCCCGATGGGGACGTCGCCGCTCGAACAGCTCCACAAGGTCGGGGGAGTGGCGTTCCGCATGATTGCGGTGCCATTCGTGGTCGGCTACGTCGATGTCGGCGTCGGCAGCGAGGGCCCCGCCGTGTTCAGCGGCATCTACTATCCTTTCTGACAGGAATCATCGCGATTGTCGAATCATCGGACGGCTGCCTTCACCGGTCACCGGTCACCAGTAGAATCCCGCGGTCGCAATCGGAAACATGCCTGCATTCATCGCACAGGCCGGCGTGGCACTGGCCGTCATCGCCGCCGCGTATTCGATTTGCGCGGCGCTGCTGCTGCTTCGCTCCCATGCGACGCCGGTTGCAGCGGGCCCGGAGCGTCCGGGGATGTCGATCCTGAAGCCGCTGTGCGGCGCCGAGCCGCACCTAATGGAGTGTCTGCGTTCGTTCGCGCGTCAGGATTACCCGGGCATGCAGATCGTGTTCGGCGTGCGAGACGCCGCTGATCCGGCAATCGAGACGGTGCAGCAGCTCCGGCGCGAGTTTCCAGCGCTCGATGTCGCGCTCGTCGTGGACCCAGCCGTGCACGGCGAGAACCTCAAGGTCAGCAACCTGATCAACATGCTGCGGCAGGCACGGCACCCGGTGGTGGTGATCTCGGACAGCGACGTGCGCGTCGGACCAGGCTACCTGCAGGCCATGGTGGCCGCACTCGAGCAGGGCGGTGTCGGCGCCGTTACCTGCCTGTACCGCGGGCGTGCCGGGTCGGGGCTGTGGTCGCGTTTGGCGGCCATGTTCATCAACGATTGGTATTTCCCGGCTGTGCGGGTGTCGCAGGCCCTCGGAGACCGCTCGTTCGCTTCGGGTGTCACGATCGCTCTGCGGCGCTCCACGCTGGATGCGATCGGCGGTTTGCAGGTTACCGCGAACCACCTTGCGGACGACTGGCTGATCTGCGAGCGCGTTCGCCGCCTCGGGCTGCGCACAGTCTTGAGCCGCTTCGTCGTCCAGACCGAGGTCGCCGACGAGGCGTTCGCCGCCCACGCCCGGCGCGAACTGCGATGGATGCGAACGATTCGCACGGTGGCGCCGCTCGGCTACACCTTCATGTTTCTGTCCTTTGCTCTGCCGGTGGCGCTGATCGGACTGTTGCTTGCGTGGCCGTCCCGGCTGGCGTTATTCGCGGCAGCGCTGACCCTTGTTTCGAGGGTGGCTATTCACTTGGAGCAGCGATTCCGCGCTGCAGCGAGAGTGGGGTACGATTGGACCCTGATTCCGCTGCGCGACGTCCTGCTCCTGCTGGTATGGGCAGCCGGCTTTTTCGGCCGGGGCGTCACGTGGCGGGGCCGGCGGTATCGGGTACGCAAGGGGGGGCGCTGAGTCCGCTCGGGGAAGAAGAACCGATGGCCGGCTGAATTTGCATCTCTTTCCGGGATTGAACATCCGATGGCGCTGAAGACCGTATT
>Ga0187846_10000185_pt1 | contig 37874 bp, 36 predicted proteins | sample TC_taG_FD_161473 | JGI IMG/M metagenome (GOLD analysis project Ga0187846, IMG submission 161473) | Biofilm microbial communities from the roof of an iron ore cave, State of Minas Gerais, Brazil - TC_06 Biofilm (v2) | ecosystem: Environmental > Terrestrial > Deep subsurface > Cave > Wall biofilm... | reverse complement strand
GGGCGGTGGTGGCGGCGGCGGCAGTCGTCGCTAGGGGAGGCACTGAAATGATCCAGCTCCAGGCTGTTCGAATTCTGTCCCGGTTCATGAACCCGGTCTGCGTGGCGGTGTGCGCTGCCGCGCTCACACTCTTTGCCACGCCGACGCTCGCTCAGCAGGCCTATCCCACGGCCGAAGCGGCGGCCGACGCGTTGGTCGATGCGGTCGCCCGCAGCGACCCGGACGCGCTGCGCACGGTGCTCGGCGCGGACTGGAAGCGCTACATCCCGACCGAGGGTGTCGATCAAGAAGACGTGTATAGGTTCCTCGCCGACTGGGCGAAATCGCACAAGATCGTGTCCGCCGGCGACGGCAAGGCCCTGCTCGCGATCGGTGACCAAGACTGGACGATGCCAATTCCGATCGCGAAGAGCAGCGCCGGCTGGCGCTTCGACACGCTCGCCGGCGCGGAGGAAATTCGCACGCGGCGGATCGGCCGTGACGAGCTCGCGGCGATGCAGGCGGTGCTCGCCTACTACGACGCGCAGAAGGAGTACGCGCTCAAGGACCGCAACGCCGACGGCGTGCTTGAGTACGCACAGCGGATCGTGAGCACGCCCGGCAAGCGCGACGGGCTATATTGGGCGGACGAGCCCGGCGTAGAGGCGAGTCCGCTCGGGCCGCTGTTCGGCGACGACAAGCCGGGCGGTGACTATCACGGCTACAACTTCAAGACCCTCAAGGCGCAAGGGAAGAACGCCCCCGGCGGTGCCTACGACTACCTCATCAAAGGCCGGCTGAAGGCCGGCTTCGCGCTGGTGGCTTGGCCGGTGCGCTACGGCCACACCGGCGTAGTGAGCTTCATGGTCAGTCACGACGGCGTCGTGTACGAGAAGGATCTCGGACCGAACACCGACGCGATCGCGCGCGGCATGACGCGCTTTGATCCCGACTCGAGCTGGCAGAAACTGACCGTGCCGGCGCCGTAGTCCCGGCCTGACGCTAGGGTTAGCGTGAACGACCTTCGCCGCTCGCCCCCGCGCGCATTGCACACGCTGAGCGTTGCAGTCGTGCTCGGTTCGCTCGCGATGCTCGCCGCGAGCTGCACCGTGTATCAGACCGCGCCGGGCGTGTACGCTCCAGTGCCGCCGACCAGCTTCGATCGCTCGTGGAGCGCGGCAGTCGGCGCTTTCGAGGATCAGGGCGTGCGCATCACAACTGAGGACCGTGCGGCCGGAGTCGTGCGCGGCACGCGCGGCGGCATCAACCTCACGGCGAACGTCCGCACGCAGGCCGACGGCAGCGTCCGCGTCCAATTCAGCACCAGCGGCGCAACCGAGCAGGACCCCGGACTGATCGATCGCGTCTCGCGCGCCTACGACAGTCGCATGGGCCGGTGATATCGTCGCTGGTGACGCCCCAGGGGTTTGGCGCAGGCAGGGCGGAAAGATCGCCCATCCCCGCGCCGACCGCTAAGGCGCCCCGAGTCCCTCTCCTACTTCGCTTTCTGATCAACTGGTTCGGCCCATTGTCGGTCGTGTAGACGACGATCGTGTCGTCGGCGATCTTGAGATCGTCCATCGCCTTAAGCAGCTTTCCCACATCACCGTCGTGCTCGATCATGCCGTCCGCGTAGTCGTTGCCGGGCATGCCGCTCTGGCCGCGCATGGACTCGCGGATATGCGTGAACAGGTGCATGCGCGTGGTGTTCATCCAGACGAAGAACGGCTTGCCGGCCTTCGCCTGCTTCTCGATGAATCCGATCGCGGCACTCGTCGTTTCATCGTCGATGGTCTCCATCCGCTTGCGGTTCAGCGGCCCGGTATCCTGGACCTTTCCGCCGGCAAATGAATGGAGAACGCCGCACGGCGAATTGGTCTTGACGAAATTCGTGTCGTTCTTGGGGTAGTAGGGCCCCTCCGGCTCCCCTTCGGCGTTAAGGTGGTAGAGGTTGCCGAAGAATTCATCGAAGCCGTGCGCCGTCGGCAGATATTGGTCGCGGTCGCCGAGGTGGTTCTTGCCGAACTGTCCGGTGGCGCAGCCGAGCGCTTTCAGCGCCTGGGCGATGGTGATGTCCCGGTCCTGCTGGCCGACGGGCGCGCCTGGAATTCCGACCTTGGACAGCCCGGTGCGCAAGGTGACCTGACCCGTGATGAAAGTCGAGCGGCCCGCCGTGCAGCTGTTCTCGGCGTAGTAGTCCGTGAATAGCGCGCCTTCCTTGGCGATCCGGTCGATGTTGGGGCAAGGGCGGTTTGTTTCTGTCTGATTGCTGGCGGGCGGGATCGCCGCAGGCTCTCAATGTCGCCCGGTTTCCAGGCTTGTCCAAAGAACGCCTTGGTCGGGCCGTAGCGCCGCAGGATCACGAAGTAGCCCAGGTCGGGAAGCGTCTTTAGTCAGTTCCTGCCCTCGCCCGGCGAGCTCAGGCACTGCGCCAGTCGCGCGTTTTTTCATCTCATGGTCGGCCGAGAAAGAAGTAGAAGGTCCCGTTGCCGGTCGCGGCGTGCCCGTAGGCGAGATAGACCGGACCGACTGGGCTGTCGACGCCGAAAAAGAGCGAACCCGACCTGAGCGTACCGGTCGGACCGCCGGCCACTAGCTGCTGGCCGACCTGGCCAATCTCCAGCGAGCCGCCGACGAACATACCCTCTAGCAACCGCGTTTGTAGCAGCCGGTTGTAATACACCAAGCGCCCGAACGCGATCGACTGGCCGAGCAACTGGCCGGTGAGATAACCGGACTGCTGCAAGAACCCTCCCCACTGAAAAAGATCGTACCGCGGCAGATCGTCCGAGCCGATCTTGCCGCCCAGCTTGTAGCCGAGGTTAAACGTGTGCGGGCCGGTCGAGTACGCGAACGTTCCTTGGGTATCCCACTTGGTGTAAGTTTGGTCGGCGCCGAGCCCCGCCCTCGAGCCAAACAGGCTGAGCGTGCCGCCGTATCCGGCGCGCGGGAAATTGACGTTGTCGAGCTGGTCGAAGAAGAGCTTCATCCTGAAGGCGCCCTGCTCGATATGCCCGGCACCAGGGCTGAGCGACGGCGGGCCAGTGTTGAGCGTCGCGTCCAGCGGGCCGCGGAGGAGTCCCACCCGCAGCTCGCCGTAGCGCGTGAACTGGCTGCCGACGTCGAAGCCCAGGCGGGCATAGCTCACGTCGTAGATGGCGACGCGCTGATTGCCCTGGAAAAGATCGACGACCTGGTGCTCGAGCTGGCCGTACGGCGCGACGAAGAAGTACTGTCGCGCGTCGAGCGGCTGGTAGAACTCGCTGTAGAGCTGGTCGGTGCGCCCCAGCTGCAGGCTGGTACGCCACTCGGCCCCGAGCGAGTTGAGCCAGGTCTGGCGATAAGTCGCGAGCGCGTTGAAGTAGTTGTCGCCGTGGAAGTCCGTGCTCAGCCCGAAGCCGAACCGGAAATAATTCGGCCCCCAGGATTTCTCGAGCGCATCGACCGACAGCACCCGCTCGGTCGGCGTCTCCAAGAGCCGGTAGTTGACATGCTCGAAATCGTCCATGCCGTATAGCCGCAACATGTCGCGGTCGAGCGCAGTCTGGTCAATCGGCTGGCCCGGACGCGTCTCCATCTCCGCCGTCAGGACCGCCGGGTTGACACGCTGCAGATTCGTGAAGCGGATCGCGTCGACCGGCCGCAGGTCGGGCGGGCTCGCGCTGAGCTGATGCTCGCGTAGCGCCGCGTACTGCGCTGGCGGGAGACTGAGCTGCGACAGGCGGTCCGCGACCTTGCGCGCCGCGGCCTCACCGATCGGGACCGTCTGCGGCAGGTGGTCGAAGTCGGCAGCAGAGAAGTTGCCAAGCTCGGGCAGGATCAGGACATCGGTCGGCCTTAGCAAAGCGAGCGAGGCCTGGACGTTCTGCTCGGTGAGGATGTTGATCATCTGACCGGTGTAGTCGAGGATCGACGTGAGCTGCTCGCGTTTCATCAGCGGCGTACCGAGATTGACCGCGATCACGATGTCGGCGCCCATCGTGCGCGCAACGTCCACGGGCAGGTTGTCGGTGAGCCCGCCGTCGACGAGGATCATGTCCCCGATTTGGGCCGGCGCCACCACTGCGGGCACGGACATGCTGGCGCGCATGACGTTGGCGAGTTCGCCTTCGCCAAACACCACCGCCTTGCCGGTGACAAGATCGGTCGCTACCGCGCGGTAGGGGATCGACAGCTGGTCGAACTTCCGGTAACCCTCCGCCCTGGCAAGGCGCCGCAACACCGTTTCGAGCTGCACGCCGGACACGACGCCCTTCGGCAGCAGCACCTCGGTGCCCCGGATGCCGATCTCGGGACTGAAAAGAATCGTCCAGTCGTCCGCCTTGCGGCGAATGGAGCGCTCCTGGCGCGGCGGCTTTTCCGTGAAGAGCAGACTAGTGGACATGCCCGCGATGACGCGCTCCATCTCCGCCACCGTGACGCCGCTCGCGTAAGCTCCGCCGACGATCGAGCCCATGCTCGTACCCGCGATGCAGTCGATCGGAACGCGCAGCTCCTCGAGCACCTTGAGCACGCCGATGTGCGCCGCACCGCGCGCGCCGCCGCCGGACAGCACGAGGCAGATCTTCGGCCGCTTCGCTTCGGGCGCCGATGGCTGCTCTTGCGCGCTGAGCCGGGGCGACGCGAGGATGAGGGCAATGCAAGTCGCGCTTATCGCAGCGACGCGAGGTGGCGGGAGCATGGCCAAGCCCTTCCGCAGGAGAGGGAGGAAAGTGAGACGCAGTGCAGTGGGACCGCCCGCAACCGGATCGCCGATACGGCCGCGCGCGCCGTGCGAGCGGCGCGAGTGAAGCGTGGCGCGGACCCGCCGTACACCTCGCTAGGGCTGCGGTACGAGCGGGATCTGTGTCGCGGGCTCATAGCGCAGCAGCACGCGGAGCTTGCTCTCGATTTGCCGGTGTCGGGCGACCTCTAGGACGGGCGCACCGGCGCGAGCGGATGAGCGTAGGTCCGCCGCGCCTTCGCATCGGCCGCCGTGAACGCCGTGCTCGACGCGGCGACGAGTCTCTCACCGGCGATCGCCTCGTCGCGGGAGTGCTTGAGGTTCGCGTCGGTTGTCGGCTGGTCCTGACCGAACACTCGCGTGCCAGTAAGCAGCAACCATGAGCGTGCAATCGTTCCAAGCGTCTTCACGGCAATCCTCCCCCCGCGGGTTGAACGAAAGGGTCGACCTAGCGATCATCCGCGCCCGGATGCGATCGATCAATCGAACTCATTATCGTTTATAGTACTTCATCGCCTCAGGCTCACCCCGGTCGCGCCCGGCGTGAGGCGCCCCGCGCGAAGGAGCACCATGAAGCACACGCGAATGTCCGGTCTGGTCGGCGCGACGATCGTCGCCGCGTCAGTCTCGTCATCAGCGGTCGCATTCAACGAGTTCTTCGCCAAGGGCGGCCCGCTTTCTTATCTCACCGAGAGCGACATTAGCATCGTACGAACCGCGGTCCGATCGGCGCTTGATACGGCGCCCGACGGCAACACCGAAACCTGGACCAACCCCGAGACCAAGTCCTCCGGCACGATCACGCCGACGAAGACCTTCACCAAGTACGGTCTGCGGTGCCGTTCGGTGCAATTTACAACGTACGCCGGCGGTCAATCCGGCCGCAGCGAATGGACGCTCTGCAAAACCAAGGACGGCTGGAAAATCGCCACCGGTAACTGAATCCCGCGGTGCCGCTGGCCGATGCCGCGGAATGGGGAAACGCTGCGCTTGGCCCGTGCACCCAGCGCTACGCTGCTTCAACGTTGGCGCGCTGCAACCGCCCGACGGCCCGGGCGCGTAGGACAGTGGATCGAGCGGCAGCGGCCCGCGATCTCCGGCCGGGCGGCGTTGTAGTATAACTTTCGCTGCCGGGTCACCGGCAGCGTGCCGAAGCGCGGACCGTCATGCAACCCTCCGTTCAACGCGTCGTGTCGCAAGTTGCCAGGCTCGTCAGCTGGCGTCGGGTGCGGAAAATCGTCGCCTGGACTGGCGGCGCGGTCGCACTGTTTGCGGTTCTCGGCTTTTTCGTCGCACCGCCGATCGCGCGCTCGCAGCTCGAGCGGATCTTGAGCGAAAAGCTCCAGCGGCAAGTCGCGATCGAGCGAATTCGCATCAACCCCTTCGCGCCGTCCGCCTCGGTCATCGGGTTCAGCGTGAAGGAGCGCGACGGCAGCGCGACGGTCGCGAGCTTCGATGCGCTGTACGTCGATCTTTCCTACTCCTCGCTGGTCCGCTTGGCGCCGGTGGTCCACGCCGTCCAGCTGACCAAGCCCTACGTCCGGCTAGTGCGCAACCAGGACAAGACCTACAACTTCCAGGACCTGATCGACCGGCCCCCGCAGCAACCCGCGCAACCGCCTGCCAGCGGTCCGCCACCGCGGTTCGCGGTGTACAACATCCGGGTCACGGACGGCCGGATCGACTTCGATGATCGCCCGGAAAACGCGCAGCACTCGGTGACCGAGCTGCGCCTCGGGATCCCGTTTTTCTCGACCCTGCCGAGCCAGGTGGACATCCAGGTACAGCCGGAATTGTCGGCCAAGGTGAACGGCGCGCCATTGGACATCGTGGGCGAGACGAAGCCGCTCAAGGACACGCACGAGACGACGATCAGGATCGACCTCGACGACCTGCAGCTCGCGAAGTATCTCGAATATTCGCCGGTGCCGCTTCGCTTCCGCGTACCGACCGGCCGGCTGGACACGCGACTCGTCGTGTCGCTCGCGACCGTCGGCGAGCGTCTCAGCCGGCTGACAGTCTCCGGGACGGCGAGCCTGCAGGACCTCGCCATCCGGCAGCTCGATGGCAGTCCGCTCATCGCGTTCGGCAAGCTCGCGGTCGAGCTCGACTCGCTCGACATCCCGGGACGCAATGCCGCGGTGAAGAGCGTGCGCCTCGAGGCGCCGAGCGTTGACCTCGTCCGGTCGAAGGACGGCCGGATCAACCTCCTGAACGCGCTGTCCGGAATGCAAGGCGAGGGCGCGGCGGCCCGCTCGCCCGACGCCGCTCCGAGCGAGCCGCCGTTCGGGTTCAGCATCGCCGACATCGCGCTCGCCGACGGCCGCGTGCGCATCCTCGACGAGGTGCCGGCGAAACCCTATCGCGTCGAGCTGCAAAACATCTCGCTGGCGATGAAGGAGCTTAGCAACACGCCCGACACGAAGGCTGAGGCGCAGCTCGGCTTCGACACCAATGCCGGCGGCAAGCTCGCCTACGACGGGACGATTCAGCTCGCGCCAGTGCGCGCCGGCGGCAAGCTCGACTTCACCGGCTTCCGGCTTGACACGCTACAGCCCTACCTCGAAGACGTGCTGAATCTCGAGATCGCGGCGGGCTCACTCGATGTCGGTACCACTTTTGATGTCGGACCCGACGGCGAGCGATTCGGCGGCCGCCTCGAAGGCCTCACGGCAACGATCAAAGGGCTGCGCCTGCTCTACCCCGGGGACAAGGAGCCGCTGTGGCAAATCCCGCTCGTCGAACTGAAGGACGCCGCGGTGGACCTGGAGAAGCGGGTCGTGAGCATCGGCAGCTGGTCTTACCAGGACGCGAAAGGGCATGTCCGCCGCGATCCGGACGGCGGCACCAATTACGCACGGCTGCTCAAGCCGGCATCCGCCGCGCCGCCCGCGAGCGGTGCCCCGCAGCCGGAGTGGCGCGTGGAAGCCAAGCGGCTGGCGATCAGCAATGGCACGGTGGTCATCGACGACCAATCGCTGCCGACACCGGTTCAGACCAAGCTCACGCGGTTCGCGCTGGACATCGAGGACTTCTCCAATGTGAAGGGAGCGCGCGCGAAGGCCACACTGCGGACGCTCGTGAATGGCACGGGCTCGGTGTTGATTGCGGGTCCGCTCAGCCAGATGCCGTTGTCTGCCAATCTCCGGGTCGACGTGAAGGGCGTTGAGCTCGCACCCTTCCAACCGTACGTCGCCGAGCACGCGCGCGTGGTCCTGACTGGCGGTGCGGTGTCGACCAAAGGCACGGTCGCGCTGGATCTCACGCCGAACAAGCAGACGCGGCTCGCTTATCAGGGCGACTTCACCGTCGCCGACTTCGCGGCGCTCGATCAGGCGACCTCGCAGGATCTACTGAAGTGGAAATCGCTATTCATCGGCGGCATCGACTTCGAACTCGAGCCGCTCAAAGTCACGGTGAGCGAAGTTGCCCTGGCGGACTTCTATTCGCGGCTCGTCCTCAACGCCGACGGCAAGCTGAACCTCCAGGGACTTGCCAAGGGGTCGAACATCCAGGGTGCCCCAGTTCCGGACCGCGTCCCCGACGCGAGCGCCGACGCGGGTGCAGGGGCTCAGGGCGCAGCGGCGAAGCCGCAAGCGGAGCCGCCGCAACCGGCCGCACCGGCTGACGCGCCGGCGCAACCACCGCCGGCTGCGGCCCGCGGCCTCCCGGCCAACGTGCGGATCGGCAAGGTCACGCTGCAGGGCGGCAATATCAACTACAGCGACTACTTCGTGCAGCCGAACTACTCGGCGAATCTGACCGGCGTCGGCGGCGGCGTGACCGAGATGACGCCCGACAAGGCGGGCGAGGTCGAGCTGCGCGGTCGGATCGACGAGACCGCGCCGGTGGAGATCCTCGGCCAGGTCAACGTGCTGTCGACCGACCTCTTCGTCGACCTGAAGGCGAGCGCGAAGGACATCGAGCTGCCGCCGCTGTCGCCCTATTCGGTCAAGTACGCGGGCTACGGCATCGAGCGGGGCAAGCTCTCGGTGAGCGTGAAGTACTTCGTCGAGAACCGCAAGCTCGTTGCCGACAACAAGGTCATCCTGGACCAGCTCACGTTCGGCGACAAAGTCGAGAGCCCGACCGCAACCAAGCTCCCGGTCCTGCTCGCGGTGGCGCTGCTCAAGGATCGCAACGGCGTGATCGACGTCGATCTGCCGATCTCCGGCTCGCTCGACGATCCGCAGTTCAGCGTCGGTGGCATCATCATCCACGTCATCGTCAACTTGATCGCCAAGGCGGTGACGGCGCCGTTCGCGCTGCTCGGCTCGCTGTTCGGCGGCGGGGAGGAGCTCGCCTACGTGGAGTTCGCGCCCGGCTCGGCGCGACTCGATGCGGACAGCGAGGCGAAGCTCAAGTCGCTCGCCGAGGCGCTCACCGAACGCCCCGCTCTGAAGCTCGACGTGGGCGGACGCGTGGACCCGGAGATCGACCGCGAGGGGCTGAAGCAAGCCGACCTGGAACGACAGGTCAAGGCGGCGAAGCTCAAGGACACGACGCCGACCGCAGACTCCGCGCACTCGCTCGAGGAGGTCAAGATCGAGCCGACCGAATATCCGAAGTACCTCGCCATCGCCTACAAGGAGGCGAAGTTTTCCAAGCCGCGCAACATGATCGGGCTGGTCAAGGACTTGCCCGTGCCCGAGATGGAGCAGCTAGTGCTGGCCAACACGCAGGTGACCGAGGAAGGCCTCCGGCGACTGGCCGACGCTCGCGCGCAATCGGCCAAGGATTGGCTGGTCGAGAACGGCAAAGTCTCTGCCGATCGCGTGTATCTCGTCCCGCGCAAGCTCACCAGCGAGGGCATCAAGGACAAAGGCAAGCCGACACGCGCCGATTTCTCGCTCAAGTGACGCGCGGCGGGTTCCCGACCAACGCCAGGATCCAGCAAAACTGCGTCTGCGGTTCGCGCGCCGCGTTCTGCGCGACGCGCTTCAGGCGTGACCGCGAACTTCCTCGACCATGCCCTCGAGCCGCGCCACGTCGCGCACGATGAGCGCGCGGCCGTCCCGCTCGAGTATGCCGCTCTTGACGAGCGCCGAGAGCTCGCGCGTCACCTGCTCGCGATAGGTGCTGACCTGGCTCGCGATATCGGCGTGTTTCGGGGCGGGATCGATGCGGGCGGTGTTGCGCACGACACCGGTCTCGCGCGCCCGGCGCAGCAGCTCGGCGTAGATCCTGGTTTGCACACCGAGCGTGCTGAGGTCGAAGACGCGGTCGGACAGGCGGCGCACAAAGGCGACGAGGCGCCGCAGCACGCGCTCGGTGACCAGCGGTTCTTCGCGCAGGAGGCGCCAAAACACCGCCGGCGACATCGAGGCGAGCAGCGTGCTCTCGAGCGCGATCACGTCCGCGGAGCGTGGCATGCCGTCGATTGCGGACACGTCGCCGAAGAACTCGCCGGCGTCGAGATCGACAAACGTGACCTCGCGGCCGGCGGCGGAGAAGGTCGCCACGCGCACCCGCCCGGTGACGATCAGGTACACGTCGCGGTCATCGGCCTCGCGCGAGATAATCTGCGTGCCCGGCGCGAAGTTGCGCCATGCGCACTCGCGCGCCAGCGCATCGAGGCTCGCTGCGGGCAGACCCTCGAGCAGCCCGACCGCCCGCAAGCCAAGGCTGGACGGCGGTACGGTGCTGTGGTTTGACATCGGGTACTCCTACCGGAAGCTCATCGATGGTGCGCTCGAGGGTGCTTGAATGGCGCGCGCGGCGCTAGCGAACCTCCGCCTCGGCCGCCGCGGCCTGCGCCTCGGCTCGGGGATCGCGCTGTTCGCATACGTCGCGACCCACCTCGCGAACCATGCGGTTGGCCTGGTATCGCTCGAAGCGACCGAGGCGGTGAGGATCTGGTTCGTCGCCCTGTGGCGCAGCGTCCCCGGCACGACGCTGCTGTACGGCGCGGCCGCGATTCACATCACTCTCGCCTTCAGCTCGGTATACGAGCGCCGCAGCCTGCGACTGCCCGCCGCCGAGATCGCCCGGCTCGTGCTCGGCTTCAGCATCCCCCTGCTGCTCGTGCGACACGCCGCAGGAACGCGCATCGCCTACGAATTGTACGAACAGCGCGACACCTACGCCCGCGTCGTATGGGTGCTGTGGTCTTCCAACGCCGGCTTGGATCAACTCGCGCTGCTCTTCATCGCCTGGACCCACGGCTGTCTCGGGATCCACTTCGTGCTGCGCTACCGGCGATGGTACCAGCGCTGGTTTTATCTCTTCTTCGCCGGCGCGGTGCTCTTCCCGGCGCTCGCCGCCCTGGGATTCGTCGCGCTCGGCAAGGAGATCGTCGCGCGGGCGGCCGATCGCGATTGGTTCGAGGCGAACGTCCTCGCGCTGTCCGTGCTCGACGCGTCGCAGCATGCGGCGATCGATCGCATCGCGGACGCGCTCATCGTCGGCTATGCATTGCTGGTGGCGGGCGTCCTGCTCGCCCGCGCCGGCCGCAGCTTCCGCGAGCGTCACGCCCACGCGCTCATCGCGATCACCTATCCCAGCCGAACCGTAAGCGTCCCGCGCGGTTGGTCGGTGCTCGAGGCGAGCCGCAGCCACGGCATCCCGCATATGTCGTTGTGCGGCGGCCGCGCACGCTGTTCGACCTGTCGTGTGTACGTGGTCGGTCCGAAGGACCACTGCCCACCGGCGCGAGTCGACGAGCGGCGCACGCTCGAGCGCATCCGTGCGCCGGCCAAGGTGCGCCTCGCGTGCCAGCTGCGGCCGACCGGAGACATCGCGGTCGTGCCGCTCCTGCCGCCCGACCGCCCGGCGGCCTTGACGCTTGCCAGCGCGGCCGCATTCGGCGTCGAGCGCGAGGTCGCAGTGCTGTTCACCGACCTGCGCCACTGGACCGAACTGGCCGAGCGGCATCTGCCCTACGATCTTGTGTACGTCCTGAACGAATACTTCGCCGCGGTCGGCGACGCGGTCCTCGCCGCCGGCGGGATTCCGAACCAGTTCATCGGCGACAGCGTGATGGCGATCTTCGGCCTCGAGGTGGATTTCCCGCGCGCGTGCCGCCAGGCGCTCGCCGCCGCGGTCGGTATCGAGCACCGCATGCGCGCCGTCAATGCAAGATTGCAGCACGAGTTCCGGCAAACGCTCACATTCGGCATCGGCATCCACGGCGGGCCGGCGGCGATCGGCGAAGTCGGCCATCGCGATACGCGCACGCTATCGGCGGTCGGCGACACCGTGAACACGGCGAGCCGCTTGCAAGAACTCACCAAACACTACAACGCGCGACTGATGCTGTCGGAGGTCGTGGCGCGGGGCGCGGGGCTCGACACCGCAGCGCTGCCGACGCACGAGCTCGAACTCCGAGGCCGGAGCACGCCGCTCAGGGTTTACATCGTGGAACGGCTCGACGCGGACGAGGAACTTAGCCCCCCGAAGCGGTAGGCGACCCCTTCTTGATCGCCGCTGCGACCTCGCCCGCGGCGCCGGCACTGTCGCTCGCGAGCGACACCGCGACCTTCGATTTCCGGTGCGTACGCGCACATCTTTGGTGACGCTGCTTCGATAAAGTCCAGACCAACACGCAGCCCTGTTCCTCAACCAATCGGCTGTGTGGACGATACCGTACCGGATCCCGCAGCTTCATCGCGCCGGTCCTAGAGCAGAAACGAAGCTGATGTTAGCTGACTTGAAGGAGATTAAGATGCTTAAGCAAGCGATTCTTGGTGTTGCGGTTGCGGCAACGTTCGTGGGCTCGGCCGTGGCGAACGATGTCGTGATGGGAGACCCCTACTGGGCGCAGTTGAACAACAAGAAGTCGGAAGTGACGACCGCGCAGGTGCGTGAGTCCGGAGTGCAGATTATCAAGGAGCAGCACGCGGCCGAAGACTCACTCGAGCGCGCCGGCTTCCCCCAGTACGGAAACTAAGCAATAGGCACAGGGGCTGGGCATCCGCGGTAGCCAGCTAACGCTACGGCACCGGCTCCGCCCCCTGTTCGCCCCGCCACTCGAGTAGACGGCCCCTGCGGCCGAGCTCTCGAGCGGCGCGTCACGTCGCTCTCCCGGTTCAGGGTGCAATCGCGACCAGGATGCTGCATGGCGCGTAGTCGAGGAGCGAGGCCCCGACCGAGCCGCGCCACCAGCGCGCGGCGAAGGAGTGCTTCTGCTTGTGACCGAGCACGATCAGGTCGCACTTCACCTCGGATGCGAGCCGGCAGATCTCCTCGACCGGCTCACCGACCGCGAGGTGTCCAGACACCACGAAGTCTCGCTCCTTGAGCGTGGCGAGGCCTTCGTCGAGGACGTCCTGCATGCGCTTCTTCTCCTCCTCGATCAGCTCCTCCGGCAGAAAGCCCTCAGTGAGGAACATGCTCGACGGCATGCTCGCGACGGCGAGCAAGTGCGTTTCGGCCTTGGCGAACGCTGCGATCTCGGCGCAGGCGAACAGCGCCGTGCGCCCCTCGTGGGTGCCGTTGTAGGCCATGAGGATTCGCTTGTACATGGAGCTACCCTCCTCTCTCTGGGGTTGAGGGCTCCCTCGTCGCGCCGGACCGGCCCGCCCGGCGCGCACCGGCCGTCGAGCCGTGAGCGGCCTCTACTACGGTCGGTGCGAACGGGGTGATGCGTCGCACTGGCCATCGCGAGCTTGCCGAAAAGCCGCCGGAGCGTCAATGCGGGGAGGCAAGTATTAGAATCGGCGCGTTTTCTCGCCTGGGACGCGACCGATGCCCCTCGACCTCGACCGCCCCGATCTTGCGCTCGGCATCGTCGGCGCCGGTACCATGGGCCGCGGGATCGCGCAAATCGCGGTGCAGGCCGGCATTCGCGTGGTCCTGTACGACACACGCTCCGATGCCGCGCCGGCCGCCAAGGCGTATGTGACGGGCATGCTCGCGAAGCTTGTGGAGAAGGGCAAAGTCGCCCCGGACGCGGCCCGCCGCGCGGCCGAGCTGCTTGACATCGCGCACACGCTGACGCACCTGTCGCGCTGCCACGTGGTGGTCGAGGCCATCGTCGAGCAGCTGGAGGCCAAGCGCGAGCTCTTCCAGCACCTTGAGAGCGTGGTGGCCGAGAGCTGTCTGCTCGCCACCAACACCTCGTCGCTCCAGGTGACGGCGATCGCCGCCGCCTGCAAGCATCCGGAGCGCGTAGCCGGCTTCCACTTCTTTAACCCCGTGCCGCTCATGAAGGTGGTGGAGGTGGTCGACGGCGTGCTGACCGCGCCGTGGGTCGGCGACGCGCTCGCCGCGCTCGCGCGGCGGCTTGGGCACGCGCCGGTGCGCGCGCAGGACACGCCTGGGTTCATCGTCAACCACGCCGGCCGCGGGTTCGGCACCGAGGCGCTGCAGTGCGCGCGCGAGGGCATTGCCGAGTTCTACGAGATCGATCGCATCCTCAAGGACTGCGCGGGGTTTCGGATGGGCCCGTTCGAGCTGTTCGATCTCACTGGGCTCGACGTGTCGCATCCGGTGATGGAGTCGATCTACAACCAGTACTACCAGGAACCGCGCTACCGTCCTTCGCAGCTCACGGCCCAGCGCCTGATCGCCGGGCTGCTCGGCCGCAAATCCGCCAACCGCGGGTTCTACGAATATGCCGACGGCGCCGCCAAGCCAATGCCCGTTGCGCCGGCGCCGGAGGTGCGCATCCCGAAAGTGTGGATCGCGCGTCACGGGCTGCACGACGAGGTCGCCACTGCGGTCGCGAAGCTCGGCGCACCGATCGACCGCGGCGACCGCCCGAGCCCGGATTCGCTGATCTTGGTGGCCCCGGTCGGCACCGACGCGACTAGCGCCGCACTCACCGAGCACGTCGATCCGACCCGTACGATTGCGGTCGACGCGCTGTTCGGGCTCGCGCAGCGCCGCACCCTGATGACGACACCGGCGACCTCGGGCGCGATGCGCGACGCCGCCCATGCGTTGTTTGCACGCGACGCCGTGCCGGTGTCGGTGATCCGCGATAGCCCCGGATTCGTGGCCCAGCGCGTGGTCGCCCATGTCATCAACATCGGTTGCGACATCGCGCAGCAGCGGATCTGCGCGCCGCCTGACCTCGATCTCGCCGTGATGCTCGGGCTCGGCTATCCGAGGGGTCCGCTTGCTTGGGGCGACGCGCTCGGGCCGGCACGCGTGCTCGAGATCCTCGACGGCCTGGTGAGCTTCTACGGCGACCCGCGCTACCGCCCGAGTCCGTGGCTCAAGCGGCGCGCGAAGCTTGGGCTATCATTGCTGCAGAGCGAAATGTGAGCGCCGCGGATACCTTTGGAGCCGTCATGAACGCCCCCGACGTGAAAGCGAAACCAGGGTTCCAGTGGGACGACCCGTTCCTGTTTGCCGATCAGCTCGCCGAAGAGGAGCGGATGGTGCGCGATTCGGCGCGTTCGTACTGCCAGGCGAAGCTCGCGCCGCGCGTGCTCGAGGCCACCCGCCAGGAAAAATTCGACCGCGAGATCCTGCGCGAGATGGGTGCGCTCGGATTCCTCGGCTCGACGATCGCCGGCTACGGCTGTGCCGGCGTGAACCACGTCTGCTATGGCCTGATCGCGCGCGAGGTGGAGCGGGTCGATTCGGGTTACCGCTCGGCGATGAGCGTGCAGAGCTCGCTCGTCATGCACCCGATCCACGCCTACGGCACCGAGGCCCAGCGGCAAAAGTATCTGCCCAAGCTTGCAACGGGCGAGTGGGTCGGCTGCTTCGGCCTGACCGAACCCAACCACGGCTCCGATCCCGGTTCTATGGAGACCCGGGCGAGGACGGCGCACGGCGGATTCATCCTCAGCGGTTCGAAGATGTGGATCACCAATTCGCCGATCGCCGACGTGTTCGTGGTGTGGGCAAAGGTCGAGGAGGGCGTGATCCGCGGCTTCATCCTCGAGCGCGGGATGCGCGGCCTCTCGGCGCCGAAGATCGAGGGCAAGATGAGCCTGCGCGCCTCGATCACCGGCGAGGTCGTGATGGACGACGTATTCGTGCCGGAGGAGAATCTGCTGCCGAACGCGAAGGGCCTCGCCGGTCCGTTCGGCTGCCTCAACAAGGCGCGCTACGGCATCGCTTGGGGTGCGCTCGGCGCGGCCGAGGATTGCTGGCACCGCGCGCGCCAGTACGTCCTCGACCGCAGACAGTTCGGCCGGCCGCTCGCTGCCAACCAGCTCATCCAGCTCAAGCTCGCCAACATGATGACCGAGATCACGATCGGGCTGCAGGCGTGCCTGCGCGTCGGCCGGCTGATCGATGACGGCCGCGCCGCACCCGAGATGGTATCGCTCGTCAAGCGCAACTCCTCCGGCAAGGCGCTCGAGATCGCGCGCCTCGCGCGCGACATGCATGGCGGCAACGGCATCGCCGACGAGTACCATGTCATCCGCCACATGATGAACCTCGAGACGGTGAACACCTACGAGGGCACGCATGACATTCACGCGCTGATCCTGGGTCGGGCGCAGACCGGGATTCAAGCGTTCACAGCGTGAGCGCGCGCACGGTCGAGTCGACGCAGGTGCCAGGAGAAGAGCCCGACGGGCGCCCGCGCTGCCCATGGTGCCTGGGCAGTCGCGAATACGTTCGCTACCACGACGACGAGTGGGGCGTGCCGGTGCATGAGGACCGCAAGCTGTTCGAGTTCCTGATCCTCGAAGGCGCCCAAGCGGGGCTCTCCTGGTCAACGATCCTCGCGAAGCGCGAGGGCTACCGGCGCGCGTTTGCCGGCTACGACATGCGGCGGGTCGCCCGCTACGGCCGGCGCGAGATCGCCCGGCTCGTCAACGACGCGGGCATCGTCCGCAACCGCCTCAAGATCGAAGCCGCGGTGCGGAACGCCGGCGCCGCCATTTCCCTGTGCGAGCGCTATGGCACCTTGGACGCCTACCTATGGCGATTCGTCGACGGCCGGCCGATCCGCAACCGCTGGCGGACCGCGCGCAACGTTCCGGCAAGCTCCAGTGTGTCAGAAGCCCTTTCGCGCGACCTGCGGCAGAACGGATTCAGCTTTGTCGGGTCTACTATCTGTTACGCTTTTATGCAGGCGATCGGCATGACGAACGACCACCTGGTGAAATGCTTTCGTCATGCCGAGGTGGCGTCGCTACAATAGGCGCTTGCGCTGTTTCGAGGTGACACTATGAAGGGTTTGTTCCACCTACTTGCCGTAGTGGCTTCGCTCGCGATGCTGCCGCTCCAGCCCGCCGCAGCCCAGGCCCCGGTCCCCAATACCGCTGCCGACGACACCGTGTTTCTGGTGGCGGTGCCGGGCTTGCGCGATCCGGAGTACCGGCACGCGGTGCTGATCGCCGCGCCGACCGCGAACGGCGGCCACATCGGGGTGATCATCAACCGGCCCACCCGGCAGTCGCTCTCCAGTCTGTTTCCGCAGCACGAGCCGTCGAAGAAGGTCATCGAACCGGTTTTCTTCGGCGGGCCGTTTTCGACCAGCGCGCTGGTCGCCGTCGTGCGCGGGGACAAAAGCCCGGGCACCGGCTCGCTCCCGATGATGAGTAACCTCTACCTTGCGATCAACGTCAACACCATCGATAAGATCATCGAGGAACGGCCGAACGAGGCGCGGTACTACATCGGCTATGTCGGCTGGCGTCCGGGGGAGCTGCGGGTCGAAATCGACCACGGACTGTGGTACGTGCTCAACCCCGATGCAAGCATCGTGTTTCGCAAGGATACCGACGGTCTCTGGGAGGAGCTGCTTCGGATGGCGCGGCAGATCAACGCGGACGCGTCGATCGGCAAAGTCCGGGCCTTCAACTAAAGTCGGCGTGCCGCTCGCAGCTACACGCGCGCTGCGCCTTTGCGGGTTCGTCGCTGCGCTCGCCTGCGGCGTGCACGGCGCCGCCGGCCAGGCTTCCGACCCCGGGTTCTTCCTGGTCGCGAAGCCGAGCATCCTCGACCCGAACTTCCAGCGCACGGTCATTCTCGTCACCGAAACGCCGGACGGCGGGATGCTCGGGGTCATTCTCAACCGTCCGACCAAGCAATCGCTCGCGAACATCCTGCCCGGAAACCAGGCGCTCGCGCAGTTCACCGACCCGCTTTACTTCGGCGGACCGGTCGAGCGCGTCGGCCTGTTCGCCGTGTTCCAAGCACCGGAGAGCCCGGGGCGCTCGTTCGCAGTCGTCCAAAACGTGCGTCTCGCCTTGCAGCCGGAGACCGTCGAGCAACTCCTCAAGAAGCCGCCGCCGCAGCTCCGCTTGTTCGTGGGCTATGCGGGCTGGGCGCCCGGACAGCTCCAGGGCGAGATCGAGCGCGGCGACTGGTGGGTCGTGCCGGCCGATCCGGAAACGGTGTTCCGCAAGAACACCGACACGCTGTGGGACGATCTTTCGCGGCGGGCGCAGGCAGTTACCGCCGCGCGCTAGGGCGACTTCGAAGCGCGCGGCCGGCGCGGTTCGCGCGCCCGTTTCGGCAGTCCGTCGCGCCGCTGCGCTGGGGGCCGTCTTGGCGGCTCGCGTCGGCGCGCTCGAGCATGACCCCTGCCGCGCCCCGCTTCACTCCCCGCCGAAGTGATAGAGTTCTCGGGCGGTCGGCGAGTCCGCCGGGCCAATCAAGGGCTTAGCCCCGTTAGCCCGTGGCTGCGCGTGCCGAGCGGGACGGCCGATTGGGGGGCGATCGGAGCGGGCTTTCGACGGCGTAACTCTCGACAGGTCAAGCGGTTAGCGCACCGCGCCTGCGGTGCGCACCGGAGCGGTCCATAAGGGGAAAGTCCATGTACTCGCTTAGCCGTCTCGCGCGGCCGATGGCGCCAGCGCGTCGGATCAAGCCACACGCGGGTTGAGGGTACGGGCCGCGACGCAAAATGAGCGCTGACTACATCCTCGAAACCCGGAGTCTCAGCAAGGAGTTCAAGGGCTTCGTCGCGGTGAGCGATGTCAGTCTGAAAGTCAGGCGCGGCAGCATTCACGCGTTGATCGGACCCAACGGCGCGGGCAAGACCACGGTCTTCAACCTCCTCACCAAGTTCCTGACGCCCACCGCCGGCACGATCCTCTACAACGGGCACGACATCACGCACGAAAAGCCGGCGCAAATCGCCCGGCGCGGCGTGATCCGCTCGTTCCAGATCTCCGCGGTCTTTCCGCATCTCACGGTGCTGGAAAACGTTCGCGTCGCGCTGCAGCGCAGGCTCGGCACCGAGTTCCACTTTTGGCGCGCGGAAAAGACGCTCGACGTGCTGAACGACAGCGCCATGAAGCTTCTGGCCGCGATCGATCTTGCCTCGTTTGCAAAGACCGTCACCGTCGAGCTGCCATACGGCCGCAAGCGCGCGCTGGAGATCGCGACCACCCTCGCGCTCGAGCCCGAGCTTATGCTGCTCGATGAGCCGACTCAGGGCATGGGACACGAGGACGTGGGCCGCGTGACGGAGCTGATCAAGCGAGTCGCCGCCAATCGAACCATCCTCATGGTGGAGCACAACCTGGGCGTCGTCGAACACCTGTCTGACACCATCACGGTGCTGCAGCGCGGTTCGGTCCTCGCCGAAGGACCGTACGCGGAAGTGTCGCGCAACCCCGAGGTCCTCGAGGCCTATGTAGGCACGGCCCATGACTAGCGCCGCGACCGAGTTCCTGCGCATCACCGACCTGCACGCGTTCTACGGCGAATCGCACATCCTGCACGGCGTCGACCTGACCGTTAACCGCGGCGAACTGGTCACCCTGCTCGGCCGAAACGGCGCCGGACGCACCACCGCGCTGAAGTCGATACTGGGGCTGGTCGGCAGCCGTTCCGGGTCAATCATGGTGAACGGGCGCGAGGCGATCGACCTGCCGCCGCACAAGATCGCCCACCTCGGCGTCGGCTACTGCCCGGAGGAGCGGGGCATCTTTTCCGGTCTGTCGTGCGAGGAAAATCTGCTGCTGCCGCCGCAAGTTGCAAGCGGCGGCATGACGGTGGACGAGATCTACGAGATGTTCCCGAATCTGCAGGAGCGCAAGGCGAGCCAGGGCACACGACTGTCAGGCGGCGAGCAGCAGATGCTCGCGGTGGGGCGCATTCTGCGCACCGGCGCGCAACTGCTGCTGCTCGACGAGATCACCGAGGGGCTCGCGCCGGTGATCGTGCAGGCGATGGGTCGGGTGATCGGCCGATTGAAGGACAAGGGCTACACCATCGTCTTGGTCGAGCAGAACTTCCGCTTCGCCGCGCCGCTTGCCGACCGCCACTACGTGATGGAGCACGGCAAAATCGTCATGACGATCGCGACGGCCGACCTCGAGCGCAAGCTCGACGAGTTGCACCGGTATCTAGGGGTCTGACTCATACATTTGATGGAGGAAGAGATGCTAAGAGGGAAACTGCGTACCACGCCGATCGCCGGAGCGCTGCTCGCGCTCTGCGTCATCGGCGCCGCCTCGGCGCAGCAAGGCAAGATCTCCGATGGCGTGGTGAAGATAGGTGTGCTGACCGACATGTCGGGGCTGTATTCCGACCTCGGCGGCAAAGGGTCGGTGATCGCCGCCCAGATGGCAGTGGACGATTTCGGCGGCAAGGTGCTCGGCGCGCCCATTCAGGTGATTGCCGCCGACCACCAGAACAAGCCGGACATCGGCGCCGAAAAGGCGCGCGAGTGGTACGAGGCGGAAAAGGTCGACATGATCACCGACCTGCTGAACTCCGGCGTCGGCATCGCCACCGCCAAAGTCGCCGAGCAACAAAAGCGAATCGCGATCATTGTCGGCGCCGCGTCGACGCGCCTCACCAACGAGGACTGCACCCCCTACAGCATCCACTACGCCTACGACACCTACGCGCTCGCCAACGGGACCGGCAAGGCGATCGTCAAGCAAGGCGGCGACACGTGGTTCTTCCTCACCGCCGACTACGCGTTCGGCCATTCGCTGGAAAAGGACACCGCGGATGTCGTGAAGGCGAACGGCGGCAAGGTGCTCGGCGAGGTGCGCCATCCGCTGAACGCGTCGGACTTCTCCTCGTTCCTGCTGCAAGCGCAAGCGTCCAAGGCGAAGATCATTGGACTCGCCAACGCCGGCGGCGACACGATCAACGCCATTAAAGCGGCGAACGAGTTCGGCATCACCAAGAACCAAGCCCTGGCCGGGCTGCTGGTGTTCATCACCGACGTCCACAGCCTCGGGCTGCAGACCGCGCAAGGCATGCTGCTCACGGACGGGTTCTACTGGGACTACAACGACGAGACGCGCAAATTCGGCCGGCGCTTCTTCGACAAGACGAAGAAGATGCCGAGCATGGTCCACGCCGGCGTGTATTCCGCGACGCTGAGCTATTTGAAGGCGGTCCAAGCAGCCGGCACCGACAATGCCGACGCGGTGATGGCGAAGCTCAAGTCGACGCCGATCAACGATGTGTTTGCCAAGAACGGGCGGATACGCGAGGACGGGCGCATGGTGCACGACATGTACCTTGTGCAAGTCAAGAAGCCGTCCGAATCGAAGTACCCCTGGGACTACTACGTGATCAAGTCGGTGATCCCGGCCGAAGAGGCCTTCCAGCCGCTGTCGAAGAGCACTTGCCGCTTGGTCCAGAAGTAGCGCCGGACACGCCGCGGGCCGCCCCGACCGGGCCGGCCCGCGCGCCGTGGCCGCGGCACGGTTAGGGGAGGAGGAGGATGACCGAACTGTTGGGCGTGTCGTCGCAGGCGCTGCTGTCGCAGCTCCTGATCGGGCTCGTGAACGGCTCGTTCTACGCCATGCTGAGCCTCGGGCTGGCGGTGATCTTCGGCCTGCTCAACATCATCAACTTTACCCACGGGGCGCTATACATGATGGGCGCATTCGGCGCCTGGATGGGCCTCAACTACCTCGGGCTGAACTACTGGGCGTGCCTGCTGCTCGTTCCGCCAGCACTAGGCTTGTTCGGCATCCTCATCGAGCGCACGATGCTGCGCTGGCTCTACAACCTCGACCACCTCTACGGGCTGCTGCTCACCTTCGGTCTCGCCTTGATCATCGAGGGGCTGTACCGCCAAGCCTACGGCGTGTCCGGCCAACCGTACGTCGCGCCGGACCTCCTGCGCGGCGCAACCGATATCGGTTTCATGGTGCTGCCCAACTATCGCGCCTGGGTGGTCGCCGCCTCCGTGGTCGTCTGCGTCGCGACCTGGTACGTCATCGAACGCACCAAGTTGGGGGCGTACCTGCGCGCCGGAACGGAGAACCCGAAGCTCGTCCAGGCGTTCGGCGTCAACGTTCCGGTGATGGTGACGCTCACCTACGGGTTCGGCGTGGCGCTCGCCGGCTTTGCCGGCGTGTTGGCGTCCCCGATCATCCAGATCAATCCGTTGATGGGGTCGAACCTCATCATCACCGTGTTCGCGGTCGTCGTGATCGGCGGCATGGGCTCGATCATGGGCGCCATCGTCACCGGCCTCGGGCTCGGCGTGATCGAGGGCCTCACCAGGGTCTTCTATCCCGAGGCCTCGGCGACCGTGGTGTTCATCATCATGGCGATCGTGCTACTGGTGCGCCCGGCCGGGCTCTTCGGCCGCGAGAGATAGCGAGCGCCGCACGTGACCAATACGCACAAGGTGTTCGTCGGATTGCTCGTCGTAGCGCTCGCCGCGCCGCTGTTCAAGGATCTCGTGTACCCGGTGTTCTTGATGAACGTGCTGTGCTTCGCCCTGTTCGCCTCGGCCTTCAACCTGCTGCTCGGCTTCACTGGCCTCCTCTCGTTCGGCCACGCGGCCTACTTCGGCTTCGCGGCGTACGTGACCGGGTATGCGTGCAAGGAATGGGGCCTCACCCCGGAGCTGGGCGTGCTCGCCGGCATGCTGGTCGCGGCGCTGCTCGGCTTCGCGATCGGCACTCTCGCCATTCGGCGCGCCGGCATCTACCTCGCGATGATCACGCTCGCCATGGCGCAGCTCGTGTTCTTCGTCTGCTTGCAGGCCAAGTTCACCGGCGGCGAGGACGGCATCCAGGGCATTCCGCGCGGTAAGCTGCTCGGTTTGGTGGATCTCACTGACACCGTGCACCTCTACTACTTCGTGCTGGGGGTGTTCGTGCTCGGCTTTGCGCTGATCTATCGCACCATCCACTCGCCGTTCGGCCAGATTCTGAAATCGATCCGCGAGAACGAGCCGCGCGCCGTCTCCCTCGGCTACGACGCCGACCGATTTAAGCTGGTCGCCTTCGTCCTGTCCGCGGCGCTGTCTGGCCTGGCGGGATCGACCAAGTCGCTCGTCAACCAGCTCGCTTCGCTCGCCGACGTGCACTGGCACATGTCGGGCGAGGTGGTGCTGATGACGCTGCTCGGCGGGATGGGAACGGTCTTTGGCCCCATCGTCGGTGCGTTGACCGTCAAGGGTCTGGAGCACTACCTCGCCGAGCAGGGCGATTGGGTCACCATCGTCACCGGCGCCATTTTCGTGATCTGCGTTCTCGCCTTCCGGCGCGGCATCGTCGGTGAGCTCGCGGCGCTCTTCAGAAAGTGAACCGCGGACCGGTACAGCCCCCGCCAGCGAGGTGAACACGTGCTCAACGGAAAGTCGGCGATAGTCACCGGTTCGACCAGCGGCATCGGCCTCGGCATCGCGCGCGCCCTCGCAGCCGAAGGCGCGAACATCGTGTTGAACGGGTTCGGCGACCCGGCTGAGATCGAGGAGCTGCGGCAACGGCTTGCACGCGAGGCCGGCGTCCAAATCGCGTTCAGCGGCGCCGATGTCTCGCTGCCCGAGCAGATTCACGAACTGGTGCGCTACGCGACCAAGACGCTCGGCGGCGTCGACATCCTGGTGAACAACGCCGGGATCCAGCACACCGCGCCGGTCGAGAGCTTCCCGCCCGAGCGGTGGGACGCGATCATCGCGATCAATCTATCGTCGCACTTCCACGCCATTCAGGCGGTGCTGCCGCAGATGCGGCGCCGCAACTGGGGCCGGATCATCAACATCGCCTCGGCGCACGGCCTAGTCGCCTCGGTGCAGAAGGCGGCCTATGTTGCCGCCAAGCACGGCGTGCTCGGGCTGACGAAGGTCGTTGCATTGGAGACTGCAACGACCGGCATCACCTGCAACGCGATCTGCCCCGGTTGGGTGCTGACGCCCATGGTCCAGAAGCAGGTCGATGACCGGGCCGCGCGCGAGCGCATCGCGCTCGAGGAGGCGAAGCTCGGGCTGCTGGCGGAGAAGCAGCCGTCGCACGAGTTCGCGACGCCGGAACAAATCGGCGCGCTCGCGGCGTTCCTGTGCTCCGCGGGTGCGGCGCAGATCCGCGGCGCAGCGCTGCCGGTGGACGGCGGATGGACGGCGCAATAGCGGCGCAAAAGCAGCTGGCGGGCGAGCCACGCCCGCCCTCGTTAAGCCTGGTCGTTGGCAGGGCGGCGGGACTTACGCCGCCCTGGGTCCAATCATCCGTTTTTCCGTAGAATGCGCTGATCGTGGGGCCCGCTTCACGGGCTGGTTGTCCGCATCAGCGACACAGGGAGGTATGCCAAATGGTTTCGATCGCGAACTTGCTGCCCCGCGGCTGGGGACTTACGCGCCGAGTGCCCGTCTCGTTGGGGGCATTGTTGCTGGTGGCCCTCGTGTCCCTCCCCGCGTGCGCGGCGCCCGCGGGCGCGGACCGCTGTGCGCACGTGCTCAGCGCTCTCGGGAATCAGCTGGCCGACGTCACCTGCTTCGAGAGCACGGACCTCACCACCAACAATCCGCTCACGACGCCGGCCAACAACTCGCTGCCGGGATTGCCCGCCTTCGCCTTCACGCCCCAGACTGACCGTGCCGTAATCTCGCCCAGCGCGGGCAAGCGAACGCCAATCACCCATGTGGTCCCCGGGCTGCAGATCAATGGGCGGATCGCCTCGGACCCGACCGGTGAGGCGCGATTCCTACTGCGCTTGCCCGATGACTGGAACGGCCGGCTGGTCGTCGCCGGTGCCTCGGGTACGCGCAGCGAGTTCAACGGCGATTTCGCCTGGAGCGACTACGTCGTGCAGAAGGGCTATGCCTACGCCTCGCAGAACAAGGGCGTACTCAACCTACAACTCAGCACCGCCCAGGACCCGCTCGCCTGCCGGCTCAACCCGAGCTCCGGTGTCTTCGTACATTTCTACGACAACGATCCCGGCCAGCCCTTCACCCGCTGGCGCGAGTTCATGATTCGGGCGGCGCAGCTCGCCCGGAGCGGCGTGCATGCAAGGTATGGTGATTCGCCGCGCTTCACCTACGCGGTAGGTACCTCCAACGGCGGCTACCAGGTGCGCCGCGTCATGGAGACGGCGCCCGAACTGTTCGACGGCGGCGTCGATTGGGAGGGTACCTTCGTCGACGAGCACGCACCCAATCTCCTCACCGACTTGCCACCGGCGATCCTCAATTTCCCGGACTACGTGAGTTCCGGATTTAGCCCGAACAGCACCGCCGCGGAGAATATCCGCGCCGCTGGATATCCGCCCGATATCGTCTCGGGACCCGCGTCACTATGGGGGAACTATTCGGCCCAGTTCTGGGAGGTGACGCAATGTCAATGGCAGAAGCGGCTCGATCCTACCTACAATACCTACGTCAGCGGGACCGGAACCTATAACTACGTCAGCCGGCTTTCGTTCTCGGACGTGGGCGCGCAGGTCGCGGCCTTCGCGACCTCCGGACAGCTTCGGCGGCCGCTCGTCACTGTCGCCGGAACGATGGACGGATTGCTGCCCATTGACCATCACGCGCGCGCCTACGCGCGCAAAGTGGCGGCCGCATTCAAGCACAAGCGCGACGACGACGATCGCGACGATCACCGGCCGGCTTACCGCCTATACGAGGTGCAGAACGGCAACCACATCGAGACCTTCCAGGACGCCTTCCCGCAACTCGAGTTGATCGAGCCCCACGCGCAGCGCGCGTTCGACCTGCTGGTGCAGCACGTGGAGCGGAGCGTTGCGCTGCCGCCCGACCAGTGCATCCCGCGCGGCGGGGCCATCGCGGATTCGCCGGCGCAGGCGGGGCACTGCCAGAGCCTCTTCGTGCCCTGATGAGGAGCGGAGCGCGCCTCGTCGGGCGCTCGCGCTACGCCGCCTCCCTCGTGCCGGCGCCGCGGGGCGGGGCGCTCTCGAATACGATCTCCCCGCGCTTCACGTCCACCCGAACCGTGTCCTTGGCGGCGAACTTGCCCTCGAGAATGGCTCGCGAGAGCGGATTCTCGATCGTCTGCTGGATCGCGCGCTTGAGGGGCCGCGCACCGTACACCGGATCGAAGCCCACCTTCGCCAGTTCCCCGAGCGCGGCATCCGATACGTCGAGCTTCATCTCGAGCTTCGCCAGTCGGTCCGCGAGATAGCGCAGCTGGATCCGCGCGATGTCTTTGACGTGCTTCTCGTCGAGCGCGTGGAACACTACGATCTCGTCGATGCGGTTCACGAACTCCGGCCGGAAGCTGGTCTTGACCTCGGCCATGACCGCGGTCTTGATCAGCCCCGGATCGTCGCCGCTCATCGCCTGGATCATCTGCGAGCCGAGATTGGAAGTCATCACGACGACCGTGTTCTTGAAGTCCACCGTGCGTCCCTGGCCATCGGTGAGCCGGCCGTCATCGAGGACCTGCAGCAGGACGTGAAACACGTCCGGATGCGCCTTCTCGATCTCATCGAGTAGGATGACCGCGTAAGGCCGGCGCCGCACCGCTTCGGTGAGATGGCCGCCCTCCTCGTAGCCGACGTAGCCCGGCGGCGCGCCGATGAGCCGCGCGACCGAGTGTCTCTCCATGAACTCGGACATGTCCACCCGCACCAGATGGTCCTCGGCGTCGAACAGGAACGCGGCCAGCGCCTTGCACAGCTCGGTCTTGCCGACGCCGGTCGGCCCGAGGAAGAGAAACGACCCGTAGGGCCGGTTCGGGTCCGACAACCCGGAGCGCGAGCGCCGGATCGCATCGGCCACCACCTGCACTGCCTCGTCCTGACCGACGACTCGCTCGTGCAGCTTCTTCTCCATGAACAGCAGCTTCTCGCGCTCGCCCTGCATCATCCTGGACACCGGGATGCCGGTTGCGCGCGACACCACCTCGGCGATCTCCTCCGCGCCGACCTGCGTGCGCAGGAGCTTGAGCTTCGGGGCGCCCTTGCCGGCGCTGTCCGCCTTCTTCAGGCTCGCCTCGAGCTGGGGAGTCGTGCCGTACTGCAGCTCCGACACCTTCTGCCAGTCGCCCTTGCGCTTGGCCGCCTCCATCTCGAGCTTCGCGCGCTCGAGTTCTTCCTTGATGTGCTGCGAGCCCTGGACCGCGAGCTTCTCGGCCTTCCACACCTCTTCGAGGTCGGCGTACTCGCGCTCAAGCTTGGCGATCTCGCCTTCGATCAACGCCAGACGCTTCTTCGACGCCTCGTCGGCTTCCCGCTTCACGGCCTCGCGCTCGATCTTGAGCTGGATCAGTCGGCGGTCGAGCCTGTCCATCGCCTCGGGCTTGGAATCGATCTCCATCTTGATCCGTGCCGCAGCCTCGTCGATCAGGTCGATCGCCTTGTCGGGCAGGAAGCGGTCGGTGATGTAGCGGTGCGACAGCTCCGCCGCCGCGACGATCGCCGGGTCGGTGATGTCGACGCCGTGGTGCACTTCGTACTTCTCCTGCAGGCCGCGCAGGATCGCGATCGTCGCCTCGACCGAGGGCTCGTCGACCAGCACTTTCTGGAAGCGCCGCTCGAGCGCCGCATCCTTCTCGACATACTTGCGATACTCGTCGAGCGTCGTGGCGCCGATGCAATGCAGCTCACCGCGCGCGAGCGCGGGCTTCAGCATGTTGCCGGCGTCGATCGCGCCCTCGGCCTTGCCTGCGCCAACCATGGTGTGCAGCTCGTCGATGAAGACGATGATGTCGCCCGCTTGCGCGATCTCCTTCAGCACCGCTTTCAGGCGCTCCTCGAACTCGCCGCGGTACTTCGCGCCGGCGAGCAGCGCCGCCATGTCGAGCGATAGCACGCGCCTGCCCTTCAGCGAATCCGGCACTTCGGCGTTCACGATGCGCTGGGCGAGCCCTTCGACGACTGCGGTCTTGCCGACGCCCGGCTCGCCGATCAGCACCGGGTTGTTCTTGGTGCGGCGCTGGAGGATCTGGATCACGCGCCGGATCTCGTCGTCGCGGCCGATTACCGGATCGAGCTTGCCCTGGCGCGCGCGGTCGGTGAGATCCAACGTGAATTTTTTGAGCGCCTCGCGGCTCCCCTCGGCTTCCGGGTTTGCGACCGTCTCGCCGCCGCGAACGGCGGCGATCGCCTGCTCGATCGCCTTGCGATTGGCACCCGCCTCCTTGAGCAACTTTCCGGCCTCGCCCTTGTCATCCGCCAGGGCGAGCACGAACAGCTCCGAGGCGATGTACTGATCGCCGCGCTTCTGCGCCTCTTTGTCGGTGAGATTGAGCACGTTGTTGAGCTCGCGCGAGATCTGGACCTCGCCGCCGTGGCCCTCGACCTTCGGCAGCCGTTCGATCGCCTTCTTCAGTCCGTCGCGCAACCGGGCAATGTTCACGCCCGCGCGCGCGAGGAGCGAGCTCGTCCCGCCGTCCTCCTGGTTCAGGAGCGCGGCAAGCAGGTGGACCGGTTCGATGAACTGGTTGTCCGCACCGACCGCCGCGCTCTGCGCATCGGCCAGCGCCTGCTGGAATTTCGTGGTCAAGCGGTCGAGCCGCATGGCGCCTCCTCAGGAATCACGTTTGCAGGCTAGATGCGGACAAATGCCGATTTTTTCAAGCCCAGCAGCGGGTTGCGGTGGGTCGCCGGCGCCGCCTGGATTAGACTGGGCGTTTCCGTACCCAGCGCAAAAAATGAAGTTCGAACTCGATTGGCGCATCGGCAAGTATCCGATCGTGCAGGAGATCGGTCGCGGCGCCACGAGTCGCGTCTACCTTGCCCGCGACCCGTTCGCCAACCGCGACGTCGCGATCAAAGTGTTCTTTTTTGAGGAAACTGTCAACGCGCAGAACGCCAAGCTGCAGCGCAAGGGCTTCCTCGCCGAGGCGGCGCTCGCGGGCCGGCTCAACCATCCGCATATCGTCGCGATCTACGACGCGGTGAGCGAACCGGAGTACAGCTACATCGTCATGGAGTACGTCAAGGGCACCACCCTCGAGGCCCACGCCGAGATCGACAATCTGCTGCCCCTCTCCAAGCTGGTGGAGGTGACCTTCAAGTGCATCCGCGCCCTCGACTACGCGTTCCAGATGGGCGTGATCCACCGCGACATCAAACCGGGCAACATCCTCTACAGCCTCGGCGGCGACATCAAGGTGAGCGATTTCGGCGCCTCGTTCCAAGAGCAGCTCGCGCAGGACACGACCCAGCTCACCGGCATCGGCTCGCCGGCCTACATGTCGCCGGAGCAGATCCGGCTCGAGGAGGTCACGCACCAGACCGACATCTACTCGCTCGGCGTGGTGATGTACAAGCTCCTCACCGGACGGCTGCCGTTCAACGCGTCGAACCAGATCTCGCTCACCTACGAGATCCTGAACGTTCCGCCCACGCCGCCGTCGCAGCTGCGCCCCGAGCTCCCCGCCCTGCTCGACGAGATCTGTCTCAAGGCGATGCAGAAGGACGCGGCGAACCGCTACCAGAGCTGGATCGAGTTCGGCAAAGACCTGTCCAAAGCGTTCAGCGCGCTGCGCCTCGCGGGCGAAACCATCTCCGATTCGGCGAAGTTCAACGAGTTGCGAACGCTCGCCTTCTTCCGCGACTTCGACGACGTCACCCTGTGGGAGGCGCTGCGGATCAGCGCCTGGCGGACCATCCCCGCCAAGACCGTGATCATCCGCGAAGGCGACACGGGCGAGAGCTTTTACCTGCTGGTCGAGGGCGAGATCGACGTCTCGCTCCAGGGAAAATCGATCGCCGGCGTGCGCCGGGGGGGTTGCTTCGGCGAGTTGCTGTACTTCAGTGACCAGGTGGTCCAGCGGACCACGACGATCACTTCCATGACCGACATCACGGTGGTCGAGATCAAAACGATCGCGCTGAAAAGCGCGAGCTCCGCCTGCCAGGTGAGCTTCCAGAAAGCGTTCATGCGCGTCCTGATCGACCGCCTGACGACCGCCAACACGAGGCTTGCCGCGCGCTAGAGCGCGCCCTACCTTGGGGTGTGGTCGGCGCGTAGTGGCGGGACGGTCTCGGCGCTTGAGCCCCACGTCTCGCGCACCACATCGAGGAGTGCTGCGATCACCGGGTCGTGCTCCCGATCCGCGGCGTAAATGAACCACAGCGTGGTCGTCGCGCCGACGTCCTTCCAGAAGCAAATTTCCCCGGCGGCCGCCTTCTCCTCGGCGAGATCCTCGCGCATCAGCGCGAGGCCGACTCCGGACACGATCAGGGTGCTGATCACCGCCTCCTGGTCGGCTTCGACGACCTTGGTCGGCGCGACGCCGTGGCGCAGAAAGAGCGCCGTGACGAGCTGGTTGTGAGTGCTAATCGAGGGCGTCATGATCCACGGCAAGGCGGCGATCTCATTCCAGTCGGCATCGGCCACGCGTGCGCGCCACGCCGCCGGCGCGACCACCCGGTAAGTCAACTCGCGTAGCGGGAGCCCCTGCACGGCGGGGTGCGCGAGCTCGCCGTAGTAGAAGCTCGCGTCGAGCTCGCCCCGGCGCACCCGTTCGAACGCCTCGCCGCTGATGGCGTGGTGCAGCTCAAGCTCGAGCAAGGGGTAGCGCTCGACCGCCGCGGTCATGAACTCGCCGAGCCGAATGAAGAGCGGGTCGGAGAGCGTCCCGACCGCGACCGTCCCCGCGACCTCCCCTTGGAGGGCGCGCGCGGTCGCGCGGAAGGCTTGCGCGGCGGCGAGCACTTTCCCCGCCTCGCCAAGCAGTCGACGGCCGACACCGGTGAGCACCATTCCGCCCGGCCGGCGGTGAAAGAGGGCCGACCCCAGCTCGTCCTCGAGGCCCTTGATCTGGGCGCTCATGGCGGGCTGGCTGATGTGCAGCCGTTCCGCCGCCCGGGTGAGCTGCCCCACCTCGGCCACCGTGATGAAGCTGCGCAGCTGATAGAGCTCCATGGCGCCTAAAAGTCGCTTGGGACAGTTGATATTGTGCGATGCATCATACCATTAGACGCCGTATAACGGGGGCTGATAGTAGCCATCCAAAGATGCGATTGGATTCCCGCCCAGCGCCCGCATATGGTGGGCATATGCAGTGCAACAAATTACTGAAAGGTATTTATTAAGAAAGGTTTTTCATGAAACTCGGTCAACAGCGGCTATACGAGGGCGACAGCATCCTGCGCACCGGGCCGGGCATTGTGGCCGAACCCGTGGTTGGGATTGATTCTACGCCTGATTTGGTGCAACGCGACATCGCGTCCACGCTGGACGCGCAGGGGCTCGAGTTACGGGCGCGCGCGCTTCGCGCCCGGGTGACTGCGGGGCTTGCCAGGTCGCTTTGGGGCTGGCTCGGCGAGCGCTTGCAGCGAGTCTCACGGCGCCGCGACGAGGAGTACCTCGCAAGTGCGCAGAACCTTGTCGAACTCGAGAACCGACTGCGCAAGCTCGATCGGCACGGCGACGTGATGCATGTGTGAGCAAGCGCTCACATCGACGCCTGCGGTACGAGTCGCCACATCGCGGGCGCGGGCGAAGTTGAGTCGCTCGCGTTCATAGAGTCCCGACGCGCTGGGCTGTGTCCGGGTGGCGGCGGTTCCCCCCTCCTCCTCCACCGCCTCTCTGACCAGCCCAGCGCGGCCTGGGGCATGCCGCGTCCCAGGTTCGGGCGATTGCGCCCGCGCCGACCGCAAGGTCGACCTTCAGCTGTCCCCGTAGACGGGAAGGGCGGCACCCTGGACGACCCTGGCATCGTCGCTGCACAGGAAGAGGACCACCCGCGCGATGTCCTCGGGTTTCGGCCACTTCGCAAAGTCCGCCTTGGGCATCGCCCGCCGATTGGCTTCGGTATCGATGATGCTGGGGAGAATCGAGTTCACCCGCACCCCGGTGCCCTTTACCTCCGCGGCCAGGGAATCCAGCATGGCCACTGCCGCAGCCTTAGAAGCCGCATATGCCGCGGCGCCGGCGGGGTGATCCACAGCGGCCTTCGAGGCAATGTTCACGACCGCGCCATGCCCTTGCTTCAGCATCACCCGCACCGCCGCACGCGATAACACGTAACCCGAACGCAGATTGAGCGCGAGCATCTGATCGAAAACCTTCGTCTCCAGGTCCCACAAATTCACGCCGCCGGCATAACCGCCCACCGTATTCACCAAGGCGTCCAGCCGCCCGTGCCGCGCGAGCACTCGTTCGATGAGTTCACGCACCGCAGGTTCGTCGGTTACATCGGCGCTGTGCCCTTCGAGCCGGGAGCCAAGCCCGCCCGCAGCGCGCCTGAGAGCGTCCAGTTCCTCCGTTTTCCGATAGGTAACATCCACCTTGGCGCCGGCGGCCAAGAACGCGAGACTCACCGCGCGTCCCAAGCCGCCCGTGCCACCCGCCACGACCACCACCCTGCCTGAGAATTCAGCACTCATGTCGTTTCCTCGGCTGTTGGGCTCTGCCGCCACTCGGTCATCTTAGTCGCGTTCGCTAACTCTGCAGCTCCATGGCGAGTTCGGCCTTTAGACTCTGCAGATCGCGTGCGATCGTCGCGACGGCGAGCGCGCGCGCACCGCGCTGGTAGGTCACGGTGCAGTCGCCGGCGTCGAGCGCGCCATCGATCTTGATCGCATCCCACTTCTCGGCGTGACCGACGTAGTTGATGGCCACGTCGTAGTGCTGGCTCCAAAAGAACGGCACCGCATCGAAGCGCTCGCGCCGGCCGAGGATGTTCCTCGCCGCGACTTGGCCCTGACGTTGCGCCAGCACCCAATGCTCGACACGGATTCGCTCGCCGGAATGCGGATCGGGCCACCGCGCAACGTCACCCGCCGCGAACACGCCGGGCGCGCTCGTTTCGAGGTACTCGCTCACGGTGATACCGCGGTCGACGGCGAGACCTGCCCGCTCCGCCAGGGCGATCGCGGGTCGCACGCCCACGCCCAAAACGACGAAATCGGCTTCGAGCGCCGCCGCATCGTTCAGCGTTACCCGAGCGCCATCGATGCGGCTGACGGTCTGGCCCAAATGAAAGGTGACTCCATGCGCCGCATGCAGTCCCCGGATGAAGCGGCCGACCTCCGGCCCCATGATGCGCGCCAGGGGCTCGGTCTCGGGTGCGACGACATGAACGTCGATCCCGCGCGCGCGTAGCGACGCGGCAACCTCGAGACCAATGAAGCTCGCGCCGACGACCACCACACGCTTCGCCGCTGCCGCCTTGGCGACAATCGCCCGGCTGTCCGCGAATGTGCGCAGATAGTGGATCTGGGACGGCGCGGCGCCCGGAATCTCCAATCGCACCGGATCGGCGCCGGTCGCGATCAGGAGTGCCCCAAACCCATGGGACTTGCCGCTCTCGAGCTGGACGCGTCGCTGCTGCACGTCGAGCGCGGTCACGCGGGATCCGAGAATGAGCTCGATCCGCCGCTCGGTGTAGTACTCCGGTGCTCGCAGCGGGATCCAGTCCTCCTGCGCGGTGCCGGCGAGGAAGTCCTTGGAGAGATTCGGCCGGTCGCACGGCGGGAAGTCGTCCGCGCTGATCATCGTCACGGCGCCGTCGTAGCCTTCGCGACGGAGCATGTCGGCGGCGGCCAGACCGGCGCCGCCGCCGCCGACAATGACGACCGAGCCGGGGGCGCTCTGCGACCCTGCGGCGGGCCGCGCGTCGCGCCGACCCGGGGCCGGGAGCTGCTCTCGGACGAACACCGTGTCGCCCACCCGCTCGACTCGCCAGCAGGCAATGGGATCCAGTGCCGGTGCGCGCACCGCCTCGCCGGTCCGCAGGCCGAAGCAGGCGTGATGCCACGGACAGCGCACCGTGTCGCCCGCGAGCAGACCGTCGGCGAGCGGTCCATGGTAGTGCGTACAGTGCGCGCCGACAGCGAACAGCGCGTCGCCGCGCCGCACCAGGATCGCGTCCTCGGTATCGACGCGCCCGCGGACCATCCCACCATCGGCCAGATTGCGAAACGGAAACCCGCTCCTGAAATCCGGTCCTGAACTGTTTTCCGTATCTGCCATGAAGTCCTCCTAGCATGTCCGGCTCGCGCCAATGGCGAGCCGGGGAACCCGCCGAGATTCGGCGTCATACGCACGTCCGTGCCGTGGGGGTTGCCACGCCCGCGGACCTGCGCTGCGCCGCACGTCGATTGCGCCGAGTTCCCAACCGCTCGTTGCATGCGACGAACAACGCTTTGTGCTGCGTGTCGCTGCCGGCATGAGCACTGTGACGCGCAACCGGGTGGGACGCCGGTCCGCCACCGGCTGCGACCCGCCGACGATCGCTCGGGCCGCGTCGTGCTACGCATCGTGTCCTAGCGCGCCCGCAGCCGCAAGCTGCACCACGGCGCGATTGCGTCCGAGCCCCTTCGCTTGGTAGAGCGCCTGGTCAGCCAGCAGGATGAGGTGCTCGGCGCTCATCTGCGGGCCGGGCGTGATCGCGTTGCCCCCTACACTCACGGTCACATGCGGGGCCGTCGGCGACCCGCCGTGCGGAATGTCGAGTGCAGCAATCGTGCGCACGACGTTTGCGGCCACCGTTTCCAGCCCGGCCGCGGGCGTTTGTGGGAGCACCAACGCGAGTTCCTCGCCCCCATAGCGGGCCGCAAGATCGATCGTCCGGGTACAGCACGAGGCGACCGCCGCCGCGACTTGCCGCAAGCAATCGTCGCCCGCCTGGTGCCCATAGCGGTCGTTGTACGCTTTGAAGTGATCGACGTCGCAGAGCAGGAGTCCGACCGGCGCGCCGGTGCGGCGCGCGCGGGCCAATTCCTGCGACAGGTACGCATCGAAGTGCCGCCGATTGGCGATTCCAGTGAGGCCATCCAGGCGACTCACCCGTTCGAGCTCGCGGTTGGCTGCGGCGAGGTCGCGCGAGACGGTCACCAGCCGCTGTCGCATCTGATCGATGCGCTGCATGGCCCGAATCTTCGCCGAGAGCACGACGAAGCTCACCGGCTTCACGAGATAGTCGTCGCCGCCCGATTCGATGGCGCGCTCGAGGTTTTGGTCGCCCTCGTGCGCCGAGAGGAAAATGATCGGGACCCACTCGTCGAGCCGTGCCGCGCGCAGCGCCCGAGCAGTCTCGTAGCCGTCCATGACCGGCATGTTCACGTCGAGCAACACGAGCGACACCGCCTCGCGGCGGTAGATCTCCAACGCCGCGGCGCCGTTCTCGGCGTCAACCGTGCCGTGCCCCATCCGCGTCAGCATTTGCCCGAGCGATGTGCGAACGGTGCGCGAGTCATCGACCACCAAAACTCTCACCTGCGCTCCTCGGCCGAGGGGACCCCCGCCGACACCACCGCCGGTGTCGCGTCGGCGCCCAGATCATTCTCCCATCCGTACCGCACCGGGATGATAGCCGTCCGTTGCGGTGAGAGTGTGCCCTTTAGCGCGGGTGTGCCCGATGGCCTGCGACGACCGGCCCCGCAGCTGGGGCAGGTATTGCCCCAGCGCCTGCAGTAGCGGCTCGCAGGCACGCGCTCGAGCGCGACCGGCGACGGTGCGCACGGGCCGTTCAGCTTGGGCAACGCCTCACCGCACGACCGTGACCGCGCAATGCGCATACGCAATCATGGCGCGCGAAATCGAGCCCAACAGCCAGCGCTCGAACAGGCCGTGGCCGCGGTGCCCGAGGGGGATCAGATCGATCTTGTGCTCCTGCGCGCCGCGCACGATCTGTTCGGCCGGATGCCCGGTCATGATCCTCATGTGCCCAGCAAGACCCACGCGCGCCACTTTGCGCTGCAGGCTCGCTCCCCGAGAGCCGCCTCGCGCATCTTATTCGCTACCCCTCGCCGGCGGCGAGTTCGCGCTGAGTGGCCCGCATCAGGTCGGCGGTCTCATCCACGCAGCGTGGCCACGAGGCGCAGGGGATAGCGCAGCAGGTCGAGCGCGTCGAGCACGGTCGGAACCACCACGCTTGCGGCCCGGACGGACGCGCCGGCGGCACCCTCGGGCTGGACCACGGCGATGCCGAGTGCGCACGCTTCAAGCATCAGCGCGTCGTTGCGCCCGTTGCCGACGCACACGGTCGATTGCACGCCGAGCCGCTCGACGTAGTCTAGTTTCGCCCGCGCCTGCCCGGCTGCGGCCAGGATGGAAAGCGTACAGGGAATGCCGGCGAGCCCGGCCCGGGCCTGGCCGAAGGTGTCGCCAGTGACGACATGGATGCTCAACTTTGCCGACAGGTCGCGCAAGCGATCGGCGACGCCGGCAATCAGTTCGCCGTCGACCGCCAGCGTTCCGTTGTAGTCGACCACCAGGTGCTCGAGCCGCAGCGCACCGCTGTCGGGGATGTCGACGCTGAGCATCGTTGGTCAGCGCGTCGGCGCGCACCCTCGAGCAGCGGTCGCGCGCAGCGGCGCAGCGTAGTCAGGCATGTTCCGCTGGATCGAGCTCCGCGCCGGCGAGGAAGGTGGGCACGATTGCGGTGGTACCCGAGAGGAACTTCACCCAAGACTGATCGGCGCCGAGCGCCGCGGTACCGATCACGGCTCCGATCAGGAGCTGCGCAATCGTCCCGACCACGATCTCGGACAGCGCAGTGGCCACGCGCAGCCATATCGAGCCCAGGGTTGCAAAAAGCGCAAGTCCCAGCCGGAGCGCTGCGAGTGCCCATACCTCACTCACTTTGCCTCCTTGCCTCGCGTACCGCGCCCGCAACTGCCGATCGACCGCGAACCATCACGGGCGCGCGCTCGGTTCGTCCTCGCCGAGGACGCCGTACTCGGCCCGGCTGCGCGCGAAGAAGATGCGGACTCTTTCGGCCTTGATGACTTGGATCAGCCGGTCGGCTTCCTCGTCGGTCACTAGAAACTCCACCTCGACCGTGAGATCGCCGGCGAGCTCGAAGAAATGCTGTTCGTGAATCACCCCGTGGCGCCCGAAGCCGGCGATGGCGCGGAACGCGGAGCCACCGTGGATGCCCAGGCGATTCGCCGTCTCGAGCAGCCAGTCGTACAACAGGACGTGGTGGAGACGGCGGTTTTCGTGGACGTAGAACCGCAGGCAGGTACCGCTCATCACTTCACTCGCCACCGCACTACCTCCTAAGGGTACTGGGCGAAGCGCGCAATCGTGGGCTCATTCGCGCGACCCCACTCCCACCAGCCTTCCCGCAGACGCGCTCGCTCGTCGACCCACGCGCTAGGTCCGCACCAGGAGCCGCATCGTCGCAATGCCCGCAAACGTCATCGCGACCGAGCCGATCACGTGTACCGCGACGATCACCGCCGTCCATCCGAACTGCTCGCGCACGAGCAAGGTGGTTGTCTCCGCCGAAAACGTCGAGAACGTGGTGAGGCCGCCCAGGAAACCGGTCGTGACGAACAGCCGGGTCTCCGGCGGGAGGGCTTCGTAATGCGAGAGGAGGCCCATGGCAAGCCCGATGAGATAGCCGCCGAGCAGGTTCGCGGCGAGCGTGCCGAGGGGCAGCGTCGGGAAAACGGGATTGAGGAGAATGCCGAGACCCCAGCGCAGCCACGCACCCAGCGCAGCACCGCTGCCGACGGCGAGAAACCCCGTTAGTGACACTTGGCGCTCCCGTTTGCGGTCGCCCTATGCGCACTTGAGCGGCAGTGACGGGAGATTCTGAGGAAACCGCCCGCAACGCCACCATCGTCAGGCGCGTCGTGCAGGCATCATCAGCCTTGCGGCGGTTAGGGGAGGAATGCCATCTCCCTACAGTGCGCGCAGATGATAGCGAGAACCGGCGAGCGCGTAAAGCAACGCGAACCGCGCGCGAGCGCGTCAGGCGACGTCCGCTCGCGGCGGGGCCCACCGTTCCGCGGCGTCGTCGTCGGACGTCCGGGCTTCCACCCAACGCGCGCCTTGCGGCGTCTGCTCCTTCTTCCAGAACGGCGCGCGCGTCTTGAGGTAGTCCATGATGAACTCGCATGCCGCGAACGCTTCGCCGCGGTGAGCGCCGACCACGACCGCCAGCACGATCTGGTCGAGCGGTTTCAGCTCACCCACGCGGTGCACGATCCCCACGTCGATAACATCCCATCGGCGCTTCGCCTCATCGACGATTGCGGCGAGCGCTTTTTCGGTCATGCCCGGATAGTGCTCGAGCGTAATGGTTGCCACGCGCTCGCCGTCGTTGAGGTCGCGCACCACCCCGACGAAGCTCGCGACGGCGCCGATCTTTGGGTTGCCGGCGCGCAGCCGAGCGATCTCGGCGCTCAGGTCGAAGTCTTCAGTCTGCACGCGCACCGGCATGGTCAGCCTCCC
>Ga0187846_10000184_pt1 | contig 37919 bp, 37 predicted proteins | sample TC_taG_FD_161473 | JGI IMG/M metagenome (GOLD analysis project Ga0187846, IMG submission 161473) | Biofilm microbial communities from the roof of an iron ore cave, State of Minas Gerais, Brazil - TC_06 Biofilm (v2) | ecosystem: Environmental > Terrestrial > Deep subsurface > Cave > Wall biofilm... | reverse complement strand
TTTGGGAAGGAGGGGAAGGATGAACCTGACCGTCACCGGCCATCACCTCGCCATCACGCCAGCCATTCGGAGCTATGTCGAGGTAAAGCTCGACCGGGTGATGCGCCACTGTGATCACGTGACGGCGGTGAACGTGATCCTCTCGGTGCAGAAACTGCGCCAGCGCGCCGAGGTGAACGTCCATGTGCGCGGGCAGGACATCTTCGTCGAACACGAGGAGGTCGACCTATACGCGGCGATCGATGCGCTCGCCGACAAGCTCGACCGGCGTCTCATCAAGTACAAGGACCGGACCTACGCTCACCCGCACGACGCGATCAAGCGTCAGGGCGAGTCCTAGCCGATCGCTCCGGCCGCCCCGCGGCGCGAGTAGAATGTCGGTAGTGTCGACCCCGCCGCGGCCGCAGTTGGGACTGGGGACGGGGAACGACCCCGACTTCGGAACCCCGGCATGAACCTCATCGCGAAGCTGCTGCCGCCGTCGAACATCGTGCTCGACATGGAGGTCGGCAGCAAGAAACGCCTGTTCGAGCAGATCGGCCTGCTGTTCGAGAACAACCAGGGCATCGCGCGCAGTCTGGTCTTCGACAGCTTGTTCGCTCGCGAGCGGCTCGGCTCTACCGGCCTCGGCCAGGGGGTCGCGATTCCGCACGGCCGGATCAAGGGGCTGCGCGATCCGGTCGGGGCCTTCCTGCGGCTGAAGACCGCGGTCGCGTTCGATGCGCCCGACGGCCGGCCGGTCAGCCTCATCTTCGTGCTGCTCGTCCCGGAGCAGGCAACCGAGCAGCACCTCGAGATCCTGTCCGAGCTGGCGCAACTCTTCAGCGATCGGGATCTGCGCCAGAATCTTGCGACGGCGACCGATCCGAGCGCTTTGCATCAGCAGATCACCGCGTGGCAGCCCCATGTTGCAGACCAGCGTCGCGCGGCTTTATGAGGACAACCGCGAGAAGCTCGCGCTCTCCTGGATCTGCGGCAAAGAGGGCGGGGACGCGATCATCCGTCAGGACGCCACCGAATCGGCCGCGTTTGTCGGCCACCTGAACCTGATCCATCCGAACCGCATCCAGGTAGTCGGGCGACACGAGCAAGCGCACATCGAAGCCCTCCAGGGCGCGCGTCTCGAACGCCTCCTCGAGCTCGGGCTCGCGGCCTCCCCGGCGGCGATCATCCTCGCCGACGATGCACCCGGACACCCGCGGCTGCTCGAGGTCGCCGAGTCGCGCGGCATTGCGATGTTCAGGTCGCCGTTGCCGGCGGCGCAGTTGATCGACAAGTTGCGGCGTTATCTTGCAAAGCGACTCGCCGAAACGACGACCCGGCACGGCGTACTGGTGGACGTGTTGGGGCTCGGCGTGCTCATCACCGGCGATTCCGGCGTGGGCAAAAGCGAGCTCGGGCTGGAGCTGGTGAGCCGCGGGCACGGGCTGGTGGCCGACGACGTGGTGGAGATCTCGCGCCTCGGACCCGATGTCCTCGTGGGGCGCAGTCCGCCCCTGCTCAGAGACTTCCTCGAGGTGCGCGGCCTGGGGGTGCTGAACATCCGGACGATCTTCGGCGAGACCGCCGTTCGGCCGAAGCTCGGCCTGCGGCTGATCGTGCATCTCGAGCGGCCGACACCCTTGGTCGCGCCGCCGGCCGAGCGGCTGCCGCTGCACGCGCTCGCGGAGGAAATCCTCGGCGTCACGGTACGAAAGGTGGTGATCCCGGTCGCAGTCGGTCGCAACCTCGCGGTGCTGATCGAGGCGGCAGTGCGCAACCACATCCTGCAGCTCCGCGGCTACAACTCGACCGAGGAGTTCGTCCGCCGGCAGCAATTGCAGATGGAGCAGGAGGACGACGCCGACGCCCCGTCGACGGGGACCGACGGCGGGCGCTGAAGCGATTTCGCCGGCGCGTGCGCGGCGCGCGCCCTGCTCGCTGCAAACGCCGCACGCGACGGGGCTGCGAACGCTGCGATAAACGCGGATTTTTTCGTTTGCTGCGCCGGGTGCGCTGGGCTATTCTCCCGCGCACATGCAGCTGGTCGTCATCAGCGGGGTCTCGGGCTCCGGCAAATCGATCGCACTGAACGTGCTCGAGGACGCGGGCTTCTACTGTGTCGACAATCTGCCGGCGACGCTCCTGTCCGAAGCCGTGACGCTGCTCGAGGCCACCGGCTACCGCCGCGTGGGCATCACGGTCGACGCGCGCAGCGGCCCGGCGCTCGCCGAACTGCCGGCTTCGGTACGCTCGCTGAAGGCCCGCGGGGTGGATGTCCGGCTGCTGTTCCTCGACGCGAAGAGCGACGCGCTCATCAAGCGCTTTTCCGAGACGCGCCGCCGGCACCCGCTCGCCGACGGCAGCGCGACGCTCGATGAGGCGATTGCGCGCGAGCGCGAGCTGCTCGCGGAAATCGACGAGCTCGGCCACCACATCGACACCAGCGAGCTCGCGCCGAACACGCTGCGCGAGTGGGTCAAGGACATCGTGGAGGTCGATCGCTCCGGAATGACGTTGCTCTTCGAATCGTTCGGCTTCAAGCAGGGAATCCCGCTCGACGCCGACCTGGTATTCGATGTGCGCTGCCTGCCGAACCCGTTCTACGACCCGAAGCTGCGTCCCCTGACCGGGCTCGACCCCGAGGTGGTGAGCTTTCTCGACGCCTTGCCGCAGGTCGGGCGGATGCTGCAGGACATCGGCGACTTCATCGAGCGGTGGTTGCCCGAGTTCGTGCGCGACAACCGCTCCTACCTGACCGTCGCGCTCGGCTGCACCGGCGGGCAGCATCGCTCGGTGTTCTTCGCGCAACGGCTCGCGCGGCGGTTCGAGGGCCGCGCGCCGGTGCTCGTGCGGCATCGACAATTGGCACCGAGATGACCGACCCGGCGAGCCCGCGCGCGGTGGGGCCGGACGATTCCGCGCCGCGTCCGGTCGCGAGCGTGACGCTCGGGTTCACCGGCGCTTCGGGCATGGCATATGGCCTGCGGCTGCTCGAGTGCCTGCTCGGCGCGGGCGCACGCGTGGCGTTGATCTATTCGCAGGCGGCGCAAATCGTCGCCAAGCAGGAGCTCGACATCGTGCTGCCGACCCGGCCGCAGGATGCGGCCGCGGTGCTGTGCGATCGGTATCGCGCCCCACCCGACTGCCTGCGCGTGTACAGCCGCGAAGACTGGTACGCACCCATGGCCTCGGGGTCGAACCCGACCGATGCGATGGTGATCTGCCCTTGTTCGATGGGCACCCTCGCCGCGGTCGCGAACGGCCTCGCCGACAACCTCATCGAGCGCGCGGCCGACGTCGCGCTCAAGGAGCGGCGCCGGCTCGTCCTCGTGCCGCGCGAGACGCCGCTCTCGATCATTCATCTGGAGAACATGACGCGCCTCGCGCGGGCCGGGGCGGTGATCCTGCCGGCGAACCCGGGTTTCTACCATCGCCCGCAGCGCGTCGAAGAGGTGGTCGACTTCGTCGTCGCGCGCGTGCTCGACCACCTCGGCGTGCCGAACGCGATCTCGCTCCGCTGGGGCCGCGGTGCAGGCTGAGGCACCCTCGCCATGAGTCAGCCGAACCCGCAGGACCTGCCGATCTTCCCGCTCAACACCGTGCTATTTCCCGGTGGCCTGCTGCCGCTACGAGTGTTCGAGGCGCGCTACATGGACATGACGCGCGAGTGCCTCACGCTCGACTGCCCGTTTGGCGTGAGCTTGATCCGCGAGGGCAAGGAGGTGGGTGCGGCGGTGCCGGAGCAGATCGGCTCGCTCGCGTACATCACCTCCTGGGACATGCAGCAGCTCGGGCTGCTGCAGCTACGCGTACGCGGCGGCCAGCGGTTTCGCGTCGTCGAGTCGCAGGCCGGCGCGCAAGGGCTGCTCCGCGCGCGCGTGGAGCTGCTCCCGGACGAGGAGGACGCCGAGGTGCCGGCGCAATTCACCGCGCTCGCGGACCTCTTGCGGCTCGTCGTCGCCGACAAGACCGACGCCGTGTTCGCCGAGCCGCACCAGTTCGGGAGCGCCTCCTGGGTGGGATGCCGGCTGTCCGAGATCCTGCCGGTGCCGCTCGCCGCCAAGCAGAAGCTGCTCGAACTCGACGGCGCGCTAGCGCGCCTCGAGATCCTCTACCGCTTTCTCGAACAGCGCGGGCTGGTCGGCCGTCGCTGATCCGGCGAGGGCGCGCAAGAGCTTGCGCACCGGAACCGGCAAGGCGGCGCCGAGCGCATCGCCGATCGACAGCCAGATCACGCCCGGCGCCGCGGCCCGCGGCGCGACCCGTCCGACGTTCGCGACGAGCGGCGTGATCTCGAGCGTGAAGTGGGTGAAACCGTGGCGCAGCATCGCGAGCCGCTCCAGCGTGGCGATCTCGCAGCCATAGCGTCGGCTCGCTCCGCTGGGATCGTCAGCGAGCGCGAGCTCAGGCAGGCTCCACAGGCCGCCCCACACGCCGACCCCGGCGCGCTTCTCGAGCAGCACATCGCCGCCACGGCGCAGCACCAGCATGGCGATCCGTCGGATCGGAACGCTCCGGCGCGGCCGCGGCGTAGGTAGTTCCGCGACGCGATTCTGCACGAGCGCCCCGCACGTCGCTCGCACCGGACAGCGCGCACATTGCGGTGCGCGCAAGGTGCAGACCCGAGCGCCGAGATCCATGAGGCCCTGGATGTACGGCTCGATGGCGCGCGCGGGCAGGATCGATTCGGCCAACTGCCACAGCGCCCGCTCGACCGCACGCTCGCCCGGAAACCCGGCAACCAGAAAGTGGCGCGCCAGCACGCGCTTCACGTTGCCGTCCAGGATCGGCGCCCGCGCCCCGAACGCAAACCCGGCGATCGCCGCAGCGGTGGAGCGCCCGACGCCGGGCAGCTGCTCGATCTGGTCGAGCGTGCTCGGAAACGTGCCGCGGTGGCGCTCGACGATGACCCGCGCGGCGCGGTGCAGGTTGCGCGCGCGCGAGTAGTAGCCCAGCCCGCTCCACAGGCGCAGCACGTCGTCCTCGTCGGCGGCGGCGAGCGATGCGAGATCGGGAAACCGCGCGCGAAAGCGCCGGTAGTACGGCACGACGGTGGCCACCTGCGTCTGCTGCAGCATGATCTCCGCGAGCCAGATCGCGTACGGATCGCGCGTGCCCTGCCAGGGCAGATCGTGGCGTCCGTGGCGCCGTTGCCAGCGGCTGATCCGGCGCGCGAAATCGGCCGGCCGCACGCGCAGCCGTGCGCTCAGCGCTGCCCCCCGAGGATGCCGCGCAGCACGTCGCCGACGTTGCCGCCGCCTTGCTGCCCGGTGCCCGGCGCCGGCGCGGCTTTGCCAGCGCTCAACCGCCGCTCCAACTCGCGCGCGAGCGCGTCTTTCGCGGCGTCGCCGGCGAGCGCGCCGACGTCGACGCCGTATTTGAGGTGGTCGAACGGCCCGGTGACGTGCACCGGGACGGTCACGCCGGCGACCTGCGCCAGGTCCTTGCCGCCCTGGCCGCCCGCCGTGGCCACCACCGATGCCTTCAGCGTGTAGTTCAGCGTGCCTTCTCCAATATCGATGTCCCCCGCGCCGGCGAGACGCAGCAGAGGCGATTTCCCCTGCAGATCGTCACTGTGCGCGACGCCGTTTTTGATGACGAAGCTGCCGGTGAGTTCGCTGAAGTCCGTCTTGTCGCCGCCTTTTGCCTGCTCCTCGATGGCGCCCTTCGCACCGAGCATCGCGCGTGCGCGGCGGATCGTGCCCGCGAGGTCGATGCCTTTGATCGCGCCGTCCTTGAGCGCGACGTTCGCCGTCCCGTTCAATGCCTTCTTGAGCGCCGGCACGGTAGTGCCCGCGGTAGCGACATCCAACGCGACGTTGCCGTGGCCTTCCAGCACGTCCTTGTTTGCCGCATCGCGCAACAGCGGCCCCACGCTCACGCCCGAGAGCTGCTGCTTCAGCGCGAAGCTATTGCCGTTCGCGTTCACCGACGCGCCGCCCGCGAGCATGCCCTGGTACAGGTGGGCCGACATCGGGCTCACATCCAGGCGGCCGCCCGCAGCCTTGATCGTCAGGCTCACGTTCTCCGCCTTGATGTTCGAGACCTGCAGCGCGCCGATCTTCACGCTACCGGTCGCGTTCAAGGTCTTCAGCGCCGACAGATCGATCGGCTGCTCCGCGGCGGCGGTGCCGGCGGCGCCGGCGGCACCGCCGGCGGCGGGCGGCGCGCCAGGCTTGGACGGCGGGACGTAGCGGTCGACGTTCAGGCGATCGGCGGCGAGATCGAAGTTGATGGCCGGCTGCGACCAGTTCACGACCGCGAGCTTCGCCTGGATATTCGACTCGTCGACGCGGAGCGCGAGCTCCGCGTTCGCATTCTGCTTGCCCCAGTCGGCGCGTGCCCCTCCCTTCACCGCCGCCTTCAGCGATTTGCCCGGAATGCCGGCGCCGCTCAGCGCGAGGTCGCCCGCGATCCCCGGCAGCTGCACCTGGCGGCTCTCGAGGTTCACTGTCACCGGCGTCCCGAGCTTGCCCTGGACGGCGAGCTCGCCCTGGTGCGCGTCGAGATCGAGGTCGAACCGCGAAAACTGGATCTGGTCGCCTTTCGCCTCCAGCGCGGCAAGCTGGAGCTTGGCGTCGATTCGCTGGCCGGGTTTGGTCAGTTTCACCTCGCCGCGCACTTCCTTGCTCTGGGCGTGACTGGGCGCGAGCTCAAGCTGCGGGATCGAGACCGTCGCGTCGAGCCCGTCCTTGGATTTCGCCGCGAGCTCGACCCCATTCAGGCTGATCCGCTTCGCCGCCGGGTCGACGTCGACGCCGGCGCCCTTCAGCCGTACGTCGAGTCCGGCAAACCCCGGCACGTCGCCGACCGCCTTCAGGTCGAGCGCCGCGAGCGCGAGCGCCTGGGTCGCGAAGTCGAGCCGATATCCGGTCGCGAGATCGATCTGCACGCTCGCTTGCGGCTGCTTGCCGTCAATCTTCGCCGCCAGTTCAATTTTGCTCGGCACGCCGCTCGCGATGCGGCCCGCCTTGAGGTTCAAGCTCGACACTCGCACGTCCGTGCCGTCGCGCTCGTCACGCCACCCGATGTTGGCGTTCTTCAGCGCGATGCCGCCGACGTCGATCGCGACGGGCGGGCCGGCGGGCGCCGCGGCCCCCTTTTCGGCCGGCGGCTTCTCCCCCGGCTTTGCCGCCTGGCTCGTCAGGTCGTCGAAGTTCGAGCGCCCGTCCTTGAAGCGCACGAGATCGACCGCGAGGTCGCTCAGAGTCACCTCGTCGACGATCACTTGCCGCGAGAAGAGCGGCACCAGCGCGACCGCGACGTGCGCGGCGCCGATCTTCGCGAACACCTTGGCGCCGTTCGGCTCCGACAGCGCGACCCGCTCCACCGCGGCGCCGATCTTCGGGAAAAACGTGAGCCCGATCTTGCCGTCCATTGTGAGCGTGCGGCCGGTCCGCTGCTTCACCAGGTCGACGATGCGCGGCTTGTATTGATTCGGATCGAACGTCGCGGCCACGACCGCCACGACGATGAGCGCGAGCACCAGCAGCCCGCCGACGATCCCAAGCACCCATTTCAAAGCTTTCATCGCGTCTCACTCATTCGCCACACCGAACGGCACGTGCCCGGCGGCGACGTATTGGCGCGCGGACTCGACATGCCCGCTCTGGTCGTCGAAGAAGATGTCGGCGCCGAACGCCTTCAAGAACCGCCCTTTGTCCAGCCCGCCGAGGAACAGCGCCTCGTCGATGCGGATGTCCCAGGCGCGCAGCGTGCGCACCACCCGTTCGTGCGCCGGCGCGCTGCGCGCGGTGACGAGCGCGGTGCGGATCGGCGAGCGATCGGACGGGTACTCCGACTGGATGCGGTGCAGCGCCGCGAGGAAGCTCTTGAACGGGCCGCCCGAAAGCGGCTCCTTTGCAGCGCTGACCTCGGCGACGGTGAACGCGTCCAACCCGTCCCGTTTGTAAATGCGCTCCGCCTCATCGGAGAACAGCACCGCGTCGCCATCGAACGCGATCCGCAGCTCCTCGGTCAGCTCGACGTTCTGCCCGACGTTCGACTGCAGGATCTGCGCCGCGGCGTGGCCGGCGTCGAGCGCCTTGCGCACGTCGTCGGCGTTGGCGGACAGGAAGAGGTGGGCATCAAAGGCGGGCACGTAGGAGAAGGTGCTCTCCCCGCCGGTGAACGCCGCGCGGGTGATGTCGAGCTGGTAGTGCTGAATCGAATTCATAATCCGCAACCCCGTGTCGGCAGTGTTGCGCGAGAGCAGGATCACCTCGACCCGCGGTCGCGCGGGCGGCCGGGCGTTGAGCGCGAGGAGCTTGCGCACTAATCCGAACGCGATGCCCGGCGCGAGGATTTCGTCTTCGTGCGCGCGCTGATATTGATAGTAAGCCTCGACCCCCGCATCCTCGAACACACGGTTCGACTCCTCGAGGTCAAACAGGGCGCGCGAGGAGATCGCAACTACGAGCTTGCCGTCGAACGTGACGGGCACTGTGGCAGTGAGACCGCTCGGTGAGAGGCATCGGCGCGGGCGTTCGCAAGCGAACCTGCACCCCCCGCCCGCATTCGATACGGATTCTACGGCAGCTTTGCGTCCCCGGTTGGGGGCACCAGGCGAGTGGCGGCAACCGCCTTAGCGCACCACGCAGCACGCGCCAGGATTCTCCTTTCGACCGGTCGGACCGTTCGTCCCAGGCAAGTGAGTGCGACTGCTTGAACCCAAAGAATGCCGCGCCGCCCGAACACTTGTCGGGGCGATTCAAATGGACGATGCGGGAGCAGCCAGTCGAACGCTAGGGACAGCCCAAGGTAAGCGTCCCGACTGACCGGTCCCGCGTCGTCTACCCGTTGCGTCTGGGGCGCCAGTGCACCAAGCATCGCCGCGGGCACCGGAGTGTCAGCGAGCGCGTCGTTGACTACTCAGCGCAACGCCGCGGCGAGCAGGTTCTTCGCCGTATCACCGCCCGCCTTGCCGACATAGTCGGTCACGATGGGCATGAACTTTCCGACCATGTCCGGACTCATGCCGAGCTTGCTGAACGCGGCGTTGAGTCCCGCCATGCTGTCGATCTTGCCGCCGGGGACCAGATCGCCCGCTGCCTTGAGGTAGGTGTCCGAGCCAGGCAGCGCCTTGGACACCGTGCCGAAATCGGCGGGCGAAAGCCGGTCCTTGGCGTACGCGAGGATGCTACCGACTCCTCCGGTCGCTTGGGTCGGCGTGACCCCGAGCTGGCTCGTGAGCGAGCTCACGACGTTGGACGAACCCATCGCACCCATGGAACTCATCGTGTCGCAGCCGGGAATAGCGGCTGCGGTTGCGACGATTCCGAGAAGAAATTGGCGGCGTTTCATGTGACATCTCCTTTGTTTCAGTTGGACATGTCCCCCCGCCTGCACCGCAATTCGAACGCGGCCCAGCGTACCTCCGGCGTCCGTCTTGCGAGAAACCGCCGTGCTGAGCAAGTGCGCGTATCCGTTGCGCTGGCGCGCAGCGTCTGCCGGTCGCACGGTGTCGGCTCAGCGCCCGGCGCGGATGGTGCGCGGACGCAGACCCGGCCCTCGCTCACACACTAGACCAAGCCGGCCTGCCGGTCAGCGGGTGTTGCTCGCGCGCGTCCAGCTCGATCGCCACCCGCATCCTTACGTTGGCCAGCAGCAATGACGCTGCCACCCCGCGGACTCCACTTCGCTCGCACGCGCCGGCGCGGGGGCCGCGCCGTCTCGCCAACTGCGACACAGCGCGACGACCCAGCTAGCAGCAGCGCGGCCCGCGCCCGGCGTAGCGGCGATCCAGCGCCCAGGCGAGGAATTCGCCGCGACCGAGCGGCGTCTGGTCCGGATGGTTGGCGCGCATGTGCGCGAGGTAGGCGTCGTAGTCGGGGATGCCGAACACACCGCGCCAGACCTCGCACCCGCGCTCGCCGAACGTGCGCAGCCGCGCGAAGGCACCTGCCGCATCGCCGCCTCGTGCTTCACGCATAGACGGCACCCGGCGCGCGCGGCACTGCCGGCGTTTCCTGCACGGTGGGGCGCGACACGCGCAACGCCTTCAGCGAGACCAGGATGGCGTAGACGCACATCGCAACCACCAGCACGACGAAAAAGCCGCAGATCACGGCGTCGAGGTAGTTGTTGAAAGCGACGCGCTGCATCTCCGCGACCGTCTTCGCCGGGGCGAGCAGCGTCCCGTTTGCCGCCGCCTCGCCGAACTTGCGTGCCAACGCGACGAAGCCGATCGCCGGGTTCGGATCGAATACCTTCTGCCAGCCGGCGGTGAGCGTGGTCACGAGGAGCCACGCCGTCGGCGCCAGCGTGACCCATACGTAGCGCTCGCGCTTCATCTTCATCAGCACGACCGTGCACAGCAGCAGCGCGATGCCGGCGAGCATCTGGTTGCCGATACCGAACAGCGGCCACAGGGTGTTGATGCCGCCGAGCGGATCCACCACGCCCTGGTAGAGGATGTAGCCCCACAGCGCGACGCACAGGCCGGTGCCGAAAATGTTTGCCGGCAGGAGTTCGGTGTTCCCGAGCGGCGCCCACACGTGCCCCAACATGTCCTGAATCATGAAGCGCCCGACGCGCGTCCCGGCATCCACTGCGGTCAGGATGAACAGCGCCTCGAACAGAATCGCGAAGTGGTACCAGAACGCCTCCATCGACTTGCCGCCGAGCGCCTGCGCGAGGATCTGTGCCATCCCCACTGCCAGCGTGGGCGCGCCGCCCGCCCGCGACAGGATCGTGGTCTCGCCGATGTCCTTCGCCGTCTGGGTGATCACGTCGGGCGTGATGACGAAGCCCCAGCTCGAGATCACCTGCGCCGCGTTGGCGGCGGTGGTGCCGATCACCGCCGCCGGGCTGTTCATCACGAAATAGACGCCCGGGTCGAGCACGCACGCGGCGGTAAGCGCCATGATGGCGACGAACGACTCGGTGAGCATGCCGCCGTACCCGATCATGCGGATGTGTCCTTCGCTCTCGATCATCTTCGGCGTCGTACCCGAAGAGATGAGCGCATGGAAGCCCGACACCGCGCCGCAGGCGATGGTGATGAACAGGAACGGAAACAGGTTGCCGGAGAACACTGGCCCGCTGCCGTCGATGAACTGGCTCACGTCGGGCATGCGCAGCGCTGGCCCTACCGCGTAGATGCCGATGGCGAGCGCGATCACCGTGCCGATCTTGAGGAACGTGGAGAGGTAGTCGCGCGGCGCAAGCATCAGCCAGACCGGCAGGCTGGAGGCGATCGCCCCGTACAGGATGATGGCCCAGGCGATCTGCGTGCCGCCGAGGGTGAAGGTGGGCGCCCAGCCCGCGCTGGCCGCGACCGCGCGGCCGAGCCAGATCGAGCCGAGCAGCAGCACCACGCCGATTACCGACGCCTCGCCGACGCGCCCGGGGCGGATGAAGCGCATGTAGATTCCCATCAGCAGCGCGATCGGAATAGTGGCGGCAATGGTGAAAGTCCCCCACGGGCTGTCGGCGAGCGCCTTCACGACCACGAGCGAGAGCACCGCGAGGATGATGATCATGATGGCGAGCACCCCGACCAGCGCGAGCGAGCCGGGCACCGGGCCAAGCTCCATCTTCACCATCTCGCCGAGCGACTTGCCGTCGTGCCGCACCGAGGCAAAGAGCACGATCATGTCCTGCACCGCGCCGGCAAAGACCACGCCGGCGAGGATCCACAGCGTCCCCGGGAGGTAGCCCATCTGCGCCGCGAGCACCGGCCCCACCAGCGGTCCGGCCCCGGCGATGGCCGCGAAGTGATGACCGTAGAGCACCCACTTGTTGGTCGGCACGTAGTCCATGCCGTCGTTGTGGCGCTCGGCCGGCGTTGCGCGGCTGGGGTCGACCGCCAGCACGCGGTGGGCGATGAACCGGCTGTAGAAGCGAAAGGCGAAGTAGTAGATCGCGAGCGCCGCCGTGACCAGCCAGACCGCGCTCACCGACTCGCCGCGCTTGAGCGCGATGGTCGCAAACGCGAAGGCGCCAACAACCGCGATGGCGCCCCAGAGCAGGATCGACAAGAGCTTGTTCATAGCGCCTCCGGTGTCGGCGCCGCCCGGGCGGACAGCTCGGCCAATTATGCGCCCGCCAAGCGCCGGCGGCACGAGCGGGGATCAGAGCGTGCCGGTGGCGGGCGCTCGCCGGACCGACCCTCGCGGGCGCGCCGCGCGGATTTGCAGCAAGCGGTGGTCCGCCCGTAGAATTCGCCGCGGCGGGCGTCGTACCACGGCACTACCCCAGTTTCCGACAGGTCGTTTTCTGGGAGGAATGGTCTAGCCACGGTACGCCACCGCTTACCGATTTCCCGGGCTCGCCGCCGCTTCTGGCTCGGCGATGGGCGTCAGCCGGTACCGGCAGGAGGTTGAGCTAGCGACCGATTCCGCCCGAGCGGGTGTAGTTCAATGGCAGAACGGCAGCTTCCCAAGCTGCATACGACGGTTCGATTCCGTTCACCCGCTCCACGCTGCTTCCCGGCGTGCCCTCCGACAGATCCCTCGTCGAACCAGTCTGACGAGCCGGCGATGCCGGACCGTCGGCAGTGCTGGGACTCCTCCGAATTCGGGTCCTCGAGGTCGAATCCTGAGCTTCTAGTCGATCCCGCCGCCGACCCCCATTCCAGACGGCGAGCGGCGGAACGACTCAATCGGCGCGAGCGCCTGCCCGCCGCGTGTATTCGGCATAGGCCTCGAACAGCATATCCTCGTCGGTGAATCCGGGACGCCACCCGAGACGTTCGTGCGTCTGCTCGATGTCCACCACGAAATGTACGTCGGCGATGCGGTATTGCTCGCGGTACATGAGGGGAAAACCTACGAACTCGAGGCCGGCCATCGCCGCCTTCACCGCGCTGCCCGGCGTCGGCACCACTGCGGAGCGGGAACCGGCCCGCGCGATGAGCCCCCGCAACAGCGCCCGGACGGTCGGTGGGTTTGCCGAGCCGAGGTTGGCTTCGATGTCGGGACAGCCGCGGGCCGCCGCCATCTGCACCGCCGACACGACGTCGAACACGGACACCATCTGGTAGCAGTTGGCGCCGCCGCCGATCATCGGCACCGGCAGCCCGTGCCGCATGAGCGCGAAGAGCTTGGTGAGAATGCCGTAGCGGCCCGGCCCCACGATCATGCGCGGCCGCAGGACGGTGATCCGGAACCCCCGTTCCCGGTACCCGAACAGCAGGTCTTCCGCTTCGCGTTTGCTCTGTCCGTAGGGGCCGATCGGCGCACGCGGATCGCCGGCGCGCACCAGCCCCCGGGCCGGGATGCCGTACACCATGTCGGTGCTGAGATACACCACCCGGCGCACGCCGCTCGCGTCGAGATGACGCATCAAGTTGCGCGTACCCTCCACGTTCACTTCCCGAAACCACCGGTCTTGCCGGCGCGTCGGGACGCCGCTATGGAACTGGCGGGCCGCGAAGTGGTACACGATGTCGTCCGGGGCGAGCGCCAGCGCGGCGAGGCTCGCGGCGTGCGTCAGGTCAACCGGAACGTAGCGGGCAAGCGCCGGCTGCGCCGGGGGTACCCGGTCCGCGATGATCGTCTCTTGCCCGTGCGCGACGAGTTTCGCGACGAGTACGCGGCCGGTGAAGCCGCTGCCGCCGACGACGATGTGCCTCACGCGCGGATCGCCAGGGAAGTCGGCCGCGATCCGTTCGCAGTCGAGAGTGGTTTCAAGCGCTGGCCCTGAAGGGTGGCACCGCGATTGTAGGGCCGAAGCGAGCTCGGCCGCGGGTGCGTCGGCCAATAGGTGCGAAAGGCTAGGGCGGTGGATCTCCCGTCGCCACCTGCCGTTGGGCCCTCGATGCGGGGAGTGAACTGACCTAGAACTCGACGCCTTCGCGAGCGTCGGTTTGGTGGTTAGCCAACGGTCTCCAAGCGCGCGTGCGGGGTTTCGATTCGCCTCACCCGCTCCGCCCTAGTTTCCTTAGCGCCGGTCCGATCGCTCGCGCTTGGCTGCCGCGGGTAGCGAACGTGACCCGCCTTCGGATCGCACCCGCTGTCAGGACACCAGCGCTCGCAATTGCGGGTGTTGCACGAAGAACGGCTGCTTTTCGGCCCAGGCATCGAGACCGCACACGTGCCCGGCGCGCTGGCCGATCAGGTAGACGAGCACGCCCGCATAGACGATGTGGTAGTCGACGATGAAGTTGTTTCGGTTCTCGACGTACGGGAAGTCCATGTGCGCCATCCAGTACATCAGCAAGAGCAAGATGCCGAAGCTCGCGCTCACTCGGATCATGAGCCCAAGGAGCAGTGACAGCCCGATGAGCAGGTGACCGTCGCCCACCAAAAAAGTGGTGATCGGCGCCATCCGAGGCGCTGCGAACACGGCAAAAAGACCGTGGAAGGTCTTGGTGTGGTTCAGGAAGCCAGCGACGCTGAATTCCGGTTCGAAGACCTGATGCGACGCGGGCGTACAGGAAAGTCCAGGCCATCGCCAAGCGAGAAGACGATCATTCCCCGGTCAAATCTCGATTCGGACATGGCCTAGCTCTCCTTCAGCTTGATGTCCCGTAGCTGTTTACTACCGCAGGCGGTGCAACCGCGTTTTGATCCGCGTCAAATCTTGTATCCAGTGTCGACGGTCAGGGCGAGGCGCCGATGGTGATGCTTCGATCCGAAGCACCTGACGCACGCCGCCACGGCGACGTGCGGACCGGACGCGCGAGCGTAGGTGCATGACCGGCGCCAATGGGAGAGTGTCGGCTCGGTTTCGCCGCCGCCGGCGCCGAAGTAGGACGGGTGCGCGTACCGCCCTTCCGCTGTGCCATGCCAGCGTCTACACTTTGCCTTGCCGGCGGACCCACTTCGGGCCGGTTGCAAAGCGGGAACGGAGCTGGCGATAGAGGCTCGGAGGCGATGGGAGGCGGCGATGGAACTCGACGACCAACGGCGCAGTGATCAGATCGAGGACCGCCGCGGCATTTCGGTCGGGCAGGGCGTTGCCGGTGGTGGCATCGGCGTCGTCGTGATCGCGCTGATCGCGATGTTCCTCGGCGTCGACCCGAGCGCGGTGCTGCAGCAGGCGGCAACCACCCAAGGGCCCCAGCAGTCCGTCCAAACCCGGACGCCGGCGCGCGCCGACAAGATGGCGGACTTCGTTGCCGCCGTGCTGGGGTCGACCGAGGACAGCTGGACCGACGTATTCGCGCGGGGCGGCCGGCGCTACGAGAAGCCGACGCTCGTCCTGTTCACCGGCGCGGTGCAATCGGCGTGCGGATTCGCGCAGGCTGCGGTGGGACCGTTTTATTGCCCCGCCGACCATAAGCTGTACATCGATCTCGCGTTCTACCGCGATCTGCAAGATCGCTTTCACGCACCGGGCGAGTTCGCCCAGGCGTACGTCATCGCGCATGAGGTGGGGCATCACGTCCAGAACCTGCTCGGCATCGCCGAACGCGTCCACGGCGCGCAGCAACGAGCCGGCGAGCGCCAAGCGAATGCGCTGTCGGTGCGCATGGAGCTCCAGGCCGACTGCCTCGCCGGGGTCTGGGCGGCGCGCGCCAACCGCGCGAAGCGTATCCTCGATGAGGGCGATGTCGAGGAAGGCCTTGCCGCGGCGGCGGCGGTCGGCGATGACCGCATCCAGATGGCCGCGCGCGGCTACGTCTCGCCGGAGTCGTTCACGCACGGCAGCGCGCAGCAACGCGTACGCTGGTTTCGCCGTGGCCTGGAAAACGGCGAGCTCAAAGCGTGCGACACGTTCAACGCGGCGCAGCTGTAGTCGCGCCGGATCGTGTGCGTCAGGCGCCGGCGTACTGCGCGATGAACGCCTCGATTCTTGTCACCAGGTACGCCGGCGTCTCGAGCATCGGATAGTGCCCGGCGTTCGGGATGATCTCGAGCTGCGCGTGCGGGTACAGCGGCGGGAAACTCGCGGTGACAAAGCCTGTGCTCACACCGCCGTCGTGCTCGCCGCTCAACACCAGCATCGGCGCCTTGACCTGTTTCGCATCCGCCGCGAAATCGGTCTTGCTGAACGCTGTGTAGTAGTCCGCGAAGGCGTCCGGCGTCGTCGTCCGGCGGGCGAACTGCAGCATGTATTCGGTCACCGCCGGCGACAGACGTTGTCCGAGCGACCCGCCGATCACGGTTCTTGCAGCGCCATCGTCGCGGACGACGGCGGCAAACACCCGGTCGAGATCCGGCGGGAACGGGACGCCACTCGCCGGCACCGGCGTCACGGCCACCACCGCCTGCACGCGCGGGCCAGCATCCACGGCCACGCGCTGCGCCGCCATGCCGCCCATGGAATGCCCCACCACGGAGAACCTGTCCCAGCCGAGGTGATCGGCCAGCGCGACGGCGTCGGCCGAAATTTCCCGCATCGTATGGGCGCCCGCGATCGCTCGGGATGCGCCGTAGCCCCGATAGTCGAGAAACGCCCACGCGAACCGCGCGCGATCGAGGAACAGGCACGCCGGCGACCAAATCGTGTGGTCGCCGAACCAGCCATGCAAAACGATGACCTTCCGCGCCCCTGCGCCGATGACTTCATGGCCGACGATCATGGTTTCCTCCCCGCTACTCAGCCGTGACGCCCGCGGCTTTGACGACGCGCGCCCACTTTTCGGTTTGCTGCCGGATGAACGCACCGAAGTTAGCGCTCGAGCCGGGTGCAGGGTCGATGCTCTGCGCGCCAAGTAGCGCCCCCACCTCGGGTGAGGCAAGCACCCGCGCTGTCTCCTGGTTCAGGCGATCGAGCACGTTGCGGGGGGTGCCGGCAGGGGCGTTGAGGCCGAACCAGAGCGACGCCTCAAATCCGGGCACGCCGGCCTCGGCGAGCGTGGGCACCTCCGGCAGCGCGTCAAGGCGTTGCCGTCCGATCACGCCAACGGCCTGCAGTTTGCCGGCCTTGACATAGGGCACTACCGTCGAGGCCGGCGTGAACAGCAGCGCGATGCGCCCGGCGAGGAGATCGGTCACCGCTTGCGAGCTGCCTTTGTAGGGCACATGAGCGAGCTTCACACCGGCGCTCAAGTTGAAGAGTTCGCCGTAGAGGTGGGTGACGGTGCCATTGCCGGAGGATCCGTACGCGATCTCGCCGGGCCTCGCCCGGGCCGCGGCGATCAGGGCCGGGATCGTTGCCGGCGCCGACGGATGCGCCACGAGCAGCCCCGGCGCTTCGGCGACGAGCGCAATCGGCTCGAAATCGTGGGCGAAATCGAACGGCACCTTGAACAGGCTCGGATTGATCGTGTTCGCGATCGTGCTCAGGAGCAGCGTGTAGCCGTCGGCGGGCGATTTCGCCACTGCCTCGGCGCCGATGCTGCTGCCTGCGCCCGGCCGGTTTTCGACCACGACCTGCTGCCCGAGGCCCTCGCTCAGCTTGGGCGCCATGACGCGCGCGATGAGATCGCCGGTGGTGCCGGGCGGGAAGCCGACGACGATCTTGATGGTCCGGTTCGGATAGGAGCCCTGCGGCCAGGCGTTCGCCGCGACGCTGAACGCGAGCGCGGCGACCACGCATCGGCTGCCCCGCTTCATGCTCCGCTCCCGCTCCCCGTTCCCCGCATCGTATGTTGTCCACTGTAGCGCAGAAATCCCCGCCGGGGCGCAAGGAACGGGGTCGTCGCTCGCGCCGCAGCGCGCGCCGGCCGTTGCGCGAGTGCTAGAATTCACCGCTGAACGTAGCCTATCTACCATGCTCGATATCAAAGTGAACGGCGCGCCGCGCCGGTTCGAAACCCAGCTCCGCGTGAGCGATCTGCTCGAACGGCTCGATCTGGTGGGCAAGAGGGTGGCCGTCGAGCACAACGGCGAGATCGTGCCGCGCAGCCGGTACGCGGCCACGCCGATCGCGAGCGGCGATCAACTCGAGATCGTCATCGCTGTCGGCGGCGGATAGGACCACCGTCATGAACGCGCCCGCTCAAGCGCCGACGCCGGTTGCCGACCCGCTCGTCATCGGGGGCAAGGCCTATTCCTCGCGCCTGCTGATCGGCACCGGCAAGTACCGCGACTTCGACGAGACCCGGCGCGCGATCGAGGCGAGCGGCGCCGAGATCGTCACCGTCGCCATCCGCCGCACCAACATCGGCCAGAGCGCGCACGAACCGAGCCTGCTCGAGTTCGTGCCGCCGTCCAAGTACACCTACCTGCCGAACACCGCCGGCTGCTACAACGCCAACGACGCCGTGCGCACGCTGCGCCTCGCGCGCGAGCTGCTCGACGGTCATGAGCTCGCGAAGCTCGAGGTGCTCGGCGACCCCGACACGCTGTTCCCGAACGTGGTCGAGACGCTGCGCGCGGCCGAGACGCTGGTAAAGGAAGGCTTCAAGGTGATGGTCTACACGAGTGACGATCCGATCATCGCCAAGCAGCTCGAACAGATCGGCTGTGTCGCCGTGATGCCGCTCGCTTCGCTGATCGGGTCCGGCATGGGCATCCTGAATCCGTGGAACCTCCGCCTGATCATCGACCACGCCAACGTCCCGGTGCTGGTCGATGCCGGCGTCGGCACGGCATCGGATGCCGCGATTGCGATGGAGCTCGGCTGCGACGGCGTGCTGATGAACACCGCTATCGCCAAGGCGCGAAACCCGGTGCTGATGGCGCAGGCGATGAAGAAAGCGATCGAGGCCGGCCGCGAGGCCTACCTCGCGGGACGCATGCCGAAGAAGCTCTACTCGGCGACCCCGAGCTCGCCGACCGCCGGGCTCATCTCCCCGCAGTCCTAGCGTACCGGCTCACCGCTCGCGCGGCCCGCGCGCGGCCATGAACGAACCCGCGCAACGCTCGATCCGCACCTACGTCCTGCGGCAGAGGCGAACGACCGCCGCGCAGGCGCGCGCGCAGCGCGAACTGCTCCCGGTCTACGGCATCGCGTACGCACCGCAAGCGCTGGAGCTTGACCGCGTGTTCGGACGCGCGGCGCCGAAGGTGCTCGAGATCGGCTTCGGCATGGGCGACACCACCGCGACCATCGCCGCCGCGCATCCGGACATCGACTACCTGGGCGTGGAGGTTCATCCGCCGGGCGTGGGCAGCCTGCTCAACCGCATCCGCGCGCTGGCGCTCGCCAACGTGCGCGTGATCCAGCACGACGCGGTCGAGGTGCTCACGCACATGATCGCGCCGGCGTCGCTCGCCGGGGTGCACATTTTCTTTCCCGATCCGTGGCCCAAGAAGCGTCATCACAAGCGCCGCCTGATCCAGCCGCAGTTCGCGGCGCTGCTCGCAGCGCGAATGGCGCCCGGCGCGTACCTCCACGTCGCGACCGACTGGGAGGACTACGCGCAGCAGATTCTCGACGTTCTTGCCGCGCAGCGCGCACTCCGCAATACGGCATCCGGGTTCGCGCCCCGCCCGGACACGCGGCCCGAGACGAAGTTCGAGCGCCGCGGCGTTGCGCTCGGCCACCGCGTGTGGGACGTCGTGTTCAGGAAGCAGTCGGACTGCGCCGACGGCCCAAGCGGGTGAGGCTTGACGCTGGCGCGGCCGCTCTTGCAGCGTCGCCTCCCGGCACTGTTCGCGTTGGCGCTCGTGTCGGCCGCGGCGCCGCTCGCCGCGCAAACCTACCCCGCGAAACCGGTCCGGATGGTGGTGCCGACCTCGGCCGGCGGCGTAACCGATGTGATCGCGCGGCTCATCGCTCCCGGGCTCGGCGCCGCGCTCGGCCAACCGGTCATCGTCGAGAACCGGATCGGAGCCGGTGGCGTGCCGGCGACGGACGCGGTGGCGAAGGCCGCCCCCGATGGGCACACGCTGCTGGTCGTATTCGACAGCTTCGCCGCCAACCCCTACCTCTTCAAGGATGTCCCCTATGATGTGGTGCGCGACTTCGCGCCGATCTCGCTCCTCGTGCGCAGTCCGCAGGTAGTCGTCGTCCAGCCCAAGCTCGGCGTCACGAGCTTCAGGGAGTTCATCGCGGTCGCAAAAGCGAGAGGACCGGCGCTCAACTGCGCGACGGCGGGTCCGGCGACCTCGAGCCGGCTCACTCTCGAGCTCCTGCGGTTGACGGCCGGCATCGAGCCGACCGCCGTCCACTACAAGGGCGGCAGCCCGGCGATCGTTGCGCTACTGGGCGGCCAGGTGGACATGATGGTCGTCACGCTGGGCCTCGCTCTACCGCACGTCAAGGCCGGCAAGCTCGTCGCGGTAGCGGTGACCTCGGGCCGGCGCAGCGCGCAGCTGCCCGATGTGGCGACGGTCGCCGAGTTCTATCCCGGCTTCGAATCCCAGTCCTGGGCCGGTGTGCTCGCGCCGGCGGCAACGCCGCGCGAATTGGTCGCGCGGTTGAACGCGGCGCTGCTGCGGGTGCTCGCGCAACCGGAGGTGCGAGAGACCCTCAATGCTCAGGGCTACGAGACGGTCGGCAGCACCCCGGAGGTGTTGGGGGAGTGGATCCGCGTCGAATCGACGCGCTGGGGGCGCGTCATCCGCGAGCGACGAATTGAACTGGAGTGATCGGCGGTCTTGCCGTCACTCGTGCGCAGTCGCCTCGAGTGCGCGTTCGACGATCGCGCTGCCTTCCTCGACCACGCGCGCCGTGCCGGCGCGGAGCGCTGCGGCGAGCTCGCCCGGCGACATGCGCCGCGTCTTCAGGCCGCCCACGATGAAGACATAGAGCGTGCGCTGCGGACTGATCCACATGAGTCGGGCGCGGACCGGTGCGTCGACGTCGGCGAATTCGACCATCGCCCCGCGCTCGATACTGAGCGTCGCGTGGGCGGCAAGCTCGGGCGCGGCGATGGTTTCCGCCGCCTTGGCCGCCGGCGCGGGCGTCGGCGCGGGCTTCTGCGGCACGGGCGCTCGGCGCGTCCGTGCCGCCTGCAGGAGCGCCGTGTGGGTGCGCATCAGCTCGTCGAGGAACGCTTGCTGCGTGTCGGTCGAAATATCGACCGCCTTCATCCCGCCGCTCAACCCCACCACCAGCTTCGGCAGCATCGCGGCAAGCCGCGGAACGTCGGCGGCCTGCTTCGGTTCGACACTCCACAAGAGATCGTCCACGACCTGAAGTTGCGCGTCCCAACCCCGATCGTCGGCGCGATCATGCGCCGCCGCAGCGGCGAGGACCCGCGTCCAGGTTGCGGCGAGAAACTGGCGCACGAACTCCGGGGCGCTCGGCTGCGCCCGCTGCGCAATCTCGGCTTCGGCATGCGCCTGCGCCTGCGCCGCGCGTTCCTCCTCGGCGAGCTTCGCCGCCAGCACTGCGACCTCCTGCTCGCTCTCGCCGTGCAGCTCGGCGACCAGCGCGGCGAGGCGCTCGCTGGCGGTGGTAAAGATCGCCAAATCGTCGGTGAATCCCGCGACCACTTCATCGACCATCGCGCGCAGGCCCTGGACAAAGCGGCCGTCGAGACTCGCGTCGATCTGCGGGTCGGTCGCCGCCGCGGCGATGGCGGCGAGCAACCCGCGCAGCGGATGTTCGCGGCGGGCGAAAAAGCTGCGATCGATCAGCGCCGCCTTGAACGCCACGATCTGCAGCCGCGCGATCTCGATCTTCGCCGGCTCGGCGATGTCGCGGTCGTGCAGGATGTAGTCGAAGGCCACCGCGACCAATTCGCCGGTCAGTTGATCGAGCGGGTGATGCTGCGTGCGCACCAGATGCTGCAGGACCGCAAGCAGGTCGCCGGAGCCCTGCGCGAGGCTCGCCCCGGGCGCGGCGACGCCCTGCAGCGCCGACAACTCGGCGAGCAAGGCGCCGTTCACCGGCGTTGCCATGGCATGGGCGAACAGCGAGCCCTCCGGGTTCGCCAGCATCCGCGCGCCGTACTGGCGCATCTCGGGCGGGCCTCGAAGATAAGCGGTGACGATGCCGGCGAGATCGATCGGCGACGAAGTGCTGCCGGGCAGCAGCTCCCGCAGCGAGAGGGCCTGGCTCAACGTCATTCTGCGGGCCCCCGCACCGCCCGCCCCGCCTGCTCCACCGCTCGCCTCGCCCGCCCCGCCTGCGCCACCCCCCCCGCCTGCGCCGCCGCTCGGCCCGCCGGCGCGCGAATAGGCGGACTTTTCCACGGCATGGCGGATCTTCGGTACCACGCCCTGCTGCCGGAGCAGCTCGTTCAGCTCCTCGTAGAGCCCGCCCAGCGCAAATCCGATGTGCGGCTGCAGACCGTTCAGGAGTGCGGTTTTCACCGCGCCGTCCGCCGGTACGCCCGCGCACGCCCGCTGCAACGCCTCGATCACCGCCTCCGGCCCCACCGGGTTCGCGCCGCCCTCGAGCCGCTCGCCGGCGATCAGCTCGCCGACGCGCGTCTCGACCGCGAACAGCGCGACCGAGTCGAGCTCGTAGCGAGTCTTGCGCACCAGATACCCGAGCGCGATCTGCTGCTCCATCGCCGCGTCGTCGACCAGGGTAGCCTGACTGAGCGACATCGCGGCTGGGGTCTGCGCGGCCGCTGCGCCGCGCCTGGACTTCGTGTCCAAAAGCGCGCCGAACTCGCGCTCGAACGCCGCGACGATCCGGTCCTTGGACGTTCTGACTTGCGCGATGGCCTCGGCGAGGATGCGATGCTCCGCGAGCGCTTCGGAGCGAGCGCCGAGCGCGTGCAGGTCGTCCGGAAGCGCCGTGAGCCCCTTGTCGAGGCCAGCTGCGAGTCGTGCCTGCGCAAGCTTCCACACTTGCGCGATGAGCCCGGACGGTGCTGGCATGCGCGCCTCCCTAGTCCGCCAGCGCTCGGTCGGCCGCCGCGCGGTAGTGGCGATTCGCCTCAGCCTCCTGCCCGACTCGCTCGTAGAGCCGCGCGAGCGCGATGTGCGCGCGGCGCGTCGGCTGGATCGACAGGCTCGCATCGAGGAAGCTCGTCGCCTTGCCCCACAGCTCGCGCGCCGCGCACAACCGGCCGAGCGCGAGCAGCAGCTCCGTGTCGCGGGGATGCGCCTCCAGCCACCGCTCGCATTGCTCAAGGCGCTCCAGCGTATCGTCCGCATCGTCGCATTCGGCATAGAGCGCGGCCAGCTCGGTCGACCACTGCGCCTCGAGTGCGTCGCGGATCAGCGCGTGCGCCTGCTTGCAGCCGCCAAGCTCGATGAACAGGCGCACGGCAGCTTGGGCGATGCGCGGCTCGACGCGAACCGCCGCCGGAACCCGGCGCCAGAAGGTCTCGAGGCTCTCGACGTCGAGCGCCTTCTTCCTGAGATTCTCGATCGTTGCCGTGATCCGCAGCTGCGCCGCGAGCTCGACCGCAATCGCCCCGCGCTTTTCCAGGAGCCGCAGGATCCGCAGCACCTCGTCCCAGTTCTGCAGACCCTGCTCGGCGCGGAGCAGGAGCCGCAAGGTGGCGACGTGGCGCGGCCCGGTTGCGTGCAGCTCCCGCAGCATCTCTCGCGCTTCCTCGAAGCGCCGTTCCTCGAGGGCGAGTTCGGCCTGCGTCGCGAGCCGCGCGGTGCGGGTCGCGCCCTCCGACTGCTCGGCGCGCGCGAGCCACTGCTCGCGTCGCTCCGGATCGCGCATCTGGTGCGCCGAGCGGGCGGCGAGCAACGCCGCGAGCGCCGGCGCCTCTTCAAGGTCGTACGCCTTCGCCGCGAACTTCTCCGAGCGCCCGTAGCGCCCTTCAAGAAACGCGTGCCACGCATTGCGCAGCGCGGCTTGCGCCCGCGTCGCCCGCCGGCGCCGCCGCGCGGCGGCCACCGTCGTGGGCAAGCGCACCGTGTGCGCGCCAAGGCGCAGCAGCCCATGGACGACCACGAACAGGGCAATGAGGCCGAGCACCAGCAGCGTGAGCGAGATCTCGACGCGGTACGGCGGATAGATGAGCAATGCGTATCCCTCGTCATAGCGCATGACGAGCGAGACCATCACTGCCAGCGCGAAGACGACGAGGAACGAAATCAACCAGCGCATGGGTCTTCAGACGATGGCGTGCGGCGTGGGCGTCTGCTGCGCAAAGGGTGCATCGCTCCCCTTCCAGCCCGGTCGGGAAGCCACCAGCGGCGTCGCCCCCATCCATGTCCGGTATGCCATGCCTTCGTCACCGCCCCGCCACCCTCACCTCATCCCCGGCTCGCGCGGGATCTTATAGTTGCGAATCGCGCTCAGACTGTCGGCGATCGTCGGCAGTTCCACGTTCACTGCCGCGGTGCCGAGCTGCGTGAGGTTCGCCGCCGCCATTGCAGTTGCCGGCTGCTTGGTGTCGAAGTAGCGGTTCAGCCAATCTTGCGCCGCCTTGATGTCGCTGCGGAACGCCGCCTCGTCACGCTGTAGCAGCGCGAGCCGCGCGTGCAGCAGGCGCAGCTTCAGGTTCTCGCGCAGGAAATACCGGCTCTCCGGTGCAAGCAGCGACTGATCGATGCCATCGAGCCGTTGCACGCGCACCAGACTCTTGATCTCCTCCCAGATCCCCTGCAACGCCGCCTCCCAGCGGCTCGCGCCCGCGCGCGCGGCGGCCGGCCTCGCTTCGGCCTGCGGTCGGCCGTCGACCAGCAGCGGGAACTGGTCGACGCCGGCGATCACCTGATCGATACGAAAGGTCATCCCTGCCACATCCAGCGCGGGCGCCAATTTCAAGCGCTCGATGTCGCGCGCGATCACCCGGCGCAACGGCAGGAACTGCGGCCGGTCGGAGCGCGCCAGCCGCGCGTCGGCGTTTTGCAGCGCCACCAGCGCGGCCCGGACGTTGCCCGCGAGCTGGAGCTGCTGCGAGGCGATGGCGAGCGTCTGCTCGATTTCAGCGAGGAGCCATTCGTCGCGCGAGCGCGCGAGCTCCTGGTACAGCGCCTCGAGCGCGAGCTGGTGGCTCTGCGACTCGAGGAGTTTCGCCTCGAGCGCACCGAACTTTCCCTGCGCATCGCGCAGGGCTTCCTGCGCCTCCTTCGCGATCGCGCGGGCGCCGCTCGCGTCGACGCTTGCTTCGCGCACCCGTTTGGCGACATCCTCGCGCAGCTCCACCATGTCGGATCGCGTCACCCACCATCCCCAGCCGAGCACGAGGACGGCGACGGTGAGCGCAGCGACCGCGGACACGAGCCAGCGGTCGGTGCGTGCACGAGCGACGATGAGCTTGGGCGTTTCGGTGGCGTCGTTCACGGCGGCGACATTTTCGCCCAAAACGCGGCGAGCGCCGCGACTATCCCCTGCTCGCCGGGCGCGGTTTCGATCACGCGCTCGCAACCGAGCGCGCGAGCGCGCTCGGCGATCCGCGCGTGCGGCGCGAACAGCGGCGTGCGCTTGAGCCAGGCCTCGCCCCCCGCGCCCAGCATGTCGAACAGGTTCCCCAACCCTTCGCTCGAGCTCACCGTCACCGCGTCGATCTCGCCGCGCGCCCCGGCCTGGGCGAGCGGGCCGGCATCGACGCGCGGCCGCGCCCGGCGGTAGCACTCGACTTCGTCGACCGCCGCCCCGCGTCCGCGCAGCGCGTCGCCGAGGACCTCGCGCCCGCCCAGGCCGCGAAAAATCACCACCCGCTGGCCGCCAACGCCGGCGAGCGCCGGGAGGTCGAGCAGCGCCTCGCTGTCGAAGCGGCCCGACGGCGCCACGACGTCGGTCACGCCGTAGCGCCGGAGCGAGCGTTCGCTGCCGGGACCGACAGTGGCGGCGCGTAGGCGCTGCGGCCACGTACGCCGGGCGAGAATGGCGCTCAGCGCCCGGTCGACGGCATTCGGGCTGATGAACACGGCGAGATCGTAGGCATCCAGCCGGTCGACCGCGGCCGCGAGCGCGCGACCGTCGTCGAGCGCGAGGATCTCGATCACCGGGAAGACGATCGGCTCGCCGCCCGCGGCGCGGATCAGCGCCGCGAGGGGCTCGTTCTGGCCCGCCGGCCGGGTCACCAGGATGCGGCGCCCGCGCAGGCCGTCGGCGGGTGCGGGCTCGCTCATGACAGCGCCGCGAGGATCTCCTCGGCGCCGCGACCGCGAAGGTCCTCCGCCAGGGTCGCGCCGAGGGCTTCCGGATCGGCCGGATCCCCCGCGATCTCGCCGCGCACGACTCGCCTGCCATCCGGGCTGGCGACCAGCCCGCGCAGCCGCAGTCTGCCCGCGGCGATCTCGCCGTACGCGGCGAGCGGCACCTGGCAACTGCCCCCGAGCGCGCGGCTGACGGCGCGCTCGGCGCGAACGCAAGCCGCGCTCGCCGCATCGTGCAGCGGCGCGAGCGCCGCGGCGACATCGGCGCGCCCCACCCGACATTCGATCGCGAGCGCGCCCTGCCCCGCCGCCGGCAAGCTCACGTCCGGATCGATCACCGCCCGGATCCGCCCCGCCAGACCGAGACGGGCGAGCCCGGCGACGGCGAGGACAATCGCGGCGTACTCGCCCCGGTCGAGCTTCGCCACACGGGTGTCGACGTTGCCGCGCAAGGGCCGGATATCGAGTTGGGGGAACCGGCTCCGCAGCTGCGCTTCGCGCCGCAGGCTCGATGTGCCGACCGCGGCGGCGGCCGGCAACGCCTCGAGACTGGCGTATGCATTCGCCACCAGCGCGTCACGCGGGTCCTCGCGCGCGAGGATTGCCGCGAGCGCGAAGCCGGGGGGCAGGTTCATCGGCACGTCCTTCGCCGAGTGCACCGCGACGTCCGCCGCGCCGGCGGCGAGCGCATCCTCCAGCTCCTTCACGAATAGGCCCTTGCCGCCAATCTTGGCGAGCGAGCGGTCGAGAATCTGGTCGCCGCGCGTCGTGATGCCCAGGATCTCGACCGGCAGCCGCGGATACAGCCGGGCGAGCCGCTCGCGCACGTGCTCGGCCTGCCACAAGGCGAGGCGCGACTTGCGCGAGGCAATGACGATCCGGTCGGGGAGCGGCAAGGCAGGGCTGCCGATGACAGCGCGAAGCGGGAGTGCGCTTTGAACGCCGCGATTTTAGCACCCGGCGGCGCGGCGCCGACGCGCTCGAGCGAAGCGCAAACCGTGGCGGCGCGGCGCGCTCAGCCGTTCGCGAGCGACTTCACGATCGGCCACTGCCGGCGGCTGACCGGCAGCCGCTCGGCGACGCCTTCGAGCACGATCGCCCAGCCGGCCCCCTCCCCATTTTCGGCGGCTACGCGCTCGAAGCCGCGCACGCGCGCGCGCGCGGCGAGGCACGCCCGGTGCACGCGCACGAAGGTCTCGCCGAACTCCTGTTCGAGGCTCGCGAGCGACTCCTCGATCAGGAACTCGCGCTGCGGCGTGCGGACGGTGACGTACTTGAGTTCGGCCTTCAGGTAGACAACCTCGGCGATCGGCACCAGGTGGATGCAGCCGCGCTCGCTCACCGCGAGATACCGGCGCGCACCTTGGCCGGCCGCCGCCGCCGCGCGGGCGAGCGGCTCGCGGCCCACGGCGCCAGTCGCGCGCGCCTTGTGGAGCGCGGCGAGCAGGCGCGCGGCCCGCACCGGCTTGAGCAGATAGTCGAGCGCGTTGACCTCGAACGCCTCGATCGCGTACTGGTCGTGGGCGGTCACGAACACGATCGCCGGCGGCCGTTCGAGGCTCGCCAGGTGGCGCGCGAATTCCATCCCGTTCATCTGCGGCATGTGGATGTCGACCAGCGCCACCTCCACCGGCAGCGTCGGCAGCAGGCTCAAGCCCTCGTGGCCGCTCGCCGCCTCGCCGACGACGACGTTCGGCAGCTCCGCCGCCACGTCGCCCAGCACCTCTTTCATCCGCTCGCGGGCGGGCCGCTCGTCATCGACCAGGAAGACCCGCAGGGGGGCAGACGGTTCGCTCATGCGGCGGCGCGATCCGCCGGCACCGAATGCGGCGCGGCCTTGCGATAGGGCATTGCGATCCTGATCTCGTAGTCGGCGCCGTTCACGCCCGCCTCGAGCGTCGCCTCGACGTCGAAGTGCAGCGCCAGCCGCTCGCGGATGTTGGAGAGCGCAATGCGATTGCCCTGCCGGTGCTGATGCTCGCGATGGTACGGATTGGTGAGCTTCACCTGCAGCCGTTCCTTCTCGCAGCGGATCGCGATCTCGATCGTGCCCGGGGCGAGGCCCGGCTCGATGCCGTGATAGACCGCGTTCTCGACCAGGGGCTGCAGCAGCAGCGGCGGCACCAGCGCGTCGCGCGGCGCACCGTCAACCTTCCACTCGACCACCAGCCGCTCGCCGAGCCGCAGCTGCTCCAGGCTGAGGTACTGGCGCGTGAGCTCGAGCTCGCGCGCGAGCGTGGTCAGGTTCTTGGTGTCCGCCATGACCATGCGGTACAGCTCGGCCAGGTCCTCGAGCGCCGTTTCGGCGCGCCGTGCGTCCTTGCGGATCAGCGACAGCACCGCATTGAGCGTGTTGAAGAGGAAGTGGGGGCGGATGCGCGCCTGCAGCGCCTGCAGCCGCGCCTCGGAGAGCGCCGGCGAAAACGCGCGGTTGCGCAAATGGAAGTAGCCAGCGAGAACCGCCGTCATGAGCAGCGCGAACCCGCCCGAACGGATGATGCCGAGCGGCTGCGTGTCGACGCTCGCGCGCGTCCACGCCCACTGCGCGCCCGCGGTGAGCCACAGCACGCCGAGCGCGATCAGCGACAGGCCGATCCAGTAGCGCCGGCTCGCCAGCCAGGGTCCGGTGGCCGAGAGGATCGCGAGACTCGCGATCAGCACCGGCTCGACGACCAGCGCGATGTCGAGGAACTCGTCGATCAGCTGCGGCAGGTTCTGCGCCTTCAGCACCGCCGCGAGGAACGCCACCGAGTTGACGATCACGAGTATCCGCGCCGCAACGCCCAGGTTGCGAAAGTCGGGCAGCGCGTCGGGGATGGTGTTCTGGCTTAAAATGGTCACTTGAAAAATTCCACCGGAACAAGCCGGTAGATTGGGATTCTGCGGGTGATTCTCAGTTTGCGCCCGCGCTTTTTCAAGCCACCATGGCGACGCCCGAGGAAAAGGGTCACACCGTCTGGTCCGGCCGGTTCGACGAGCCGGTCGCTGCGCGCGTTCGGCGCTACACGGCTTCGGTCTCCTTCGACCGGCGGCTGGCCGAATTCGACCTACAGGGGTCGGTGGCGCACGCGCGCATGCTCGCCGCCTGCGGCGTCCTTGCGCCGCAAGACCTCGCCGACATCGAGCGCGGACTGGAGCAAATCCGGGGCGAGATCCGCGCCGGCAGGTTCGCCTGGTCGCTCGCAGCGGAGGACGTGCATCTCAACATCGAGCAACGGCTCACCGCGCTGGTCGGCGAGGCCGGCAAGCGGTTGCACACCGCGCGCTCGCGCAACGACCAGGTCGCGACCGATGTCCGGTTGTACCTGCGCGCCGCGATCGACGACATCGTCGCGTTGCTGAAGCAGCTCAGCGCAGCGCTGGTCGATCTCGCCGAGCGGCACGCGGCGACGGCCATGCCCGGCTTTACTCACCTGCAGGTCGCGCAGCCGGTGACCTTCGGCCATCACCTGCTCGCGTACTACGAGATGCTGCGACGCGACCGCTCGCGGCTGCTCGACTGCCGCAAGCGCGTGAATCTGCTGCCGCTCGGCGCCGCAGCGCTCGCCGGCACTACGTACCCAATCGACCGCGCGCGCGTCGCCCGCGAGCTCGGCTTCGACGGCATCTGCGCGAACTCGCTCGATGCGGTGTCGGATCGCGATTTCGCGATCGAGTTCGCCGCCTGCGCCGCACTGGTGATGATCCATGTCTCGCGCTTCTGCGAGGAGTTGGTGCTGTGGCTCAGTCCGCGGTTCGCGTTCATCCGGCTGCCGGACCGCTTCGGCACCGGCTCATCGATCATGCCGCAGAAGAAGAACCCCGACGTGCCCGAGCTCGCGCGCGGCAAATGCGGCCGCGTCGTCGGGCACTTGATGGCGCTGCTCACGCTCATGAAGGCGCAGCCGCTCGCCTATAACAAGGACAACCAGGAGGACAAGGAACCGTTGTTCGACACCGTCGACACGCTGGTCGACACGCTCGCGATCCTCGCGGAGCTGGTGCCGGGCATCGAGGCCGACGCCGCGGCCATGAAAGCGGCGGCGAGCGAGGGCTATGCGACCGCGACCGACCTCGCCGACTACCTGGTGAAGAAGGGCCTGCCGTTCCGGGATGCGCACGAGGCGGTTGCGCGCGCGGTGCGCACGGCCGAGGCGCAGGGGGCCGACCTCGCGGCGCTCCCGCTCGCCGAGCTGCAGCGATTCGCGCCGCAGATCGGCGAGGATGTTTTCACGTTTCTCACCATCGAGGGTTCGCTCGCCGCCCGCAATCACCCCGGGGGCACTGCGCCCGAGCAGGTACGGGCGGCCGTTGCGCACGCGCGTGCGGAACTTTTGGGCTAAGGCGAGCGAACCGGCTTGAACTCCGCCGCGCCTGAGGTTATCAGTGGTCCGATGGAGCGCATCGGCAAGTACCAGGTCATCCGCAAGCTCGGCGACGGCGCAACGAGCGAGGTCTACCTGTGCCACGACGAGTTCGCGGAGCGCGACGTCGCGGTCAAGATCGTCTACCAGGAGCGCCTGAACGACCCGCAAGGCGGCCGGCTGTTCCGCAAGCTGTTTGTCACCGAGGCGTCGCTCGCGGGCAAGCTCGCGCACCCGCACATCGCGCAAATCTACGACGCGGTGGTCGGCGACAAGCTGTCGTACATCGTGATGCAGTACGTGCCCGGCGGCACGCTGGAGCAGTTTTGCGGCTCGGAGAACCTGCTGCCGTTCGACAAGATCGTCGAGATCATTTTCAAGTGCACGCGCGCGCTCGACTTCGCGCACAAGCTTGGCATCACGCATCGCGACATCAAGCCGGCGAACATCCTGATCGTCGGCGGCACCGACATCAAGATCTCGGACTTCGGCTCGGCCATCATGACCACCGCCGGCGACACGACCCAGGTCTCGGGTATCGGCTCGCCGGCGTACATGTCGCCGCAGCAGATCAAGGAGCAGCCGCTCGATCACCGCACCGACATCTACTCGCTCGGCGTCGTGATGTACCAGTTGCTGACCGGCGTGCTGCCGTTCAACGCCAAGAACAACTTCAGCATGATGTATCAGATCACGACGGTCGATCCGGCACCGCCGTCGTCGCATCGCACCGACGTTCCGCCATCGCTCGAGGCGATGGTGAGGAAGGCGATGCAGCGGGATCTGGATCTGCGCTACCAGACTTGGGACGAGTTTTCGTTCGATCTCGCCGCGGCGCTGCGCTCGCAGGAGATGCGCCAGCGCACACAGGAGGTGGCGGACAGCGAAAAGTTCAACACCCTGCGCGCGATGGATTTCTTCAGCGAGTTCACCGACGCGGAGCTGTGGGAGGTGCTGCGGATCAGCCGGTGGCAGGACGCGAAGCCGGATAGCGTCTTGATCCACGAGGGCGATCCGGGCGACTTCTTCTGCATCCTCGCCTCGGGCGAGGTGAAGGTCATCAAGCGCCGCAAGCTCCTCAATATCCTCAACGCCGGCGAGTGCTTCGGCGAGATGGCGTACCTCTCGCGGCAGTCGAACCAGCGCAGCGCCGATGTGATTACCCTCTCGGCCGCGCGCGTCATCAGCATCCGCGTCGACGACCTCGGCCGCGCCTCAGATGCCTGTCGCCATCGCTTCGACCGCGCGTTCATGTCGATCCTGGTCGAGCGGCTGACGATGGCGAACATCCGCCTGACGGCGGTCTAGGCGGGATTCAAAAAGAGCACGCCGCGCCACTCGCGGCCTGCATCCGAATTCCCGACTCCCGATGTTCTCGCCCGCGCTCCGCGCCGCGCTCGAACAGGCGATCGCCGGGGCCATCGGCGAGCGCTTTCGCATCGACGACGCAAGCCCCGCTTCCGGCGGCTGTATCCATTTGAGCTGGGTGCTCGCGGCGGGCGCAACGCGTTACTTCGCCAAGATCAACGAGGCGCGATTCGGTGCGAGCTTTGAGGCGGAGGCGGACGGGTTGGCGGCCCTCGCCGCGGCCGGGATCGCGGTGCCGCGGCCCATCGCACGGGGCACGGTAGATCGGCATGCGTTCCTGGTCCTCGAGTACTTGCCGCTCGGCCCGAGCTCGAGCGCCGGGTTTAGCGCGCTCGGCCGGCAGCTTGCGCGGCTGCACGAGCACCGCGGCGCGAGCTTCGGCTGGCATCGCGACAACTTTATCGGTCTCACGCCGCAGGCGAACGCGCGGCACGCGTCGTGGGTCGAGTTTTGGCAGTGCGAGCGCCTGGCGCCCCAGCTCGCGCTCGCCGCGCGCAACGGCTACGGCGGGCCCCTCCAGTCACTGGGCGAGAAACTCCTCGACGCAGTGGGGGCAATACTCGCCGGCCACGACGCTCAGCCGTCGCTCGTGCACGGCGATCTCTGGAGCGGCAACGCGGGCTTCCTCGCGAATGGCACGCCGGTCGTGTTCGATCCGGCCGTGTACTACGGCGATGGCGAAGCGGACCTCGCGATGACTGAGCTCTTTGGCGGATTTCCGCCAAGCTTCTACGACGGCTACCGCGAGGTGCGCGTAATCGGTGGCGGCTATCCGCTACGGCGACTGCTGTACAACCTCTACCACGCGCTCAACCACCTCAACCTATTTGGCGAGGGGTACCGCAGCCAGGCGGAGCGGATGATGGAGCGGCTGCTGGCCGAAGTGCGCTAGCAAATCTCAGGCTGACGCCGGGTTGCGGTGACAGCCGGCCGGCGGACCGGTGACGGCCGACTAGCCACCGCGTTGCGCAGCGGGCGAGCGGGCGTGAATGCGCGCTTCGCGTACCGTCAAGCTTGTTGCTGCTCCAGCAGCAACTTCTGCAGCTCACCCGACTGATACATCTCGCGCAGGATGTCGGAGCCGCCAACGAACTCGCCGTTCACGTACAGCTGCGGAATGGTCGGCCAGTTCGCATAGTCCTTGATGCCCTGGCGAATCTCCGGATCTTCGAGGACATTCACGCTGTAGAAGTCTTCGACGCCGCAGGCGTTCAAGATCTGCACGGCGGTGGCGGAGAAGCCGCATTGCGGAAACTGCGGCGTGCCTTTCATGTAGAGCACTACCGGGTGGGCGGTCACCTGCTGCTTGATCGTGGCCTGGGTATCCATCTGCGTCCTTTCGTTCGCAATACTTGAGTATTTCCGTCAACTTTGCATTTTAGCGGTCGGGGCGGATCGGGTCAACGCGGCCGCGAAAAAACGTGTGGGATCCGACGCGCTCAGGGCGCGCGCCCGCCGGTGACGCGCGGAATCTCGGCGAGGTCGGGGGTAGTTTGGACGTCGATGTAGCCGTACATCCCGAACAGGCTGCGCAGCCGCTCCGCTTGGTCGTAGCCGTGCTCCAGCAGCAGCCAGCCGCCGGGCACGAGATGGGATTTCGCTTCGGCGACGATGCGGCGGATGCAGTCGAGTCCGTCCGCGCCCCCTACCAGGGCCGCGCGCGGCTCGTAGCGGAGGTCGCCCCGCTCGAGGTGGGCGTCGCCCGCGGCGACGTAGGGCGGATTCGAGACGATGAGGTCGAAGCGCTCGCCGCCGAGCGCGCACAGCCAGTCCGATTCGACCAGATGCACATGCGTGTCGTGCCGTCGCGCGTTCTCACGCGCGACGGCGAGCGCTGCGGCCGAGGCGTCGGCAGCCCATACCTCGGCGCTCTGCGCTTCGTGTGCGATCGCGACCGCCACCGCGCCGCTCCCGGTACCGAGATCGAGAACGCGAGCGCCCTCGGGGACGAGCTCCAGCGCCAGATCGACCAGCAGCTCGGTTTCGGGGCGCGGGATCAGCACATCGGGCGTGATCTTGAGCGACAGCCCGTAGAACTCGCGCTCACCGATGAGATAGGCGACCGGCTCGCCGGCGCGGCGCCGCAGAAATAGGCGCTCCACGCGCCGTGCGTCGTCGGGCGCTGTGGCGCGTTCGGTTTGCGCGAGCAGCGTGGCGCGCGAGAGTCCGAGTCCATGGGCCGCGAGCGCTTGCGCTTCGATCGCGGGCAGTCCGCTCGCGGCAAGGAGCGCGCCGATGGTCGCGCCCATCAGGCAGCCGCCTCGGCCAGCGCGGCGAGCTGTTCCGCCTGATGCTCGGCGGCGAGCGCTTCGATGAGGTCATCGAGCTCGCCGTCCATGATGGCGGCGATCTTGTACAGCGTCAGGTTGATACGGTGATCGGTGACGCGGCCCTGCGGGAAGTTGTAGGTCCGCACGCGGTCCGAGCGGTCGCCGCTGCCGATGAGCGATTTGCGCGTCGCCGCCTCCTTGGCGCGTTGCTCGCGGAGCTGCTGGTCCTTGATTCGCGCGGCGAGCAGCGACAGCGCGCGCGCCTTGTTCTTGTGTTGGGAGCGGTCGTCTTGACACTCGACGACGATCCCGGTCGGCAGGTGCGTCACGCGCACTGCCGAATCGGTCTTGTTGACATGCTGGCCGCCGGCGCCGGACGCGCGAAACGTGTCGATCTTGAGGTCGGCAGGACTCAGGACGACGTCCGACACCTCGTCCGCCTCCGGCATCACCGCGACGGTCGCCGCCGAGGTGTGAATGCGCCCTTGTGTCTCGGTAGCCGGGACGCGCTGTACGCGGTGGCCGCCGGACTCGAACTTGAGCTTCGAGTACGCACCGGTCCCGATGATGCGCACGATCACCTCCTTGTAGCCGCCCAAATCGCCCGAACTCGACGCGAGCACCTCGACCTGCCATCGCTGGCGCTCGGCGTAGCGCGCGTACATGCGCAGCAGGTCGCCCGCGAACAGCGCGCCCTCATCGCCGCCAGTGCCGGCGCGGATCTCGATGAAGATGTTGCGCTCGTCGTTCGGATCCTGCGGCAGGAGAAGGTGCTGCAGCTCCGACTCGAGCCCCTCCATCTTCTGCTTGGCCGCTTTTGCCTCTGCTTCCCCGAAGCTCTTCGTCGTGGGGTCGCCGAGCATTTCGGTCGCCGTCGCAAGGTCAGCCTCCACGCCCTTGTACTCGCGATAGCGCTCGACGACCGGCGTGATTTCGGCATGCTCGCGCGACAGCCGCTTGAACTGGTCGAGATCGCGCGTGGCCTCCGCCGACGAAAGCAGCGTGTTTAGCTCGTCCACGCGGCGTGCGAGCTGGTCGAGCTTGGTGACGATCGTGGCCTTCATCGGCGCAGGGTGGAAACGGAACGGAAAAGGGTCAAGCCGAGCGGCGTTGCGAACGGGATGAACAAAGGCGAAGCGCTCCGCGGTCTACCGGCAACGCCGCAGCTACCGGCCGGAGCGGAGCTGAAACAGGCGGGCGACGAGGCCGCGCAGTTCGTCGCGCTCCGCGGCCGAGGCTTCGTGCAGCGCCTGGGTCGGCGCGTGCAGCAGCTTATTGGTTAGGCCGTGGGAGAGCCCCTCCAGCACGGCGCGCGGATCGGCGCCGCGAGCAAGCATCCGCAGCGCGCGATCGAGCTCGGCGCGGCGCGCCTCCTCCGCACGGTCGCGCAGCTCCCGGATGGTAGGCACGAGCTCGCGCCCCTCCAGCCAGTTGAGGAAGGAGCCGACCTGCTGATCGATGATCGCCTCGGCTTGCGCGACGTGCGATGCGCGCTCGTCGTGGCCGGCGCGCACGATCTCGCCCAGGTCGTCGATCGAATAGAGATAGACGTCGTCCAGCTCGGCCACTTCGGGCTCGATGTCGCGCGGCACCGCGAGATCGACCATGAACACCGGCGCGTGGCGCCGCGCCTTGACCACGCGCTCCATCGTCCCCTTGCCGAGGATCGGCAGGGAGCTCGCGGTACAGGAAACGACGATGTCGTACTCGGGCAGGCGGTCCGGCAGATCGCGCAGCTCGATAGCCTGCGCGTTGAGCCGTCGAGCGAGGTGCTGCGCGCGCTCGAGCGTGCGGTTGGCGACGGTCATCGCGCGCGGCATCTGCCCGGCGAAATGGGTGGCGCAAAGCTCGATCATCTCGCCGGCGCCGATGAAGAGCACCCGCGATTCGCGCAGGCTCGGAAAGATCCGCCCGGCAAGCTTCACTGCCGCAGCCGCCATGGAGACGACGCTCGCGCCGATGCCGGTGTTGGTGCGCACCTCCTTCGCCACCGCGAACGAGCGCTGGAACAGGCGGGACAGCATGGTGCCCAGCGTGCCGGCCTCCTCCGCGGCCCGCACCGCGTCTTTCAATTGGCCGAGGATCTGCGGCTCGCCGAGGACCATCGAATCGAGCCCCGCCGCCACGCGGAACGCGTGCCGCACGGCTTCTTCCCGGGGCAGCGTGTACAGGTAGGGGCTGAGGTCACGCGGGTCCAGGCGCTGGTAGTCGGCGAGCCACGCGAGCGCCTGGCGCGGCTCGCCGGCCGCGCAGTACAGCTCAGTGCGATTGCAGGTCGAGAGGATCGCGGCTTCTTCGGCCGGGCGCGCCGTCACGAGGGCGCCGAGCGCCTCGCGTAGTCCCGTGGCGCTGAACGCGACCTTCTCGCGGATCGCGAGCGGCGCGCTCTGGTAGTTGAGGCCGAGGGCGAAAAGCTGCATGGCCGGAATTATAGCGGGCGATGGTCAGTCCCGACCCGCCTTGTGCATCGTCTTGCGCAGCTTGACCGGGTCGGGCGCAGCCGCTTTGGGCTTCGCCAACCGTCCTCGTTGCCGCAGGTTGAGCAGCTCCACCGCCGCCGAGAATGCCATCGCGAAGTAGATGTAGCCCTTCGGCACGTGGAAATCGAGACCCTCGCCGACGAGCGCGAGGCCCACCAGGATCAAGAACGCCAGCGCCAGCATCTTGATCGTCGGATGCCGGTCGACGAACTCGCCGATCGGCCGCGCCGCGAGCATCATCACCCCGACCGCGATCACGATGGCGAGCACCATCACCGCCACGTGCTCCGCCATGCCGACTGCGGTGATCACCGAGTCGAGCGAGAACACGATATCGACCACCGCGATCTGGACCAGCACCGCGCCGAGCGTCGCCCGCACCGCCGCGCCCTTGCCATCCGCCCCGCCCTCGAGCGAATTGTGGATCTCATGCGTGCTCTTCCACAGCAGGAACAGACCGCCGCCAATGAGGATGAGATCGCGCGCCGAGATCTCCTGACCGAGCGCGGTGAGGAGCGGTGCGGTAAGCGTCATGACCCACGCGATGGACAGCAGGAGCGCGATGCGCATCACCATCGCCGCCGCGAGGCCAATCGTGCGCGCGCGGTTGCGCTGTGCCTTGGGCAGGCGCCCGACCAGAATCGAGATGAAGATGATGTTGTCGATCCCGAGGACGATCTCCAGTACCGTGAGCGTTACCAGTGCAATCCATGCTTGTGGGTCGGCGAGCCAGGCCATAGGGGTCTCCGGTGCGGCGCCGCGCGCAGGCTGCGCCGGGCCATCGAAAACCGCGCCCGGCGCGGTCGCGGAACAGGGCCGGCCGCGCTGCGGCCGCTGCCCCAGTGTAGGCGGGGGCCCGCTCGCCGCTACCCGATTCGGGCAGCCGCGATCAGCCCGTGCCTCGGGTTTGAGACGCGATCAGCCGGCGAGTCCCTTGGCGATCCGCTCGATACCGGCCTGCGCGCACACCGCGTCCTTCTCGCCGCCGGGCGCGCCCGAGACGCCGATCGCCCCAACCAGCTCCTTACCGGCAAAGATCGGCAGCCCGCCCTCCAGCGTGGTGATCTTGTCGAGATGCAGCGCGCCGACTCCGGTGGGATTGGACGTGACGCGCTTGCCGTATTCACCCGACGACACGCGGAACGTGAACGACGTGTACGCCTTGCGCAGGCTGTTCTCGATGGTGTGCGGATTGGCCCCGTCGTCATGCAACACGACTTTGGTGCGGGTGGTGCGGTCGAGCACCGTCACCGTCACGTGGTAACCGTCCTTGCGGCACTGCTCGAGCGCGGTCAGCGCCGCCTCATGCGCGCCGGCAAACGAGAGGTTGCGCTCGGTCAAGAGCGCCTGCGCGAGCGCCGCGCCCGGCACGCTGGCGAGGGTTACGACAAGAACCATCCACTTGTTGCGGCCCATGCGAGTCTCCTTTGGTTACGGGCGACCGAACGGCGGGCATCGACCGACTATTCCGTCCGATCCGCCGACGCGAAGGCTACCGCATTGTGGGCGTCCGATGCGCGCGCCTCGCGCGCCGCCATGGCGCGCTTCGCCGTGGGCGATCGCGCCTGCTACGGGCGAGGGCTTGGTCTAGCGCGCTTTTCTGAGAAACAGGAGAACTTGCTTCGCTTGCTCCGGCGGCAGCACGCACACGCTGTAGCCGTCAAATGACGGCGTGCGGGGAAGCAGCCGATCGACGCCGGATGACCAGTCCAGGCGGCCTTGCGGCTT
>Ga0187846_10000183_pt1 | contig 37957 bp, 38 predicted proteins | sample TC_taG_FD_161473 | JGI IMG/M metagenome (GOLD analysis project Ga0187846, IMG submission 161473) | Biofilm microbial communities from the roof of an iron ore cave, State of Minas Gerais, Brazil - TC_06 Biofilm (v2) | ecosystem: Environmental > Terrestrial > Deep subsurface > Cave > Wall biofilm... | reverse complement strand
CTTCATCTTCCAGCCCGCCGAGGAGAGTGAAAGCGGCGGCCGCGTCATGGTCGAGGCCGGGCTGTTCGAGAAGTTTCCGTGCGAAGCGGTGTTCGGCATGCACAACTGGCCCGGCATTCCGGTCGGTAAGTTCGGCGTCTTCCCCGGGCCGATGATGGCTGCGGCCGATATCTTCGAGATCACGGTCACGGGGCGCGGCGCGCACGGCGCGATGCCGCACAACGGCATCGACCCGGTGACCGCGGCGAGCGCCCTGGTGCAGGCGCTGCAGACGATCGCGAGCCGCACCGTGGACCCGCTCGATGCGGTCGTGGTGAGCGTCACGCAGTTCCATGCCGGCGAAGCGACCAATGTGATCCCGACGCAGGCGGTGCTCCGCGGCACGACGCGCTCGTTCCGGACCGAGGTGCAGGATCAGATCGAAGCCGGTCTGCGGCGCCTCTGCGCCGGCATCGCCGCCGCCCACGGCGCCACCGTCGACGTGCGGTACGAGCGACGCTATCCGCCGACCGTCAACGCGCCGCGCGAAACGGCGGTCGCGGCGGAGGCGATCGCTAAGGTTGTCGGCGCGGAGAACGTGCTCACCGGCCTGCGACCGACCATGGGCGCCGAGGATTTCGCGTTCATGCTGCAGGCGAAGCCCGGCTGCTACGTCTGGATCGGCAACGGCCCGGGCGAGGGCGGGTGCCTGTTGCACAACCCGCGCTACGACTTCAACGACGAGATTCTGCCGATCGGCGCGAGCTACTGGGCGGCGCTGGTCGAGCAGGAGCTCGCGCGTTAGCGCTCCGAGAGCGGCTGAGCATGCGTTACATCGACCACGGTCAAGGCGGCCCGCCGAGCGTGATGACGCTCGCCGAGGGTCCGCGGCCGACGCTCAAGCCCGGCGAGGTGCTGATCGAAGTGTGGTACGCCGGGGTGAATCGGCCCGATGTCATGCAGCGCGCGGGCAGCTATCCGCCGCCGCCGGGCGCCTCGCCCGTCCTCGGGCTCGAGGTGGCGGGCCGGATCGTCGAGACCGCGCCGGAGGTCGCTGCGCAGCGCGTGGGCGAGCTCGTGTGCGCGCTCGCGCCCGGTGGAGGCTATGCCGAATACTGCGCCGCGCCCGCGGCGCACTGCCTGCCGATTCCGCACGGGCTCTCAGTCGAGCAGGCGGCGTCGCTGCCCGAGAACTTCTTCACCGTCTACGACAACGTCTTCACTCGCGGCCGCCTGAAGGCGGGCGAGACGTTCCTCGTGCACGGCGGTGCGAGCGGCATCGGGCTCGCAGCGATCCAACTCGCGAAGGTGTTCGGCGCGACCGTCTACACCACCGTCGGCAGCGCGCAGAAGGCCGAGTACTGCAAGCGCATCGGCGCCGACGTCGTATTCAACTACCGCGAGCAGGACTGGGCGGCCGAGATCTGGCGGCTCACCGGCAAGCGCGGCGTGGACGAAATTCTGGACATGGTCGGCGGCGACTACGTCATGCGGAACATCCGCTCGCTCGCGCTCGAGGGGCGCCTCGTGCAGATCGCGTTCCTGAAGGAGAGCAAGGTGCCCGATTTCGACGCGCTGCCGCTCATGCTCAAGCGCGCCGTCCTCACCGGATCGACGCTGCGGCCGCGCACCATCGAGCAGAAGGCCGCAATCGCCCGGGCGCTGCGTGAGAACGTCTGGCCGCTGTTCGAATCGGGCCGGCTGAAGACGTTCATCCACCGGACCTTTCCGCTCGCGCACGCGCGCGCCGCGCACGAGCTGATGGAGTCGATGGCGCACATCGGCAAGATCATGCTGGAAGTGCAGGCCGGCGAGTAGCCACCGCCGCGACCGCCGCGCGCGCCATTACGCGCGGCCGGCGCAAAGAAAAAGGCCCCTCCGCCGGTTGGGGGGAGGGGCCAAAGCCCCCGGGGTGGGGGCCTGAGGAGATCGAAATATCAGTCGAGCGGTGTCCCGTGAGGTCCGCCTGCGGTGCGGCCTAGAACGCCTCAATCCGCTGCTCGGGCGCACCCGTCGGGGCCGGCAAATTGGCCGGGAGGTAGATTTCCACTTGGGCGTCTTGACGCTGGATCGCCGCGATCGCTTCTTTGATCGGCGGGCTTTCGCCTTGAGTCATGGCCGCGATCAGCAACGCGCCCACGGTGATCGCGCAGGCGACGGCCGCTTTGACCGCGCCGGCAAATCCGAGTGTCGTACCTTCCATCATCCCCTCCTGCCGGTTGCTCGTGGCCGATCGCTGCGACCGACCTGATGCCAGCAGCATAGAGGGCGGACGGCCGCCGCGGACGGCAGCGTTACCCGAGGGTTTGTGATGCATTCACGTCGCCGCCCGAGGGGGCGTAACGCGGCGGTCCCGGCGGGACCGGGTGCGAAAGTGCTGGCCTACCAGGCGGGCGGCAGCGGCTTCTTCAGGGTGATGACGCGGTCCTGGACCTCGATGTACCCGCCGGTCGTGAGGTCCTTGAACAGGCGGCTGATCATCTCGCGCGAGGAGCCGACGCGGTCGGCGATGTCTTGATGCGTCAGGCGCTCGGGGACGATCCGCTGCCCGTCGCGTTCGACCGTGAGATCGGTCAGCAGGCGCGCCACGCGGCCATACACGTCGAGGAGCGCGAGGTTTTTGACGTTCATCGTCGCCCGGCGCGCGCGGCGAATCACTTTGGCGAGTAGGTCGAAGGCGAAATCCGGATGCTTGGAGATGTGGTCGCGCAACGTCACGCGCGTCGCGACCGAGCACACCGCCGGTTCGAGCGTGATGACCGAGGCTGACCGCGGGCCGCCGTCGAGCGACATCTCGCCGATGTACTCGCCCGGGCCGTGGGTATCGATCACGACCTCGCGATCGTTATCGCCGGTAGCGAAGACTTTGACGCGGCCCGCAAGAATGACGTACAGCGTGTCGCCGTAGTCACCCTCCTGAATGATCACGACGTCCTTGCGGAAACTCTGGACCCGGCCGCGCGCGGCGAGCTCGCGCAGGCTCGGCGATTGGAGCGCCGCGATCAACTGATCGGTATCGGCGGGCGGCACGGTCGGAGGCTCCCGTGGTAACTGACGGGGATTGTACCCTGGGCGATGGTAGGATCGCGCCGCCGTCCGAGGCCGGTCCGTCACGCCCGGTAGAACCCAAGGTTCATGCGGTTATCCCTCCAGTCCCTCCGCGGCGTGCTCGGCGGCACGGTCTGCTACTTCGCCATCCGCGGCGCGGTCGCCGACGCGGCGCTCGGACCGACGGTCGGCATACTGCCGGGCGGCCTGCCGCTGCCGACCGCGCTCGGGGGCGCGCTCGCCGTCCTCGGGACGCTGGCGGGCGGGGTGCACCTGAGTGCGCTCGTCGGCAGCGCAGCGGTGATCGCCATCATCGGCGCGCTCGATTCGCTCCTCGGCGCGGCGGCGATCGATGCCGCGTCCGAGACGCGCCACCGGGCGAACCGGGAGCTCGTGGCGCAAGGGCTTGGCAACCTCGCCTCCGCCCTCTTCGGGGGGGTGGCGATCGCGCTGTCGCCGGCGCAGGCGATTTCCGGGTGGCGCGCCGGCGGCCGCACGCGAACGGCGAGCTACGTTTCCTCGGCGGTGCTGCTCGCGTTGATGCTCGGCGGCGCGCACGTGCTCGCCCACCTGCCGATCGCCGTGCTCGCCGGCATCATGCTGGTGGTCGCCTGGAACCTCATCGATACGTGGACGCGCAGCCTCGTGCGCCGGCTGGTCGCCCGCATCGGCGACCGCACGGCCTGGTCGAGCGCAGCAGTCGTCGTTCTGGTCGCGGGGCTCATGGTCACGGTCGGCTTCGTCGTCGCGGTGATCGCCGGCGTCTTCCTGTCGATGGCGCTGTTCATCGCCGCCATGAACCGCTCGCTCGTGCGCTCGGTGTGCGACGGCGCCGCGCGGCCGTCGCGCCGGATCTACGGTCCCGAGGAGGCGGAGCGGCTCGCCGCGGGCCGCTCCCGCATCAAGGTGGTCGAACTCGAGGGCGCTCTGTTCTTCGGCAGCACCGAGCGGCTGAGTGCGAAGATCGAGTCGCTCGCCAAGGCCGCCGATTACGTCGTGCTCGATTGCGGCGCGTGACCGAGATCGACGCCACCGGTGCGCTGGTGCTCGAGCAGCTGGTGAAGCGGCAGAGCGCCGCCGGCGTGAGCGTGGCGCTCGCCGGGATCACGCCCAAGGGCCGGCACGGCACGGCGCTCATCGCCTACGGGACCTTTCTCGCGCCGGAGACGCGGCGCTGGTTCGCCGACGCCGACCGCGCGATCGAATGGGCCGAGCGCCGACTGTTCCGCGAGAGCGAGCGCGGCCCGCGGCGCGAGATCCCGCTGGAGCGTCTCGCCCTCATGACGGGCTTCGATGCGGCCGAGCTCGAGGCGCTGCGGCACTTGCTCAAGCGCCAGGAGCTCGATGCGGATGACGTGCTGTTCCGCGAGGGCGAGCCCGGCAATCGGCTCTACGTCCTCGCGCGCGGCGCTGCTCAACCTCGGCCATCACCTCTCGGGCCGGCTGCGCCAAACGACCGACGCGCTGCGCGAGCTGGGCGACGCCTCAGGATAGCGCCACCGGCCGCAGCAGCGTGCGCTACGGCTGGCGCGCGCGCGCCAGCGTCTCCAGGAACCGCTCGGCCGGCTGAAAGCCGATGACGCGCAGGCCCGGGATCTCGCGCCCGGCGGCGTCGAAGAAGATGATCCCGGGCGGACCGAACAGCCGAAACCGCTTGAGGAGCTGCTGATCTTCGGACGAGTTGGCGGTGACGTCGGCCTGCAGCAGCGTCATGTTCGCGAGCGTCGAGCGCACGTTCGGATCGGCGAACGTGAAGCGCGCCATCTCCTTGCACGAGACGCACCAGTCGGCATAGAAGTCGAGCATCACCGGTCGGTTCGTCTGCGCGAGCCGCGTCTCGAGCTCGCCCAGCGTGCGCACCGGCTCGAAGCGGACGTCAGCGCTGCCGCCGGTCGCATTCGCGGCGGCGCGAAAACCCGCGAGCGGCTGCAGCGGATCGCGCGCCCCGGCGAGCGCGCCGACGACGAGCGCGGCGCCGGCGAGGAGCGCAATCACGCCGATGCCCTTCCACAATCGCGCATAGCCCGAGGCCTCGGCCGGCAGCGGATCGAGCGCGTGCAGGTACACCGCGCTCACGATCAGCAGCGCCGCCCAGGCGAGCATTTGCGCCACCGCCGGGATGACCGGCGATACCACCCATACCGCCACACCGAGCAGCAGCACGCCGAAGAATTGCTTCACGGCCCTCATCCAGTGGCCCGATCGCGGCAGCAGGGCTCCCTCGGCGACGCCGACCGCCATCAGCGGCACGCCCATGCCGAGCGCGAGCGCGAACAACGCCCCGCCGCCGAGCGCGACGTCGCGCGTCTGACTGATGTACAGCAGCGCCCCGGCGAGCGGCGCTGCGACGCACGGACTCACGATCGCCGCCGACAGCGCGCCCATCAGCGCCACCGCGCCGAGGCGTCCGCCTTTCAGCCTTGCGCTTGCGGCGCTCGCCTTGGCGTGAAGCGCGGCCGGCAACTGCAAGTCATAGAAGCCGAACATCGACAGGGCGAGCGCGACGAAGACCAGCGCGAACGCGCCGAGCACCCACGCGTTCTGCAGCGTCGCCGAGAGGAGCGATCCGCCCAGGGCGGCGAGCACGCCGATGACGGTGTAGGTCGCGGCCATGCCGAGGACATACGCCGCCGACAGCGCGAACGCATGGGCACGCGCCCCGGCGCGGCCTTCGCCGGCAATGATCCCGGAGAGGATCGGGACCATCGGCAACACGCAGGGCGTGAAGGCAAGCAGGATCCCGGCGCCAAAGAAGATGGCGAGCGTGAGCACGAGGTTGCCCGCGGCAAACGCCTGTTCGAAGCGCGCTTCGTCGCCGACGATCGCCGGCCCGTTCCGCACCTCGCGGCCGCCGGACGGCGGCGCGGCGCGCGCGGACGCGCCCGGCTCAACCGCGGGCGCCGCGGTGGCGGTCCCGCCGGTTGAGAACGCCGCGCGCCGGATGTCGGCCCGCTGCGTGAGCGGTGGGTAGCACACGCCGATGTCGGCGCAGCCCTGCGAGGTGACCTCCAGCCGGAATTGTTCCGCACCGCCGGTGACCGGCACCCGGATCGCCACCTGCTTGCGGTAAGTCTCGACTTCGCCGAAGAACTCGTCCTGCTTGATCAGTCCGCGCGGGAACTCGGGCGCCCCGAGCGTCGCGTCCGCCCCCGCGACCGCGAACTTGAACTTGGCGCGGTACATGTAGTAGCCCGCCGCGATCCGGAAGCGCACCTCGATCGCGTTCGGATCGAGCGGCCGCGCGGAGAGCTGGAACGCCTGCTCGGGCTCGAGCAAGTCGTCCGCGCCCGCCGCCCAGCGCGGGCCGGCGACGCACGCGACGACGAGGGCGAGGGCGAGGAATCGGCGCATCGGATAGGTCAAGGTCGGGTCTCGGCTTCGACCCACTCCAAGTAGGCCGGCAGCCCGAGCGCCACTGGGACAGCGATAATCTCCGGAAGTTCGTACGGGTGCAGCTCCCGAATGACGCGCTCCAGCAAAGCGTACCGGTCCTGCGTCGTCTTGGCGAACACCGGGTGCTCCGCCGCCGTCTCGACCGCGCCGTGCCAGCGGTAGACCGAGACGCACGGCGCGAGCACGTTGACGCACGCCGCCGCCCGCCGCTCGACGAGCGCCTTCGCCAGCGTCTCGGCGGCCGCGCGGTCGGGGAGATTCGTGATCACGAGTAAGGCCTGTGCGGTCACGGTGCGATCCCTTGAACGGCGAGCGCCGGACGCCGCGGCACGCCCTCGCGCACGGTCGGATAGCGCAAGCGCACCCCGAGCTCGCTCTTCAGGCGGCGGTTCACGAGCCGCCGCGACTCGGTCATGAACGATAGCAGCATCGGCGCGATCGCGGTCGGCGCGTCAGCCCGGGACACGCGCGGCGCGCGCGGCAGACCACTGCGCTCGGCGACGAGATCGAAGTAGTCGCCCATTTTCAGCTCGGTATCGTCGCACGCGTTGTACACCCCCGCGGGTGCATCGGGCGCGAGCGCGACGGCGCAGACCGCCGCGAGATCGTCGGCATGAATGTGGTTGGTGTACACGTCGTCTTCCGGTCGCAGCACGGGCGTGCCGCGCCGCAGCCGATCGAGCGGCAACCGGTCGGCGGCGTAGATGCCGGGCACGCGCAGGACGATGAGCTCGATGCCGCGCGCCGCGGTCCAACCGGTGAGCACCTGCTCCGCGTCCCAGCGGCGGCGCGCGCGATCGGTCTGGGGATTGACCGGCCGCGACTCGTCGACGCGCGCACCGCCGCAGTCGCCGTAGACGCCGCTCGTGCTGATGTAGACCACCCTGCGTGGTAACATCCGCGCGCCCGAGAGCGCGGCGACCAGGGCGCGGGTGCGCGGGTCGCGGTCGCCGGACTCACCGGGCGGAGCGAAATGGAGGATGAGCGCCGCGGTGCCGGCGAGCTCGGCGAGCGATTCCGGACGGTCTAGATCGCCCCGCACCGCGCGCACGCCGTGCCGCGCGAGCCACGCGGGCGGCTCGCCGCGCACCAGTGCGAGCGTCTCGTGGCGCGCGGCGAGCGCGGGCAGCGAGCGCCGCGCCACATCGCCCGCACCGACGACGAGTAAGCGTTCCATCCCGCGATTCTAACCCTCGCCCAGAGCCCTTCTTTCATGACGCTGCAAGTCACGGTCCAGCCGAGCGGGCACGCGTTCACCGTGCCGGAGGGCGACACCGTCCTCGCTGCGGCGCTCAACCAGGGGCTCCATCTGCCGTACGGCTGCCGCAACGGCGCGTGCGGCTCGTGCAAGGGGAAGCTCGCCGCCGGCGCCGTCGACTACGGCAAGTACCAGAAGAGCGCGCTCTCCGACGATGAGCGCGCCGCCGGCTATGCGCTGTTCTGCGTCGCGAAGCCGCTGTCCGACCTCACGATCGAGGTGCGCGCGATCGGCGCGGTCCAGGATATCGTGGTCAAGAAGCTGCCGTGCCGCGTCCACCGGATGGAGCGCGCCGCGGACGACGTGATGATTCTCTACCTGAAGCTGCCGGCGAACGAGCGCTTGCAGTTCCTCGCCGGTCAGTACATCGAGTTCATCCTGAAGGATGGCACGCGCCGCAGCTTCTCGATGGCGAATGCGCCGCACGACGATGAGTTCCTGCAGCTGCACGTCCGGCACGTGCCGGGCGGCGCCTTCACCGACCACGTCTTCAAGCACATGAAGGAGCGCGACATCCTGCGCTTCGAGGGGCCGCTCGGGTCGTTTTTCCTGCGCGAGAGCGAGAAGCCGATCGTGTACGTCGCGAGCGGCACCGGCTTTGCCCCGGTCAAGGCGATCATCGAGTCCGCGTTCAAGCAGGGCGTCGAGCGGCCGATGACGCTCTATTGGGGCGCGCGACGGCCGCCGGACCTGTACCTCGACCAGCTGGCGCGCAAGTGGGCGGCGGAGCAGCCGCGCTTCAGCTACGTTCCCGTGATCTCGGACGCGCTGCCCGAGGACCGTTGGCGCGGCCGCACCGGGTTCGTTCATCGCGCGGTGATGGCGGACCTGCCCGATCTGTCGGGCCACCAGGTCTACGCCTGCGGGGTGCCGGTCATGGTGGAGTCGGCGCGCCGCGACTTCACGCACGCGTGCCACCTCCCGATCGACGAGTTCCTCTGCGACTCGTTCACGACGCAGGCCGATCTCGCCCAAGGCGCGACCGGCGCCTAAGATCGCTAGTGGACTGTAACGATTGATTCGGGAGTGATTCGTCGCGCTGGGTCGAAGTACTTCCACTTCACGGGTTTGGGCTGCTGGTTGTAATGGCGGATGTAGCGCATGAGCTTTCGCTTCAGATCTGGGACCGAGGTGAAGACGCCGCGAGCGATCACGTCGCGCTCGATCTTGGCGAACCACAGTTCGACTTGGTTGAGCCAGGACGAGTAGGTCGGGGTGAAGTGCATATGAACCTGGGGGTGCTCGGCGAGGAACTCCTCCACCCGCTTGGTCTTGTGCGCCGAGAGGTTGTCGGCGATGACGTGGATCTCTTTGCCCGTGGGCTGGTTGGCGACGATGTCGGTCAGGAAGGCGACGAACTCGGCCGAGGTATGGCGCTCGGCGGTCTTACCCAGGACTTCACCGGTCTTGGTGTTGAACGCGGCATACAGGGACAGCGTGCCGTGCCTGAAGTATTCGAAGCCGTGGCGCTCGGCTCGCCCCGGGGAGAGCGGCAGCACCGGGTCCTTGCGATCGAGCGCCTGGATGGCCGTCTTCTCGTCCACGCAGAACACCGCCGCGTGCTGCGGCGGGTTCAGGTACAGCCCGATCACCTCGGCCGCCTTGGCCTCGAAGTCCGGGTCGTTGGAAGCGAGGTAGCCCTCCAGTCGGTGCGGCTTGATCCCGTGCTTGGCCCAGATGCGGCTCACCGTCATGTGCGAGATGTCGCCCAGTTCGGCCGCCAGCTTACGCGAGGACCAGTGCGTCGATCCGTCGCCAGGCCGGTGTTTGGTCGTCCAGGCCAGCACGCGCGCCTCGATCCGGTCGGTCACCTTGTAGCGCTCGCGCCCGGCGTAGCGGGCGAACAGCCCGGCCAGTCGCTCCGCGGCGAAGCGCTTGCTCCAGCGATCGATGTAGCTGTCGCTGCAGTCGAGCTTGGCCCGGATCTCGGCCCAGCTCAGTCCGTCGGCAAGCAACAGGATCAGACGAGCGTGTCGCGCCGAGTCGGCTCGACCGTTCCTCGCACCCGCTTGCCGTTGCAGTTCCACCCGTTCGCTCTTGGTCAGTTTCATCACGCCCTCCGCAGGCATGATGATACTTCCTATTTAAGCGTTACAGTTCACTAGTCGTTGTCGCCGCCCAGATACGCCTCGATCACCTTCGGCTCGTGCAGCAGCGCGGCGGCCGAACCCGCCAGGGTGATCGTCCCGCTTTCCATGACATACGCGCGGCTCGCGATCGACAGCGCGGCGCGTGCGTTTTGCTCCACCAACAGGCACGTAACGCCGCGCTCGCTCACCTCGCGGATCACCTCGAAGATCCGCTGCACGACGATCGGCGCGAGCCCCATGCTCGGCTCGTCGAGGAGCAGCAGCTTCGGCCGCGACATCAGCGCGCGCGCGATCGCGAGCATCTGCTGCTCGCCCCCGGAGAGCGTGCCGGCCGTCTGGCGGCGCCGCTCCCGCAACCGCGGGAAGAGCTCGCAGAGGCGCGCGCGGTCGGCGGCGATCGCGCCATCGCGGCGCGCGTACGCGCCGAGCGTGAGGTTCTCGTCGACGGTGAGCTGGGGGAAGACGCCGCGGCCTTCTGGCACCATCACCAGCCCCGCGCGCGCGCGCTCGAACGCCGGGCGGCGCGCGAGATCCTGGCCGGCGTAGCGCACGGCACCGAGCGCCGTCGGCACGATGCCCGAGATCGCGCGCAGCGTGGAGGATTTGCCGGCGCCGTTCGCACCGATCAGGCAGACCAGCTCGCCTTGTTCGACCGCGAGATCGATCCCCTTCACGGCGCGAATGCCGCCGTATCGCACCTCGAGCCCGCTGACCTCGAGCAGGCTCACTGCGCCGCCGACGTGCCGAGATAGGCTTCGATCACCTTGGGGTTGCGCTGCGCGTCCGCCGGCAACCCTTCGGCAATCTTCTCGCCGTGGTCGAGCACCAGCACTCGGTCGCAAACGCTCATCACCAGCCGCATGTCGTGCTCGATCAGGAGGATGGTCATGCCGTCGCGCCGAATCGATTCGAGCAGCCGGCGCAGCGCGCGTGTTTCAGCCGCATTCATTCCCGCCGCCGGCTCGTCGAGGGCGAGCAGCTTGGGCTCGGTCGCGAGTGCGCGCGCGATCTCGAGGCGCCGCTGGTCCCCGTACGGCAGGCTGGCGGCGGGATCGTTCGCGCGCGCTCGGATCCCGACGTACTCGAGCAGCTCCGCCGCGCGGCGCTCGATCGCCGCCTCCTCCGCGGTCGTGGCGCGATTGCGCAGGATCGCGCCGAGAACGCCGGCGCGCGTGCGCACGTGGCGGCCGATCATCACGTTCTCGAGCGCCGACAGGTTCGCGAACAGGCGGATATTCTGGAACGTGCGCGCGATCCCCCGCGCCGTCACCTCGTGCGGCTTCAAGCCGCCGAGCGGCTGACCGTCGAAGGAAAAGCGACCCGCGTCGGGAACATAGATCCCGGTCAGGAGGTTGAAGAGCGTGGTCTTGCCCGCGCCGTTCGGACCGATCAGCCCGTAGATCTCGCCGCCGGCGATCGAGAAACTGATGTCGCTGAGCGCCTGTAGGCCCCCGAAGCGCTTGCCGATGCCCTCCGCGATGACCAACGGGATCATCAACGCATCTCGCCCAGTTGCGCGCGCGCGGCGAGCTCGCGCTTGCGCACTGCGGACGGCCACAGGCCGCCGGGACGCAGGATCATGATCAGGACCAGCGCGAAGCCGAAGATCAGCATGCGGATCACCTCGGGCTCGATCAGCAGGCGGCCGAACAGCTGGCGCTGCAGCGGCTCGACCGTGAAGCGCAGGATCTCGGGCACGAAGGAGAGCAGCAGCGCACCGAGGATCACACCCCAGATGTTGCCCATGCCGCCGAGCACCACCATGGCGAGCACCATGACCGACTCGACCAGTACGAAGCTCTCCGGACTGACGAAGCTCTGGATCGCGGAGAACATGCCGCCCGCCACGCCGCCGAACGACGCGCCCATGGCGAACGCGAGCAGCTTCACGTTTCTGGTGTTGATGCCCATGGCGCGAGCGGCCACCTCGTCCTCGCGGATCGCCTCCCAGGCGCGGCCGATGCGCGAGTTCTGCAGCCGCACGTTGATGAAGATCACCGCCACCAGGACGGCGAGCAGCAGGTAGTAGTACTTGATCGGTCCGCTGAAGGTGAGCGCCAGGACGCGCTCGGTGCGCGAGAAGTCCAGGCCGTCGATCCGAAACGGATCAATGCGCGCGATGCCCATCGGGCCGTTGGTGATGTTGATCGGCGAGGCGAGATTGTTGAGGAAGATGCGCACAATCTCGCCGAAGCCGAGCGTCACGATCGCGAGGTAATCGCCGCGCAGCTTGAGCGTGGGTGCGCCGAGCAGGATGCCGAACAGCCCCGCGACCCCGGCGCCGAGCGGCAGGATCGCCCAGAACGGCCAGTGCAGGCCGAAGTGCGGCGAGGCGAGCAGCGCGTACACGTAGGCGCCGACGGCGTAGAAGGCGATGTAGCCGAGATCGAGCAGCCCGGCGAAGCCGACCACGATGTTGAGGCCGAGCGCGAGCAGGACGTACAGCATGGCGAGATTGGCGATCCGCACCCAGCTGGTGCCGAGCGCCGCGAGCGCGAACGGGACCCCCGCCAGCGCGAGTGCGATCAGCGCCGTCCCGGCGAAGATCACCGCCGGGTGCCGGTTCCATCGCGCACGCGGTTCGTCCACGGTCTGTCCCATCGCGCTACGCGCGATCGCCGACGCGTTCGCCGAGGAGGCCCGACGGCCGAAATACGAGCACCAGGATCAGCACGATGAACGCGAACACGTCCTGGTAGTTCGATCCGAACACGTTGTTCGTCAGGTCGCCGATATAGCCGGCGCCGAGCGCCTCCACGACGCCGAGCAGCAGGCCGCCGAGCATCGCGCCGGGCAGGTTGCCGATGCCGCCCAGGACCGCCGCGCAAAACGCCTTCAGGCCGAGCTGCGCGCCCATCGTGTAGTGTGCGATGCCGTAGTACATCGCGACCATCACGCCGGCGACTGCGGCGAGCCCCGCTCCGATCACGAACGTCGCCGCGATGATGCGGTTCGCGTCGATCCCCATCAGCGCCGCGACTTGCGCGTTCTGCGCCGTGGCGCGCATCGCCGCGCCGAGCTTGGTGCGGTACACGAGCCCCGCCAGCGCCGCCATCATCCCGATCGAGACGACCAGAATCGCGATCTGCACGTTGGTGATCGTCGCGCCGCCGAGGTTGTACAGGTGCGCCTTGATGAGCTGCGGGAACGCGAGCGGATTGCGGCTCCAGATCATCATCGCCAGGTGCTGCAGGATGATCGAGACCCCGATGGCGGTGATGAGCGGCGCAAGCCGCGGCGCGCCGCGCAGCGGGCGATAGGCCAGGCGCTCCATGACGTAGCCGAGAGCCATGCAGACCGGTATGGCGCAGCCGGCGGCGATCAGCACCACGACGAGCGGGGGCAGTCCGGACGGCGCGAGCGCGGTGATGACGCTAAAGGCGACCATCGCACCGATCATGACGACCTCGCCGTGGGCGAAGTTGATGAGCTGGATGATGCCGTAGACCATCGTGTAGCCCAGCGCGACCACGGCATACACCGCGCCGAGCGTCAGGCCGTTGATGATCTGCTGGATGAAGACGTCCACGCTGCCAGCGGGCGACGCGCCCCTTCCCCGGACGGGCCCAGGGTATCACGGTCGCAGGCCGAAACGGCGGTGTAGGACTGGTGCTCTGCGGGGATCCACAAAGAGCGTATCTGTTGGCCATCGCGTACGGCCGCGGCGGGACATCGGGCAGCAGGTGAGGCGGCCTTCGCCGTCCGTCCACACCAGCGTACCGGCAGGTTCGGACACGGGCGCTTTTGTAAACACTGGGGGGCGCCGCCGAGTGTCCGGCAGAACGTTTGCCGGTGCGAACCACGCCCCTTCGGTCGCATCCCCCGTCCAGTCGACCACCTCAGCCTCCCGCCTGCGCGGTCATGGCGCACCGTCATCGGCACGCCGACCGACGACCGGTCCTTGACGCTCCAGTTCCAGATGCAAGTCTGTGAGCATGACGTTCGGGCCCCAAGTCCGAATAGCTGATACGGAAGCGTTGCGACGTTGCGGCGCCAATTCGAGCCGCACACGCACGCCGATGAACGATGAGTCGGCCGCACCGCGGCCGTCCCCCCGCCCGTCATCGCTCGCTATTTGCTGATGGCCTGCGCAGGCCTTCCGGCGGGAAATCAGCGGCCGGCAAGTCCACCTGATCGGGTGCCCGGCTGTGACATATGTCTCGGCAAGAGAGGTGGGACTCGGCCGCCGCCAGTACCGCCGGTCGTTCAGTTCGCGTCTGGCGCCTGAGTTCGTTAACTTTTGACAACTTGAGGCTCGGCGCGGAAATTGATGCTAACGTTTTTGTGGGTGATTTTGGTCACCGGTTTTAAGGGGGGAGAGCATGGGCCATCGCTTCCAACAGCGTGCGGACGTCGAATTCGCGCCCCTCCAGAACGAAGTCATCCTGTTTCATGCCACGAGCAAGAAGTTCTGCGTCCTCAACTCCACGTCCTCGTTCATCTGGTCGCAACTCAAGGAGCCCGCGAGCAGTGAAGAGATCGCGGAGCGGCTCGGCAACAGCTTCAGCGGAGTGACGCCCGACCAGGCAATGTCCGACGTCGACAGCACGCTCCGGGAAATGCTAGCGCTGGGACTGATCGTTAATGTTGAAGCCGGTAGCACACCATTGAGCGAGGTGAATCCATGAATGCGCCGTTGAACAAACCCCTCGAGGTCGAACTGCCGAAGTACGAGACGCCTCGGATCACGATCATGACCGACGATGAAGTGCTGAAGGCCTTCCAGATGACCGCGGCCGAGATCAGCGCCGCCGGTTGCTGGTGGATGGCGGGCAGCGGAGCCGGTTAGTCTCCCGCGGGCACGGCCGGGCGGCCGTGCCCCTCCCGGTTGTCGCCTGGCCACCGCGCGAGTGATTGGGCACGGAGCGGTGGGTTGGTGTCGGCGTAACCAGCGTCCGAGGAAATAGACATGAACGCCTTGACCGCGCCGCAGACGAAAACGGTGCGCGGCGCAGTATTGCGCCGCGATCCAGCGCGCGAGCCCTGCTTCAAGCTCGTGCACCTCCATAGCGACATGCAGGACTACGGCGGTATGTCGGATGTCTCGCGCCGCCAGCGGCTGCATCAGCACATGCACAACGAGATGCAGAGTCTCGAGATCGCGGCCCAGTGCATCGTCGATTTTCCCGAGACGCCGTGGGAGCTGCGCCTGGAGCTCGCCCGGCAGTGCTGGGATGAAACCCGGCACACGCAAATGCTGTACCGCCGCCTACTGGAGTTGGGCGGGCGCAAGGGCGAGTTCCCGGTGATGAACTACGAGTGGGGCGTAACGTGCATGATGGATTCGCTGGTCGCCCGACTGGCACTCCAGAACCGCACTTTCGAGGGGGGCGAGATCGACCTGCTGCGCGAACTGGTCGAAACGTGGCAGAAGGCCGGCGACGAGCAAACCGCCGAACTGCTGGGCGGCATCCTCGCCGATGAGATTCAGCACGTGCGCTTCGCCAACCTGTGGCTCAAGCGCCTGGCGCGCGAGAATCCGCGCATCCTGTTGCAAGTCGCACAGGCCATTCGCTTCCTGCGCGGGGTCACCGCTGCACTCGCACCACAGCCGGGCGACACCAATGCCGCGGGCGTGAATCTCACCGGTTATACCCGAAGCGGCGTATTCGCCAACGTCGAAGACCGGCGGCGTGCCGAATTTACCGAGGAGGAGATCGCGGAGATCCTGCGCCAGGAAGGCTTCTCCGGATTGGTGTCGCAGGCCGCGAGCGCCTGAGCCATCATGCCTGCACTGCGCCGCTTGGCGACTGCCTCAGGCGCGCGGCTGGAGTCCTCGGAAGCGGCCAGCCAGCCGTGGTGGACGCAGGCGAGCGCGCTCGCCGGCGGGGTCACGGACTCGGCCTTGCCGCCCGCGTACTATCGCCTTGGCGAGGCGGTGCTCGAAATAGCGTCTGATTCGCCAGCCTTGATCGGCGCATTGGCGGACCACTATGGCGAGTGCGCCGTGCCGGCGAGCCAGGGCGGCTCGATCCCGTGCGTGCGCTGCTCGGTGCGCGTGTGCGACGACAATCGGTTGGCGCTCGTTCGCTTCACCGAGCCGGCATCCATCGACGCGTTCGCCCTAGCCCTGGCCCTGCTTAAGCACCCCGCGGCCGATCCCCTCTACACCGATCAGGCGCCCACCGCGGATGGTTGGCATCTGATTGCGCAATCCGGCACCGGCGTCCCGGTGATAGCGACCCGTGGATCACAGGCCCTGGTCGACCGTGCCCGCACCCCAGTACGGTTTCTCGCCGACCTAGTCATCACTCCCGTGCTGGCGGCGCAGCGCGCGCTGCTGTTCGCGCACGCGGCCTCGATCGGCATGGGTGGCGCCGGGGTGCTGCTCTTCGGACCGAGCGGGTCGGGTAAGACGACCACCGCGCTCACGCTCGCCTCCCGCGGGCACGCCTACTTCGGCGATGATATCGCGGCAATTCGGACCGCCAGCACGGAGTTGCTCGCGTTTTGGCGCACGGCTCACATCCGTCCCGGCCCACACGCCCGAGCCCTCGTTCACCACGTTGAAACCGGCCACTGGGACCCCCCTTATGCCGACGGCATGCCGCGTTTGCGGCTGCGGGTCGCCGAGCTCTTTCCCCAAGCGCCGGCCGCGGCGGTGCCGCTGCGCTTGGCGTTGTTCATACGGCGATTCGCCATGGCGCCGAAGGTGGAACCGTTCGCCGCGGCACCACAGATATTTGGATCGCCATCGCGACTGGACTTAAACGGGACGCTATTGGTCGCCTGGGGAACCACACCGCAGCGTCGCCTGCTGCAGTTCATGCTGTTTGCGCGGATGCTCGCGCGCGTGCGGTGCGCGTGGCTCGATGTCGGGGATCCCGAATCGACCGCCGACCTGATCGAAACGGCGATGGAGGAGTCATGGGACTGACCGTCAAACAGCGCGGGCAACACGTCGCGACATTCCGATTTGTCGAGGTACGCTTGATGGAGATTCTCGCGGCGTGGGTTCCATCGACGCCCGAAATGGAGGTCAAGCTGCTATTCGGCCCGCATATTTGGGACTGCGCTCAAGCTGCCGATGCACTAGGCAGGCGCACCCACGAGTTGCGTCTACCGCTGCAGCACAGCCTCGCACCGACTGCGGCGTATCTCGATGTGCTCGACGCGGTGGCCGCGGCGGCTGGCGCACCGCGGCGCATCGCCGCAATTTACGATGTGATGCTGCCGGCCCTGGCAGGACGCTACCGCCGCTACCTGAGTCGGACCGACGCGCTGATGGATGCGCCGACCGTGCGCATCATCGAGCACATCCTCGGCACCGAAGCGAGGATGATTCGCGAGGCGAACGAACTGCGCACCCAGCTTCCGGCGCTCGCGCTCGACGATCCCGATTGGCTGCCGCGGTTGGCTGCGCTCGAATCGAGCGTCGCCGAGCTTGCCGACCAACCGGCTGCGCCCGACGGTACGCGGCAAGCGGCATGAGCAGCGGACTCGCCGGGCGCGAGTGCGCGCCGTGACAGTCGGACGCCCGCAGCGGCTGTTTGCCGCCGGCCCGGCGCGCGACCCGCGCTTCGTGGTGAAGGAGCACTGGGTCGAGTGCGACAATTTTCCCGGCCATCACCCGCTGCATCTGGTGCAGTTTTTCCACCGCCAGATGAACGAGGAAGTCGACAGCCTCGAAGCCTCCGCACAGAGCATCGCCGATTTCCCCGACGCCCCCTGGGAGCTGCGGCTCGCGCTCGCGCGTCAGTGCGCCGATGAGACGCGTCACGCGCGCGCCTTCCGCGCTCACCTGGAGCGGCGGGGCGGTCGAGTCGGACAATTTCCAGTGCTGAACTTCCAGTATCGGATCATCACCGCGCTCGGCGATCTGGTCTCGCGCCTGCTCATCCAGAATCGCAGCTTCGAGGCTGGTGGCTTGGATGCGATCGCCTACGGCGTCGGCGAGGCCCGCACCCGCGGCGACACCGAGCTGGCGGAGTTCTACGAAGCCCAGCTCGCCGACGAGATCGCACATGTGCGCTTTGCCAATGCCTGGATCCGGCGGACCCTCAAGGACGATCCGCGGACGGTTCTGCGCATGGGCCAGGCGCTGAGCGCAGCCGCCGAAGCGTTCCGCATCGTCATGGGCCGTGACGGGACGGCGGACGCCGACTATCCGGCCGCAGTGCAGGCTCGACTCGAGGCCGGCTTTACCGCTGAAGAGGTGCGGGTCGCCGCCGACCTGGCGGCCACCGTGCACGCCGTGCCGTCGGCGGCCTCGTCGGCCGATCGCCGGGCGGCCGGATGAGCCGGGGGGTCGGCGCGGCCACCTCGGATCGCGTCCGAGCGGTGGGCGAGGATCGCCTGCAGGCGCTCGGCACGTTCATCTGCGCGAATGGCCGGCCGCTGCGGGCCGCCGTAACCTTGTTCCGCCGCGGTGAGGACGCCGTCGAGAGCAAGGTCGCTGGCTCGAGCATGGGCGAATCGATCCCCAACGGCGCGCGCATCCGCATCGACCGTGGCGCCAAGGCCGTGGAGGTCGGGACGGTGATCGCTTTCGTCGCCGGCGGCAAGACGTTTGTTCACCGAGTACGGTGGCGCGGGCGGGTGAGTGGCGCACGCGACTGGCTGATCACCCAGGGTGACGCGCTGCTGTTGCCCGACCTGCCGGTGCCGTTGCATGCGGTGCTCGGGCGCGTAGCTGCGATGCAGTGCGGCGCAGGCTGGCAGCGATTGGGTGCAAAAACCGTACTGCCCCGACGCGAACGCGCACTGTCGTGGCTGGTGTTCGCGGCGAACGTGGTGCTGCTCGAGATCCACCCTCGCCTGGCGAGCTGGCTGCTGGGCAAGCTGCGAGCGGCCGAATACCGCTCGGCGTGGACGCACACGCTACTCTACGGCCGCCCGCGAACCGTCGAGCCCGCGCCCCAGGCGCCGCGAGTTTCGCGCCTCGTTGTGGGCCTCGCGGTCGCCACTAGTCGGGCTCAGGCGTGGTTCGTTCAGGCAACCCAACGTAAATTTGGGCGCCTGGCGCGGCTCGGCGAATCCGCCCAGCGCATGTTCGGCGCGGTCTGCGCCGAGGCCCTGAACGGCGCAGAAAAGAGTCACCTCACCATCCGTATCTACGACTTCTTCCCCGGCTACTACCGCACCATGACCGACCAGCTGCATCCCTGGGAAGAGCCGTGGTTCAGCGGCCGGCTGCCGCCTCCCCCGGCGCGCGTGCTGGTGGGGGCGAGCGGTGTCGGACGCGAGGCGATCGTTCTCGCCCGGCGCGGCTTCCGGGTCGACGCCTTTGACCCGGCGCCCGACTTTGCTGCCGCCAGCGCTCGCGCCCTGGGCGAAGGAGCGCGGGTGTTCGAGCTGTCCTATGAAGACCTGAGCGCGATCATGCTGGAGGGCCGGCAGGTGGCCGGCAGCGAGTTGGCGGCGGCGCGTTACGACGCGGTGGTTCTCGGCAGCGGCAGCCTGACGCATGTGCTCGATCCGCGTGAGCAGGAGCGGCTGCTGCGATCGAGCGCGCTGCTGTGCCCGCGGGGCCCCATCCTGGCGAGTTTTTTCGGCACCGCAGAGGACCCGCCACCGCCGCAGCGAACCGGCCACGCCGTGCGGCTGGGGCGCCATCTCGGGCGCATGATCGCCGCGTTGCGCCGCATGCCCCCAGCGGGCAGCGATCGGCTGAGCTACCGTCCGCACAGCGGCTTTGCCTATGCGTACACGCGGCAGGAGATCGAGCGTCTCGCGGCCGCGATCGGCCGCGAAACGACCTGGGAGCCAGCGATCGACGGGGGCTTTCAGTGCGTGACGTTCCGCGCTCGGCCGCAGCATTAGGCACGCCCTGAAGCGTCGCGAGCAGATCCGGATTGCCGCCAAGCGAGGCGCTTCAACTTGAGCGAAGAAGCGCTGCAGCAGCGCAAGGTACGGGGCGAGAGCCCCTCGGGGCTCGCCCTCGCCGCCGCCGTGGCATGGTGCCGAATTCAATCGCTCGCGGCGCGCGCGGCCGTGGGCCACGCCTTTCTCCGGCGCCTGCTCGACTCCGGCGAGCGGCTGACCGGGGCGCTGTTCTGCGAGGCGCTGCGCATCGATGAGAAGAGTCGCCTGACGGTTTGCATCTACGACTTCTATCCCGACTACAAGCGGGTCGACGCGAGCCTGAACAGCTGGGAGGAAGCCTGGTTTGAGAAGCGCATGCCGCGGCCTCCGGCCCGTATCCTCGTTGGCGCGTGTGGCTCCGGACGCGAGGCCGTCGCCCTGGTCGAACGCGGTTACGCAGTGGATGCGCTCGAGCCGGCACCCGAGTTCGCGCCGCAAGCGCGGCGCCGTCTGGGACCCGCCACCAGGGTGATGCAGCTGACCTACGAGCAGCTGAGCGCCGCAGTGCTGACCGGCGGTGCCGGGGCCGCCGAAGAGTTGCGCGCGGCGCGTTACGATGCCGTCTTGCTCGGCTATGGCAGTCTGGCCCACGTGCTCGATGTTCGCGAACAGCGCCGGCTGCTGCGCGCGCTGGACCTCTTGTGTCCCGCCGGTCCGATCTTGGCGACCTTCCTGTGCGGCGCAGACTCGTCCGAGCCCGCGCGCACCGGGCGTGCGGAGCGGCTCGGCGGGCGCATCGGTCGCGGGCTCGCGCGGCTCAGGCGCCTGCCGCCCGGCGGGTCGAATCGACTCAGCTACCGGCCGCGCCGCGGGTTCGCCTACACCTTCACCAGGCGGGAGATCGAGGAGCTCGCCGGCACCGTCGGCCGACCGGTGGCCTGGGAATGTGGCACGGTGCAGCCTTCCCACTGCGCCACGTTCCTTCCCGGCGCCGCCCCGGTTAACAGGGCCTGACGCCATAGTCGGCGCCGCCTTGCCGTGACACCGCCGCCGACCCTGGAGGGCACGGGACGCTTTGCGCTTAACCTCGTGCGGGCGTGGCGACTCGTTTGGCGCGCGGCGCCGGGGCTGACCGTCGCGAGTGTTGCGATCGCCGGGGTGCAGAGCGTTTTGCCGCTAGTCGCCCTGTATCTGGTCAAGCTGATCGTCGATGCGATTACCGCAGCGGTCGGCAGCGGCGCCGATGCGGCGGCGCTGCAAACAATTTTCAGGCTGATCGCGCTCGCGGCGGCGGTGGCGATCGGCGGCGCGCTGACCAATTCCATCGCCGGTGTCGTCGGCGAGGCGCACGCGCAACTGGTCGCCGATTACATGGGTCACGTGCTGCACGCGAAGTCGATCGCCGTCGACCTGGAGTACTACGAAAACCCGCAGTACTACGACACGCTGCACCGCGCGCAGCAGGAAGCCCCCTATCGCCCGAGTCGCATCGCCAGGGGCCTGATCACCGTGTGCCAGACGGCGCTATCGCTCGCGGCAATGGCGGCGCTGCTCCTGTCGCTTCATTGGGGCATTGCGTTAGTGCTGTTTGCTGCCGTCGCGCCCGAGGCCTTGGTACATCTCAAGTACGCCAACGCGATCTTCGCCTGGCGGCGTGAGCGAACCCAAGCCGAGCGGCATGCCCACTATTACAGCTGGATGATGACCGACAGTACTCACGCGCAGGAGCTGCGCCTGTTCGATCTCGGCGGCCTGTTCGTGCGGCAGTTCCGCGACCTGCGCGACCGCCTGCGCCACGAGCGGCTCGCGATCGTGGCGCGTCGGTCGGCAGTCGAGTTCTGTGCCCAGGTGGCGGCGACGCTGGCGGTGTTCGGCAGCTACGCCTTTATCGCCTATCGCACCGCGGGCGGCGCAATCACCCTGGGCGACCTGGTGATGTATTTCCAGGCGTTCCAGCGTGGCCAGGAGTTCCTGCGGCAACTGCTGCGCGGACTGGCCGGTCTGTACGAGGACAATCTGTTCCTGACCAACCTGTACGAGTTCCTCGACCTAGGGCGAAAGCTCGCGGAGCCGGCGCACCCGAAGCCGGTGCCGCGGCCGATGCGGCACGGGATCGTTTTCGAGCGCGTATCGTTTCACTACGGGGCCAAGCAGGCGCTGGCGGACGTCGATCTGGTGATTCCGGCCGGCGCGACCGTCGCATTGGTCGGGGAAAATGGCTCGGGGAAGACCACGCTGGTCAAGCTGCTGGCGCGGCTCTATGACCCGAGCGCTGGGCGCATCACCCTCGACGGCATCGATCTGCGCGAGTTCGCGACCACGGCGTTGCGGCGCGAGATCAGCGTGATCTTCCAAGACTACGCGCGCTACAACCTGACGGCGCGGGACAATATCTGGTTCGGCAATGTCGCCGTCGCGCCGGATCCGAGCCGAATCGCCAACGCCGCCAATTCCGCCGGGATCGGGGAGCTGATCCGCGCGCTGCCCCATGGCTTCGATACCGTGCTTGGCAAGTGGTTCGAGGACGGCGCGGAACTCAGCATCGGCGAATGGCAGAAGATTGCGCTCGCTCGTGCGCTGCTGCGCGAGACGCAGATCATCGTCCTCGACGAGCCGACCAGTGCCATGGACGCAGGAGCGGAGTACAAAATGTTCCAGCGCTTTCGCGAGGTCACCGCCGGGCGGACGGCGATTCTCATCAGTCACCGCTTGTCGACGGTCAAGGCGGCTGACCGCATCTATGTGCTGCACGCAGGCCGCGTCGTCGAAAGCGGCACCCACGACGAGCTACTGGGCAAGGCGGGTACCTATGCCCATTTGTTCACGGCTCAGGCGAGCGGTTACCGTTAGATAGGTTGCCTGTGTCGGACCGATGATCGCCGAAGATCGGGCCACCGAAGCGCTGCTGGAGCTCATCCGCTTCAGAGACGAGCGGGCGCCAGCGAGCCCGATTCAGCTCGACGAGCCCGGATGGAAGCTGTTCACCAGCGCCGCAGTGCGGCACGGCCTCGCCCCGCTCGCGTACGCTCGCCTTGGCGAGTCGGGCGCGAGATTCGGGGTTCCGGAGCGGGTGTTGCGGGTGCTCAAGGTTCATTTTCTGCGCACTGGCCTCGAGAACCTTCGCTTGTACGCCCGGCTCGCAGCCGCGTTACACGCTCTGGCGGTGGAGGCGATCGATGCGATCGTGCTCAAGGGTGCGTTTCTCGCGGAGGCGGTGTACGGCGATCGCGCGTTGCGCCCCATGGCCGACGCGGACATCCTCGTGAGACGGGACCATCTGCGGCAGGTCGAACGCTTGTTGCATGCCCAAGGTTGGCGCCAGGAGCCTGACGATGCTGCCGCGGATCTGACGGGCCATCAGCTGCCCACCTTCGTTCTCGATGCGGTTCAGATCGAGATCCATTGGAGCATCGAGGACGATGAGAGTCCGTTCGCGATCGACAGCGACGGACTGTGGAAGCGGGCCTGCCAGAGGAGCGTCGCCGGCCAGCCGGCACTCGCCCTGTGCCCGGAGGACCTGCTCTTGCATCTATGCCTCCACACCACCTACGCCCATGGGTGGTTGCAGTTCGGCGGTGGCCTGCGAAGCTTCTATGACATTGCCGCGGTCATCGGTCACTACGCGGACCGGTTCGATTGGGGCGCGTTCGTGCTGCGCGCCAACGCCTGGAGATGCCGCAACTGCGCTTTGCTGACGCTGCTGCTTGCACGCGACTTGATGGGTGCAGCCGTTCCCGAGCGAGCGCTCGATCAACTCGCGTCGCATCCTGTCGACCCGGGGCTGGTCAAGATCGCCACTGACCTAACGCTCGGAGTGCACTACGTCGAGGTCGCCCGTTGCCTGCCCGCGCTCGGCAAGTCATGGCTCACCAAGCGTTGGTGGAATCTGCCCCGTGCCGCCCGCTGGCGCCGGCATCTGTTTCCCAAGCCTCGATCGCTAGTTGCTAGCTATCCCAGGCTCGGCGCCAGCGCAACGACTCCGCTGCACTACCTGGCGCACTGGGCAGCCCTCGCACGGGATTGCGCGCGGGTCGCATTGGCACGCAACGGCCGCGTGCTCCTTGCGCGCGAGCGGCGTCGACGTGCGCTGGCCGAATGGCTGGAGTCATCGGCCATGAATTGGAAGACCTGAAACGATGGGCGGCCGCCAGGTCGCGGAGCGGCCTGCGGGGATCGCGAGTGTCGAGGTCGCGCATGTGATCTACGCTTGGGACAGCGTGCGGCGCTTTGGGCCACTGCTGCTGCCCGGGGACCCTCGCGACTGCGTTAGGACGAGGAGAGCGGCGGCAGCTGGCTTGTGCACTCATCGCGGCGCCGCGCCGTTGCTGCCCTCATTCGAGTACCTGGCCGGTTGATGGCGATCGGCTTTGGACTCACGACCGCGGCTCTGCTCAATCCCCTCCTTGCGACATGCCGATAGCCGGGTCGCGTTTCTGTATCCTAGATAGCTGGAGGGAACGATGCTTGGCCCCCGTCTCGAGTCCGGTAGCAGCTTCGTGCGCGTCGGCACGCTGGAAGAACTGCGGGCGAGAGGTATGACCGTCGTCCGCGGGCTGCATCCCCCGCTCCTCGTCGTCTGCGACGGTGAGCGCTGCGCGGCCGTCGACAACCGGTGTCCGCACTTGGGCTTTCCGCTTCACCGCGGCTCGGTCGAGGACGGCATCCTCACCTGCCACTGGCACCACGCGCGCTTCGACCTCGCGAGTGGCGGCGGATTCGACTTGTGGGCCGACGACCTCCCGACCGCCGCGGTGGAGGTACGAAACGGAGAGGTATGGGTGTCCACACAGGCGCGCTACGCCGACGGCGACGACCACTGGAAGAATCGTCTCCGCGCCGGCATGGAGCACAACCTGTCGCTGGTCATCGCCAAGGCGATCCTCGGGCTGTTCGCCCAAGGAGTCGGTCTGTCCGACCTGCTGCGAGAGGCGGCACTGTTCGGCGCGCGCCAGCGCGCGGGGTGGGGAACAGGTCTCACCGTGCTCACCGCACTTGGCAACCTCGCCCCCTACCTGCCCGAGGAGTCGCAGCACCTCGCACTCTACAAGGGCATCGGACAGGTGGCGATCGACTGCGAGGGACAAGCGGCCCGACGCGCCTGCCAGCCGCTCGACCATGCACCGCCCGCGGCGACGCTCGCACGCTGGCTGCGGCACTGGACCGCCGTGCGCCACCGCGACGGCGCGGAGCGGACGCTCCTCACCGCAGTCGCCGGCGGCTCGCCGCCGGCGGAACTCGCCGAAATGATGATCATCGCAGCGACCGACCGCGTATTTGCCGACGGCGGCCACACCCTCGACTTCATCAACAAGGCCTTCGAACTGCTCGACCTCGTGGGGTGGGAGCACGCACCCGCGATATTGCCCACGACCGTTGATCTGCTCGTGACTGCCCGCGGCGCGGAAGAGAGCAACGCCTGGCGCCGGCCGCTCGATCTCATCGCGCTATGTGCGGACGTGGCGGCGGAGCTGCCGGCCGCCGTTGCGGCCGGTGCCCGCCGGCCGAAGGGCTGGAGCGCCGTGACGGCGCTTGCCGAGGCACTGCTCGCCGACGACGCGAGCGCCGTTGCGCGTGCCCTGATCGTGGCCCTTCGCGACGGCGCCACGCCATCCGACTTGGGCCGCGCTTTGGCCTACGCGGCCGCGCTGCGGATCGCCCGCTTCGGGACGGCCAACGAACATTCGGACTGGGAGGCGGCGCACCATGCATTCACCTACGCGAATGCAGTCCAGCGGCTGCTGACGCGCATCGAGGCCGACCACCGTGCCGCCACCGTTGAGGCCCTGCGCGCCGTGCTCCACGGCGCGATGCGGGTTTATCTGCTGCGTTTCCTCAACGTGCCACCGGCACGGCTGCCGGGCGAGGGCGACGGGCTCGACGATATGCCCGAAAATGCAGCGCTGCTGCGAGCTGGATTTCTAGACGCGCTCGACAGCCACGGCGGCATGGAACGGGCCGCCCGTCACGTTGCGCGCTACCTCGCCCTCGGCCACGACGCGGATGAGCTCGTCGTCACACTCGTGCACGCGGTCCTTCGCGAGGACGCCGGCTTCCACAGCTACCAGATGCTCGAAGCAAGCGTTCGTCAGTTCCGGCATTGGGGCAGCGACCCGGACGGCCGGCCCATCCTACTCGCTGCCGTGCGCTACCTCGCGGCCCACTCGCCCACCGCGCGAAGCGACCTCCAGAACGCTGCCGTGGCCCGCAAACTCGCGCGCGGGCAGTCGCTCCATGAGGCGGACGCGGCCTGAGCACGGGGAATATCCAGGGCCAGCCGGTGAAACAACTACCCAAGGACCCTGAACTTCAGCGGCCGTGGGCGAGCCCCAGTCGCATTCGGCGTCCTAGGAATCGGTCTTGGTGCGAGCGGTCACATACCGCGGGCGGTTCGCCATGAAAGGCTTCCAGGAGCAACCGGGGACATGGGTTAGAGCTTCCGCGCCGATCTGGAATGGCCGGAAACGCCCCGGTGCACAGCTACGCCGGCACGCGCCATCACTTCTTCGCCCCCTCCGTCGCCGCCTTCGCCGCGGCATCGACCGCCGCCTTGGCGGCATCCCCTGGGGCGCTCACCGCTTGCGCCAAGCCTTGCAGGAAGTCATTGTAGGCGAACGTCTTGCCGCCTTTGATGATCGCGATCGGCTCGAGGGTGCCGCCCTTCATGGTGAAGATCGTGATCTCGGCGTCCTTGCGATCGCCCTTGTCGTCGAACTCGATCCGCCCGGTTGCGCCCTGGTAGCTGATCGTGGCGAGCGCGGGTAGATATTTCGCCGGGTCGGCGGAGTTCGCCTTCTTCATCGCCTCGATCAACAAGTTCGCCGCGTCGTACGTGAACGGCGCGTACAGGATCGGATCGACGTTGAACCGCGCCTTGTACGCCTCGAGGAACTTCTTGCTCGCCCCGAGCGGCGGGATGCCGGCCTGCGAACACAGCAGTCCGTCGGCCGCGTCGCCCGCAAGCTCCTTCATCTTGTCGGTGCAGGCACCGTCGCCGAATGCAAATACCGCCTTGACGCCCAGCTCGCGGCCCTGCTTGAGGAGCGGTCCGCCGGTGGCATCCATGCCACCGTAGAAGATCGCATCGGGGTGGCGGCCCTTGATCTTGGTGAGGACCGCTTTCCAGTCGGTTTGCTTGTTCGTGCCCTGCTCGCGCGGCAGCACCTTGACCCCGGCCGCCTTCAGCGTCTTCTCGACCTCGTCGGCGAGGCCCTTGCCGTAGGCGCTCTGATCGTCGACGACCGCGACCACCTTCGGCTTGTTGTTGGCGGCAATGTAACTCGCGATCGCCGGACCCTGCTGGTCGTCGCGGCCCACGACGCGGAACTGCCCCTTGAAGCCCTGCTCCGTGAGCTGCGGGTTGGTCGCCGAGCCGGAGATCACCGGGATGCCAGCCTGGTTGTAGACCGTCGAGGCCGGAATCGAGGTGCCCGAGTTGAGGTGCCCGACGACGCCGGCGACCTTGGCATCGGCGAGCTTCTGCGCCACCGTCGTGCCAACCTTGGGATCCTCCTGGTCATCCTCGGCCAGCAGCACGAAATTCGCTAGCTTGCCGTCGATTTGAAGCTTCGCGGCGTTCGCCTGCTCGATCGCGAGACGGGCACCGTTCTCGTTGTCCTTGCCGAGGTGCGCAATGCCGCCGGTGAGCGGCGCAACGTGGCCGATGTTGATCGTGATCGTCGGCGGCGCCGCCGCCGACTTCGCGGCGGCGGCCGGCTGCTCGGCTTCCTTGCCGCACCCGGCGAGGCCGAGGGCGGTAATCGCGGCGACTGCGAACGGGATCAGGCGGGTGCTCATGTTGTCCTCCGGAACGTGGGCTGATCGGGGCAAGACGCACGACGCTCGCGCTCGAGCACCGGGCGGCGGACCGGCACCAACGCGCCGCCGCGCCGCCCGAGCGGCGATCCGCCGCGGGCGCTCATCGGCGCCGCCGCGGCGTCAGCCATCAAGGGCGACGCCATGACCTCATTTCTGCGCCAGGATCCACTTGATCATCGCCTGCAGATCCTTGTCGGGCACGGTCGGGTTGGGGGGCATCGGGATCTGGCCCCAGACGCCCGCGCCGCCTTTTTTCACCTTCTCGGCGAGCGTCTTCTCGGCATCCTTCTGCGTGCCGTACTTCGCCGCCACGTCCTTGTAGGGCGGGCCGACGAGCTTCTTGTCGACCGCATGGCACGACAGGCACGCGTACTTCCGCAGCATGTCGTCGACGCTCTGCGCCGCGGCGGGCGCGGCGGCGAACGCGGCGAGACAGGCCGCGGCGAGGCTGGAAACGAGGGACTTCATCAAATCTCCCAGCGGGCGGAAAAGGTGGCTCGAATGCTACTCGATTCAAGCGGTTCGCAGGAGCGCGCGCAGCGCCTCGAGCTCGGATACCGGCTCGAAGCAGGTAACGCCGCGGCACACGTACGCGTTGACGCGCCCGGGCGCGGCGGGTTTGGCGAGGCTCGCCGGCAGTTCGTCCGCCGCGCCGTCCATCGCGACCACGATGCGCTGGGGTCGATATTCGGACCGGAGCTCGCGCCGCCAAGGCTCGAGGAGCGCCGACGGCCCGCGCAGCACGAGCAGCGTCGGCGGGCCGAGCGCCTCCTCGAGCGCGATCAGGAGCGCGCCATACCCGCCCGGATACCGCTGCATGGAGCCGTAGAACGCCGCGAGCGCCCGGTGCGCCGCGTCCAGACCGCGCGCGTCGCCCGCAATGTGACCGAGCCGACCCAGCGCCGCCGCCGCGACCCCGTTCCCCGAGGGCGTCGCGTTGTCGTGGCCGGGCTTGGGGCGGTGGATGAGCTGCTCGTGATCGTGGCTGGTGAAGAAAAAGCCGCCGGCGGCCCGATCCTCGAATCGTTCGAGCAGGGCGCGCGCCAAGGATTGCGCGAACGCGAGATCCGCAGCGCGGAAATCGGCCTGCAGGAGCTCGAGCGTCGCCTCGAGCAGGAAGGCGTGGTCGTCCAGGTACGCGTTGAGGTGGGCGCGGCCGTCCTTGTACGTTGCGAGCAGCCGGCCATCCTGCCACATCGTGCCGCGAATAAACTCGAGTGCGCGGCGTGCCGAGGCGAGCCAGTCGTCGCGGCCGAACACGGTTGCCGCGCGGACCATCCCGCGGATCAGCAACGCGTTCCAGCTCACCAGCACTTTCTCGTCGCGGCCGGGGCGCACCCGCAGCGCGCGCGCGGCGAGGAGCTTGGCGCGCGCCGCGCTGAACGCGGCCGCGCAATCCGCCACGCTGCGGCCGAGATTCGCCGCGACCGCGCTCAGCGGCTGCGCCACGTGGAAATGCCAGTGCCGCCCCTCGAAGTTCGGGTCGGCGTCGAGGCCATAGTGCGGCGCCACCACCGCGTACTCGGCGGGGGTCAGTAACCGCTCGACCTCGTCCCGCGTCCAGACGTAGAACTTCCCCTCCTCGTGCTCCGAGTCGGCATCGAGCGAGGAGTAGTAGCCGCCCTCCGGCGACTGCATCTCGCGCATCACCCAGTGCGCGGTTTCCGCCGCGACGCGCGCGAACAGCGGCTCCCCGGTCGCCGCCCACGCATCGGCGTACAGCCGCAGCAGCGGGCCGTTGTCGTACAGCATCTTCTCGAAATGCGGGATCAGCCAGCGCTCATCGACCGCGTAGCGGCAGAAACCGCCGCCGAGCTGGTCGTAGATCCCGCCTTCGGCCATGCGGGTGAGCGTGAACACGGCGACGTGGAGCGCGTGCGCGTCGCCGGTGGCGGCGTAGCGACGCAGCAAGAGCTCGAGGTCGGTCGGATGGGGGAATTTGGGCGCGGCGCCGAAGCCGCCGTGCACCGAATCGAAGTTCGCTTTGAGCGCACCGACCGCCTCGGCCACGACGTCGCCGGAGAACTCGCCGCCGCGCGCGCCGTCCGCGGGTTGCAGCGTGCCGAACGCATCGGCAATCGCCCGATTCTGGCGCGCGATTTCAGCGCCGTGCTCGCGGTAGTAGCGCGCGGCGCGTTCCAGCAGCTGCGCGAACCCGGGCAACCCGTACCGCGCGGCCTTCGGAAAGTAGGTGCCGACGAAAAACGGCATCTGGTCGGGCGTGAGGAACGCGGTGAGCGGCCAGCCGCCGGGGCGCTGATTGAACATCTGGTGCGCGACCTGGTAGATCTGATCCAGATCGGGGCGCTCCTCGCGGTCGACCTTGATGTTCACGAACAGGTCGTTCATGACGCGCGCGACGTCGGGATCTTCGAACGACTCGTGGGCCATCACGTGGCACCAGTGGCACGCCGAGTAGCCGATCGAGAGCAGGATCGGCTTGTCTTGCGCGCGGGCGGCCTGCAGCGCCTCCTCGCCCCACGGGTGCCAATCCACGGGGTTGGCCGCGTGCTGATGCAGGTAGGGGCTAGTCTCTTGCGCGAGCCGGTTGGGCATGGCGGGCCTGGCGTGCGGTCGTCGATTATCCCCGGCCCGCGCGCGCCTCGCCCATCGCGGCGCGACGCGGCGCTTCAGTCGCGACCGAGAATGATGTCGGCAAAGCGGATTTTCTGCTGCGCTTCCCGCAGTCGCGCCGATGGCGGACCGCTGATGCCCCAGCGGTCGATGCGGCCGGGCGGCCACTGCCAATCTTCGGGCCCGCCCACGCGATAGTGCTCGTCGACGCGCTGCACTTCGGCGGTGTACTCGATCACCACCTCCTCCGGCCCGACGAAGTACGCGAATACGTTGTGACCGGGCCCGTGTCGCCCGACGCCCCACTCGATGCGGTAGCCGTGGTCGCGCAGGCGTCCGGCGCCGCGCATCACCGACTCGAGGTCGGGCATTTCGAAGGCGATGTGGTTCAGCGTCGGCCCGGCACCGCGCGCGAACGCGATGTTGTGGTGATGGTCGTTGCAGGTGATGAAGTCCATCCGCTCCGTCCGATCGGTGAGCCGAAACCCCAGCACCTCGACGAAGAACGCCCTCGATCGTGAGACATCGGCGGCGTTGAGCACCACGTGCGCGAGCTCGTGCGGACGGTCGGCCACCGGGGCCGCGTCGGCATGCCGCACGTCCTCCGCGACGATGCGTACGTTCCGGCCCTCGGGATCGCGCAACACGAAGCCGTATCCGCCGCCGGCCCCGGCGACGGTCGCGGGCGCCCCGGCCGCCGCGGTCCCGGCGCGCTGCACCGCGGCGTACAGCCGGTCGACGTCGGCCCGGCTGCGCGCGGCGAATGTGACGTTGAGGAGCTCGGCCTTGCGGCGCGGATGGAGCCCGAGCAGGTGATGCGGGGCCCCCGTGCCGCGCAGGTAAACCGTCGCACCCGCGCGCGCCAGCGGGGCGAGGCCCCAGATCTCGGTGTAGAAGTGCGCGTTCGCCGCGACGTCGACGACGCCCAGCTCGACGCTGCGCAAACCGGTAAGTCCTGCTCCAGCCATCTCCCGCGTGCCCAGGCCTCGACGCTGCTACTCTACACCGCGCGCCGCGCGACCGGCGTCAGCATTCGGCGGCGAAGAAGTCGCGGATTTCCTGCCCGAGGAGGTCCTCGGCGGAGTTGAAGTGCGCCACGATTGAGATGTGGTTGTGGCGCGGCAGCCGCACAAAACGCGGCGCACGGGCGCGGGCGGCGGCGATGCGATGGAACGCCTCCGCGCCGTAGACGTCCAGATACGGGTTGTCGTATTCCGCGACGGCGATGAACACCGGCAGCGGCGAATGCGCGCAGTGCGTGACCGGGGAGCGCTCCTCGTAGCGCGCCAGCTCGTCGCCGAAGTACGCCCGCACCGCGGCCGCATTCGGGTTGTCGGGCAGGACATCCGCCCGCCAGCGGGCGCTGATCAGCACCACCCCGTTCACCCGTGGCCCGTCGCGAAGCGCGACCCGGGGTCGTAGGCGTAGCCCGCGACGTGCGTGCCGCCTGCCGAATGACCGACCAGCACCACCCGATCGGGATCGCCGCCGAACGCCGGTGCATGCCGCCGCGCCCAGGCGACCGCCGCCGCCACGTCCTCGGCGCCGCTCGGATACTGGAACTCCGGCGCCAAACGGTACTCGATATTGAGGCCGAGGTAGCCGTGCCGCGCAAAGTAGTACAGGACGTTGGCGTAGACCTCCTCGTTCACATCCTTTGCCCCGAGGACGAACGCGCCGCCGTGGACGAACAGGACCAGCGGCGCGCGCCGCGCGTCGACCGGCCGGTACACATCGAGGACCTGGCGCGGGTGAGCGCCATAGGCAATATCGCGCGTGACGGTGACTCCGCTCTTGGGTGCGGCCCGCAGCACGGGGCGGTAGATCTCCAGCACCGCGTCGCGATGGCGCTGGATGTCGCGCCCCCACACCGGGCCGAGCGCCGCCAGCTCGCGCTGTGCCGCCTCCGGAAGGTTGCCGAGGGGCGCGGTCACGGTCATCGGCCAAGTCGCGACAAGCTGGCGGGAGCGGCCTGCGCGCCCGCGCTAGTCGCCCTTCACCCAGTCGACGATCGGCCGCCAGAACGGCGCCTCCTGCTCGGATTGCCAGTGCGGCAGGTCGAAGATCGACAGCCCCATGAACGCGGCATTGGGGTAGAGCTGGGTGTCGCGCAGCCAACCGATGAGCGGCAGGTCGTGCTCGCGGAGATAGGTGATGAGCTGCGCCGCGGCGCGCGTGCGCGGGTCGACGCGCATGCCGATGACGCCGATGAAGGTGTGGCCCTTGCGGATCGCCTTTTCCGCGGCGAGGTCGGTGAGGAAGGCGCGCGTCGCCGCAATATCGAACACCGAGGGCTGGATCGGCACCAATACCCGGTCGGCCTGCTTCACCATCTCGGTGAGCCGCTTGCCATGCAGGCCTGCGGGGGCGTCGAGGACGAGCCACTGGGCTTTCCGCGGCGCGGCGTCGCGCTCGTCCAGGCGCACGATCCGCGGCGCTCGCTCGGGCCGGAGCCGAAGCCATTCCAGCGCCGAGTGCTGGCGATCGAGGTCCCAGAGGCACACCACGTTGCCGTCTTGGGCCAGGCCGCCCGCCAAGTTGGTCGCGAGCGTAGTCTTGCCGCTGCCACCCTTCGGGTTGGCGACCAGGATCGATTGCATCGCGCGTCTCCTCCCGCGGCCCGCGCACCCGAGCCGCCCGCGCGGGAGCTTACCGCAGGCGTGACCGAGGCGGGCCGCCTCAGCGGGTACGCTGCAGAATGTCCCGCAGCGTCGCCTCGTACAGCGCTTTCCGCGGCCCGCCCAAGGCGACCGCACGCTCGGCCGCCGCAGCCGCTTCGCCGCCGCGTCCGAGGTCGGCCAGCGTCTGCGCGAGATTGTTCCAGGCGTCGGCCGCATCCGGGTGGTCGGTGCTCGCGCGCCGATAGGCACGCTCGGCGGCGCCAAGATCCTGCATCGCGTAGGCGGTGTTGCCCAGTCCGATCTCCGCCACCAGGTTCTCCGGCCAACGCGCGAGCGCCGTCGCATAGGCGCTGCGCGCGGCCGGAATCGAGCTCCTTTCGAGCGCGACGGCAGCGCTCACGAACGTCGCTTCGCTCGCCGTCGCGGGCAGCCGCGACGGCGGCAGCGCGAGCATCGCCCAGTAGTTGCTCCGTGCCCAGGTGCGCTCGAAATCCGGCAGGCTGAGCAGCAGGCGGCGGGTGCCGCCCGATCGCAGGACGATTTCCTCCTGTTCGAGGTCATAGCCCACGATCACGGCGTAGTGCCAGATCGGTACGAAGTCGAAGCCGAGGTTTTGTAGCACCACGACTGGGGTGCCGGCGGCGACCTCCCGCAGCGCGCCCTCGAGCTGCGGCGCGAGCGGGTACGCTACGAGCCCGTTGCGCCGCACGGCCGCCAGCATCTCGATTTGCAGGGCGCCCTCGCGGCCCGGCAGGTAGACCTGCGCGGCCAGCGCCTCCGGCGTCGTCTCGACGCCGGCCGCCGCGAGGACCGTGGCGAGCGCCGCCGGGCCGCAGTGGTGGATCTCCTGCGGGAAGAACGGCACCGCGGCGAGCTCGGCCCGGTCCGGGAGACCGGTCGGCCGCTCGGACCGCAGCGCGGCGGTGTGCGGCGTCGCGCAGCCCGCGGCGAGCACCGCCGCGAGCAAGGCCCCGGCGAGGGCGGGGGCTCCGAGCAGACGCCGCATCAACCGGTTTTCACCCGTGGGCGCGAGCCGAGAGGGCCTCGGTCAACCCGGCGACGCTCGACGCTCAGCCCGAGCACGAGGGCGGGCGCCCTAGGCGCCGTCGGTAATGGCACCCTTGCTCGCGGTCGAGACGAGCTGCATGTACTTCGCCATCACCCCGCGGGTGTAGCGCGCTTTCGGCGGCTGCCATTTCTTGCGCCGCTCGGCAAGCTCCCGCGCCGACACGTTCACCTGGATGAGGCGCTTGCCCGCGTCGATCGTGATCGAGTCGCCCTCCTTCACGAGCGCAATCGGGCCGCCCACGAACGCTTCGGGCGCGACGTGGCCCACCACCATGCCCCACGTCCCGCCGGAGAAGCGCCCGTCGGTGATCAGTCCCACCGACTCGCCCAGCCCCTGGCCGATGAGGGCGGAAGTCGGCGCGAGCATCTCCTGCATGCCCGGCCCGCCCTTCGGCCCCTCGTAGCGGATCACGATCACGTCGCCGGATTTGATCTTGCGCGCCATGATCGCCGCCATGCAGTCGTTCTCCGAGTTGAAAACCCGCGCCGGCCCGGTGATCGCCGTCTTCTTCAGGCCGGTGATCTTCGCGACGCAGCCTTCGGGCGCGAGGTTGCCCTTGAGGATCGCGAGATGGCCCTGCGCATACATCGGCTTCCCCCAGGGCCGAATCACGTCCTGGTTGGCGCGCGGCTCGTCGGGCACGCGCGCGAGCTCGGCGGCGAGCGTCTGACCGGTGACGGTCAGGCATTCGCCGTGCAGCACGCCGTGTCCGAGGAGGATCTTCAGCACCTGCGGCACGCCGCCGGCGGCGTGGAAATCGGTCGCGACGTAGCGCCCGGAAGGCTTCAAGTTGCACAGCACCGGCACGCGCTTGCGCATGCGCTCGAAATCGTCGATCGTCCACTTGACCCCGGCGGCGGCGGCGATCGCGAGGAAATGCAGCACGGCATTGGTCGAGCCGCCGGTCGCCATCACGAGCGCGATCGCGTTCTCGATCGCCTTACGCGTGATGATGGCGCGCGGCCGGATGTCGTGGCGAATGGCATTGACCAGCACGCGCGCCGAGTCCGCCGCCGAATCGGCCTTCTCGCGGTCGGGCGAGGCCATCTGCGACGAACCGAGCAGGCTCATGCCGAGCGCCTCGAACGACGAGGACATGGTGTTCGCCGTGTACTGGCCGCCACAGGCGCCGACGCTCGGGCAGGCATTGCGCTCGATGCCGTCGAAGTCCTCCTGCGCCATCTTGCCAGCAGCGAACGCGCCCACCGCCTCGAACGGGCTCACGATGGTGAGCGTCTGGCCCTTCCAATGACCGGGCTTGATCGTGCCGGCGTAGACGAAGATCCCCGGCACGTTCATGCGCGCCATCGCCATCATGCTGCCCGGCATGTTCTTGTCGCAGCCGCCGACGCAGACCACCCCGTCCATCAGCTGGCCGTTGACCGCAACCTCGATCGAGTCGGCGATCACCTCGCGCGAGACGAGCGAGTACTTCATGCCCTCGGTGCCCATGCCGATGCCGTCGGTAACGGTCGGAAAGCCGAACACCTGCGGCATCGCGCCCGCTTCCTTCAGCGCCGCCATGGCCCGGTCGACCAGCGGCTGGATGCCGGCGTTGCAGGGGTTCATCGTCGAATGGCCATTGGCGACGCCGACGATCGGCTTGTCGAAGTCGCCGTCGCCGAACCCGACTGCGCGCAGCATCGCCCGGTTGGGCGAGCGCGCCACCCCTTGGGTGATGATGCGGGAGCGCCAGTTGTCAGCCATCGGTGTTCCTCCAGCAGGACCGGGACGAGCGAAAGGGGCGCGAGTTTAGCCCGCGCGATGCGGCAATCTACGGCGGCCCTGCTCATACCGTCCAATACATTAAAATGCCGGCACTCATACCTTCGAGGCATCGATGGAGCTGCGCCACCTGCGCTACTTCGTCGCCGTCGCCGAGCACTTGAGCTTCGGTCGGGCGGCGGCGCGCCTGCACATCTCGCAGCCGCCGCTGTCGCGCCAGATCCGCGCGCTCGAGGAGGAGCTCGGCACGCCGCTGTTCGTCCGGACCAAGCGTTCGGTCGCACTCACACCGGCCGGCGCCGGGCTGCTGCCGGAGGCGCGCGTGCTGCTCCGCGCGGCCGACGCGCTGAAGGAGGGCGCGCGTCATATCGCCGCCGGCGACGTCGGGGCCCTCGCGCTCGGCTTCATCGCCGTCGCGGCCTACAGCGTCTTGCCGGAGCTCGCGCCCGAGTTCCGCCGTCGCCATCCGGGCGTGCGGCTCGCGCTGCAGGAGGGTACGACCGACACGCTGCTCGCGGCGCTCAAGCAGGGTGAGATCGACGCCGGACTCGTGCTGCCGCCGGTCGACGACGGGAGCCTGCGCTACGTGCCCCTCTTCCACGATACGCTGGTCGCCGCGCTGCCCGCCGCGCGGCGGCCTGCGCGCGGCGGTAGTATCTCGCTCAAGTCGCTCGCCCAGGAGCCGTTCGTCCTGTTTCCGCGCCAGGTGGGCAGCGGCCTGTACGATCTCATCGTCGCGTTCTGTCGCCGCACCGGATTCTCACCACGCATCGAGCAGGAGGCAATCCAGATGCAAACGATCGTCAGCCTGGTCGCCGCGGGAATGGGCGTGGCGCTGGTGCCGGCGTCGTTGCAATCCATGCGGCGCGCGGGCGTCGCCTACCGAGCGCTCGCGGAGCGCAGCCCGGCGGTCGAGATCGGCATCGCATGGCGCGCTGCCGATCGGGCGCCCGCGGTGCAAGCGTTCGTCGCCGTCGCGCAGTCGCTCGCGCGCGTCCACACCAAACGAAAGGCCGCCTAATGCTGGTGCACCCGAACTTCGACCCGGTCGCAATCCGGATCGGCCCGCTCGCAATTCGGTGGTACGGACTGATGTATCTCGTCGGCTTCGCGGTGTCGTACTGGCTCGGGCGGGTGCGCATCGCGCGCGGCCAGTCGGGGCCGATCACGGTCGGCGTGCTGGACGATCTGCTGTTCTACTGCGTCCTCGGCGTCATCGTCGGCGGGCGCCTCGGTTACGTGCTGTTCTACAAGCCCGCCTACTACCTCGCTCGGCCGCTGGAGATCTTCGCCGTTTGGCAAGGCGGCATGTCGTTCCACGGCGGATTTCTGGGCGTGCTGCTCGCAATATGGTGGGTCGCGCGCAAGCACCGCCTCGCCTGGCTTCAGGTGACCGACTTTTTCGGCCCGCTCGCGCCGCTCGCGCTCGCCGCCGGACGGCTCGGCAACTTCATCAACGGCGAGCTGCCGGGGCGCGTCACCGACGTGCCGTGGGGGATGGTGTTCCAGAACGGCGCCGGGCCGCTGCCGCGCCATCCGTCCCAGCTCTATCAGTTCGCGCTCGAAGGCGTGGCGTTGTTCGTGATCCTGTGGCTGTACTCGTCGAAGCCGCGGCCGACCGGCGCGGTATCGGCGTTGTTCCTGATCGGCTACGGCGCGTTCCGGTTCGCGGTCGAGTTCTTCCGCGAGCCGGACGATTTCCTCGGCTTGCTCGCGCTCAACCTAAGCATGGGGCAGTGGCTCTCGGCGCCAATGATCCTCGCCGGCATCGCGCTATTCGCGTGGAGCAGGCGCAAGCGCTAGAATTCGCGGTCTTGCGGGGGACGCCGGCGATGGACGAGGTCGAGCGCGCCATGCTGGAGCAGCGCATCATGCAGCTCAAGATCGAACACCGCGATCTTGACGACGTCATCAAGCACCTCTCGGATCAGCTGGTCTACGATCAGCTTCAGCTGCAGCGCATGAAGCGCCGCAAACTGCTGCTCAAGGACCAGATCGCCTGGCTCGAGCGACAGATCGATCCCGATATCCCGGCTTGACCGACGCGCCAGCGGAACGCCGAGCACTTGGGCGATGGCGATCCCGGCCAGTGCTGCCGGCAAGGCCGCCGCCGTGGCGAACCGGCCTCGATCGGCCGCAGACGATAACCGGCGTTGATGTCAGCCTAGGTGTTGAAGGCGATGGCGTCGGCGGCGACCACTCCCAGGCGCTGAGCTATCCTCAGTCTCACGCGCCACACCGGGTCATCATTGAAACCATAGTCGGCAGTGTCGAACGCGGACGACCGCGATCTAAACTAATTGCCCTGCACTGCAAAGGCAAGCCCGCGGTACGAACCGACCTGTGCCGACGAAGTGGTGACGAGAAAGATCTGGTCGCCGCTCATCTGAACCGATACACCCGGAATTGTGGCTGGCTGCGACGTGGCAGACCAAACCAAGCTCGCGGTCATCGGCGCCCCCGACGAGTCGTGCGCAGCCGCGACCAGCGTCGTCGACCCGGCAGTGATGTTGAGCGGTGACGCTGGCTGCTGAGTGATCGACACCACTCCTGGTGCAGGCGCGGGCGCAGGGGCTGGCGCAGGAGCCGGAGCAGGAGCCGGTGCTGGGGCCGGGGCGGGCGCTGGGGCTGGGGCGGGCGC
>Ga0187846_10000182_pt1 | contig 37971 bp, 27 predicted proteins | sample TC_taG_FD_161473 | JGI IMG/M metagenome (GOLD analysis project Ga0187846, IMG submission 161473) | Biofilm microbial communities from the roof of an iron ore cave, State of Minas Gerais, Brazil - TC_06 Biofilm (v2) | ecosystem: Environmental > Terrestrial > Deep subsurface > Cave > Wall biofilm... | reverse complement strand
GGAGGCGGTGATGCGCTGGCGTTGGCCATCCGGCTTTGTCTGCCCGGTTTGCGCAGGGCAGCATCACAGCTTCGTCAAGACCCGGGCGCTTTACCAGTGTACCGCCTGTCGACGGCAGACATCCGTGATCGCGGGGACGATTTTCGCGGCGACCAAGGTGCCGCGGTGCACTTGGTTTCGCGCCATCTACCACCTCACTCAGAGCAAGGGCGGCATCTCCAGCATTGAGTTGGGCCGCCGGCTTGGCGTCACCCGGGCCACCGCCTGGAAGATCAAGCACAAGCTCATGCAGGCGATGATGGAGCGGGACGCCACAAAGCGCCTGACGGGACGGATCGAGATCGACGATGCCTATCTCGGCGGGGAGCGCAACGGCGGCAAGCGGGGCCGCGGTTCGCCTGGCAAGACGCCGATCGTGGCGTCGGTCGAAACCACACCCGAGGGCAAGCCAATCCGCTTGAAGTTGCGCCGCGTGAAGGGGTTCCGCCGGGCCGAAATCGCGACCTTGGCGCGGCGCAATTTCCATCCCGCCAGCACCGTTGTCAGTGACGGCCTGCACTGCTTCACTGGGGTCGGCAGCGCCGGCTGCGCCCACCGGCCGATCATCACTGGATCCGGTCGCAAGGCCGCCCTGAACCCTGCCTTCAAGTGGGTCAACACCACCCTCGGCAACATCAAGAGCGCCATCACTGGCACTTACCGCACGATCCGCGACAAGCATGTACCTCGCTACCTCGCCGAATTCGAGTACCGCTTTAATCGCCGATACGATCTCACCGCCATGATCCCACGCCTCGGCTATGTCGCAGTCCGAACCCCGCCGATGCCATACCGCCTCCTCAAATTGGCTGAGGATTATGCGTAATCAGGAAAACCTATGAAGTCGTGATGTGACCCAAGACAGGGTGTCAAGCGTCTGATTTGATCCGCCGACCTCGTTTGCATCTGGAACATAGTCGGAGGGACATCGCGCGCTTTTGCCCGCCGCTCGACGGCCCGGGTTAGATCACCGCGCTGACGATGAGCGAACTTCTGCTGCACATGGTCGCTCACGTGGCCGACTACCGCGCCGGCCACAAACATGCAACGGTATGGAAGCGGTGTCGTGAAAATCAGCGCGTCAATTTCGGATCAGCGAGGATAACCGCGCGGATCGCCTCGTAGTACCGGACATAACCGGTGCACCGACAGATGTGACTGTCCATCGTAGCGAGAATTTGCGCCTCGACCTCGGCTTTTGGTAGCGGTTTGCGCGCTAGCGCTTCCAGCAATACCTGCGCCTCGTTAACAAAGCCCGGCGTGCAATATCCGCATTGAAAAGCAAAGTGCTCAAGAAACGCTTGTTGAAGAGCGGTCAATCGGCCGTCCACCGCGTGACCCTCGATTGTGCGCACCCTGTTCCCGTCGAAACTCGCCGCGGCCGTGATGCAGGTGGGTATTGCCTCGCTGGTCCCGTCGTCATGATCCCAGATGATCACGCAGGCGCGGCAGGCGCCGATCCCGCAACCGAATTTGGTGCCGGTCAAACCGCAATATTCGTGCAGGTAGTCGATCATCGGCAGGGCCTCGGGGATCTCGTGCGGTCCCGTCGCCACGCCATTGATGGTGAGGCCGATCCGCACGGTGTTCATCCCAGCGCCTCCCTGATCGCAGCCGCGGTGACCGGGACGCTGGTGAAACGGCGGCCGATGGCGTCGTAAATGGCGTTTAGAAGGGCCGGTACGATCGGGATCATCACCACTTCGGCGATCCCCTTTGGCACGTCGGTAGGGCCGAGCGGCGGCAGGATCTCGACCTCCAGCTTTCGCAGCGGCAGGTCGGAAGCGCGCGGCACTCGATAGCGATCGAGGTTCCAGTCGCCGTTGCCGGGTCCGCCATCGAGCAACGGAAGGTACTCGGTCAGCGCAAAGCCGACGCCTTGAGCGAAGCCGCCCTGAGCCTGAGCAGACACGGCTTCGGGCACGAGTGCCCGCCCGCATTCAAGCACCGTGTAAGCATCGACGATCTTGACGGCGCCAGTTGACCGTTCGATCTCCACCGCCGCGATGCTGCCGCATGCGGCGACATAATTGGTGCCAAAGCGCTGGAACAGCGTGTTGGGGAACTGGGCCGAGACCCGGTCCAGGAGATGAAAGCCGTCGGAGTTGAGCAGGGCGCGCCGGTCGGCTCCGGCACTCCGACCGTATTGCACGGCCAACGCATCGATCGGCCCCTCCCACCGGGCACCAAGGATTTCAAAAGCGGCCACCGCCCAGTTCCATCGATTGAAGCCGTGCACCATCGCGGTGGTCACTAGACCCATCTCGTGCGCCTTCAAGGCAAGCCGCGCCAGTGGCAATGGCTCCATGCCCGCCGCGGTCAGCGCGCCGTCGATGAATTGTCCGTCTTCCGGACGCAGATACTGACCGACCGCCTGCCCTCCCATCACTCCCTGACCCCATATCGCGAGGGCGGCGGGCCAGACGCCAAAGCGGAAGACGATCCGCGCGGCCTCGGCCACGACATGGGTGTGCACATGTGCGCCGATCGAGGCATAGGTCGAGACGTTGAGCCGCGGGACCCAGCGCGAGTTGGACGCCGCAGCATCCTGTTCGGCCTGGGTGATCGTATAGGGATTGCCGGATGTCTGCAGGCGCAGAGGCGTCCACTCCGTCAGCGCGCCCATTGTCACACGGTCGGCGCGTGCCCCCAGGTGATCCGCGGCGCGGACCGCGATCCCGGTCGACAATCCGGTCCCGATTTCCACCGCACTCGAGGTGACAAGGATCCGCCCCTCCGGCGTGATCGCCACCTTTGCCAGCGCCGCATCGGCTCCGCCGCCATAATCCTTGTTGACGCAGGCGACGCCGACGCCGTAGGCCTTGTCGGGGTATTGGGCATTGCGGCGGGTCTTCTCCACGGACCGTCCGATCCAGATCCGGTGTCCGGCGAGCTTTTCGAGCACCTCCTGGGTGCGCACGGCGCCATCCGGGATGTTGCCGGTCAGGTTTTTTTGCCCGGATGCGAGCGCATTCGCCTTGCGCAACGCAATCGGGTCGCTGCCCAGCGTCTCGGCCGCACGATCGATCATCAGTTCGAGAGGCGTCATCGATTGCAGCGTCCCGTAGCCGCGCATCGACCCGGCCGGCACTGCCGGCGAGGCAAATACCACCGAGGTCACGTCGACTTTCGGAATATTGTAGATGCCGATCGAGGCGGCCGCGGCCACCAAGCCGACGCTGGCGGAATAGTTGGCCAGCCCACCGCCTTCGCCGGTCAGATCGGCCGCGTAGGCGACAAGCTTCCCCGTCCTTCGATCGACGCCGAGCTTGCCTGTGATCTCAAAGGGATGGCGCTTGAGACCGGACTGGAACTGTTCGAAACGATCATTGGCCAGGCGAACCGGTGTGTTTGCAGCAAACAGACCGGCCACAGCGACATAAAGCGGGAAGATCGAATGATCGCGGCCGCCGAAGCCGCCGCCGATCGAAGTGCAATGCGCAACGACGTTTTCCACGCGCAGATCGCCGCTGGCGTCGCCGACCAACTCGGCGATCGAAGATGCCGAATCCTCGGGTGATTGCGTCCCCAGAACCAGCTCCAAAGTGCGTCGCGAGGGGTCGTGCCACGCCAGCCCGTTCTCCGGCTCGAGGAAGACTGGATCATTCGAGGGGGTGTGAAAAGTCTGATCGATTACGAGTAGATCCGGGTCCGGCTGATCCAGCAGTCGCCGCACCTGCTGCCCATAATAGGTAGCGCGAGCAGCGCTGGAACCGGCTGGGTTCGGCGGATCCCACTCGGCGGCAAACTGCGGGGCATTCGGAGCCTGCTGCGTTTGTTGGGTCGGCTGGTAACGGGCCGGCACGGTCCAACCGTCGAGAACCGGCGAATAGACATCATCCGCGTCGGCCGTGGGCCCGGCAATTCTTACGTACCGCATACCGCCGTAGGGAGCTCGCGCCGGCGGCGCGGCGGCGGCGCCACGACGCACGTGGTGGGCCGCGCCGCGCAGAATTTGCCGTGCTTCGGCAAAGGCGGCAAAGTCGTTCCATATCAGCAGTGCAAGCGGCTGACCCAGATAAGCCGGCGGCTGGCCGGCAGGACACAAGAGGTCTCCGGCATAGAAGGCGGGCACGCGGAGCTTTGCGGCGGCCAAATCTTCGGCGAGAACAATCCGGTCCGGCCGCAGCGCCGGCGACAGCTCGGACAAATCGATCCCGGCAAAAACCCAGGAGACGTCTCGCGCACGCAGCAGCATCGCGTGGGACGTGCGGGTCGGCCTCCCCGGCAGGTCGGCGGCGCGGAAGTCCGCCGAATATAGCTTGCTCCCGGTGACCTTGGGATAGCCATCGATGCGCCCATGCGGCGGACCATTTCCTACACGCTGTTGCGTGGACGGCCACGCGAATGTCTCGGCGGCGAGCGAAGGAAGCGGGAGCACCGCGACGCCGACCCCGCCAACGACAAAGCGGCTGAGGAATTCTCGGCGGTTGAGGGCGCCACACCCGTCGGCCGTGTTCGTCATGCAGAAGCCCGAGCTATGGCAAGAATAGCTTGCGGTTTTAAGAATCTTCAAGCGCGCCGTTTCAACACGCTCCTGGCGTCTGATTTCTGGAAAGTCACCCGCTCAGCCGGTAACATTCGTTCATGCGATGAGGGGCTTTTGACAGTAGGAACGCGTCGCAACGCTCGTGTTCTGCTGATCGCCCCGAGGGTTCTAAGTTGATCGTCCGCTCCGAATCAGCCAAGCCGCTCTCTCTTGCCGCGATCCCACTGCGCGTCCATGAGCAGGCGATGCAACTGGCGATCGCCGCGGCGCGCGCCAATCCCTTCTTTCCGTTCGGCGCGGTCATCGTTCGCGCGGCCGATCGCGAGCTCATGGCGACCGGCGTGAACAATCGACGCGCCAACCCAACCCTGCATGGAGAAATTGTCGCGATCAACGACTTCATCGCGCGGCATGGCAATCGAGGCTGGGGCGAGGTCATCCTCTATACCACCGGCGAGCCTTGTCCGATGTGCATGAGCGCACTGGCCTGGGCGCAAATCGGCGGTGTCGTCTACGGTACCTCGATTGAGACGCTGCAGAAGCTCGGGATCGATCAAATCCAGCTGCCGGCAACCGCTGTCATCAGGGCGGCACCGTTCTACCGTGGCGAAATTCTGGGCCACGTCTTGGAGTCCGAGACCGACGGGCTCTTCCTGAGCCGACAGCGCGTTTGACGGCGGTCGCCGGTGAGGGGAATGCTGCCGCTACAGCATCGACTTGATGTCGGCGGAGAAGGTCGGGAAACCGTAGATAAAATCGCGGATCGCGCTGGCGGTGATATCATGCTTCATCGCCAGCCCGAAGATATGGATCAGCTCTTCGCCAGCGTGGCCGAGCAGGTGCGCGCCGACAATGCGATCAGTCTTCTTGTCGATCAGCACCTTTGACCAGGCCGCCGACAACGCATAGGTGCGGCCCGAAAGCCATTCTTGCATGTCATTGACCTTGACATCGAGGTCGATCCCTTGCTGCTCGGCGGCGGCCTGCGTTAACCCCACGCTGGCGAGCGCCGGCACCGTGAACACGCAGGAAGCAATGCCGGTGTAATCCGGCGCGTGTTGTAGGCCGTCGACGATGTTGCGGCCGACGATCCGGCCCTCGTAGGTGGCAATCGGCGAGAGTTGCGCGTGCTCTGCAACGGTGTCGCCGCAGGCAAAAGCCGCTCCGTTTGAGGTCGACCGCAGATAGGCGTCGAGCGCGAGCCGCCCCTGATCTGCTGCGACATTGCCGGCGACGAGGTCGAGGTCGTCGAGAACCGGGACTCGCCCAGCGCCATTGACGACGCAGTCGGACTCCACGATGCGCTCGGACCCGCCTTCTTCATAGACGACGCGCAGATGGTCGCCTGTCCGCCCGACGTGCTTGACCTCGATCCCGGTGCGGATGGTGACCCCGATCCGCTCGGTCTCCTTGTGCAACTGCTCCACCGCATCTGCGTCCATATTGCTCAGTAGCCGCGGCAGCGTTTCCAGGATCGTGACCTCGACACCGGCGCGGGCGTAGACATGGCTGAACTCGAGCGCGATCACGCCGCCGCCGACAAACACGACGCTTGCTGGAAGCCGACGTTCGCTGAGCACGTCGTCCGAGGTGATCATCAGCTCGGCACCCGGGAACGGCAGCCGCCGTGGCTTCGAGCCGGTGGCGATCACGATGTGCTTGGCCTCCAGCGTCTCGCCGCCGGCCGCGACGGCGTTCGGGGCGACGAAACGGCCATGCTCGCGGATGACCTCTACCCCTCGCCTCTGCATCAGCTCGCCAAGCGAGCCCGGGATGCCCGAGATCATCGCCTTCTCGCGGTCGATCAGCGCCGCCCAGTCGAGGCTCGGCTTGCCGACCGTGATGTGGTGCGCTTTGGCGCGCTCGATCTCGTCGAGCGCGTGCGCAGCGGCAACCAGCACCTTTTTCGGCATGCAGCCGCGGTTGGGACAGGTGCCGCCGAGCAGATCCGGCTCCAACATCGCCACCTTGAGGCCCGCCTCCCGCGTCGCCACGGTGACTCCCATCCCGGCATTGCCGCCGCCGAGGATCACGACATCGAAGCTGCGCGTCGGCATTGCTTGGTCCTCCCTGAGAGGGTATTGCCACAGGGTGGCAGGCACACGGGTCGAGGGCCAGCCTTTCCCTGTCCACCCGTGACGTCTCGCGCTCTACAACAGGAGGAATGCCATGGCCGAAGGAGCAAAACGTATCGAGCAATTGGCGCCGGAACTGGGCCGGATCATCGCGACCACGCAGCCGATCGAAGAACTGGCCGACGGCTTTGGCGGGCCGCAGGGTCCGGCCGAGGGGCCGCTGTGGTGGCGCGAGGCCGGCTATCTGGTATTCAGCGACATCCACAACAACCGGCGCATGAAATACGAGCCCGGCAAGGGCGTGTCGCTATTGTTGGAGCCGACCAACCGAGCCAATGGCCTAACCCGCGATCTGCAGGGGAGGCTCGTCGCCTGCGAGCATGATCCACGCCGCGTGACCCGGCAAGAGCTCGACGGCAGCATCACCGTCATCGCCAACAGCTTTCAGGGCCGCCAGCTCAACCGGCCGAACGACGTCGTCGTCAAATCGGACGGGTGCATCTATTTCACCGATCCCTGGACCCACCCTTCCGCGGCTCAGCAGTGGGATTTGACGTTTTCCGGTGTCTATCGCGTGACCCCGGACCTCGGCCAGCTGACCCTGCTGGTCGATGATTTCATCGTGCCCAACGGGCTCGCCTTTTCGCCGGACGAGAGCGTGCTTTACATCAACGACTCGCGCCGCGGCCATATCCGGGCATTCGACGTGATGCCCAACGGCACCTTGGCGAAGCAGACCGACCGAGTGTTTGTCGATCTGCGCGGCGCCGAATCCGGCGTTCCGGACGGCATGAAGGTCGATGTCGAGGGCAACGTCTATTGCGGCGGTGCTGGAGGGCTCTGGATCATGGACCCAAAGGGCAAGAAGCTCGGCCGCATCGTGCACGGGGCGCCCGCCACGACCAATCTCGCCTTTGGCGGCGCCGACTGGAAAACCCTGTACTTCACCAGCCGCAATCACCTCGGCGCCGTCAATGTGAAGATCCCGGGCATCCCAGTGCCGCCTCAGCCGCCACGCTGACCTTCCCCTACGCGGGGAGGGAATGGGCGGGGGCCGCTCAGAAAGATTGCGCCACCTCGGCATGGGTGTGCCGATCACGCGGCGCGATTTCATCGACGGGATCGCGGTCGCGGCGGTCGCCGCTGCTTCCCGGCCGCTGCCCGCTGCCGCCGATCCGGACGAAGCCGTCCCGGCACCACAAGACCGCCCCGGCTATTACCCCCCCGCTCTGACCGGAATGCGGGGCAGCCATCCCGGCAGCTTCGAGGCCGCGCACGCGCTGCGCGATGGTACCCCAAAATCCGCAGCCCCACCGATCGAGACCGGGGAGCATTACGACCTCATCGTTGTGGGCGGTGGGATCAGCGGGCTCGCCGCGGCTTATTTCTATCGGGCCAAGGCGGGTGCCGCCACGCGCATTCTGATCCTCGACAACCATGACGATTTCGGTGGTCACGCAAAGCGAAACGAATTCGCGCTGGGCGGCAAAATCCAGCTGATCAATGGCGGAACACTCGGGATCGACAGCCCCCGCCCCTACAGTGCAGTAGCGGCCGGACTGCTGGATGCGCTGGGCGTCGAGCCCGCCGCACTCGCGGCGCAACACGCCGACCCGGGGTTTTATCCGTCGCTGGGCCTCGGGTCGGGGGTTTTTTTCGACAAGGAAACCTTCGGCGCCGATCGCCTGGTCAAAGGGAAGGTTTCATCGGTCGAATTCCTAGAGCAGGCACCGCTCAGCGAGACTGCACGGCGCGATATCAGGCGTCTCGAAACCGAGCCGATCGACTATCTGCCGGGCCTCTCTTCGGCCGAAAAGAAGGCGCGTTTGTCGCGGATCAGCTATCGCGACTACCTCCTCGACCTGGTCAAGGTCGACCCGTCGGTGATCCCGCTTTACCAGAGCCGCACGCATGGCGAATGGGGTGTCGGGATCGATGCGGTCTCCGCGCTCGACGTCTGGCCTTTTGGCCTTCCCGGCTTCCAGGGTTTGAAGCTCGACCCCGGGTCGGCGCCGCATATGGGCTATACGCCGAGCGGCTATGCCGATGGCGGGTCGTACAAATTTCACTTCCCCGATGGCAACGCCAGCATCGCGCGGCTCCTAGTACGCAGCCTGATCCCGCAAGCCGCACCCGGCAGCACGGCAGAGGACGTCGTGACTGCGCGCATCGACTACGGCAGGCTCGACCGTGCTGAGGACACCACCCGTGTCCGCCTCGGCAGCACCGCACTCGCTGTCAGCGTCAGGGGATCTAGCGATTCGCCCGCAGCTGTCGAGGTGGTCTATTCGCGGATGGATCGGCTTTGCCGCGCAGGTTCCAAGCATTGCGTGCTCGCCTGCTGGAACATGATGATCCCGTATCTCTGTCCGCAACTGCCGGAGAAACAGAAGGTGGCGCTCCACTACCTGGTCAAAGTGCCGCTGGTTTACACAAATGTGGCACTGTCGAACTGGCGGGGGTTTGCCGCGTTGGGAGTCGCCGCGATCCACTGTCCGGGCAGTTATTATTCGAGCGTGCGGCTCAATCCGGTCACGGATATCGGCTCTTACCGCTCGCCACGCTCGCCGGATGAGCCGATTTTGGTCCGGATGGTGCGCACATCATGCTGGCCCGGCATGTCGGAACGTGACCAGCACCGGATGGGGCGAGGCGAACTGCTCACGACCAGTTTTGCGACCTTCGAAGAGAAGATCCGTGATCAGCTCGGCCGCATACTGGGTCCAGCGGGCTTTGACCCGGCGCGAGCCATCACCGCGATCACAGTCAATCGCTGGCCGCACGGATACGCCTACGAATACAATCCACTCTTCGACCCGGATTGGCCGAAAGGCGAAGCGCCGCACGAGATCGGCCGGGCGCGCTTCGGCCCGATCGCAATAGCCAATTCCGATGCCGCCGCCGCAGCCTACACCGACGCCGCGATCGATCAGGCGCACAGAGCCGTGGAGGAGCTGCTTACCGGATAGCTTAAGCGGCCAGCAGTTCCCCGAGGTTCGACCCGACCGGCGGCAGGCCGGGGAAGATTCGCGCGAGCTGTCGGTCGTCGAGGCCGAGGTGGCGCTCCAAGATGGCGGCAAAGACAGTGCGGTAGTCGGTCGTCACGGCGAGGTCGCGGCCCTGATAGAGCTGCGCCTTGGCGAGACCGGGCCAGTCGCCGTAGACGCGGCCGCCGCGCACGCCGCCACCCAATACCCAGACGACATTGCCGTGGCCGTGATCCGTTCCGGCATTGCCATTCTCCCGAACCGTCCGGCCGAACTCGGAAATCACGACGACGACGGTGTCGTCCCAGTCCTGGCCGAGCCCCTTGGCAAGCGTAGCGAGGCCGTCTCCCAGGGGCTGCAGATGATTGGCGAGCTGGCCCTTTCCTTTACCTTGATTGACGTGGGTGTCCCAGCCGCCGAGGCTGGCAAAGGCGAGCCGGATATTGCGGTCCCGACGGATCAGACGGGCGAGCCGCGCGGCCTCCAGCGGAAAGCCGTTCGGCAGCGGCGCGCCATTGTCGGCTCGCCGCATTTCACTCGCGAGGTCGTCAAGCAGCTCGGCGCGGGTCGCCCGCGCTTCCCGATAGGCTTCGCTCAGCGGGTCGTTTCCAGCGTAGAGCCGGTCGAAAGCACGGCTGATCTCCGGCCGGTCGAGCGGCATCTGCCTCGCCGCCTCGGGGCCGAGCGGCAGATTTGCGACCGGCAGCGAGCCCCTCAGGATCTGCGGCAAGGTCGGCCCGACGCTTACTGCCTCGGTCGGTCCGTGCGGCTCTGGTAGTGCCGCGAGCAGACGGTTCATCCAGCCGTCCCGCGTTGTACTATCGCCGGGGGTGCCATTCTCGATGAAGAGCTGCGCATCGAAATGCGATCGGGTCGCGCTGGGCAAGCCGGCCGCATGGACAAAAGCGAGTTTCCGGTCGTTCCACAGCGGCAACAGGCCGGCAAGCGCCGGGTGCAAACCGAATCGGTCGTCGAGCGGCAGTGCCCCCTGATCCGCTCCCGGTCGCCCGATCGCAATCGTCGGGCGAACCTCGTAGTAAATCTCCTCGGCATAGGGCACAACGACATTGAGCCCATCGACGGCGCCGCGCAGAAAAATCACAATCAGCCGCTTGGGGCCGCCATCGGCGTTCGCTGCCCAGGCAGCAGGGCCGAATCGCAGCAAGGCCGTGCCGGCCGACAGTCCGAGAAAATCGCGCCTGTTCATTGGTGCCCCCGCCCCGCCCCGCGCTATCCTAGCCGCATCGGCACAATCTCGAGCGTTGTGTCCGCCGTCATTTTGATCCATTTAAGCGATCAAATCGAGGCGGGGGCAAATTTGTGTCTTATTCCTTTGCGGGCGGCGTCCGTTGCGCTGGTTGATAGCGCCGACGTTTCTGGTTCTAGCTCTAATCGGACAAGCGGTGATGGCGGCGGCCGGAGACCGGGACGCCTTGAACGCTCTTATCCGGGCCTATCCCGATTATCTGGCGAGCTACGATTCGACCGATCTGATATGGCAGGACGGCACGCGCATGGCGTTGTCCGACGGGCAACCAGCCAAAACCTCTGCCGAAATGCTCCGGCACGGGTCGATCCTCGACCAGCTGCGCCTGCCCTACCCCGCCGGTACGATACGCGCGGCCTTCGGTCCGGATGACGACCCGGGACGCGTTCGCAACCGCGCCTTTTTCGACAAGATGTACGGCGATTGCTGGAGGGGCGAGGTGGCCCAGCGGCTGGTTTCCGTCGTGTGGCTGCCGCGCAGCTGGGGCCGCTCGATCCGAATCACCTCGGTCAACGGCGTGGCCGAGCGCCTTGCCGCGGTCTCCGAGGAGCTTGATGCCTTGCCCGATGCGGTCAAGCGATATGCTTATCCGCCGGCGGGCACATACAACTGCCGGACGGTCGCCGACACGGGAGAGCCGAGCATGCATTCCTGGGGTGCGGCGATAGACATCAATGCGGCGCACGCCGATTATTGGCTCTGGCATGGCTCCGGAGTCACCGGTGCCGAGCCCGTCAACCGGATACCGCCGGAGATCGTCGCCATCTTCGAGCGGAACGGCTTTATCTGGGGCGGCAAGTGGTCGCACTACGACACGATGCACTTCGAATATCGGCCCGAGCTACTCGACGATCAGCCTGCGCAGCGATCGCTTTTGGATCTCCCCTGCTGCAGGTAATGGTGCGCCAAGGAGGTAGCCATGGAGCCGCAGAGCTTTGCCAACAGCTACATTCTCACGACGCGAAACCAGCCTGCAGCTACGACCAAATCCCAGACCTTCCCACTGCCTAATGGTGCGCTCTGGTGGTACACGGCGCCCAATCAATACGATGCGGAGGTCACGGCTTACACGCCCGTTGGATCGCAACCCGCTGCCTCCCCGCCGCAGTCATTCCTCACCATGATCGAGAATGATCTGCAGATTGCGATCGCAAACGGGTTTCCTCAGCTCTCCGTGGTCATCCACGGCCTCGCCAATCTGTTCGGCGACTCGATCTCGGAACAGGCGGCCCTTGGCGGGGGGCTACAGCAGTATGCGCAATATCACGGCCTCGTTATCTCATTTGACTGGCCGAGTTACGACGAGATCGAAAGCTTCTTGCCATCAAATTACGCGCCGCTGCCCTACCGCTTCCCCCCGAGCACGACTAGCGGCTCGATTCGCGGCAACATCAACGGCTCGGTGCAGGCGTTCGCAACACTGATCGCGATGCTCCAGTCGCTCCAGCAGAAACTAGGCGTCGCGATCAACATCATCTGCCATTCCGAGGGGAACTACATGATGATGCTGGGCATGCATGCGCAGCCTCATGCCCAGCTGCCCATTCTGAACCAAGTACTGCTCGCCGCCGCCAACATCAACAACGGCGCTCTATTGCCGTCATCCAACTCGCCGCCGTACGCCCGTCAGGGCGCCCCGATCGCCGCACTCTCCAACCAGGTCACGGTCTACTATTCTTCCGACGACGACGTCCTTCCCTGGTCGAAGAATTTCCTCAAGATCTTTCACAACCCCTCCTATCCCGACCGGCTCGGCTTAGAGGGACCGATCAGCTACGCGAACCTCTTGCCGCGAGCCTGCGGCATCGATTGCTCCGCGGTGATCAGCAAGACGGTAATAAGGCAAATCCCGCAGGTGCCGCCGATGACGACCGCTCACTCTTCCTATTTTCATATCCCGCAAGTCTTGCAGGATTGGGCACAGGCCTTACAGGGAACAGCTCCCGCCAGCGTGGTCAATCGCCGGCCGGTTGCAGGCACGAGCAATGCCTTTGTGATGCAATTCGTGTCCCCGCCCGCCCCGATCAACCTTCGCGAGGCTGGGGTGAGCGTCACGACGCCGACGACGGCACCGGATCGATCGGGGTGACGACACCTTCCCCTGCCTCGATCACTTCGCCGGCATCGAGGCACAGATCCTCGCGGAAGCGCGGGGCGAGGATCTGCACCCCCGGCCGCAAGGGCCCGTGAGCGCCCACCGGCACGGCGAGGGCAGGAAGGCCGAGCAACGGCGCGATCAGGCTGACGCGGATCGAATCCAGCACCCGCGCCTGACCCTCGCGCGTCGTATCGAGTTTGTGCGGTGGCGGCAGGTCGCCCATCGTCGGCATCACCACCAGGGGGTAGCGCTGCATGAATTCGAGCCAGCGCCACAATAGGAGGTCGCGCTGTGCCAGTGCACCGAGCACCCCGCGCAGATCGGTCGGCGGCATCAGCTCGCGCCACAGGCGCATCGAAATTTGCGCATCAGGGTCGCCGTGCGCTTCCATCTGCGGAGCGAGCAGCGCCAGCACGTCGGTCGAGCCGATGCGGTGCCAGGTGTCGATGACCGCGTCGAGATCGGGCGGTGCGGTCTCCTCGACCGCGTAACCCGCAGCGGCAAGGTGGCGGCCGGCCTGGCGCACCGCCTCGGCCTGGGCGGGGTGGGTGTAGCCGCCGGGGTTATACGGTACCAATGCCACGCCGATTGGCCGCGGCACGGGCGGGCCGGCGAGCGGCACGTCGGCCCAGCGCGTGTCGATAGGGTCGCCTTGCGCCATCGCCGCCAGCGCGAGGCGGGCATCGCGCAGGCTGCGCGTCAGCGGCCCCTGCACCGACATCAATTGTGCGCCGACCGCCCGTGCGATTTGCTGGCTCGGGTTGTAGGCGGGGATGCGGCCGAGCGAGACCCGCAATCCGACCACGCCGTTGTACATCGCCGGGATACGCACCGAGCCGCCGATGTCGTTGCCGTGGGCGATGGGGCCGATGCCGGTGGCGACGGCCGCTCCCGCACCACCACTCGACCCGCCCGCCGACAGCGCCGGGTCGCGCGGGTTCACGGTCCGCCCGTGCAAGGCATTGTCGGCAAAGATGCGCATCGAGAAGGCCGGGGTATTGGTCCGGCCGATGACAATGGCCCCCGCGCGCTTGAGGTTGGCGACGACCGGGGCATCCCGCGTGGCGACGTTGTGGCGGAAGGCGACGACGCCGTTGTCGGTGGGACAGCCGGCCTGGTCAGTGTTGACTTTGGTCGTAACCGGCACGCCGTGTAGTGATCCGAGCGCCTCGCCCCGCGCTTGCGTCTCATCGGCAGCGGTCGCGGCGGCCAGTGCCTCCTGCTCAAGCACGCGCACCACCGCGTTAATTGCCGGGTTCACAGCGTGCAGGCGTGCGAGGCAAGACTGGGTGGCCTCACGGCTCGAGGCCCGGCCGAGCCGGATCAGCCGTGCCAGCTCGGTCGCATCCAGCCGCCACAAATCGGTCATCGCCGGTCCCTGCGAGCGTCCTCGATCGCCCGCCACACACGCTCCGGGGTCGCCGGCATGTCGATGTGCCGGATGCCGTATTCCGCGAGCGCATCGACCAGCGCATTCATTACCGAGGGCAAGGCCCCGGCACAGCCGGCCTCGCCGCAGCCCTTGGCGCCGAGCACGTTGGTCTTCGCCGGCACCGGGTGGAAGGCATGAGTAAACAGCGGCGCGTCCTCGGCGCGCGGCAGGCTGTAATCCATGTAGGAGCCGGTCAAGAGCTGACCCTCGGGGTCATAGACCACGTGCTCGCGCAAGGCCTGGCCAATCCCCTGCACGATGCCGCCATGCGCCTGGCCGTTGACCGTCAGCGGGTTGATCACCGTGCCGAAATCGTTGACAAAGGTATAGCAGACGACGTCGACCGAGCCGGTCTCGGGGTCGACCTCGACTTCGGCGATATGGCAGCCGTTTGGAAAGGCTGAGGGCGGGCCGTCGCTGATGTTCTGCACGTCGAGGCTTTGCGGCAGGCCAGCCGGCAATTCGAGCCCGGAATGAAGCTTCTCGGCGAGTTCCATCAGGCCGACCGACCGGTCGGTGCCAGCGATCGTAAACCGGCCGGCGCGAAATTCGATGTCGGCCGCCGCCGCCTCCAGCACATGCGCGGCGATCTCCCTGCCCTTTTCGACGACCTTGTCGCCCGCCTCGACGATCGCGGTGCCGCTCGTCATCATCGACTTGGACCCGCCAGTGCCTCCGCCGGCGATCAGCGCGTCGCTGTCGCCCTGCAATAGGCGGATCTTGCGGAACGGGATGCCGAGCCGGGTCGACAGGACCTGGGCGAAGGGCGAGGCGTGCCCCTGGCCGTAGTCGAGCGTGCCGGTGATGATCGTGACGGTGCCGTCAGGCGCGAAGCGGATGCCGCCCATCTCGCGGCCGGGCGGGCCGGTCAATTCGAGATAGTCGCTGATGCCGCGCCCGCGCAGCCGGCCCGCTGCCTTGCTTTGCGCGCGACGCGCGGCAAAGCCGTTCCAATCCGCAAGCGCCAAGGCCTGGTTCAGCAGATTGGTGAAGTCGCCGCTGTCATAGGTCGTGCCGTTCGGCGCCTTGTACGGCATCGCCTGGGGCGGGATGTGGTTCCTGCGGCGCAGCTCGACGCGGTCGATCGCGGTCTCGGCCGCGGCGGTCTCGACCAGTCGCTCCATGTAGTAATTGGCCTCGGGCCGCCCGGCTCCGCGATAGGCACCGACCGGGGTCGTGTTGGTGAAGGCGCATTTTGTCGACACTTCGATCAACGGGGTCTTGTAGACGCCGAGCGTGTTTCTGACTGCATTGCGGGTCGGCGGGCCGGGCGCCCCATAGGTGGCGCCGAGATTGCCGAAACCCGTCAGGCGGACAGCAAGAAAATTGCCGTCGCGATCGAGCGCCAGCTCGGCCGTCATCTCGGCGTCGCGGCCATGGCTGTCGCTCAAAAAACTGCCCGAGCGGTCATCGGTCCATTTGACCGGACGGCCGAGTTCCCGGGCCGCGTGCAGGATGCAGTAATATTCGGCATAGGTCGGCTGCTTCATGCCGAACGAGCCGCCGACGCGGTCGGTCAGCACCCGCATCTGATTGCGGCCAATGCCGAGCACCCCGGCAATGTAGTTGCGGAACCCGAAGACGCCCTGGCAGCCGACATGGAGCGTCCAGTGCCGACGCTCGGGATCGTATTGCGCGATTGCCGAGCGCGGTTCCATCGCGTTGACGACGATGCGGTTGTTGCGCAGCTGCAGGCGCGTCACATGTGCCGCGCCGGCAAAGGCCGCAGCGACCTTGTCGCTGTCGCCGAAATGGAAGTCGAGGCCGACGTTGCCGGGCACGTCGGCATAGAGAATGGGCGCGCCGGGTGAGGCTGCGGCGCTTGGGATCGTGACGGCCGGCAACGCCTCGATCTCGACCTGCACCGCCTCGGCGGCGTCCTTCGCTTGGGCCACGGTTTCGGCGACCACCGCCGCGACTGCCTCGCCGACATGCCGGACCTTATCGGCCGGCAGCGCAAACCGGATGGGGCTCAGCATCGGCGTCCCGTCGCGATTGCTCATGACCTGGCGTGGCGGCAACGGGCCGACCCCGGCCGCCTCGAGGTCGGCCGCCGTATAGACGCCGAGCACCCCCGGCATGCCGCGCGCCGTCGCGGTATCGATCTTCCGAATGACGCCGTGGGCAAAATGGCTGCGTACCATCACCGCATAGGCTTGCCCGGGCAGGCCGACGTCGTCGGCGTAGTGCCCCTCGCCGCGCAGCAATACCGGGTCCTCGGCGCGCGGCACCGGCTGGCCGATCGCGAAACGGTCGAGCTCGAGCATCGTCGCGTCGACATAATCGTCCATGGTTTACCTCGTTCTCTCGCGGCACCGCTGCCGGCAGGATACCGCCCGCTCGCCATCGTATACAATTGAGCGCAAACGACGTCCGGGCGGAGGTGCGAGATGACGACCGCGGGACAGCACGATCTGCCGCTCGCCCGGCTCGAAGGCTGGATGCGCGGCCACATCGGCGGCTTCCGCGGCCCGCTCGCCGCCGAGCAATTCGAAGGCGGTCAGTCGAACCCGACCTACAAGCTGCTCTCCGGTTCGGGCTCCTACGTGCTGCGCCGCAAGCCGGCGGGCCGGTTGTTGCCGAGCGCCCATGCGGTCGACCGCGAATACCGGGTCATGCGCGCGCTGTCAGGCACGGCGGTGCCGGTGCCCGAGGTCCATGCACTATGCGAGGACGATAGCGTTATCGGCAGCGCCTTCTGCGTGATGGAGTTTCTCGAGGGCCGTATCTTCTGGGACCCGCGCCTGCCCAGCCTCGCTCCCGGCGACCGCCGGGCGATGTTCCAATCGATGAACACGGTCATCGCGGCACTGCATTCGGTCGACTACGTCGAGGTCGGGCTCGCCGAGTTCGGCCGGCCGGGGAACTACATGGCGCGCCAAGTCGGGCGCTGGAGCCGTCAGTACCAGGCCTCGGAGACCGACAAGCAACCGACGATGGACCGGCTGATCGAATGGCTGCCACGCCACCTGCCGCCCGAAGATGAGCCGCGCATCGTCCACGGCGACTACCGCATCGACAATCTGATTTTTCACCCGACCGAGCCCGGAGTGATCGGCGTGCTCGATTGGGAGTTGTCGACGATCGGCGACCCGCTCGCCGATTTTGCCTATCACGCGATGGCTTGGCGGGTGACCCCGGAATTGTTCCGCGGCCTCGCAGGCGTTGATTTTGCCGGGCTCGGCATCCCGAGCGAGGACGAGTATGTCGCCGCCTATTGCACACGCACCAACCGCGACCGGACCGCGGACTGGGAATTCTACATGGTTTACAGCCTGTTCCGGCTGGCGGCGATCATGCAAGGCATTGCCAAGCGGGCGATCGATGGCACCGCCGCGAGCCGTGAGGCCGTCGAGCTCGGTCGCTTAGCACGCCCGGTCGGCGAGCAGGCCTGGGCGCTCGCCCGCTCGTTGGGTGCCTAACCGTGACGCGCGGTTCGCCGAGCCGCCTAAGGTGATCAATCTGATGGAGGCCTTGAAGCGCAGCCTCGCGCAGGACTTGCCGGCGGCGGAAGCGACGGCCTCCGGCAAACCGGCGCGCGCGAAACCCGCCCCCGACCGGCGTCAGGCCGCGCTGTAGCCGCCGGGCCGCAGGAAGAAGGAGGCCGCGATCGCCGAGCTGGGGGCTGCCGCGGCCCCGAAGGCACGAAGAAGGGCTAGGGGTGGCGCCCCTCCCCTTCCCTGCCGCTCCGGGAAACTCAGGGAAAAAATTTTGTCGGGGCTCGCCTCGCACCCAAAAGCCATAATGTTATCAATGTCTTGCGTGCAAATCTCTGGTCGAACCGAAGGCGCGGCAGGGAAGCGGCAGCGAAACCCGAAAATCCTCGGATCACCGTGTGGCATCGGTCGGTTATTGCTATCATAGTGATTAACTAATTGTAAATTCTTATGGTTTCGTTATATGGGGTGACGCCATAAAACGGGCAGGATAGCACGCTAAGCAGGACCAGATCAGGAACACTCGCTGCCTCAGCCCTCGGCTGAGGGGGCCGGCTTCGGTGTGACGATCTTAAGGGCGGCGTTTTGCTGAGCCCAATTCGATATCGCGCTGTAGAGGCGCTTGCGCATGGCTGGTAGCCGCTATCGACCGATTGTGTTGAAAAACACCGCCGGCCAAAAATGCGTGCAATATCTATTTATTCTAGAGTTTGCCGGCACAACAATGGTCGAACGCGGTCGTTCTAATTGAATCATTATTTCGGGAAGACCGCTCGGAGCGGGCGGTTTTGGACTTTTTCAACACAATCGACCCTTTGGAGACATTCGCACCCGATATTTGGTTGAAATTCTGCTTGCCCAAATTCTTGACGCTGGTGTGTCACCGAGAACTAAATTCAGTGCCTCGGAGACAAATAGGTCGCGTATCAGCCGACCTCATTGCTCGGGCATTCCGGCCTTGCGAAGACCGACGACGTAAGTCGCCTCGAAGAGGGCGCGGACTTTCTTCATCGGGTATTCTTTCAATAATTCGACCTCAACTCGCGAGATGCTCGACAAACCATGATCCTTGCTGAGTCGCTGCGCCTCAGCGAGTTCTGCCGCGGCCCGTTCGCTCTGGCCTTCAAGCGCATAAGCAGCGGCAAGGAATGAGCGCACGTAGACAAAATTATCAAAATCAGTACGTGCCTTTTCGAATGCGGCAATCGCCTCCTTGGTATGCGACTTCAACAACTCCACAATTCCAATCCAAGAATACACAGTCCTCAGAAAAGGGTCGTCAGGACCGATGCGGAGAGCTTTTTCCTCAAGCGGGATGACGTCATCGATTGAACCCGTCAGGAACTTACACCAACCGAGATTGGCGTAAGCACCAGCGTAGGTAGGATGGGAGGCAAGTGCTGCTTCGAATTCTGGGATGGCTTCCTCAAACCGGCGCTGTGCCCGCAGCACCTGGCCTTTGTCAAAGTGGGCATGGCCGTTTCGTGGCGCCAAAGCAAGCACTTGCCCGACCAGCTCCTCTGCGCGCGCGATGTCGGCGGCTGGTGTTTCCGTCTGTCTGCGGAGAACGCGCGTTGCGAGGGCATGTGCTAACCAGTTCCGCGCCTCGACCGACTGTGGATTGAGTGCCAATGCCTTCTCGAACAGACGGATGGCTTGTGCGTATTTATCGCGGGGTGGCCAGCGGCGCCATTCGGCGCGCCCGCGGAGAACATAGTCCAGCGCGTCTGGCTGCTCTGCAGGGCGGCCCGCGTCGGCGGTCGTGAGCTCGGCATCAAGATGCCAGGCGATCCGGTTCGTGATCTCGTCTTGCAAGGCAAACAGATCGGCCGAGTCGCGGTCGAAGTGGTCCACCCAGAGATTTGCGCCGGTGCCAACATCGATCATTTGAATGTTGATGCGAATTCGATCGCCTGAACGCTCGACGCTTCCCTTGAGGACGTAGCGGACACCGAGCTCCCGGCCGATCTGCTTCGTGTCGGCCGGGTTGTTTCGATAGGTGAAGGCGGTATTGCTCGAAATCACGAACATGTTCGCGATCCGCGACATCTCGACCGTCAGATCCTCGGTGAGAGCGTCTGCGAAATACTGCTGATGGGGGTCGTTGCTGAGGTTACTAAACGGGAGCACGACGATCGACAGCCGCGGTGCCGCGCGTGTCTCGTCGGATCCCGACGGACGCAAATGCCATCCCGCGAGCCCGGCGGCGACGAGGAGCAGAGCGCCGATGACGCCGGCGATCACGCCGCGCCGGGCCGCCATCGCGATGCTTGGGAGGGTGGCTCATCGGGGCGCGCCGGAACGCCAGGACAACCTTGAAGTTGCTCGTCCGCGGTAATGTGCTCATCCACCCCATTGCCCGACGGCGGGAGAGATGCCGGCGGAGCCGCGGAGTTGGTCCGCGTCACCGGTGCCACAAACCGATAGCCCCGGCCGGGGATCGTCTGGATGCAGCTGCTCTCGGCTCTGCCGCGGTCGAGGATGCGGCGCAACGCCGAAATCTGAACCGCGAGGTTAGCGTCTTCGACGACCGTGTCCGGCCAGGCGGCGCCCATGATCTCGTCACGGCTCAGAAGAACGCCCGGGCGGTCGGCGAGGACGGAAAGCACGTCAAGGGCCCGCGAGCCGATAGCGATCGAACGAAAGGCACCATCTTCGTCCTGTTTGAGGAGACGCCCTCGCCGCCGATCGAGGCGAAAACCCTCGAAGACAAGAATGTCGGCCGAGGCGAGCGCGTCCATCTCTGCAACTCCGCCACTGCGGTTGAATAAGATAATTTAACATCGCCTCGCGGCGAGCGTCATCGCCTTCCGCAGGGTCCCGCAGGACCGGTCTAATCAATTGGGAAATATCGTTTTTAGAATATTTTAGACCGATTTATCGGTTTTTAATCCCACCCCGCAGTGGAACTTTTCATTCTGCTTCCCGCCGGTTCGGTAACGAGCGCGCGAGGTTTCGCCCGGCTCGCTTCGCACCGGAAAGTTAACAATCAACATGGGGAAGCGAGATGAAACGGTGGCTCTTGGTTGGAGTAATGGCAATCGGGATGGCTGTGCCGGCGCTGAGCGGTGTCGCCCGGGCAGGAGGCACGGACGACTACGGATGCTCGAACGCGACGCTCAAAGGCGAATACGCTTTCTCTGTCAACACATGGGTCTTAACCGACGGTGTATATCTTCCGGGCTTTGTCGTCGGCATTACAACGTTCGATGGCAACGGCAAACTTACGCAGACTGATTACCAAGAATCTTATGGTTACCCGGCTAAATTTTCGACCGGTGAGACCGGCACTTACGTAGTTAATTCAAACTGCACGGGCAGCGCGCTGGTTGAATTGAACGTGCTCGGCGTCCCGCCGGTCACCACCCAGGGAGGGTCCATAGGGCTCGGATTTGTGATCAGTAATGGTGGCCAGTCCATCCATGGCGTCGTTTCTGAATTCACTAATCCGGGTGCGACAGGACCCGTGCCACCCTCGAATATCCACGTCGATCGGGTCGATTTCTGGAAGGTCGCCTCGGAGCAAGAACAGTGAATGGCACATTGATCCCAACGATCGGAACGGTCTAACCGGGGGAGGGGGTTGGGGCCTTCGAGTTCGGCCGAGGACCTCCTCGCCATCCGGATGGAGCCGGAGCTGACTTGCCGACAGTGCTCGGACGGACAGGCGCGATCGGCACGACTTGCGCGCCGAGGCATGGCCCCGCTTCCGCGGATTTTCGCACCACACCGCGATGTCCGCTTACCACCCGCTGCTGCCACTGCTGCCGATTTCCGCACGTTACAGGATGGAGCAGCCCTTTCCTGGCGACGGGCATCGCCGCCTGCCTCGCCAACGGCGGGGCGCTCGAGCACGCCCAGGAAATGGCCGCACATGAGGGTCGTCGTACAACCACGCTCCATGATCGTTCGAAAGAACGCCTCACGCAGGGACCAAATCCATGATCCAAACAACTCGGATTATCGCGGTGGGCGCCCTTCTTCTATGGTCGATGACCGCCTCAGCCCAGGAGCTGGTGCATTTCCCTTCGTTCGAGGATAACGGCCCGGGTCGACCGTCAACGGTGCTTGACGGCTATCTCTCGCGGCCGGCGGGCGAGGGCCAGCATCCTGCAGTAATATTCCTACATGGATGCGGTGGCCTGATGATGGGCTCGACGATCGGACGCCTGTTGATGGGCTCGAGGATCGAGCCCGGAGAAAGCGATTGGGCCGGCGAGCTGACCCGCCGAGGATATGCAGTTCTGATGGTCGACAGCTTTGCCCCGCGTGACCGAAGAGAAATGTGCGCACCGAGCACCTCCGACCCGGTGCTTTATCGCAATCGGGCGCGAGACGCTTATTGGGCGTTGGTGTTTCTGCAGGCGCAACCTTTTGTTCAGCCCGATCGCATTGGCATAATGGGCTGGTCGCAGGGCGGTGGCGCTCTTCTCTCTGCGATCGGCACGCAAAGCTTTAGCCGGCCGGCCCAACTGCCGCGGGGCGACTTTAGGGCGGCGGTAGCCTTCTATCCGAGTTCGTGCGACGAGCAACGGCAGCAGCCATCGTGGTCGACCACCATCCCGCTCATGGTATTGATCGGCGCCGAAGATGTCGCGCATCCTACAGTCCCATGCAAAGCTCTTCTTGACGGCGCGGTTACCCGCGGCGCCAAGGTCGAAATGCAGATTTACCCCGGCGCCTATCACCATTTCGATTGGCCCAATTTGCCGCGCCGTGAGTTACCGTTTCCCACCGCCGGCGGTGTTGCCTGGTTCGAGGGAACCGATACGGTAGCGCGACAGGATGCATTCTCCCGCGTTCCATCCTTTCTCGCCCGCTTCCTGACGAACTGAGCTCACCGGAGGGGACGTCATGAAAAACCGGTTCGCTGGAGCTGAGGGCTTTACAGCGATCGCAGCGCGCTACGTGAGAGGGCTGACTTTGCCGCTCGGATCGCGTAATCGACAACCAGATAACATCTTGAAATATCACTAATACGGGTCTCTGTCCCTTCGCCACCCTTCTTCTGATGAGGCGGGCTGCTCCCAAGAGCCGTTATCCTTCGACAAACGCCGCCGCCGACGCGAGGACGACGCAGCATGGAGATGATGGGTGCGATAATGCGAGCTGGCCAAGCGACGATTTTGCCGGACACGCTGGCGCTGCGCAAAAATGATGCCCGCGCAGCTCGATCGGCTGCACGGGTTCAAGGCGGCGGTCGATCCGGCTTTCCTATTTAGTCGCGCCTGCGTTGTCCTGCCGCGGGAGCCCGAGGAGTGGCATGACCCCGGTTCCATCGAGCAAGGTCTGAGGCAAGGTGCCGTTCCACCGATCGGCTTTGACGAGTTCGACGACCAAGGCATTGGTACGCAGCACCTCGGCGTTCAGCCGCAGCACGTTGGCCCGCGACTCGCCCTCCAGACGGATCGCTTCGGCGCTACCCTGCGCGTTGAGGATCGCCGCCTGGCGGTCCGCATCGGCGAGCTTGAGTTTTGCCTCCGCTTCGCCGTTCGCCCGCGCGACGGCTTGTTGCGCCTCGAAGCGGATGCGGTTGACGGTGTTCTCCGCGGCAACTGCCTCGTTCTTTGCCTTGACCGCGGCCTCGACCGAGGCGCGGAAGCTGTCGGAATAAGTGATCCCGGCAATCTGGAAATCGACGACGTCGATCCCGTAAAGCCGGCCCAAATCGTTCGACAGAAGCGCTTTGACCGCCGTCGACAGGCGTTCGCGGTTCTCGCTGATCGTCGTCGTATTTTGTTGCGCGAAGATCTTGGCGGTGCGGTCGGCGATGATTCGTTGGAAGTTGTCGGCGATATCGACGTTGCCGGCCCGCCCGACCTCATATAGCAACTTTAGGACTGCACTGGCGGGTATGCGATAGGTCAGGCCGACCGCCAGGGTGATCGGCTGATTGTCGACGGTGTTCACCGTCAGCCGGTCCAGCTTGTAGGTCTCGAGCGAGGTCTGAAGCTTGTCGATCTGCTCGACGACGGGCAGCTTGAAGTGCAGCCCCGGCCCGAGCGGCTGGTCGACCACCACTCGGCCGAGCAGCCGCTTCCCCGCCATCTCCGTCGGATCGACGATCGCGAAAGCGTTCGCAACCAGGGTCGCGACGGCGGCAATCGCAACGATGATCGCCACTGTCCTCCAGTTCGGAAGCGCCGATGGCCCGCGCCTTCGGGGCTGGACAGGAGCCAATAGATGATCAGCCATGCGCCATTCTCCAAACGGCAAATCAGGAAGAGTGCAAAATAATGGCTATTCTTCCCGACCAACGAACGCGGGCAGGCGTAGAGCGCTCTTATGAGGGAAGGGTTAAACGGCGCTTACTGATCTCGGATCTTTTTCGCCCCAAAGGGTGGTGTGTCACACCTCACCGCCCGAACACATACATGGTCGACGAGCCGCGCAGCACGACCCCCTCGAGCCGGTCCCGTAGATTTCATCAAGGCCGCACCGGAGGTCGAAGAGGCGCCTCTTATCGCATCGCGCTCAGCTCGTCGGCAGCGCCACACCGAATGCCTGACCGCCGGTCCGGAACCCCTCCAGCATCGTGTAACACCACATATGCGCGAGCAGGTTGATCTGTCGAGGCGTCAGGTACAGCAACTCGCCGTCGTTCTGTCCGACCGTCGCGTAGTTGGGGAAATTTTCCAGATAGTCGATTGGATTCCATTCGGCAAACAATTGCTTCACTTCAGGTTGAAGCTGGCCGAGCCAGGATTCGTTCCAGTCGTTATAGAGCCAGAAGATCAGCGGGGTGTAGACAGCGAGTTCAAACGGGTTTGACGGCAGTATCGGATAGCGGTCGGCGTAGACGACGGGTGCGCCGGAGGCCCGCGCCGTTTTGAGCCCGTCGGCCAGCGCAACGAACTGGCTGGTGGCAAAGATTTGGGTGTCCTGGCTGCTGCCGTAGTCGTCGGAGGGGATCAGGCCAAACAGGCGGCTGATCTGTCCGTCGATGCCGTTGACGCAGCCGGGGTCGTCCGAGTTGACCGGGAACGGAGTGTTGACGAACGCAAAAATCACGCGATAGCCGCGCCGCAGCAACGGGACAATCCCGGTGTTTTCCAAGATGCCCCCGTCACCGAAGCTGTAAGGCATAGAGGCCTCCTGACCAATGTCCTTGATCGGCCAATAGTCGAAGAACGGAAAGCCACCCGAGAATCCGAACTCGTCGAGCACGGAAGCCAGCGCCGCGCTGCTGCTGCCGATCATGTCCGACAAGAGGAATGGATACTTGCCGACCGGCACCTGCGCGATGTTCGCGGTCGAGACGCCAAGCGGCGTCGGGGTATCGAAACAAAAATTCTCCACGTAGCCGTTGCCGAAATCGAGCCCGCCAATGCCGGCCTGCGAAAACAGCTGCGCGGTTCCGGTGTATCCGGGCGTGTATTCGAAGTGGCGGTAGATCTGGCCTGGCAGGTTCCTGACGGACAGATCGAGGGGCGCGGCGCGGGGAGCGCGGGAACGCGCCGGGCGCGAGCGGGCGGAACTGCGTCGGGCCGGTCCGCCCTGTCGGGCGAGATCTCCAAGCGGATAGATCTGTGTCCCACCCGCTATGAAGAAGGGGCGATCGGCGCGAAGCATATAGAAGGGGTCGGCAAATCCGCCGTTCCGCTGCAGTATCGCGGCCAGTGTGCTCTGATCGAGCGTGAAGTAGGTACCGGTATTGTCCAGACCGAACGGATTGAGGATCGTGTCGTTAAGAATCCGTGACCAGATCTTGTCGAACGGTAGATGACCGGCGACATACTCCCCCACGTAGTACGTATACAGCTCGCTGAGCCGGAGGTCGGTCAAATTGAGGAGCGCTGCGCCCAAGCACTGACCAGAGATATAGTTCAATCCGCTGACGGTAATGTCGCCTGGCGCGACCATCGGGCCGAGCAGCTGACCGTCGGCATACGCCGCGGGCGCGAACGAAAACGGCAGCCCAAACCAGGTTCCCCCGGAGACGCAGGAGATCGCGCCAAATAGCGGCAGGACATCGGCGGCATGAAGCCCGCGCATCTGACCGAGCGACGCCGCGAATGAACGTGGCCCACCACCCGAGAAACACGCCGCCCAGAGTCCCGCGGCGGCGCTATATCGTGGGTTCGACTGCTCAGGATAGGGCCCGTTCGGCGGCTGCGCGATTGGGTAGACGCAGGTATTACGTGTTACGAGAGTTGCGTGCGATGAACTCATAGCATCACGCACCTGGCCGATCGCAGATAATGACCGGCCCCGCGGCTGTCATTCGATATGATATGGCATTCACCCGATTCCTGGCGGTTGTGAGGCAGCATCGGCCTCTCAGGGGGCTCAAGCAACGACAAATCGCGCACTGCGTGCGCAGCAGGCGGTCGAACCAGCCAGTCGACAGTGCTGAGGCGGTAAAAACCCGCTGGTTTGCATGGACCAAGCCGCGTCTTTGCTATCGTTGCCTGTTTAAAGATTTATCGGAGCAACGCTATGCGATCCACACCGGCTGGTCGCGAAAACCGAGCGAGGGGTTGGCCGGCAATACCTCGGCCGAGCCACCGGTCAGACTCGCCGGGCCCTGGTACTTGCGCAGTTCGAGCCGCGCAATCTGGTTCCTGTGCACCTCGTCGGGGCCGTCGGCCAATCGCAGCACCCGTACGGTCGCATACGCGTAGGCAAGGCCGTAATCGCCGGTCACCCCGGCGCCGCCAAAGGCCTGGATCGCCCAGTCGATGACCGGGCACGCCATGTTTGGGGCGGCGACCTTGATCATCGCGATCTCGGCGCGCGCTTCCTTGTTGCCGTGCTGGTCCATCATCCAGGCGGCCTTCAGGGTCAACAGCCGCGCCTGCTCGATCATGATGCGCGCCTCGGCGATCCGCTCCTGCGTCACGGTCTGGTCTGACACCCGCGCGCCGAAGGCAGTGCGGCTCGCCGTCCGCCGGCACATTCGTTCGAGCGCACGTTCGGCGAGCCCGATCAGCCGCATGCAATGGTGGATGCGGGCCCGGCCCCAGCCGACCCTGGGCGATCTCGAAGCCGCGGCCTTCGCCCAGCAACATATTCGTCACCGGCACCCGAGCGTTGTCGAACACTACCTCGGCATGACCGTGCGGCGCCTCGTCGTAGCCAAACACCGGCAGCATGCGCTTGACGACGACCCCGGGATGCGGCAGCGGCACCAGGATCATCGATTGCCGCCGGTAGAGGTCCGGGTTGTCGGGATCGGACTGGCCCATCACGATCAGAACCCTGCAGCGCGGGTCGAGCGCCCCCGAGGTCCACCATTTGCGGTCGTTGATCACGTATTCGTTGCCGTCGCTGCGGATGCGCGTCTTGATGTTGGTGGCGTCCGAGGAGGCGACCTCGGGCTTGATCATCGCAAAGGCCGAGCGGATCTCGCCCGCGAGCAGCGGTCTGAGCCAATGGCGGCGATGCTCCGGTGTGCCATAGCAAACCGACTTGCCTGCAAGTCGAATGCGTTAGCGCCCCACTCGGCATCCGCGCATATGCAGTGGATTATCCAGGGTCGCCTCGAGAATCTATTGGATCGAAAAGAGCGCCGAGCGCCAGTCTGCGGAAGCGATGATTCGCGCTTCGGTCAAACTCCCTGCCTCCGTCGCCGCCATCCATTCGTTACCAAGCCGATCGCGTAAACCGGCATGGGGAGGGATCCCTTCGGCAGGGATACTGCGTGTGCGTCGCGTGCCCCGGACTCTCTCCTGCCGCGCCCCGGCCGGCGAAGAGAGCATGCGCGGTTGTACCCCCAGCAGCGCTTTGAATTTACGGGCAGACGTGTAAAGGTCGACGCCCTTCGGGCGCCTGCGATGCACGAATTGCAACAGGGTCGCGTCCGCCTCATTCCCAAGGCTGCTCGACACACCATCGAGTTCGCTCAGAACGACCCGTAGGGGCAAGTCGCCGGGATTCCAGTCGCCGGACAGGGCGAGCCCGCTCTCAAACAGAGCCCGCACTTCGTCGTAGCGATTCTGCGGCATGGCGCCGATTAATCCCTCTCTCAGCCACCTTGGCATCCTGCCCTGACGGAACCACGGGAGTTGGCTTAGGATCAACAAGCGGTCCTCAGTGAGCAGCGGATGCCCCCCGGTATCGATCATTTCGTTGCCGAGATGCACGGTAATGATCCAGCTTAATGCCGGGTATACGGCGCAGGCAGAAAGCCAGTCGAACAGAGGATGGCCCAGGCTGTCGCTGAGCATCAGACAGAGTCGTTCGACGAGTTCAGGATCCGGGGCGGATGTGTCCATCCAGCGAAACGGTCTTTCTGCAAGTAAGTCGAACAACGCCGGCAGGTTCTTGAATTCGCGGGGTGCGGCTTGCGCGGTCCTCTGTGGCGGTTCCTGCCCCGTGAAATAGGCCGCGAGAAATTCGATCCAATCGCCGATCGCGGGCACAACCGCGATCGGCACGAGTTCAGCGAGGTTGGCCTCTCTCGTCGACCACAGGCTCGGATGCCGTGGCGACACGATAACACGCTGTCTCCAGGCCCTAATCTCGTCCGCCCAGGCGCCGGGGGTCCCGGTTATGGGATCGATCAACCCGTCGCCGTCGCTCATGATGATCATGCGACGCACATATTGCCGCCGCCCGAGCTCGGCCAAGCTTCGGGCCCGCCCATCTATACCGAAGCATTGTCGGGGATCGCGTTGGAAATAATATAAGTCGCAGACACTACCGACGGACATTATGTTGCTCACGTATTCCGTGAACATCTGAGCCAAGTGATCGCTGCCGCGCGTCCGGTCCACGAGAATATCATACTCAACGGCAACGCGTTGCGTTGCAAACACTGGGGAGAACAGCCCGCCCTGGTTGATCGACCGCTCTATCGTCCGAGCGAGATCCAGCTGCGCGCTTGGGATCAGGGACGGGGAGCGAAGCACGCGGAAGCGCGCCCTGCGCCGATCTTCTTCCGGGATTCGCGTCGACTGCATATCGAAGGTAAGAGTCGCGCGTGGAATACCGGCGTAATATCGGAAGCGTGCCGATAGCGGCGGACGCCACCTCAGCGCGACAGCGCCTGCGGCAAGGATGACGATCGCCAGGGCATATGAGGTGAGCGGGGACGACACCACCGCTCTGAGGTAATCTAGAACCTGCCGCGCAAACTCGGCGGCATTCTGACTAGTCTGCGGCTCCTTTTTCGCCGATTCTTCCGCCGAAGTAGGCGAGCTCGATCCGGCGAATGGGCTAGTTCTCTCCTTCAGCACGAGATATGTTGGGATCATCCCCAGGACGACTAGGCTCAGGACGACAACACCGATCATCCATCGCCTCCGCTTCCCCGGCTTGGCCCCGTTGAGGACAGCAGAGCCCGCAGAGCGCTCGCTCCTCTGCTCCAGCCCCCGATCCGCATCCGCCATGCCAGTTGTTTCATTCGGGTCAAGGGAGACTTGGTCAGCTCGGTTCGCTCCGTCATTTTGGTCGGAAACCGATTTGCTGCTCCACGTGCCGAACCACACTTCGAAATGGTTTCGGAACTCCGCCTGCTGCTTTTCGCTCTTGCTGACGAGCGAGGAGAGGGCGTTGCAGAGCTGGTCCGATGTTTCGGGAAACGCGCCGCTCGCCGACCAATAGGTCAACAGCGTTACAATCAGTAATTCGCCATCGATGTCGATGCGGTAGCCAGCCGTTCGCAGCTTATGCAGGAAGCCGGGCAAACGCGTCGCGTCGAACATCTAGCCGCTCGCCATCCCAACCCACACCATATATGTCGAAAACACATGCTCCTGATCGTCCCCAAGTTTCGCAAGTGTGCTTAGCGTGCGGACGCCGTAACTCATTTGTTCGCGCAACGGCAAATCGGGGTCCGCTCCATAGTGCACCAAAGCAGTGATCCAATTGATCAGCTCGGCCGTGCCAGGCAGTTTGCGCAGCTCGGTTTCCGGTCGACGAAGCAGCTGAAAGAAAGAAAGCGCGTCGCCAAGAAGTCCGCCACGTTTCAACCCGATCGCCGCCAAGCGCGACAAAACGATCTCTTCGAGCTTCACCTCACTCGGAAACGGAATGTGAAAAAATGCACACCGGCGCAGGAAAGCGTCCGGCAGCCCCTTTTCAGAGTTGCTGGTCAGGATGACGACCGGCCGCTGATCTTCCGGAGCCGATATCGTGAGGTTTCCGAGCTCGGGAATCCTGAAATACATGCCTTCGATCTCGTTCAGTATGTCGTTCGGAAAGTCCCGAGGCGCCTTATCGATCTCGTCAATCAGCACCACCGAACGCTGCGGGCCGATAATCTCGATATTCCGATAGAGGTGGATTGGTAGCGCGCCTCTGTCAGCGGCGCGAAGAAGCGCGAGCCCCAGTGCGTTATAGGTTATATACTTTTCCGGTTCCGCCACCCCACCAGTCTGTGCGGCATGGAACCGCCCGACCGTATCGTAAGTATAGAACAGGTCGCGTGCCTCGGAGGTTGATTTAGTCTCGAAGACTAATGGCGCTCCGAGACCGAGTTCCCAGGCGACGCTGTAGGAAAGATGTGTCTTGCCTGTCCCCGGCTCCCCCGTGACCAGGAGCGGTAGCCCGAGCGCCAACGCCACGTTCACGGCGTCGATCAGTCCCTCGTCCGGCCGATAACTCGCAGGGTCGATACGGCTCAGAACTCGGAGGGGAGCGATGCTCGGTGGCTCCGTGCTCGCGGCAGTCTTGAGCCCTCCTGGGCGATAATAGCTCGTCATACGCGGTGTGCCTCGCCGTAGGTCTCAAGCAGGCTTCGAAGCCGAAGAGCCAATGGCTCCATCGCGATGCAACGATCGCGCGCCAGCACCTTGTCGGCGTAGAGTGCTCGAATGTCGCGGATCATGCCGACAATATCGTGAGGCCTGGCCACCTCCCTTGCCCATTGTTCCACATCCGCTTGCGGAATACTGGCGAGCTCATGAACGATGCGGCCGGTTAACGGCGCCGGCAGCTCGGCTGGGATCGTCTCAACCGCTTTTCTGACACGCTCGATTCTCGCGCGCACCAACAGACGCTTTAGAACGCTTCGGTCCACGATCGGATATTTCGTGCTAATGAGAATAATCAACATCGCCGGTGCTTTGATGCTCGGCAGATTTGCCAAGCTGGTGGACCAATGAAGCAGCAAGAATTTGTCGTCTGGCTGCCACCGTTCCGCACCAATATGAAAGCTGAAAATGCACGGGATCCGGCTAAAGACAATGTGGCTGTGAATTCTTTCCCAGGTTGCGGCCTTCAAGTCGAAGCAGTCGCCCAGCTCTCGTCGCAAGCAGGTGGTCCGTTCCTCCAATGGCAACTCGTGCGGTGGCCAAGCGCAATCGTGCCACTGAAGACAATCTTCGCGATCCATACCGCGCAACATTCTGGGGATATCGAACTTCTTCAACCGCTCGAGAAAACCGTCGATACATTGATCCTCCGAGCCGTGTATGAGGAATATCACAGGGCCATCCTGTTTGCTGTTCGATCTAGCCTCCAATTCGGAAGCAATATCCGCTCGCTGGACGCCGCGATCGACGAGAAGAGAGCGGAAGCTGTGTGACTGGTCGGCGCGAACCGAAAGTATCGCCGCGTTGCCGCTGGGCGTCTGCGCGGCGGTATGGGAGCGATCCGGCAATAGACCGCGCACCGCATTCAGCAACAGATCCTCTCTCCGTCCCCAATCGCTTCCGAAGAGTTCAACACGTTGAAGGCTCCCAATGGCTATTAGAAGCTCGTCCGGGGGCGGATGCACTTGCTCTAATCGAACCGGCAACAATTCCTTGTGCTCATCAAACGCGGCGAGGACTTCCCGTATAACGTAATCTTTCCGGTAGGAGGCCGCTGAGCAAAGCAACATCAACACGCGGCAAGCTTTGATCGCAGCCGCGATGTCGGCGTGAAAGATGCGACCGGGCCGGAGCTGCTCGCGATCCACCCAATAGCTGACCCCGAGGCGCGCCAAAATCCGGCAGATTTCGTCGGCGGCGGCGCGATCTTCACGAGCATAGCTTATGAAAACGTCCGCACCCATCGGACAACCTTAGCCGCCGTCGATCAATCGGCCACCGAGGCGATCTCGTTGCCCACGGCACGGACCGCCTCTGCGAGATCTGCGTGCCGTAGCATGAGTTTCCGCAGCTGGTTCGCCCGAAGCCTTAGGAGATCACAGTCGCTCTGGGCGATCGCTGTCCCCGCCCGCCGCGCGTTGAGAACCAGTGCCTCTTCGCCGAAATAATCTCCCGCCGAGAGGATCGGGTTTCCGCCCGATCCACTAATGCGGACTTCGCCCTTCACAATGAAGTACATCGCATCCGCTGAATCGCCTCGGGCGGTGACAGCGTCTCCACGACGGAGGGACCACGGCTCCAGCAATGCAGACACCTGTGCGATCCGCACGGCGGGCAAGTAGCTAAAGGCTGGCACCCTGGCGACGAAGGTCCATACCACAATGAAGTTGCGGCGCCGGATCTCTTCCGCCAGACCCAGCCCGATGGCCCCGAATACTAACCCAAAGGCGATGATTGCATAAACCATCATGATGCCTGCGAGGAGTCGGCCCAGCACCGTTTGCGGAACAACGTCTCCGTAACCCACAGTACTGATCGTTACAATGGTATACCATAAGACGGCTGGAATCGATCCGAAGACCTCGGGTTGTGAACTTCTTTCGAGGAGGTATAGAAGACTCGACGAAAGCAGCGAGAACACGAACACCTGCGCCCCAATTTGGGCCAATATTCGTCTTTCATTGAAAATTGCTGTGCGGATAAGATTTGACTTACTCCAGCCGAAGTCGATTTTGAACAGCCAGATGAAGCCCAAGCTGCTCGCGTAGCGCGGGTCGAGCAAGACAACGACCACTCCGGGAAGCGCGCCGAGGAAGTCGAACGTACCGCCGAGCGACGTGGCCCAGGCAAGCCGAGACCGCCACCTCCCGCGGCCCCCGGCGCCAGTAGCCCCACGCGCGGCGGTTAGACGAAGCACGTATTCGGCAAAGAAGAACACGCAGACGATCTGGAACCCGGCGTCGAGTGCGCCGCCATAAAGCTCTCGCCACACCGCCACCGTCTCGGCAAGCATGATACTGATCCCGGCCGCGAGCATCATATATCGGACGGCTCGAAATACCCGGGCACTTATGTCCGGGGCCTTGGGATCAAGGAGCTGATAAAGTCGCTCGTAGCCCATGCCCCATTGTATAGGTCCGACGGTCCGGCCGGAATATAGCCGATCTCCCGATATCGCCAGGGCGGTGAGCTGGGTTCCCTGAATTTTGAACCCTACGGCCCACGCGAGGCGCTACGCGATCCACACCGGCCGCGTGCGCAAGCCGTGCGAAGGGTCGGCCGGCAACACCTCGGCCGAGCCGCCGGTGAGGCTCGCCGGACCCTGGTATTTGCGCAATTCGAGGCGGGCGATCTGGTTCCTGTGCACCTCGTCGGGACCGTCGGCGAGCCGCAGCACACGCGCCGTCGCATAGGCGTAGGCGAGGCCGTAATAGCCGGTTACCCCGGCGCCGCCAAAGGCTTGGATCGCCTAGTCGATGACCCGGCAGGCCATGTGGGGCTGCGACCTTGATCATCGCGATCTCGGCGCGCGCTTCCTTGTTGCCGTGGCGGTCCATCATCCAGGCGGCCTTCAGGGTCAGCAGCCGCGCCTGCTGGATCATGATGCGCGCCTCGGCGATCCGCTCCTGCGTCACGGTCTGGTCGGGGACGCGCGTGCCAAAGGCGACACGGCTCGCCGCGCGCCGGCACATCCGTTCGAGTGGCCGCTCGGCGAGCCCGATAAGTCGGATGCAATGGTTAATCCGGCCCGGTCCGAGCAGGCCCTGGGCGATCTCGAACCCGCGGCCTTCGCCGTGCAGCATGTTTGCCGCCGGCACCCGTACATTGTCGCACACCACCTCGGCATGGCGATGCGGCGCCTCGTCATAGCCAAAGACCGGCAGCATGCGTTTGACGACGACCCCCCGTATGCGGCACCGGCACCAGGATTATCGACTGCCGGCGGTAGCGGTCCTAGTTGTCCGGGTCCGACTGGCCCATTACGATCAGGATCTTGCAGCGCGCGTCGAGCGCCCCATTGGAGTATGCCGCAGCCAACGACCTGGACCTATGAAATAATTCCGAATTTTCAATGCGAAGCAACGACATCGATAGCCGCGATGCCGCCGTTGAATGGTCAAAAGCAATGGAGTAGGACGGCCGCCTGACACCTTTGCGGCTAAGGTTCGAATGTTCGCACCGGCAAAAGGGGACGCCCGGCACTGCCACGACAACCGCGTTCACACAGCACTTTTGGACGAAACTCAGGAGGTAGAATGCGCAACGTAATGCTGCCGTTGGGCACATCGGTAATTCTGCTTGTGATTTCCCTGCTGTCCAGTGCCGCTCAGGCACAGGCCACTCGCACCTGGGTTTCCGGCGTCGGTGACGACGCCAATCCTTGCAGTCGGACTGCCCCATGTAAGACGTTTGCCGGGGCAATTTCGAAAACCGCCGCCGGCGGCGAGATCGATGCCCTCGATCCCGGCGGTTTTGGTGCGCTGACCATCACGAAGTCGCTCACGATCGACGGCGGTGGCGGGCAAGTCGCCAGCGTTCTAGTGTCGGGCACCAACGGCATTGCCGTCGCTGCAGGGCCGACGGATGTCGTCACATTGCGCAACTTGCGGATAAACGGCATCATATCCGGAGCGACCGGCGGTATCGATGGCATTCACTATACGTCCGGTGGTGATCTACATATTGAAAATTGTTACATTTTTGGTTTCACCGGCGATGGAATAAATGTCGTCAGTACTGGCACCACGACCTTGTTTGTGACCGACACTTTTGTCACCAACAACAAAAACGGAATCGAGATTGCCCCGAGCGGAAGCAATGCAAGGTCAACCTTAGTTCGGGTGCAAGCACAGGGCAATTCTCAGGCTGGATTTCTCCTCGATCCTTCCAATGCGGGTGCCAGCACCATAATCAGCGATTCGAGCGCGGCAGGAAACGGTACTGGAATCGCGGTGACAGGCGGCAAGCTTTTCTTAGGCAACTCGGTAATTACCAAAAATAACGTCGGGGTGTCGATCGCAGGCGGCTCGGTTTTGTCCTACAAGACCAACATGATAGACGGCAATTCCGGTGGCGACGGCACGCCGCTGACCGGCACGCCTCTCAACTAGGTTTACCGGTCGGTCTTCCCGGTGCTAAGCGATCCACACCGGTTGGTCGCGGAAACCGGGTGATGGGTCGGCCGGCAACACTTCGGCCGAGCCGCCGGTGAGGCTCGCCGGGCCCTGGTATTTGCGCAATTCGAGCCGCGCGATCTGATTCCTATGCACCTCGTCGGGACCGTCGGCGAGTCGCAGCACGCGCGCCGTCGCATAGGCGTACGCGAGACCGTAGTCGCCGGTGACCCCGGCGCCGCCAAAGGCCTGGATCGCCCAGTCGATGACCCGGCAGGCCATGTTGGGGGCGGCGACCTTGATCATTGCGATCTCGGCGCGCGCTTCCTTGTTGCCGCGGGTGTCCATCATCCAGGCGGCCTTCAGGGTCAGTAGCCGCACTTGCTCGAAAACTGACGAATTATAGTTGTATGGATATATTCATTATCTATTAAATGACACAAGAAACTACCACGACATGATCCGATGATCTCCCTTTTGTTGAAAAACTCGACATATTCGCGCTCCTGAACCTGCTTGACGACTATCCGTGACTTTGCTTAACTCCGCGCTGTTATATGTCGGGAGGGAGGCAATACGATGGCGGTGGAACACGTACCGAACCCAACTGCCCAAGAAGGAGCCGAGGCAGCCGCTGCTGCCGCGCCGGCCAAGTGCTCCAACAGCAGCCATAACCGCGTTTTTGTATCGGCTCAGGCCGCGAATGAAGTCCTTACTCAGCTTGAGGCGGTATTGCCGCGGTTGCGAGCAGAGCTCGGGCGGCAGCCTTGAGAGACATGGCATCCGTCGATCTTTGATCGCCACCGAGCGTGGGCGTCCCGCGCGGTAAGTATTCCCCAGGTCGGGGGTGATCGAGAACAGCCAAATATCAGTCGCGGACTACTCTAGGGGGGTACCAAGAATGGTCCGCGAGTGAGGTCATAACACTGACCTCGCATGCGCGGAGCGACGCCGTCAGCGGGACGTTTTCTCTCAGAGAGTGGAGGAATCGGGGTGGAAGGTAGACGTGGCCATCTTGCCTCTGCTTCGACGATAAGCTTGGCCGACGGTCTCGATTTCGTCGTGATATCGGGCGACGAGGTTCTGGTTCAGTTCGGCACTCGTTCCTACCCGTCCGAATTACTGCGAGACACGGATCTGACAGGAATTCTGGGGAAGCTAATAGGTCGGCTGCGCAATCGTGCGATGACGTTAGACGAACTAGTCTCGGATTTGCGCCCCCAAGATCGTACTCAGATTTGCGACCTCATCGATGACCTGCTCGAGCGAGGCTTTTTAAGCGAGACGCAGAAGAGCCCGGTCGAACAATACTTAAATTATACTTTTAAGGGAGAGTCGACACTGGCAACGCGGAGTGTGAGTGTCATTGGCGCCGGGCCGATAGGTGCCCGAGTATCCCATAGTCTGCTCCAGCACGGCGTGGGACGCATCGCGCTCCTCGACGAGCGGAAGGCGGACGATCTGTGGCGAGCCGCCGCACCGTTTGAGGTGGACGGTAGCCGACTCGATGGCATCGAGGTCCACGTGGAACTCCACCGCAGATTAAAGACCCTCGGGTTTCTCAATATCGATGTGTTGGATGGGGGTTTCGGTGCTACGGGTGTCCAGACCGCAATAGAAAAATCGCAGTTCATTGTTCTCGCCTTGGAGCAACCCAATCCGAGGCTGGCTCATCTTGTAAATCGTTGCTGCATCCGTCCGCGAAAACCGTGGCTGCTTGTCACGATCGACGGCAATTTCGGCTTGATAGGGCCGCTCTTCTTTCCGGTTCACACGGCATGTTACAACGATTACGCCACGCTGTCCGATTCGGCCAGCCGTACTCCTTTGATGAGTCGTCGATATCGTCAGCATCTCCTCGAACGTAACGCGAGTTCCTTTTTTCCCGGCCTACCGGCGTATGCCGACCTTGTAGCCGGCTATGCTTCCCTGGCAAGCATACACTTCTTGCTGCGCGATACGAGTTTCGCTCTAGGTCGCGTGCTTACTATAGACTTCGACCGCATGCTGATTGACACGGAGGATGTGCTGAAACTTCCGCGTTGCCCGGTATGCGGTGATGATAAACTTGCATATCAGCCGCCGATTTCGGCGGAGATCGTAACCCGTTATGCATCCATGAAAAATGCGCCTCCAAGCAACATTCCTGAATGAACGCATAGAGCTGCTGGAGGGCGTCTACGAAGAGGAGCGAGCAGAGCAGCTGCTGGCACTGACAAAAGCGTATAACCGCCGGATCGGCCCTATTACGAGCGTGAACCTTCTGCGTCCCGAGTTACTGGACCTTTCAATGTATAGCGCGTATTGCCATCATGTCCCTTCTGTATCTCTAATACGGGATCTGGCGACAAAGTGGGAGCCGACACCGAGAATCCTGCCCGGCGGCGGCAAAGGGATCTCAACCTTGGATGCCTTGCTGGGTGCCTTTGGCGAGATGGCGGAGCGTTTGCTCGGAACAGTTCACTGCATGGCGATTTCGAATCAGATCGTACACGCCACGTATAGTCAGCTCATTCGCCAAGGGCACACCGCGCTCGGACCGCAGGAGATGCCGATTTTTGCGCCTGAGCAATACGCTCGCCCGAAATTTGAATATTCCGAATTTCGCGAAGACAGCTTTCTCGGATGGGTAGAAGGGACAGAATTGCTAACGGGCGACCCCGTTCTGGTTCCTGCGCAGCTCGTGCTAATGTACTACAAGCCTCACCCTGATGAGCATTTGATCGGATACTCGACCACCGCCGGTGGTGCGTTTCACACCTCTCGCGTACAAGCCATCTTGCACGGGCTATACGAAGTAATGGAACGCGATGCGGTTAATATTAATTGGTATTGCAGATTGCGTCCGCCACACGTTGAACTCGATTTACACAGTATCTTGCCCGCATATTTCCGTCCACGCCGAGTGCGCATGTCAAATCCATACATTGCCGAGGTTCAAGTCTGTCTCGCGACACTTGATACACCGGTAACAGCGTTGACAGCGATTGCGATTGACAAATCCAGACAAGAACGCGCATTTCTCGGCGGTAGTGGCGCGTCCACTCGCCACTAC
>Ga0187846_10000181_pt1 | contig 38009 bp, 54 predicted proteins | sample TC_taG_FD_161473 | JGI IMG/M metagenome (GOLD analysis project Ga0187846, IMG submission 161473) | Biofilm microbial communities from the roof of an iron ore cave, State of Minas Gerais, Brazil - TC_06 Biofilm (v2) | ecosystem: Environmental > Terrestrial > Deep subsurface > Cave > Wall biofilm... | reverse complement strand
TGGACGCTGCGCCATCTGAGCGATGAAACGCAGGACCTGTTCCAGTTGGCTGTCACGGACACCCTAGGGACGGGCGCGGGATAAAAGGTTTCCCCCCCGCGGGGGGAAAAGCGGAGTCTTCCCAAGCGGCCTGTTACTCCTCACGCGGCCCCGACACTTCCGCGTGGCAGGCCGCACTCTGCTCTCGAAACCAGATGTCACCGTCCCAAATCGAAGCCAACCTGGCGAGCCATGCTGCGGAAATCCAGGCGCTCAAAGAAACGCAGCAGCAGCAACACCTCGACCACCACTACCTGCAGCGGGAATTCGACCGGCTACGAATGTGGATCATGGCGACCCTGGCAGCGGCACTGATCGGCCTGGCGGTGCAGGTGCTTCGTTTGATGACGAAGTAGAGTGCTTCCTGCTGACGCTGAAAGAGACGCTGCCCTGGCTCTACATCCGGAACTGGAAGAAGGGCACGGCGAAAGAGGCCGGGCAGATTGACCGCGAGAAGCTGTGGCAAGGGATAGCCGATCTGCAGGCGAAGATCCAGGATTTCTTGAGCCGCGTCCAGCCGGAAAACGAGGCGCGCCGAAAACGCGCGCGTTTCTTGCGGCGATACGGGAGCTGCCCCATGTGCGGCGCGCCGCACAAGCCGCCAGAGTAAGCCCGTTCGCGCACTACCGCAGGCTGGAGCGCGACCCGAGCTACAAGCTGGCATTCGACCAGGCCTGGAACGATGGCTGCCAGCGGCTGGAGGACGAAGCCACCAGGCGCGCGGTCGAGGGCTGGGACGAGCCGGTTTACCAGGGTGGCCAACGAGTGGGGACGAAGCGCAAATTCTCCGACCGGCTGCTGATTGCGCGGCTGGAAGCGGAGATGCCGGGGAAGTACGGCCGCCAAGTGCTGGAGCACTCCGGGCCCGGCGGCGAGCCGATCGCAGTCACGGTCAGGTTCGTAAAGCCGGATGGAAGCCAGCTTCCCGGATAAGCTCGCTTTTCTCTTCGAGCCGCACCGCTACAAGGTGGCTTATGGCGGCCGCGGCGGCGCCAAGAGCTGGGGATTCGCGCGTGCGCTGCTGATTCAGGGAGCCGGGCGGCCGCTGCGCATTCTGTGCGCGCGCGAGACGCAGAAGTCGATCGCCGACAGCGTACACAAGCTGCTGGACGATCAGATTCAGGCGCTGGAGTTGCAATCGGTATACACCGTCGAGAAGGCGTGCATCATCGGCGCGAACGGCACTGAATTCACGTTCGCGGGCCTGGCGCACAACATCGATGCGATCAAATCGCTCGAAGCGTACGACATGGTGTGGGTAGAGGAAGCGCAGACCGTCAGTAAGGCCTCGTGGGACAAGCTGATTCCGACCATTCGCAAGGATGGGTCCGAAATCTGGGTGTCGTTCAACCCGGAGCTGGAAACCGACGACACCTACAAGCGGTTCGTGCTCGATCCGCCGGCATCGGCTGCGGTGGTCAAACTGAATTTTCGGGACAATCCGTGGTTTCCGGGCGTGCTGCGCCAGGAAATGCAGGAACTCGAGAAGCGCGACCCGGACGGCTACAACCATATTTATGAGGGCTGCCCGGTCTCGATGCTGGCCGGCGCGATCTACGCCGCGGAGCTGCGCGCGATCGACGCCGAGGGCAGAATCACGCGTGTATCGTACGATAGAACGCGCCCGGTGGACTGCTTCTGGGATCTGGGCTATGGCGACAAGACCGCGGTGTGGTTCGCGCAGGCCTTCCCGTTCGAGTATCGCCTGATCGACTACATCGAGGCCTCGGGCAAGACGATCCACTGGTACCTCGCGGAAATGCAGGCGCGCGGGTACGTGTACGGCGCCGACTGGCTGCCGTGGGATCTCGGTCTGCACGCAGCGCAAATGGGCTCCGGCAAGTCGATCGAGGAGCTGATGCGCCTGGCCGGCCGCAAGGTGCGCATCACTCCCAAGCTTTCGGTCGCGGACGGGATCAACGCGGCGCGGTCGATCCTGCCGCAGTGCTGGTTCGACGCCGAGCGCTGCGCCGTGGGCATCCGCGCGCTGCGCCTCTACCGGTACGGTGTAATCCAGACGTTGAACCATCCGACGCGGGAGCCGCTGCACGACGACGCGAGCCACGGCGCGGACGCCTTCCGCTATTTGGCGGTGGGCATCAAGCAGCCGCGGCGCGAGCCGCCGCCGGCGCCGCGAAGAGAGCTGGCGCATGTGAGCCCCTGGAGCTGACACGATTTATGAGCACAAGCACAACACCTCCTCCCCCCCCGACCCTGACGCCCGACCAGGCGTACCAGCAATTCCAGGCTGCCGAGTTGCAGCAAGCCAACGATTCCGCGGCTCTGCCCAATCTGCAGACCGCGGTGAATGCCGCGCAGACCACCTTGACGAATGCGCAAACCGCCCTGACCGCCGGCCAGAACCAGGTGAGCCAGGACCAGACCGCTCTGGTGGCGGCCGCCAATGCGCTGATCGCCGCTTTGCAGGCGTACATCCAGAGTGTGCAGACGCCTCCGGCGCACTAGATGTGTGAGCGGACTTATCGGCTAGGAGCGGCCCTGCGGGCCATCGAGAGCCGGTTTCTGACGTGGACCGGCGCGATTGACCTGCTGGCCATGTCCTACGCGCTGGCGCCGGAAGACTTCCGGCGCTACATCGATTTTTCGCGCGAATATCGCGCGGTGAGGAAACACAATGGCAGTCTTGACAGCCGCGCGCCGTAACAAGCTGAAGTCCTCGACTTTCGGCTTGCCTCGGCAGCGCAAGTACCCGATGCCGGACCGGAGTCACGCCGCGAAGGCCAAAGGCCGCGCCACTGAAATGGTGAAGAAGGGCAAGCTGTCGCCGGCCGCGGCGGCGCGGATCCGCGCCAAGGCCAACCGCATTTTAGGGGAGTGACATGGCAGCCAAACGACTCGACTCAATGGAAATCCGGCCGGCGGAAAATGGCGGCCACACGATCCGGCACGAATTCAAGCGCCAGCCGGTCAAACGCGAGGGCTCCATGTCCGGCGGCATCTATCCCGAACGCCCGCCGTCGGAGGAGCACGTGTTCGGTCCCGGCGATGGGGCGAAGGTCCTGCAGCACGTGGCCAAGCATCTCAGCCTGCCGCTCCCGGGAATCAAGCAGGCCGGCATGGAAGAGCCCGAAACGGAAGATGGCGAGTAAGCGAGAGCGGCAGCAGATGTGCGATCTGCTGGGCCGCTCCGGCCTGGCCACGCTCGACAATCCGCAGGGCATGGTGCAGCAGCTCGGGTTTCTGGTCCGCGATCACGAGCACTTCCGGGCGCTGCTCGCACGCTGCTACCCGGAATACCGGTGGGCCATGTACGAGTCACTCCGGCCGCACCTGCGGTTCGAAGCCAAGCCGCTCGACGTGTACATCTCCGAAGCCGCCCAGGAGGCCGAGCGCCGGCAGCTTCCGATGGTGGACGCGGATGGCCAGTTGCATCCGTACACGCCGCCGCAAGCTGGCGATCAGCAGAAGCGCGACATCGAGATCGCACAGGCAGCGACCGATGCTGCGCGCGCGCGAAAGCACCTCATCCTGAGCTGCCGCAAGTGCACGCGCGAGGAAACTTTCAGCGGGCTCACGAAGACCGACTGCTGGGGCCAGGCGCGCCAGGCAGGCTGGCAATTGATTTCGGACGGGCAGGGCGGATACGAAGTGTGTCCCGAGTGTCCCAAGAGCGGCGCATGGAGCCTTGCGGGGAAGCTCAAAAACTAACAGAAAAGGAAACAACTAATGTCAGACACCACAATGGCAGGCACTGTCTGCCCTTCGAACGTGACTCAGACTCAGATTCCGCCACACACGTTGATTGGCGGCCCCGAAAACATCAAGCTCCTGTTCGACGAGGAGCTGGACGACCGGCGCGAGACTCGCTCCCGGCAGAGAGCGTGGGAAGACCTTTCACTATTCCAGGCGCGCAATGCCGCGGTTGTGGCGCATGCGATCAACGCCAATATCGCGCTGGCGGGGCAGACCGGCAGCACGGAGGGACAGCAGATCGTTTCGCCCGCCGGCACGGCCGCGAGCGAAGCGGTCAAAGGCGCGATCGGTACCGCGGCGGCGGGAGAGGCAGTATCTGCAGAGGCTATCACCGCCAACGTGGCCAATCTGTTTACCGCGCTCACTCCGGTCATCGCCAGCGCTTTGGCCACGGCCCTCGCGCAGACTATTGCGGCCATCGTGCCTGTCGTGGTGACCGCCTCCGGGACAGCCAGCGGAGCCAAATAGAATGCCTCCTGCCGGAGTCCTGGTCGCGGGTGCGATTATCGCCATCGGCATCACCACCGTCAAAAGCCCGCCCGTGAGACACGCGGCCTACAAGGTGGAGCGCGTGGTGACGGCGCCGGTGCGGCTCGTGCACAAGCTCATACGCAAGTGATCCATGGCCGACGACGAGCGCGACGACAGCGGGCAGGACCTGCAGGCCTCCGAGCAGGACGAAGAGCTGCTCCAGGAGATCCGCGACCGGTATCGCTATTACGACGACGCCTGGCGCGAGATCCGCGAGGAGTCGCGCATTGACCGCAAGTATCTCAGCGGTGACCCGTGGGACGAGAAGGACCGCGCCGCGCGCGAGAACGCCGGCCGGCCCTGCATCAACCACGACGAGCTGAACCAGTACGTCAACCAGGCGACCAACAACCTGCGGCTGAACAAGCGCGGGATCAAGGTGAATCCCGGCGGGAACGGCGCCACGGAGAAGACGGCCGAATTCCGGCAGAACCTCATCCGCGGCATCGAATACCGCTCGCATGCTCAGAACGCCTACGTGACGGCGTTCGAAAACATGCTCGAGGGGTCGTACGGTTATTGCCGGGTCTCGCGCCGGTATGTGAACCGTCGCAAGAACAAAGACCAGGAAATCGTCATCAAGAACATCGCCAATCCGGACTCGGTGCTGTACGACCCGGACTGCAAGGAGGCCGACTGGTCGGACGGGCGCGGCTGTTTCGTGCTGGATCCGATCCCGCGCGAGGAGTTCAAGCGCCGCTACCCGAAGGCGCAAATCAAAGACTTCACGGCCGAGCACATGCGCATCGCCAAAGACTGGCTCCAGGACCAGCAGGTCTTGGTGGCCGAGTACTGGCGAGTGACCGGCGATGAAGAGTCAGGCCTCGAAGTGACTCAGTACATCACGAATGGCGTCGAGATTCTGGAGAGACTCCCGCAGCCTGGCGAGCACATCCCGATCATCCCGTTTGTCGGCAAGCAGCGCTACATCGATGAGGGCGGGGTGGCCAAGAGAAAGCTGTTCTCGCTGGTGCGCCTGGCGCGCGACCCGCAGCTCTCGCTCGCGTTCCTGGTCACACAGCAGATGGAGGAAGCGGGCCAGACGCCGAAGTCGCCGTACGTCGGGTACAAGGGACAATTCGAGGCGGACGCGGAGGCCTGGGAGAACGCGAACCGCGTTCCGCGCGCGTTCCTGCAGGTGGATCCGATTACGGATTCGTCGAACGGTCAAATTTTGCCGCTGCCGCGGCGCGAGTCATTCACGCCCAATTTCCAGGGCTACGAGATGGCCAAAGACTCCAGCCGGCGCGCGATCCAGGCAGCCATGGGCATCAGCCCGCTGCCCACCGCGGCGCAGCGCAACAACGAGAAATCGGGCGTCGCGCTGGAGCGCATCAACCAGCAGCAGGACCTGGGCTCGTTCCATTTCGTCGATAATTTCGACCGCGCGCTGGAATTCGCCGGCCGCGTGATCGAGGAGTGGATCCCGGTCGTCTACGACACGGAGCGCGAGATTGCGCTGAGGATGCCGGACGACTCGCACCGCGTGGTGCGCATCAACACCGCGGCGCCGTACCTGGACACGCGGACCAATCAGATGGTGCATTACCCGCTGACGGACGAAGAGGCGGATCACGATCTGGAGATCTCGACCGGCCCGAGCTATCAGTCGCAGCGTGAAGAGGCGGCCAGCTTCCTGGACACGCTGATTCAGAATCTCGCGACGCTCCCGGTACCGCCTCCGCAACAGGCGAAGCTGCTGGCGCTCGCGATCCAGATGCGGCAGCTAGGGCCCAAGGGCGACGAGATGGCCCAGATCATCAGCCCGTCCTCGCCCGACCAGGCGCAGCAGGCCGGCCAGCAGCTGGCAGCGGCGCAGCAGCAGTTACAGGCGCAGGGAGTGCTGGTCCAGCAGCTTCAGGCCGAGCTGCAGAAATTGACGCTGGAGAAGCAGGGCAAGCTGCTCGACAATCAGGCGCGGATGGCCATCGAAAAGATGAAAATCGAGGCGCAGCTCGCGATTGCGGAAGTTCAGACCAAGAGCCAGGAGCTGGCCGAGCGCGCCGAGTTTATCCGCGATCTGTACGCCAAGCTGGTGGATCAGGGGCACGACATGCGCACGCTGGCCGCGGAGCACGTGCAAGAACGCGCCATGGCGCAGCCACCGGCAGCCGCGGCCGCGCCGCAGCCTGGCGCACCGCCGGCCGTCTGACAGACAAGGAAAACCAATGAGTGACGCAGCCCACCAGGCACCCGCGGAATCGTCCACCGCGACCGCGGTTTTAGAAGTTCCCACCGATAGCAAGGAGTACGGCGAATGGCGCGTGACGGGGAAACTCCCGGAGCGCAAAGCCGCCCCTCCTGCCAAATCGGAGCCGAAACCGGAGGCCCCGGCAGCCTCGACGTCCGAAAAAGCCGCCCCCGCCTCGGAAGCGGGCAATAGACAGGAGCGCAAACGCTCGAATGCCGAGACACGGCTGAATGAGCTGCTCGACGATTTAAAGCGAGCAGGCCTATCTCCAGCCGAGCTGAAAACATTCCAGCGCGAAGCCAAGCAGGTCCAGCCGCAAGCCGCCACAACGGAGACAACCGCCAAACCGGCCGGACCACCGCCCAAACCGAAACTCGAAGACTACAAGACGATCGACGGGTACGAGTCAGCCAGAGACGCCTATTACGAAAATCTGGCCGATTACAAGGCTCGCCAGCGTCTGGCGGAATTTCAGCAGCAGCAGAAGCAGGCCGAAGCAGCCAAGGCTCTCAACGAGAAAGTCCAATCCGCACGCCAGCGATACGGCGCCGAAGCGGACACGCACATCCAGTCCGCGGCCCAAGCGATTTTCTCGGACAAGGATATCCCTGTGGCTGTGAAAGCTCTCACCGATCAGTCTCCGGTGCTGGTGGATCTGATGTATGTGATCGGATCCAAACCGGAAGACCTGGCGGAGCTGGTGTCACTCGCGAAGAGTGATCCTGGCGCCGCGATCCGCAAGATCGTGCTGCTGGAAAGCCTGGTCAAAGAGGAACTCGCGAAAGCTCGGAAGCCGGAAGCTTCAGAATCCGGCGGCGCGCAGCGCGACGCTTCGGGCAAGTTCGTTTCCGACGCTCCCGAGAAAAAGACCAGCAGCAAAGCCCCCGAGCCTCCGAAAGAGGTGAGTGGCCGTGGCGCCACGCCTCCGGACGAGATCGACTCGGCCGTGAAGTCCAGCGATTTCGCAACCTTCCGGGCCGCTGCCAACCGGCGCGATTTAGAGCGCCGCAGAGGACGCTAACGCCCTAAAATGGCTAACAATTTTCTAAACACTAACTGGGTCTCCATGGAGATCCTCCGGCTGCTGCTCAACAAGCTGGTGGTAGCCGAGTACTTCAACCGGGCTTGGGAGAAGGATTTCAAGAAAGAGTTCGCTCCCGGCTCCCAGATTCAGGTCAAGTTTCCGCAGCGATTCACCACGGCGGACGGGATGGGGTATGCGCCGCAGGGCATCAACCGCGTCTCGACGCAGATCTCTCTCGATCAGTGGATCCAGGTCGCGTTCGAGTGGGACGACTACGAAGCGGCAGTGAAGCTCGAGCGCTCCGAAGAGGAGCTGCGCGAGAATTACCTGGAGCCGGCCGCCGCGGCCATGTCCCAGGAGTGGGATTCGCGCTGCGCCAAGTTCGCGTATCAGAATACGTCCAACGTATTCGGCATCCTGGGAACCGATCCGACCTCGGTCACCACGTACTACAAGCTGCGGCAGCGACTGCTCGAGAAGGCCTGCCCGCCCGGAAAGCGCTGCTGCCTGATCAGTTCGAGCATGATGCAATCGCTCGGCTCCAACATCACCACCATCTTCCATCCGGCGGACGAAATCACCGCGTCGTGGAAGGAGGGAGCGATCGGAGAGCTGGCCGGCTTCATGTTCTTCGAGTCGAACTCACTCTATTCGCACACCGCTGGCACCTGGGCATCGACTGTCTCGGTCAACGGCGCGAACCAGAGCGGAACGACGTCGCTCATCATCAACAACACCTCGGGCGACACGTTCAACGTGGGCGACAAATTTTCCATCGCCAACGTGAACCAGGTCAACCCCATGACTCGCCGCTTCCCGGGCCCGAAAGCGGTGCAGATGTTCACCGTGACTCAAGCCCTCACCGGCACGGGCGCGGGAACCGATGTGCTGAACTTCCTGCCGGCCATTTATGGTCCGGGCTCGCAATACCAGAACGTGGACGCCCTGCCGGCCAATGCCGCGGCTCTCACGCTGTGGCCTGGCACTGGCAGCCCCAACGGCGCGGTGGGCACGGTCGGCCTGGCGCTCTCGCGCTATGCGCACGCATTCGTGGGCGCGAAGCTGTACGTGCCCAAAGCGGTGGAAGACAGCGGCGCGGCGCAAGATCCCGACACCGGAATGAGTGTCCGCAAGGTCAAGGCCTGGGATCCGGTGCGCAGCGTGCAGATCCAGCGCATGGATTCGCTGGGCGGATTCGGCGCGCTCTACCAGGACAACGGCGCGGTCTGCGTGGCGGGCGCGTAACAGGAGATTCCCACATGACCAAAATTCGAACCATTTTCCTCAGCCTGTTTGCGCTGGCCATCAGCCACGCGCAAACGCTCATCACACCCACGACGCTTTCGGCGGCCGTGTCCGATAGCAAGACCACGGTGCTGCAGGTGGCGAGCGCCACCGGCATCAGCGGCCCGGCCCTGCCTTCGACTCCGCAAACCGCCGCGACCCTGACTGATCTTTACATCGACCACGAGTTGATGGAGGTGCGCGGAGTCAGCGGCACCAACATCGTCGTGCGGCGCGGCGCCGGCGGGACCGTCGGCGTGGCGCACAAATCGGGCGCGCTGGTGTTCTTCGGCGTGCCCTCGAGCTTCGTGGCGCGGCCGCTCCAAACCGAGCTGCAGGGCGCCTGCACCCGCGGAACGGCTCCAGCGGACGTGCTGCCCAAGATCAACGTGCTGACCGGGGTAATCTCCGATTGCCTGGGCGGAACGTGGGTGAATGGCGTGGCGAACGCGCTGCAGCCCTACAAGCAGCAATTTCCGCCCACCGGGGGCACGGCCTACACAGCTCTCAACAGCAGCGGCACCACGCTGGTGGCCGGCACCACGTACTGCACGGAGGTGAACCTGCCGGCCAACCGGCTGCTCACCGGAATCGGAGTACTCGCCGGAACCACGGTTGGCACCGACAAGTGGCTGACCGTGCTGTACGATTCCGCCGGCAACGCGCTCGCCAACAGCGCGCTCGCGCCCGGATCCAGCAACAATGGCTCGACCGCCAGCATTTACATCGCGCTGGCGTTCACGGCGAAATATTTCGCGGTGGGCCCGGCGCAGTATTTCGCGTGCGCTCAATCGAACGGCACCACCGACACCATTCGCATGGTGGTCACCGGCGTGTCCGATCAGCTCCTCACCAAGAGCTTCACCGGCACCTTCGGCACCATCGGGGCACTTACGGCTCCGACCACGTTTACGACCGCGGTCGGACCGTGGCTCGAGCTTTATTGAGCCCTTGCCTCTCAACGAAACCTCGGGAGTCAGACGCAGCAATCTGACTCCCGAGCAACAACACCAGGCCGAAGCCGCAATCTTCGGCTTGCCGGGAGATATACGCATGGCCCCAAGCCAACTCACGCAGGAAGAAATCGAGCGCATGCGCCAGATCGTGCTGCAGCACGATGCGGCATCCAAGCCGGTCAAGGAATTCGACCTGAACAACCCGCCCAAAGAGCCCTACCGTCACCAGGAATTTCCGAGGCTGATGTACAAGGGCACGGGGCACGCGCTCGCGCACACAAAGGAAGACATGGAAGCGGCGCTTGCCGCGGGCTGGTCGAAGACGCCGCACGAAGCACTGGAGCAGACCGTGGAACCGGAGCTGGACGAGGCTACCGCAGCGGAAGCCGCGGCCGTGGACCTGGAACTCAAGAAGCCGAAAAAGGGTAAATAGATGAAACGCGCATTGCTGTGGCTCGCGGCGATCGCGGCCCACGCCGCCACGCCCTACACCTACACGGTCGCAACCCAGGCCTCGCTTTCGAGCGCCGCGGCGGTGGTGACCGTGCAGCAGCCCGCCTCCGGCTCGCGCCAGGTGAATTTCCTGGCGGCCTATTTCGACTGCTCGGTGGCCTGCACCATGCAGCTCGAGGTAAACGGAGCCGCGGCCACGTCCACCGCGGGGACGGTGAGCGCGATCAACCCGTATCTGTCGCTGGTGCCCGCGGCGGCAGCCAAGGCGTGGACCAGTTCCAATGTGGGCTCGGGAACGGTGCTCGCGCAATACAACTGCGCCGCCGCGTGCGCGTACACGCTGGATCTTTCGGGCATCACCTTCTACGGCGGAGGGACGAGCGTCAATCTGACCCTGCGCTCCAATTCGATCAGCGGAACGGTTTCGATCGACATCAAGTTCCAGGAGGTGGTCTACCCGTGAAGCGCCTCTGGGTCGCGGTCCTCTGGGTCGCAATTCTGCTGCTAGCATCCTGGGCTGTGGTGCGCGCGCAGCTTCCGCTGCCGGGGGGCGCGTCGCTCGGCGGCGGAGGGGGCGGAGGAGCCGTTTCCAGCGTCTTCGGACGGACGGGCGCGGTCACGGCACAGACCAACGATTACACTGCCACGCAGGTGGGCTTAGGGAGTGTGACCAATAATGCCCAGACGCGAGCGGCCATCGTGCCGAACACGGCGCCGGCTGCAGGCCAGGTGTTGGTGGGCAATGCTGGCGGAACGGCCTACGCCCCGGTGAGTTTCAGCGCCGATTGTACGATGGCGAGCACGGGAGCGATTACCTGTACCGAGACCAACGGTACGGCGTTTGGCTCGCTTGCCACTCTCAGCTCCACCTTCCTCTGCACGAGCTGGGTGGTCACCAGCCAGAGCACGACCAGCACTACTTATGGCGATTTGACCACGGCCGATAGCTGTACGTTTTCTCTCGGCGCAACCACAACGGTAGTCATTCGCTATCAGGCCGACACGGAGCTGGTGAGCACCAGCGGCACTTCGTGCTCGATTGTGGTTGTGGACAGCACGGCAGCGAGTAATGACGACTCTTGCGTTTACATTTCGGCTGGCACTGGCCATGCCGCGGCCGTCGCTCAGTACCAGGTCAGCCTCAGCAGTGGGTCTCACACCATCGACATACAGCACAAGCTTCTGGCGGGCAACGCCACGGTGAGCTGGGCCGCACGTCTGCTGACTGTCTCGTTTTGATTCATGGGCGTCCTTCTCTCGACACTGCTGTACGCGGCGCTGCGCGTCGCGGGGATCACCGACCGGCCGGGGCGCACTCCGTCTCCGGACCAGCTCGCCGACGTGTTCGCGATTTTCAATCGCATGGTGGGCTCGTGGAACAACATCCGGCTGAACATCTTCTCGTGGCTGATCACCGCGTACACGCTGACCGCCAACCAGCAGACGTACACCATCGGGCCCGGAGGCTCGGGACCTCACTGGATTAACGCGCCGCGGCCGGTGAGACTCGAGCGCGCCAACCTACTGATCACGTCGAACCCCAATCCGGTGCGGCGCGCGATGAACATTCTGGAGCCGGCCGACTGGGCGGCCAAGCGCGTGCAGCAGATCCTCGGGCCGCCGCTCGATATCTACCCGGATTACGCGGACGTGGCCGGCCTTTCGACGTGGTATTTCTGGCCGATCCCGGACCAGAACTATCCGGCCGAATTTTACACATGGAGTCAGATCCCGGTGGCCACGGCAACCACCAACCTGATTCAGCTTCCGCCAGGCTACGAAGAAGCGATCGTGTTCAACCTGGCCAAGCGGATCGCCGCGCAATTTCCGTCGCAGGCGAACATGTCGCCGGCGGCTCTTGAGATGGCGCGCGCGTCGCTCTCGGCGATCCAGTCTCACAACACGCGCTCTCCGCGCCTGGTCAACGATGCGGCGGGCATCGGGGCCAAGGGCCGGAAGAGCGACTTTAATTGGGTCACAGGCACACCTTAAATGGCTTTCACCGTACAGAACATTTGTGACGAGGCGCTGCGCCTCATCGGCGTGCTGCGCGCCAACGCCAGCTTTTCGAACGCCGGCCTCGAGTATCAGACATGCATCGATGCGCTCAACCAGGTGGTCGACTCGTTCTCGGCCGATGGCCTGACGATCTACCAGATGGTGCGCGAGACGTTCACGTTGACGGGAGCCACCAGCTACACCATCGGGGCGGGGGCAACGTTCAACACCGTGCGGCCGGAGAAGATCCGCGCGGCTTCGACGATCACCGGCGGGGGCTCTTCGATGCCGTGCAAGATCGTCAGCGCGGAGAAGTTTTCGACGATTATCGACCGTACGGTGACCGGCCAGTTCGTGGATTTCCTGTGCTGCGATTACGATTTTCCGCTCTCCAATCTGTACGTGTGGCCAGCGCCCGGCGCCGGGACGCTCGAGCTGTGGAGCTACAAGCCCCTCTCGTCATTCGTGTACCTGACGGATGCGGTGTCATTCCCGCCGGGGTACCTGGAAGCGCTGAAGTACAACCTGGCGGTGGCCATCTTCCCGGAGTTCCCGGGCGCACGCCTCGATCCGACGATCCCGCTGAAAGCGGACCGATCCAAACAGCGGCTCGGCGCGCTCAACGCGGTCACGATCGGGATGCCGGCCGCGCCGCTCAGCCCGGTGGCCATGCAGCAGCCGCTCACCGAGGTGGATGTGGAGAAGGGCAAGGTCACCGAGTAAATGCTGTTCACCGCGCTCACGATCATCACGGATGCGGCGCTGACCATTGGCGCGGTAGCGGCCGGCGAGAGTCTCTCGACCAGCGAGCAGAACGACGGCCTGGACGCGCTAAACACGCTTCTCGACGTGTTCAGCTCGGTGGGGGCGATGATCATGCAGTTGTCGCAAACCACCGTCGGGCTGGTCGCCACTCAGGGACCGTACAACCTTGGCGTGCGGCCCGCCAAGATCAAGGCCGCGAGCTGCCTGTCGGGACCGCTGTCCGCGCCTGTCGAGATCGTTTCCGCCGAGCAGTGGGCGCAGATCGTGGACGAGAGCCGATCCGGCCTGTTCGCCACCAAGCTGTTTTGCGATTACGAGTATCCGGCTTCGAATGTTTATTGCTGGCCGAAAGCGACCGGCACGCTGACTGTCTGGTATTACCTCCCCATGGAGCAGTGGCCGGACCTCAACACCACGAGCATCAACCTGCCGCCGGCATACGGACATGCACTGAAGCTGAACCTGGCGATCCTGCTCGCGCACCAGTACGGGCGCCCGGTCACTCAGGAATTGACGGCGGGCGCGCTCGAAGCCAAGCAGTTCATCATGCGCGCCAACACCAGCATCTTCGGCGGGGACGCCATCCCCGAGCAGCCCATGCCGCAATCCCCGGCGCAGCCGGAACAGCCGGCGCAGACCAGCCGATAGACTTTACGCCCAAACCCAAAGGACAACCATATGGCCAATGAAATTCAGGTCGTCGCAGGCCTGCAGTACACCAACCCCGCGCAGAACATCGCGGCGGTGCTGCTGCAGATCGCAAACGGCCTCGCCCGATTCAACATCACGGGAAAAAATTACGTCACCGGAACAATGTCGGTCCCCACCACGTCGGGCGGGACGGCGATTCCTATCTCCAACCTGTCAACGGTGGGATGGGGGATCTTTCTCAACCTGGATGCGACCAACTACATCCAGTTGATGAGCGCAGTATCGGGCACCGTGTTTGCGAGGCTGTATCCGGGGGAGATCGCTCTGTTCCGGCTGGATGCGGGAGTTACCGCTCCGGCCGCCATCTCGCACACCGCGGCGTGCGAGATGGAATATTTGATCCTCGAAAACTAGCCGCGCGTCAATCGGGCCTTGGGCGAATTATACCAATCCGTGATTTTCGCGAACTTCATCGGCCCGACGTACCAATCGGAATCGCCCAATGCGGATCCGGAGGACTGCCTCAACTGGTATCCGGAGCTGGTGGAATCGGGCGCCGGCAAAAACAAGTACGTCTACTACCCCACTCCCGGGCTGAGCCTGTTCGTCACGCTGCCCAAGACGCCGATTCGCGGTCTGTGGGCCAATGACCAGCAACTGTTCGCGGTGGCCGGCGACCATCTCTACCTGATCAACGGCAACGCCACCTATATCGATCTCGGCTACGTCTCCACCGACGGGCAGCCGTGCGATCGCGCGCAGAACGGCATCGATTCCGTGATCGCTTCGGCTGGCTGGATCTGGTGGAACTCGGGACTCACTACCAGCCCGGCGCACTTCGACGTCCCGTGGACGGATCTCGCCATCAACGGCTCGAATCCGGCCATCGTCTCGAGCGCGGCCGCGCCCTTCGGCACCGGCGATGTGGGAATCGGGATCGACATCACGGGAGGCACGGGCTTCACGCAGGGCTTCTACCTGGTGACGGCCGTCGATAACAGCGGCAACGCCACCCTGAACTCGCCGGCCGGGACCGCGGGATCGACGGGAGGCCAGGCCGCGCAGCGGGTGGCTGGACGCCAGGTGCAATACCTCGACGGCTATTACTGGGCCGGGCCCTCGGGTCACTCGCTCGGCTATGTGGGAGGCTATTCCTGGCCGGGGCCGCAAAGCTCGGCCGCGTCTCTCCGGCAGTTCAACATTTCGAGCCTGCTCACGGGCAGCGATTGGGATCCGCTGCAATACGCCTCGAAGGAAGGCCAGTCCGACAACCTGCTCGCGCTGCTCTCGGACCACGAGGAGATGTGGTTGTGGGGAATTTCGGAATCGACTGAAGTGTGGCGCAACAGCGGACAGGTGCAGCCGGATTTCCCGTTCCAGCGCGACTCGGGCGGGTTCATCCACATGGCGATCGCGGCGCCGTGGTCGCGCGCGCGTGTGGCCAACGGAGTGGCGTGGCTCGCCAAGGACAGCAAGCGCGGCGGCATCTCCGCCGTCTACGCCCAGGGCTACCAGCCGCAGCGCATCTCGACGCACGCGATCGAGAACATCTGGGGGGGCTACAGCAACACCGCGGATGCGATCGCGTACAGCGAAGAACTCAACGGCCATCAGTTCTATGTGGTTTCGTTTCCCACCGGCAACCAAACCTGGGCGTATGACTTCACCACCCAGATGTGGCACCGCCGCGGCTGGTGGAACGGCGCGTCGGTCGATCGCTCGAGAGTGGCTTACCAGTGTTATGTGGCATTGGGCAATGCGAACACGGTGAGCGGAGCGCTGCCGCCCGCCTATTACGGCGCCGATTGGCAGAACGGCAACATTTATACGGTCTCGGCCGGCAACCACACCGACAACGGGACCGAGATTTACCGGCAGCGCGTGGCGCCGTACCTGAACCAGGAAGCCTACCGCGTCTTTCACCATCGCTTTCAGCTCGACATGCAGGGATCGGGAACCATACCGGTCACTCTCGACTGGTCGGACGACGGGGGAAACACCTGGAGCAATCAGTTCACGGTCGCGTGGTCGAGCACCTCGGCGCAGCGCTTCGGCCTGGTGTGGCGCAGGATGGGGCAATCGCGCGCGCGGATCTACCGGGTCACCAGCACGGCCGCGGCGCAAATGGCACTCATCAACGCTTACCTCGAAGTGACTCCGGGAGTCTCGTAGCGAATGGCCAACATTCCGCAGGTCAGTGACATCCCCGCGGTCCCGATCCGCACGCCGATGTTCAACCAGGCGGCCGCGTCGCAATTCACGCTGAGCCGTCCCTGGATCCTGTTTTTCGAGCGCATCGCGGAGGGCAATTTACCGGACTTCGATTACCTGGCCATGACGGCGGCGGCCGGCGCACCGTCCTCGTCAGCTCAGTGGGTCGAGGAAGTCCCGGGCGGAGCGATGAACGGGACGAATACCATCTTCACCCTGTCCAATATCCCGATTTTTGGCTCGCTTGACCTGGTGCTCAATATCCCGCAAGTGGAAGGGGTCGATTTTACAGTCTCCGGGATGACGATCACTTATCGGGTCGCGCCGAAAACGCGGGACATCGCCAACTATGGCGACTATCACCTGGCCAGGTACCAGCACACGTAACACGTAAAATGACCGTCACAGTTCCAGGATTAACGCACTCAGTCGGCTTGGGTGATGCGGCCAAATCCGCGCTCGAAGCGGTAGGCGTGACGCAAAAGCACGGAGGCTGCGGGTGCGCCCAGCGGCAGGCAAAGCTGAACAAGGTATTGTCTTTCGCGCCTGCCTCGCTAGTGATAGAGGCTGCCCTCGGCGCCTGGTTCGAACACGCTTTCGGCGGCGGCAGCCGGATCGTGAGCGGCAGCATCCCGGAAGGCTTGACGTTCTCGCCCGGCACGGGGATTTTGCAGGGAGAACCGGCGCAAAGCGGGAGCAGCGAGTTCACGGTGCTCGCGGACGGAAAGAAGCACGTGATCAGGTTGGTATGTCAGTAGTACAGACGGCAACGAACGCCGGCAGCGGAACATCCATCACTGCGACGTTTGCCTCGAACGTGACAAACCTCGATGCTGTCGTGGTGGTTGCTTTCTACTCGGGCGCCGTTGCAAACCCTGGTTTCACAATCACCGACAGCCAAGGCAACACTTATTCGAGCATCACGGTCGCCAACATAAACGCGAACGAAAAGTTCGAGGCATTCGTGGCGCCCAATTGCGCTGCCGGCGCGACCACGGTCACATTCACGTGTGGATTTACCGGCGGCTTGATGCTGGCGATCCTGGAGTGCTCATCGATCGTGACATCCAGCCCCATCGACGTTTACGCTTCCGGGAACGGGGCCACCCCTGTCAGTCTGAGCATCTCTCCGACCAGCACCGATGTTCTGTTCGCCTTCTCGATCGGATCAGGCAACAGTTTGTCGGCAGGGATAACCGGTTCCGGTTGGGTCCCGGAGATCTCATTAGGCTCAACCACCCTCCTGAGCGGTTGGGTGCAAGCTGGCGTCTCGTCTACTGTCAATCCGAGCCTGTCCATCACCAATGTTAACGGGGCAGGGATGGCGGCAATCCTATTCGGCCTGAAACAGATGGGCACCGGCTGCACGCCCTCGCTCGGGGCGCTCTCCGCCACCACTTTCACGACCGGGACCAATTCTCTGGCGCGCGCCACGGTGTCGGGCTGCAATCCCCTGTACTGCGTGTCCGTAGTTTCCGGCTCGCTTCCGCCGGGGATGGAACTCTCGGTCACGCAGGCGTACTCGGGGAACTATCTGGTTCTCTCCGGCATTCCGACCACGAACAACACCTACAACTTCACGGCCGAAGTGGTGGATTCCACCGGCAACGCAGTCACACAGGCTTACTCGGTCACGGTCACGGGAAGCAACATAAATTCTCCCAGCGGATCAATTACGGCCGTCAAGCTGTACGTCACGTACGATGTCACCAACGCCTTGGTGACTACCCTGTTCGGGGCCTCGCTCGTTTGCCCGGCAGCGGTTGCTGCTCCGGCCGGCATCCCGATGCTCTGCTCCGCGGCGTTCGGGTGCCTGGCGCTAGGGGGAGGCGGCGTCAACAATCCCGTCGGCGATGTGGTCGAAGGGGGGACCTGCTCGGCCGGCTCCACAAATCCAAACACGCCTACGGGCGGTACCGGAAAGGCTGGCGTTCAATGCTCCCTCGACGTCACGACCGCATTTAACAATTCAGGACTGACGCTCACCCAATTTGAGCAACTGCTCACAGTCGGCGTGGGTTCAACGGGTGTGATCCCCGGCTGGGACAGCGGCAATTCGTCGGCGGCTTACGCCAACGGGTTTATGTTGATCGTCCTTGACGTAGCGATGGCGGTCACATACGCAAACGGCGCAATCGTGATCAGCCGGCCGTCGTGGATGGTGCCGGAAGTGTTCAGCCCGGTTAACGGCACGGTGCTGGCGCTGGCTGGCCCGCCCTCCCCTTGCGGCACGGTGGTGCTCGGGACAGCCATCTTCCAGCACCGCATGAGTACCGTGGAGTTTAATCCGTTCGCGCTGTTCGGAGGATTTACCACTCCAGGATCCGCCGGGTGCGGGTCGCTCCCAACGGGCTTGGTCGGCTATCCATATACGGGGATATTGTCGGGCAGTCCCCCGTTTTCTCTTGTGTCCGGATCTTTGCCGCCAGGCCTCTCACTAGACAGCGCTTCAGGGGTCATTTCCGGCGTGCCTACGACTGCAGGAACCTACACGTTCACGGTTTCCGCGAACGGAAACCACACCACCTGCTCGATTACGATCTGCAATTTCACGCAGCGGGGCAACATCGACTACGACCAGATCGGGATCGACGCGCGCCAAGGTGGCACCGTCGGATCGCGGCTTCAATATTTTACGGGGACGTTTACTCCGGGGAATGTGGCCACCTGGGATGATTGCGGGAACCTCATCGACTCAGGAGTCAGCATCGCCTCCTTGTAAGTCTGATGGCCTACTTCCGCTACCGCTGTCTGTTCGAGGGAGCGCTGCTCACCACCTCGGCGACGGTGCTGTACACCGCGCCGGCTAACACGCGGACGCTGCTGGGCAAACTGACGCTGACCAACATCTCGGGCTCGAGCGCCTCGGTCACGATTTACATCGTGCCCCGTGGCGGCACGCCGGGCACTTCGAACGAGATCTGGAAGACACTCACCATTCCGGCAGGCGGGAACAATACGGAGTGCCGGGACGTGACGGAGATAGTCAACCACGTTCTGGAGGCGGGCGATTCGCTGCAAGCTCTCGCGAGCGCCAACAGTGCCATTACGGCGCGCCTCTCCGGCGCGGAAACGATTTTCAACCAGTGATCTATGGGTTCCTTAATAACTAGCATCATCGGCGGGATCCAAGGCGCGAGCGCCGCGCACCACGCGGCCGACGCGCAAGTGAATGCTCTCGCCAACGCCAACCAGACCATGACGACGTACGGGAATGACGTCATCCCGTCCATCGGAAATGCCGCCAATCTCTGGGGACAGAACCTCACCAACGTGGCGAGCGACGTCAACAACAACGCCGCCACCGTGGCGGCGGATGCAGGCAACCGGACGATCGCCACCGCGGGGGCTGGCGCCGGGAATGTCACCGGGACCGCGGGCACGGGCGCCGGCAACATCGCCAACGCCGCGGGCACCGGCGCCGGCAACATCAACACCACCGCGGGCACGGGCGCCGGGAATATCGCGGGCGCGGCCGGTACCGCTGCCGGCCTCGTCAATCCCTACACCACGCTGGGCTCGACGGCCGCGGGCACGCTCGCGGCTCTGACTGCGCCAGGGGCCAACGTAACGCAACTATTGCAGCAGCTCTCTCCGGGCTATCAGTTCGGGCTGAGCCAGGGCTTAGAGGGCGTGCAGCAATCGGCCGCGGCGCGTGGTCTGCTCCAGAGCGGCGCGACCGCGCGCGCTCTGAACAATTACGCGCAGAATTACGCGAACACGCAGTACCAGAACACGTTCAACAACCTGTCGTCGCTGGCGAATCTCGGCAGCACCAATGCGCAATTTGCGGGTGGGCTCACCACAGCGGCCGCGGAGAACGCCGCCGGCCTCACCACGGGCGCGGCGGAAAATGCCGCGGGCCTCAACACGCAAGCCGCGGAGAACGCAGCCGGCCTCACCACGGGCGCCGCGACGAACGCGGCCAACCTCACTACACAAGCCGCGGAGAACGCCGGCGCCGCCAACCTGAATGCCGCCGAATACGGCGGATCGCAATTGATGAACGCGAATTCGACCGCCGGGGCCTGGAACGTGAACGCCGCCAACAGCATGGCCGGCGATTGGATGAACCTGGCTAACTACATCGCCAACAATCAGGTCCAAGTCGGGAATGCCCAAGCGGCGGGAGACGTCGGCGCCGCCAATCAGTGGAACAGCATGCTGGGCTCGATCGGCAACTTCGGCAATTCACTCCTGGCTTTCGGGCTGGGCGGCGGCTTCGGGGGCAGCACCCCGAGCCTGGCGACTCTGCAGTCACTGCCTATGGGGGTCGGGCCCATGGGTTCCGCGGCCAATAATCCCAATCTCACCAATTGGGGGAGTCTCAACCCAGGAGGGGTGATGGTCTAAATGGCATTCCCCACAGTCCCTATTTTGCCGGCGGCGCTCGACCTGCGGCCGCCGCCGCAGTCCACGGACCCGCTCAAAGCTCTGACGGATTACCGCGAAGCTCAGGCGCGGATCGCGCTCCAGCAGCAGCAGGGACAACTGTTTCAGCAGCAGGCACAGGGCGTACAGCTCTCTAACGAGGAAATTCAGCGGCAGCTTCAAGAGCAGCAGATGTTCCAGGCCAGCGTGCAACAAGCCCTGCGCGAGGGAGCTTTCGGCGGCATGTACGGCGTTCCGGCAGCCGGGGCGCCGGCCCAGCCTGCAATCGGAGGCACGCCATCCGCGCCTGCGGCGGCCGCCCCTGCACCAGCGGCTGGCAATGCCGCGGGCACGGCCCCTGCTGCCGGGGCGCCCGTTCCTCCCTCCGATCCGCTGGCGGCATGGGGCCGCGTGGGAGATCTAGCCCTCGAAGCGGGAGTGCGGCCGCAAATGGTGGCGAAGTTCAAAGAGCCCATCTACACGATGGCCAAGAACGACGCCGACATCCACAAAATGAACCAGGACACGCTGGACGCGCAGGCCAAGCTCGAGCAGGCGAACGTGGATTACATCGGCACGGCCATGGCGGACGTGCAGAGGCACCAATACGATCCCAACGCATTCGCGGGAGCGCTCATTCACGGCATTCTGGAGCACCCGAATAATGCGGTTCTCAAGGCGCAATTGCAAGGCATGCTCACCCGGGTGCAGCAGGATCCATCGCAATTGAAGGGTGTCGTAGACAGCGCCATCGGGGCTTCGAAACAGGCCCAGGATCTGACGCGCGAACAGCAGAGCGCCAGCGCGACCGAAGCCGAAGCCGGCGCGCGAGCGAAACAGGCCGCCGCCGAAGCGGCCAAAACCGATCTCGAGACAGAGCTCACGCAGCAGAAGCTCGATCTGTACAAGACTCTCACACAGACGCCCGAAGCGCTGCACAACCGCGTGGCTGCCTCGATCGATCCCACCAAGTATCCAGCCCTGTTTGCGCGCGCCTTCAACGAAGCGCAAAATGCGCCGGACCTGGAGGGCGTCAATAAGGCCATTCAGACCTACGCGCAGCAGGCCTCGGAGCAGGAGCGCACGGTCGCCACGGAGACCAATCCCGATGTGATCGGCGCTCGCGTGCGGCAGCGAGTCGCGGAAGCGCAAGCCACCGCGCCCATCGATGTCTCCAAAGCCGTCCAGACCGAAATCCAGAAAGCCAAGCTCGCGCCAGGGGCGGTATCCGGCATTCTGGATCCGGCCCTGCAACGGAAAGTGATCGACGACCAGGTCAAGGCAGCCTCCGATTACCGCGGCAAACAAGGCGACGCGCAGCGGCTCCAGGATTTTGTGGATGCCTCCCGTTCCGGGAACCAGGCAGCCAGCGCAATGATTCCGATCGCGGAACTGCGCGAGATCGTGAATCGGGTGAACATGCAGGAATTGCAGGCGGCCGGAGGAGGAACTTCGGTAGCCCGGCGCGTGCAGAATTGGCTTTCCAAAAATACCGAGGGCAAGCCCAGTGACGCGACCCTGAATGACATCCAGGCTCTGGGCAATATCATGCAGAACGCGGCCAAGACCACCTACCGCGGCAAGATCACCGATCTGAATGCGCTGGGAGCGAAATTCGACACGGAGCCGGCGCAGATCCAAACGCCCAGGACCGCTCAGCCCGGACAGTACAAGGCCGGCGACACCCGCACGATCAACAGGAAGAAGTACGTGCGGGACAACCAAGGCAACTGGAACCCGCAATAAATGCCCGGACTCACCGACGCCGACATTGCCCGGTACGATGCGGGCGCCCCGGGCGTGCTGAGCGACGCCGATATCGCGGCTCACGACAGCGGCGGCGCTACAGGCGCCGCTCCCAGCCTGGGCCACGTGGGCGATTTCATTTCGGGAATCGGCGCGGGCGGAATCGGTACGGTGCTGGGCGCGTACGAGTTGCTGCGCAAGATTCCAGGAGCGGACAAAGTGCTGCCCCCAGTCTCGGACCAGGTGCGCTCGTACGCGGAGCCCCCGGACACGGTGGCGGCGAAAGTCGGCAGGTTCCTGGAGCAGGGCGCGGAGTTGGCCGCGCCCGCGGGCGCCGCTGCGGAGCTGACCAAGGGCGCAGGCCTTGCCGCGAGGATGGCCGCGCAAGCTCTGGCGGCCGGAGGCACGCGGGCGGTGCAGACCGGCGGCGACATCCCGCAGGCGCTCGATGCGGCGGCCGGCGGCGCGGCCCTCCCGCTCATCCCGCCGGCAGCCGGCGCGGCCATGGCGCTGCTCAAGAAGAGCAGGGGGCTATCGGACCTCGCGCCGGACCTGGTCGGCATGGTTAATCCGCGCGCGGCGCATGCGCTGCGCGTGGCGCAGAAGGTCGGCCGGGCGCTATCGGCCCCGGCGCCGGCCGAAGATCAGGAATTGCTGGATGGCCTGGCGCAGGGATTCGGCGGCAAGGATTTCGAAGCGTTGAGTGCTGGCGATCAGGCCACTGTGCGCAGCCTGGCCGATCGCATCAATGCGGGGGAAGCGCCGCAGCGCACCGCGGCGCCCGCGGCGGCTCCTCAACCTACAACTCCTACTCCTACACCTACACCTACAACTCCTACACCGGCAGCCGCAACTCCCAAGCCGCAACCAGTGCGGCCGCCTCTGGCTCAACCTGCACCGGCAGCACCGGCACCGTCCGGGCCTCAATTCGTGAATGGGCAGGCTCTCGCGGGCGCGGACAAATGGAAGCCCGCTACCGAGACCGTCCGCCCGGTCCCCGGATCTTCGATGGGCGATATGGGACAGTATCGCTCGGACTACAACCCCGCGGCGCTGACCGACGAAGAAATCGCCGCGCTCAACAAGCAGAAGCCGGCCGCTGCGCCTGACGTCTCCAACCTCCCGGAATCGTGGCAGCCGCAAACCGAAGCTGCCGCGCCACAACCGCGGGACTACGCGGGAGCGGCGCGCGGCAAGAAAGCCGATGCGCTGGCCAATTTCCTGTACAACGCGAACGGCGAGATCGAGGCAGGGCAGGGCATCTCGTACAAGGATGCCTCCAACATGACACCCGAGCAATGGACAGCGGCAGCCAAGGGCGCGCGGGTGAACGATCCATCTCCCAGTACCATTCAGGCAGCGCTTCTCAAGCTGAAGTCACTGTATGATGAGAACGGAACTACCGCAGCCGCGGAGGCGATACCCAATGCAGCAGCAACCACGACCCAACAATTGGACACGGGAGCAACTGGCCCGCTGGACTCCGGAGCAGCTCGAAGCGGGAGCCAGGCTTATGGAGCGGGCGCGCCAGGCGCGGGATCTCTCCCTGGCCAACAGACGGAAATCCTCATCCCGGGCGAAGATCGTGCGCTTTCCGCGCGGTATGAGGTAAGAGAACTCGCGGACGTTCAACCGTCACACAACGGCACCACCTTCTCGCCCAACCCCCGATACCAACTCCACAACGAGCGCAATTACTCCAATCCCGAAAACCAGCAGCGCATCGTCCTGAACAGCGGGGAACAGCAATTCAACCCGCGCTACCACATCACCGACAACCCCGACGCCACCAACGGACCCGTCGTCATTGACGAAGCGGGCAATGCGCTGGGAGGCAACGGCCGCGCCATGATCCTGCAGCGCGTCTACGACCGCGGCGCGGCGGGAGCTACCGCTTATCGCAATCTGCTCCTACAGAAGGCCCAGCAGTTCGGCATAGATCCGGCGCAGGTTCAAGCCCTGAAACAACCGGTCCTGGTGCGCGTGGTGCCCGATTCGGAACTGCAGTCTCTGCCTGGGGGCGCCAACTACGTAATCCGGAAAACCAACGTGAGCGGAACGGCGCAGCTATCGGCCGCGGAGCGCGCCGCGGCCGACGCCGGCCAACTCGGGGACGATTCGCTGCAGCATATTGCTTCCGCGATCGACCAGGCCGGCCCAGACGCAACGCTCAATGATGCGCTTACGGGGAAGTCCGGAACGGCCATCGTGAACCGCCTGATTTCCGACGGCTTTTTCAGCGAGCAGGAAAGGCCTGCGCTCATGGACGGCAAAACGGGCGCGCTGACGCAGCTTGCCAGAGACCGGATCAACAAAGCCATGGTGGGGCAGTTTTTCCGCGATTCGGACCAGATTGCGCGCACGCCGGCCGCTATCAAGGGCAAACTGGAGCGCCTGGCGGCGCCGCTGGCCAAGGTCCGCGACGATCCGCAGTGGGACATCACACCCGCCATCCGCGAGGGCGTGGATTTGCTCGAATACGCGCAGGCGCACGGGATCAAGAACCTGGGCGATGTGGTCAGCCAGCAGGGGCTGTTCGGCGGAGCGCCGGAATGGAGTCCACAAGCCGTGCAGATGGCGGAACTGCTGCGCGACTCCAAGCCTAACGATTTGGTGCGCGCGGTGCGCGGCTACGTGAACGACCGCGCACCAACCATGTTCGGCCAATCGACTCCTCAGCAATCTTTCGGGGAGCACTTCGGCGGCGAACCCTCCAGCGCAACTGCAGTCCCCGACATTTCCCCCACCGAATTTCCGATGACGCCGGAGGAGCGCGCCATCGAGGCGCGATTCAACCAGCAGATCGCGGCGGATCCCGAGGGGATGAAAGCCGAATACCGGCGCCGGTTCGGCACCATGCTCAGCACCGACGATGCCAAGGAACTTTCGCCGGATTACCTGCGCGATCGCGCCGCCGCGTCGATCCCCGTGCATGAAGGCGCGAGCTGGCTGGTGAAGCAGATATACCGCGAGGAACTGGCGAAGCAGGCGCCCCCCGGAGCAGACAACACCGTGCTGTTCACGGCCGGCGGCCCAGGCTCCGGCAAAACCACGGCAATCGCAGGGCTGCCGGCTAAAAGCTCCGCGCAAATGGTCTACGATGGCACCCTTGCGTCGGCCGCCAGCGCAACCAAGAGGATCGATCAGGCTCTGGCGGCGGGGAAGCAGGCTCATGTGGTCTACGTGTATCGCGATCCCGAGGGGGCATTCGAGGGCGTGCTCGGTCGGGCGGTAAGCCAGGAGCAAAAATTCGGCTCGGGGCGCACGTACCCGATTGACAGGTTTGTCGAGCAGCATGTGGACGTGCGAAATTCCATGCAGCAGCTCGCCGAAAAGTACAAGGGCAATCCGAATTTCCACATGACGGTGATCGACAACAGCAGTGGCCCGGGCATGCAGCAGTTGGTCAATCTCGAGGATCTGCCGGCGGCGCCCGATGCGCATACGCTTCGCGCTATAGTGAAAGAGAGAGCCAATGAAGCCTACCAAAACGGGGATATATCACGGAAAATCTACGACGCCACAATCTCCCGCGGAGCGGCAAAAGAAGCTGGAAGATGACCGGCGCGCGGAACGGCTCAGCTACCAAGTGCTCGAGAACCTGAGACGCAACAGCAGGGCCAAGGTCCTCACCAGCTAAGACACCACCGTCCTCCTTTCCCAAAATCCTCCTTTCCCAAAACCTCAACCATTACGTAGTACGAAGGACCCGCATGACCATACCCCGATCTCTCATCGCCATTCCGTTGCTGTGCGCCTGCGCTGGTGCGCAGACACCAGCTCCGCAACCGTACAACCCGCTGGCTTTCGTCGTGGATCCGTACAACGCTCCGGTGATTGCGCTGATCGGCGCGTCGGTCGCCAGCGCGAAAACCGACTGGGTGGCCACCGTAGGCGGCAAGCAGTACCGGATCACTCCCGCGGAGCAGGGCGGGCTGATGCTCGCCGGCGTCGCGGGGATTTACGCCATCCGGCAGGCGAAGCCGGCTTCCAAGGCTCTCAAGCTGGTCACCGCCATTGTGTCGGGCGGCGCGGCAGCGTATCTGGCCGGCAAAGCCTACGCCAACACACTGGCACAGAACCCGCCGAGCGCGACCACACCACAGCCGGCGCTGCGGAAATAGTTCAAGAATTACATGAAGCCGAACTGGAAGACCAACCTGCTGGGCGCGCTCGCGCTGGCCATGGCTCTGGGGCAGATTTGGGCGCCGGCCGGGCTGCAGTCCAAGATTCAGCAGACCGCGGCGGCGCTCACCGCCGCCGGGCTGCTGGCCGCGAAAGACTACGACCGGTGAGCTAAGCTCAGGCGGCGGCTTTCTCCGTCGGCGCCTTCTTGCGCGCAGGGCGCCGCGCGCTTCTGGGCGCTGGCGTCTGCGTTGCGGCAGCGGCTTCCTCGATCGCGCTGAGGATCACGGTCAGACCGCCCTGCTTGGACTGCGCGGCGGCCCAGCGGCGGATGTTTTGCGCGTGCGCGCCCAAAAAGTCGTAGTAGTTGGGCGTCTGATCTGCGCCAGTGTTTTGCATGGCCGGGAACAGGTTCGAGCCTTGCGCCCGCAGCCACACTCTCACGTTTGTGCCACCCGCATCACGCGCGTGGTTCAAGTCGATGGACAAAATCGAGTCCACCGGTACGACGTATTGCCCAAGCTGGCAAAATTGCGCATTCAGCGTCATGCTGATTTCTCCCCTCTGCGGATTGATGTTAGCAGTTTCCTAATGTGGATAGAACGTGCAGGAGGGCTCGTGCTCGAAGGTGCGCCCGCGGGCGCGCGCGCGCTTGAGGGTCATGGCGCCGCAGGGGCAGCGTGGCTTGCCCGAACGCTTCCCGGAGCCGGCGCCGTGCGTTTTGCGCGCGGCGTTCATGCGGCGCGCGGCGTCGGAGAGAAGTTTGGAGGGCATAGCTAGAGTCTAATTAGCGTCTTACTGGGGCCGGAGGGTGCGCAGGTAGGCTTGCCACTCGCGCACCAGATTTTCGACCTGTCGTTGAACGTTCTGAATCTGTTCCTCGTGGCGTTCCCCGACCTTGATCAGCGCGTCGATCTGATTGTCATGGTGCACGACGGTTTCGGCGAGGGTGTTCACGATGCTGACGAGCTTATCCAGCTTTTCTTCGGTGGTCATGGTTGTTTTAATCTTGACAGATTACGTTGTTGTTGTCAACCTGTTTAGGGGGAGTGAGCCTCATGAAAGTCGCTATCTACGCGCGCGTCTCGACGACCGATCAAAACTGTGAAATGCAGTTGCGGGAGCTGCGCGAGTACAGCGCCCGCCGCGGTTGGGAGATCGCGGGCGAGTACGTGGACACGGGATGGAGCGGGGCGAAGAAGTCGCGGCCGGAATTGGACAAGCTCATGGCAGCCGCGCGCGAGCACCGGGTCGATGGCATCGTGGTGTGGAAGCTGGACCGCTTCGGGCGCTCGGTCCTCAACCTGGTCGAGGCGCTGGGCGATCTCGCGACCTGGGGCGTGCGCTTCGTCGCGGTGTCGCAATCCATCGACACCGACGCATCTAATCCCACCACGCGGCTGCTGCTGCACATCCTGGCGGCGGTCGCGGAATTCGAGCGCGAGCTGACGCGGGAGCGTGTGATGGCAGGCCTCAAGGCTGCGCGTCACCGGGGGCGCTGCGGCGGCCGGCCGCGGCGCGTGTTCCGCCGCGACCATGCGCTCGAGCTGCACGCCGCCGGAATGTCCCAGGTGGCGATCGCGCGCAAGCTGGGGATCGCCCGTGCAACCCTCCAGCGCCTGTTGGGGGGTGCCCAAAAACCCCAATAGCTTCCCTCCGCTACCTCGCTGACAGCACGCGCGCGGCGCGCTTCGTCTGAGCCTGCCCACAATCAGAAGTTTTTGGGCGGTCTAAGCCGTAGGAGCCGCACGAGTTAGAGCCGCTTTTGGGGTGTCAGGAGGCGGTTGGGCCGCGCACAAAGGTGCAGCGGAATGGGGGCGTTCGAAAAAATTTTGCGGGTCACCCGTCCCACGAGAATGTAATGCTCAGGTCTCACGGTTTTTTGCGGGGCGCTTTACATTTGATGAGAAGAGGGCACGGAGCGGGCACATAATGGTTCTAGCCAATGGGCTGATACGTCCCCGCTTGAAACGGGTGCCGTGGCGAGAATTCAGCCCACCCGCCAGTCCCACACATCAGACTCTTATCCGCCGCGCTGTGCATGGCGTACGGCCTCGCAGCACAGCCCGCCACGTTTTGCGCGGCATCCGGGCGATTTTCAAAGAATTTTGCGGACTAGGCGGGCGAGCCACAGACCAAGCGCCATGCGTCTGCAATGCAGCCACTCGCCGAGGGCGCTTGCGAGACACGCAATGATCACCCGCAGCCGCTGGCACTCGCGCACGATGGCCGCGTGCTGTTGCTCGGCCTCCAACCAGCTGGAGCAGCGCACCTGGTGAGAGCTGGAAGCGCACGGCCGCCAGAATGCCATCGTCTCGAAGAGAATCGGATCGTTCGGAGTGAAAGCATAGTTATGATCGAGCCCGAGAAAAATGGTGGACACTTCGCAAAGACCGAGGGACAGGACTGTGCGCGCCACATGCCTGTCCGCATGCTCGAACCAGCGTCCCCACTCCAGGAGGCCCTTCCGCCCCTCCGGCGTATAGGGATCGCACGGCTCAACCGGTACGGGAGTTTGTCCCACGAGAATGTAATACTCAGGTCTCACGGTTTTTTGCGGGGCGTGATCTCCTCGAATCCGGATCACTTTTTCGACCTCGAGGAGGAACCTCCAGTGTGGCAGACCCTGGCCTGGGACTTGTGCGGGCGAAGTGCAGCGGTGAAACTCAGCACAGGCCCCTACCCCCGACCCTCCTCCTCTCATCCACTACGTTAGTGCGCGACCGCGCACAATGGAGCTTTCAGCGTTCAGCGTTCAGCCGTCAGCTAGTGTGTGGGGCTTGTCAATGATCATTGACACGGCTGGTTTGCATGGACTACTGAATTCTGCGCTTCGGGTGGCCGTTGGTTCCGCCGCGCCGGAGGGAGTCGACGAAATCGTCGATCTTCGCCGCCAGAGTCCGAATGTCGCGCGTGTTGCGGTTGACCAGGATCATGGTCTGCCTGATCAGCACGCTGGTGGCTTTGTTGTTTTCGCGGATCTCCGCGATCTCGCGATCGTGCTTCGACAGGTGCTCTTTGGTGGTCACTGGCCCTCATTTCCTCCGTTTCGGGCAGCGGAGTCGGCCGTGGAACTCGCGGTATTCGGGCGCGATGTGGGTCTGATCACGGCGCCGACGGTGATCACTGACCCGCAAAACACAACGATCACCAGCCTGCAGCGGGCACACCGTAATGGCCGCTGAACTCCCCGCTCGGGCGTCCGGCTGTGAAACGGCAGGCGAAATTCAGTCAACTTCCTATCCTCTACGTTAGTGCGCGACCGCGCACAATGCTCTCAGGTCTCCTGGGCATTAGCCCGCCTTGCGGCTCTTCTTGCGCCACGCCCAGATCTCTACGGCAAGAGTCCCCGCCGCGGCTGCGGCTAGACCCCGTTGTGAATCCGTCGCGCCCGCCAGCCACGATATCGCGATCGCAACAGCGGCCACGATCAATGACCCGCAAAAGAGAATGATGACGAGCCGCGCGGCAGCGTGTCTGCCCCAAAGAGTCCCCACCGCGAACAGCAGAATCACGAACAACGCCAGCCAGATCATGCCTGCTTGTCCTCACGCCTCTTCTTGCGCCACCTGGCCTGGGCGGCCTTGCGCGCAATCTCGCTGCGTTCACTCTTCGTGAGTTTTTTTGCGCGTCCTACGGCGGCGACCCGCGCGCTCTCCGACCTCTCTTCAGGTGTCATCGACGCAGCCCTGCGCTTCGCAAGGGCCACCGCGGCCTTGCTTTTTCGGGTCGCCATTGCGGGCCAGTATAGCATTGCTTTCGAGCGCACGCAACGTCAGCATTTTTGGGAAAATAACACTTGCATACGTGCGCACGCAAGCATACAATAAAATCATGGGAACGGCAAAGCAGCAACTGGCGCGGATGGACGCCATCGAGATGATCCGTCGGGCGGCCGCGGAGGTCCTACGGACCAGCGGCCTGAACGAGGCGTGGGCCACACTCTGCCGCATCGAGATGTACCTGGAGGTGCGGTAATGGCCTACAACTGCACCGACAAGCGCGATTTTTACGCGCACGACGAACTGCGCGACTGCGAGCGCTGCGGATGCGTGGCCCGCGATCGGAGCGCATCGACGTAGCCGAGGATGTACATGCTTTTGCCCTCGGCGGAACTGACGAGCCAAATTCGACCGTTCCACAGCCCGCATGTGGTGAATTCCGACTCCTGGGCGAACGCCGCGCACACAGCAAGCAGCAGAGCGACTACGGTTCTCATTTTCCCCCCTTGCGCGGCCGGCCCCGGCGCCGGGTGCCGGGTGGCCGCCCCATCGGAAGTTCTCCTGCCGCAATGTCCCACCGCGTCTGCTTGCAATGTGGGCACTGTTTCGGCTTGGTTATCGCGCGCCGGATCCACTGATGGCCGCAACGCCGGCATGTCAACATCATCACCGCCGGGAGCGTTTCCATGGAGATTATCATACACTATTTTTTTTGCTTGACTCATAATATTGATTATCATATACTACTTTATAGGAGGGGTGGTCGAGAATGACCAACGCAAAGCAGCAACTGGCGCGGATGGACGCCATCGAGATTATCCGTCGAGCGGCCGCGGAGGTCCTACGGACCAGCGGCCTGAATGAGGCGTGGGCCACACTCTGCCGCATCGAGATGTACCTGGAGGTGCGGTAAATGGCCTACAACTGCACCGACAAGCGCGATTTCTACGCGCACAACGAACCGGGCGACTGCGAGCGCTGCGGATGCGTGGCCCGCGATCTGCGGTACCGCGGCGCGCAACTGGTCTGCACGAACTGCCAGGAGGACCTGGACGCCATCGCCTATGACGCGCGGTGGCTCTTCACCGCGCAGGACCTGCCCTGCGTGGCGTGCGGCTCCACGCGCAAGACGGTGCAGAGCGACCGGGTGCTGCTCAACCCGGCCGCCGTCTGCTGTGGGGAGGTGGCGTGATGCGGCGGCGGCTGAAGACCTTGCTGTGCCGGGTGTTTCACCGCGCGCGCTGGGCCGCGGCCCCGGCGCTATGCAATTCACGGAGGCATCTGTGGGTCTGCGGACGGTGCGGCCGGCAGTGGTGGGAGGAGGTGGCGTGATGTGGTCCATGTGGGATGCCCCGTCTGATCGCGACTATTACGGTCAGTGGGAGCCGCCGGAAGAGCCCGAGCGCTGCTTGGATTGCGGCGCGCGGGAAGATCAGGCGTGCGAGGAGTGGTGTTCGAGCAGCCGGCCGGCGTCCGAGCCGGCCGAGGCGGAGGCTGAATGTTACGGCGATCAGAGGAAGGGAAGCGCGTCCTCGAGGCCACTTACTGGGCCGCGGTGCATGCGGGAGGTGGCGTGATGGAAGCCGAATACGTCAACTTTCAATCCGGGGTACCGGAGCGTGTGGCCCTGGCCTACGCGGACGGCCGGCTCACGGAGGGCATGTACGGACCGCGCGTGATGTACACGCTTGCAGACGGCCGAAAAATGTTCCTCGATCCGGACGTGGCGGCGAAAATCAACCTCATGGAGATTCAGCCGCGGCAGGATTTCTGGGTCTGCAAACTGAAGCCGGCCGGCAAAGGGCAGAAAACGCGGTGGGATGTCTATCTCGAAAACCCGACGCCCGAAGCCGGAGAAACGCCGCTGGAGCGCGATCTGCGATTGTCACTCAATCACGCCCAGCGGCAAAATGCGCAGAGGCAGAATACTACGCAGCACCATGTCAGCGCCGCAACCCGGACGGAGAAAACGACACCCGATCCAGCCCCCGAGCCGCCGATTCGTGTCCAGCGAACGCCGGCGGCCCAGGCAGCCGCTCAAGATCTGTCACAGGTTAGCACGCTGCCGGCGTGGGCCGGAACGCTGGTGAGCTATACCAATAGCGTGGTGGATGCGTATGCCCAGTGCCTGCAGCACGCCGCCGCGCATGGGCTGCTGGTCAAGGCGGAGGATGTGCGCTCGCTGCTGACCACGGTGTTGATCAATATGAGCGACGCCAAGAAAGGGGCGGCCGGCCGGTGAGGCCGGCCCGCCCGGTCGGTTAGTCGATTTTGCGGGACTTCTGCTCTTCAGGTGACAGCGGCCGGCCGAAACCCACTTCCACGAAGCCCAAAACGCGCAGATACGCGACCGCGGTGGAGAGGTTGTCGTCGAGCGCTTCTCCGCATGGGAACCCCAGCACCCAGGCCAGCGCATCGTGCGCGGCGTCAACGGCCTCCGGCTCGGCGAACAGTCCCGTACCTCTGTGAGTGCCCAGGAAGTGCAGAATATCGTGGGCGCGCTGAATCTCGGCCTGGCTCTTCATGCGCGGTTGAGTGACATCGCGCGGACTACTCATTTGTGTGGCGCCTCCGCAGTCTTGAAATTGGGCCGTGCGGTGACCTGGCAGCGGGCTTGCTCACAATGCAGAATCACCACGTCGCCTGGGCTCAGCTCATGCGGCGTCATAGAGTGCCTTTCCGTCGAGTGTCTCGAGGTAAGCTCCGTGCCACTGTTCGGGCTCGGCGGCGTCGGCGGCGTCGTTCCAGCGGATGAACCACACCGGCCGGCCGTGTGCGCGTGCGATGGCTTCGCCGGTGACTGCATTTTCACCCGTCCTGCGGATGTACATCCGCTGCCGGTCGGCCAAGGGCTCCGCATAGGCCAGCAGGGCGCAGGCGGAACGGCCGCGCGGGGAGAAGCGCACGGTCACGAGGCCTCCGCCAGCAGCGGCCGGCCGCGATCCTTGCGGCCGGCGCGGGTATCGCGGTGGCGCTCCTGATCGTGCTGGAGGTGATGCCAGTTGCACCATGCCGCCAGGTTCTCGTCGCGATTGTCGGCGGGATCGTGGTTGCGGTGCGCGACTGCCAGCACAACTTTAATCGGCCGGAGGCGGACGCCTGGCGGCGGAGTTCCGCTCCATGGCTCGCCGTTCTGGTCCCACCACCGAGGGATGATCGTGTTCCAGCGCCAGATCATCATGCGCTCGCCCGAGTCCGCGCGCCAGGTCATGGTGAGGAGCTGCACTCCATTGGGCTTGGCGCAGGCCTCACAGCAGTTTTCGGCGCGCGCCAGGATGCGCGGCCGGTGCTCGTCGCGCCACTCGCGGCCGTAGAAATGACGGAGGTCAGCTCGGATCGGCATGGTTCCTCCTCCGGTAAGTCAGCACGAGGTAAACCCGCGGCCATTCCGGGTCCGGGTCCGGCTCGGGGCATTGGATGTCGTATTCGGCGTCGGCGAATTCGAAGCTCTCGATCCCGGCCCGATTGGCGAGAGCGGCCACCTCGCGGAATTCGGCCGGCAGATGGATGAGTCCTCCCTGGATCTCGACGCGATCCGTGCGGGCCGGCTCGCTATCTGGCGGATCCGGCCGGTGGCAGCCGCAGCGGCAGGGCGCCGCGCAGAATGTGCAGCTCCGCCGGCACTCGTCGTGTAGCTCGTGCTGGCAGGCCGTGGACAGGTAGAAGTGCCGGGTCATCTTCAGCTCTCTTCCTCCAGCCCGAGCCCGAGCCGCGCCCAGCGCCTGTCCTCTTCGCTGGCGGCCGGATCGTTCAGTATTTTGCGCTGCTCCGCTTCCATTTCAGCTTGGCGTCTGGCCGCGGCGGCGGCGGCCGCTTCCCGCTTGGCGATTTCTGCGCGAGCCTGGTCGCGTAAGGGGCCGAACACCGCGTCCGGGAGAGATCGGATCAGCAGCCCAACCCAGTTTTGGACTTTGCCGGCCGTTATCGCCGGGTGCCACTGTTGCAGTTTGAGGGCGCAAATTCCGACTATCTCAGTGGGGGTTATGGTGGCATCGACCGCCGTGGCTGCCGCCCAGAGCTTGGAGGCCGCGCCCGGATCCACCTGCAGCTCGGCCGCGATCTGGATTTCGGGCGGGATCGCCGTCGTCGTCGTCGTCGTTTCGGCCGGCCCTTTAGACATAGGTTCCGCCGACGACGACGTTGATTGCTCTGTCTTCTGTAAAAGAGTTCTTACAGGCGCCGGGGCGCCGGCGTTGAAAACAGAGGGGTTATTTTTGGAGTCAGTTCGGACATACTGAACGTCGGATTCGGCAGTCTGAACGTGACTCCGGGTGGAGTCGTGAACGGACTGCAGAGTCGAGTCTGAACCTGACCCGGGGCGGAAGTTGCTGGAGTCGGAATCATACTCCATGGCTTTCGCGGGGTTTTCGGCGGCCGAGTCTGAACGACGTTGATGCCGCTGCCAGGCGCTCAGCACCGCTCGCCTGAGGCGGCGGACTTCCTCGCTGGCTTGTCGAGCTTCCGCGTACAGGTGATCCCGCGAGGTCTCGGCGTCGGAAATCTCCCTCGCCAGGTCCGGGTGGGCGCCGAGGAACGCTTCCTGAAAGCGAAGAAAAGGCGAAGAAGAATTGGTGGAGTCTGAACCTGACTGCGGATTTTCTGCCTCGGGGTTATCGGTGGAGTCTGAACGTGACTGCATCGCAGCCCTCTGATTCTGCGCGCGTTGCGCGGCGAACAGAGGGCCGGCCTGCTGGTCGTCCAATCTTAGCACGGAGGAGTTGGGATTCAATAAGGATTGGGCGCGGAGCTTGACGCAGGCATCGGAGGCGGCGCCAGCGCTGAGGCCGATCCGTTCCGCGAACGCGGCCTGGCTGAGGGGGCGCTGTTTGGGCTCGTGGAGCGATAGCGGAGGGGGAAGGTCCACGGCCACGTCGGATTGCTGGCCCCACGCGTAGCGGATCAAGCCCAGGATGCAGCGCGCGTCCGAGGACAGCGCCGGGTTTTCCATGCCGGCCTCCAGGAAGCTATGGAAGGCCGGGGCGAACCGCGCGTGTCCGTGCGCGGCATGGAATTGTTTGGCAGCTTCGGCATAGGGCCAGCTCATGGTGCTACCTCCGGTACGAGACCGTCGACGAACTCCGCGGGCCAGTAGCGCACGTGGTGGGGTGGATCTCCTGGCTGCGGAACGACGGGGTAAAAGGTCTTCCCATCCACGAGAATGGTCTCCGGGTAGGGATGGCCATGCTGGAGGGGAATTAGGATCGTGGGGACCTCCGTATACGCCCATTTGGCACGCGGCATCATGAGCGGCCTCCCGCGGGGCGGCGGCTCACGACGCGCAGGCCGCGCTTGCCGAGTTCTGCGCCGGCCGCCTCCTTCGCGGCCACCGCCTCATTCGCGGCCGCTGCGGCGCGGCGACAGGCCCTTTCCTCGGCCTGGCGCATGGCAACGCGCACCAGGTGAGCTGCGTATTCCCCCTCGGCCACGGAACAGCCCAACTCGCGGGCTCGACGGGCTTCATCTTGCGCCATGGCGAGGCGAATCAACGCCTCCTCGCGCGCCTGCTGAAATGGGTCTTCCATAAACCCTCCCGCGGGGCGCAAACTGCGCCCTGCTGACAAACTGCGGTGTTGAAATTTTGCGCTGGAGGAGGGCCTGGTGAGAGAATGGGGACTGAGGCCGGCATCTCCCGGCGCGCTTACACCTTTGCGGCTGTCAGTTGTGCGATCTAGCAGCCGTGAGGAATCGTCTCGGGAGGTGATCTCCCAGGCCTGCTCCGCCGGCGGATGGCATTCCTCGGGTCCCGCGTGGTAGCGCGCGCGGTACAATCCGAGTTTTTTCCGCGTACAGCTATCCAGGGAAGGGTAGAGTTGCGTTTGCTATGCGACAACTCACACCGACCCTGGAAAGCTGTATCTCCAAGCTTCGCGCCGAGCGAAGCAAGCTCAAAAACGCCCTGCTCGCGCACAACACCCAACGTGGCTACCGCTACGATTGGCTGGTGTTCACGCGCTGGACGAACACCGTGAATCTGGCGCCGCTGCCGGCCACGGCCGAAACCGTCAGTCTGTACGCCACGGCGCTGCTGTCGGCCGGCAGAAAAGTCTCCACCACCGCGCGGCGCCTGGCTGTCATCGGCTTCATGCACCGGGCGATTGGTATACCATCGCCGGTCACCGAAGAAGTGCGGGAACTGCTGCGGGGCGCCAGGCGCAGCCGGCAGGAAACGGTCCGGCAAGTGGAGGCTCTCAGCCTGGATGCCTTGCGCTCGATCTCGCGGGTTCTCGAGCGCGACCGGCGGCCGATCGCGATACGCAACCGCGCCATCCTGCTGTTGGGCTGGGCCTCGGCGCTCCGCAGCGCCAACCTGGCGGCGCTCCAGGTCAGCGACATCCGCTTCGATGCGCGCGGCCTGGTGCTTACGATCCGCCGCGAAAAACAGAACCAGGAAGGAGAGCCGCGGCTGATTGGGGTGCCGTACGGCCGGAATCGGGACACTTGCCCGGTGCGCTCGCTGAAGCAATGGCTCCAGGAGCGCGGCGATGGGCCCGGCGCCGTGTTTACGAACCTTGGAGGCGGCATGGGGGCGAAGCTGCGGCCGATTCAGCCGGAACGCTACTGCCAAATTGTGCAGCAGTGCGTGGCGAAGATTGGGCTCGACCCGAAGAAGTTCGGCAGCCACAGCTTGCGCAGCGGGTTCATCACCGAAGCCGGGGAGCGGGACATCGGCGAGCTGCGGATCGCGTCCCACTCGGGGCACCGAGATATGGCGACACTCCGGCGGTACTTCCGCCCCCGGGATGTCTGGCGGGCCAATGCGTGCGCGGCGTTGGGGCTGTGAGTTTATCTCGCCCACGTCACTGAGCGTCGGGGCGCCGGCCGGGGTGACGTTCCACTTCTGAGAAGCGGACCCGGCCGACGGCCACCGAAACCAGAATCGATTGTGCCACGAAAAGAGGGCCCGTGCGCACCTCGACAAAAATTTTTTCGCACGACGTGATGGGGGTTCAGGGTCTGGCGACTCGCTGGATTTTGCCGCTCCGTTCACGCGCGTCCCGGAATTAGAGTTATGGGCGCCTAGTACTTCTCATAACTTTAGGCGCATTTCTTATCCGCGCACAAGGAGAAAGCAAAGCGAAAGGCGAAGGTATTTCCATCTGTTCATCTTCCTTGCTGCACAACTCGAGTCACGGCCCGAAGCCGCGCTGCCCCCGGATTTCCCCCGACAACTAATGAGCGGATTGTTTGAAACTCTCCAATCAGGGCACGATGGAAGCCTGTGCTTGCGAGTGAGAAACTGGTTACCCTGGTCCCTCTCCCCCTGGCACCTGTCCAGTCACGGAAGCAAACCATCGACAGATTGGGCGAAATCCAGCGGCGGAAGGCGGAGATGAAACCCCTGCTCGATGAGGAGGAGCGCCTGAAAGCAGCGGTACTGGGATGGTATCCGGATCTGGCGGCGGACCAGACCACAGTCGCGGAGGGCGGGTTGTACAGCTTGCAGATCGGGAAGCGGGAGAACCGCCGCACGATCGCCAATCCCAAGCGCGCGTTCGGGCTGCTGAAGAAAGTTCTGGGACTCGAGGCGCTATACGAGGCCATCACCATTCCGCTGAAGCTGATCGACCGGCACGTGTCGATCGCGGACCAGAGGCGGATCATTTTGCAGGAGCGCACCGGGCCGCGGGAGATTACCGCGGTAGCCAGGGCGCCCATTGAAGCGGCCGCGAAAGCGGTGTAGGGAAAAAACAGCAGCGGACTGCCGGACCGGTCCCACCAGGAAAGCTGTCAGCTTTCAGCGATCAGCTTTCAGCTAAAACTAGCCCGATTCTAAAAGTGAGGAAGATACCTGTATTCTCGGGCGAGCGCGTGATTGAGTTCGCCGACGAAGCGCGCGCGCGGCAATTGCTGACAGCCCCGAATGCGAAAGCGGTGCGGCGCAGGAAAGACCGCCAAATAGTCGGGGTGGAACTGGAGGACCTGGGCGGCAACTGGAAAGAGCCGGCGCTCCACGGCAACCCGCGGCAATACAGCCACGACCACGAAACGGACCGCAACCCGGCGCGAGTCTGGACGCTGCGCCATCTGAGCGATGAAACGCAGGACCTGTTCCAGTTGGCTGTCACGGACACCCTAGGGACGGGCGCGGGATAAAAGGTTTCCCCCCGCGGGGGGAAAAGCGGAGTCTTCCCAAGCGGCCTGTTACTCCTCACGCGGCCCCGACACTTCCGCGTGGCAGGCCGCACTCTGCTCTCGAAACCAGATGTCACCGTCCCAAATCGAAGCCA
>Ga0187846_10000180_pt1 | contig 38222 bp, 32 predicted proteins | sample TC_taG_FD_161473 | JGI IMG/M metagenome (GOLD analysis project Ga0187846, IMG submission 161473) | Biofilm microbial communities from the roof of an iron ore cave, State of Minas Gerais, Brazil - TC_06 Biofilm (v2) | ecosystem: Environmental > Terrestrial > Deep subsurface > Cave > Wall biofilm... | reverse complement strand
CCTCACCGCGTAGGCCGCCCTCGGCTACCGCCACGACGATCCCCTCCTTGTGAACATCAAGACCGACATACGTGATACGATCTCCCACGACCCGTCTCCTATGCATGAGGCTCGGCACCGGCCAATCCGGCGCAACCCTCGCTACCTGCATACTGCGAGACGGGTCGCCCCGTACTCAGGCGGACATGTGGTCTAGCCTTAAGATAATTTCCGTCAGCCTTCCCTTGAGCTACCATTACGGCTCCGTGCTGGGGTTTGGAGCGCCAAGATCGGGCTCATGCAGCTTTACGATATCGTCTCGACGTCGCGAAATGTGCGCGAGGCGAGCGCACGCTTCGACAAGATCCGGCACCTTGCAACCTGTGTGCGGCGCGCTGAGCCGTCTGAGATAGAGACGGCCGTTGCGCTTCTGTCCGGCGAGCCGCGTCATGGTCGTATCCGGCTCGGCCCTGCAACGCTGCATGCCGCTATGCAACATTATGCGGCGCCGGCACCGGCGCTGACGCTCGGAGAGGTCGACGCAACGCTCGACCGAATCGCGCAAACGAGCGGCACGGGTTCGGTGAAAGATCGGACGCGCCTGATCGGCGAACTCTTTGCCCGCGCCACAAAAGACGAACAGGATTTTCTGGTGCGTGCCGTGCTGGGCGGGCTGCGCCAGGGTGCCGTTGAGGGGCTGATGGTCGAAGCCGTCGCGCAAGCGGCAGAGCTCCCCACCGGTGAGATCCGGCGCGCGTTGATGGTATCCGGGGACCTCCGCGCGGTTGCGACGGCGGCGCTTACCGAAGGGCGGCAGGGGCTCGCCCGGATGACTATCCGCCTGTTTCAACCCCTGAAGCCGATGCTCGCGCAGACAGCCGAGGACACCCGTGAAGCGCTGAGGCAGCTGGGGAGGGCGGCCTTCGAATACAAGCTCGACGGCGCGCGGATCCAAGCGCACAAAGAGGGTAACGAGGTGCGCGTCTTCACGCGCTACCTCAACGACGTTACCGCCGCGGTGCCCGAGATTGTCGAGGCCGTGCGCGCCCTTGCGGTCCGCAGCCTGATCCTCGATGGTGAAGCGCTCGCCTGCCACCCTGACGGCAGGCCGCGGCCGTTTCAGGTGACGATGCGCCGCTTTGGCCGCAAGCTCGATGTAGAGCGTCTGCGCGAGAGCATCCCACTCTACCCCTTCTTCTTTGACTGCCTCTATATCGAGGACAGCGTCATTCTTGACTGGCCCGCAGCAGAACGTTCTAACGCGCTGGCCCGCGCGCTGCCCAAGAGGTTGCTGATCCCACGGTGCAGCACCGCAGATAAAGACGAGGCCGAAGCGTTCCTGAAGACGGCGCTCGCGGCGGGGCACGAAGGGGTCATGGCCAAGGCTCTCGGCGCTCCCTATGAGGCGGGTGCGCGCGGCGGCGCCTGGCTCAAGATCAAGCTCGCGGTTACGCTCGATCTGGTGGTACTCGCTGCCGAATGGGGCCACGGTAGGCGTACCGGCTGGCTCAGTAATTTGCACCTCGGCGCGCGCAACCCGACGGCCGGCGGGTTCGTGATGCTGGGGAAGACCTTCAAGGGCATGACGGATCAGATGCTGGCGTGGCAGACCGCTGAGCTGCGCGAGCTCGCCATCGCCGGCGATCCGCACACGGTGTACGTCGAGCCAAAGCTCGTGGTCGAGGTCGCCTTCAACGACATCCAAGCGAGTCCCCATTATCCTGGCGGACTCGCCTTGCGCTTTGCCCGCGTCAAGCGCTACCGGCCAGACAAGAGCGTCGAAGAGGCCGACACAATCGAGACCGTCCGTGCCCTGTACGAACGTCGCTTACACAAGTCGGATTGAGGCTGGCTGACGGTCTCTCCAGCCCCTCATGAGGCTCGACTTGCCGCGCCGCTGGGGGTGGCGTGTGGCGCTCGGGAAAGCAAATCTGTCACCTCCGCATCGCTCATCTGGTGGAAATCGCGATAGTAGAAGCCGATCGCGCCGAGCCCGATCGGCGTGTCCAGACACACGATCTCGTCGGCTCCCTCACGCAAGGCTGCGAGCGTATCCGGCGGTGCCACGGGCACGGCAAGGACCAATCCCGCGGGGCCGCGGCGCCGCACGGCCTGCAACGCAACCCGCATCGTCGCACCGGTGGCGATCCCGTCGTCGACGACAATCGCCGTATGCCCGGCGACTCCTAGAGCCGGTCGGCCCTCGCAATAGGATTTGCGGCGCCGCTCGATTTCATCGAGCTGACGTTCGGTCTCCTCCTCGATATAGCTGTCCGGAACATGCAGGCTCGTCGCCAGATCTCGATCGATGAAGGTCTCGTGGCCGGCGCCGTCGGTGACCGCGCCGAGCGCCAGCTCGGGCTGCCAGGGGACCCCGATCTTCCGCACGAGCACGATATCGAGCGGCGCATCGAGCACCCGGGCAATCTCGAAGCCGACCGCGACACCGCCGCGCGGCAACGCCAGCACGATCGGCTGCCGATCTTTCAGGTACGAGAGCTTGTCGGCGAGCCGGCGGCCGGCCTCGCTGCGATCTTCGAACTTCACGGACCGACCTCCAAGAAATGCGCCGAGAACCGATCTCGAACACGCCATAAAGTCTGGTCGTCGATCCCTTCCTCTGCTAGCGACCTAACGGCCGAGAAGCAGGGGATAGGTGCTAAGCAGAAGCTCAGCGACGATCAGCAATACAATATACCATTCGACGCGCAAGCTGCTGCGCGTCTGCACCAGGCCGAGCAGGGTTTCAACCGTGCGCGAAATGATGTCGAGCTTGCGGTCGAGCGCGCGGTCGCGGTCGCGCAGCTCGTATTCCTCTGCGAGCCGCAGATAGAGGCGTTCGAGCTCGGGGTGGTCCCACAGCAGCTCCGGCTTTTCTCCGGTCTCGACGCGCCCGACCATTTTTTGCTGCATCAGCAGCACGTCGCCAATGTGGCGCAGCAGCTCCTTGCCGCGCGCGCCAGCACGGCCCTTTTCCCGTAATGTCGCGGCAAGCGGCTCGATCCCATCGAAGATGTCCGCGATTCTCGTTTCGTAATGGGACAGAACCAGACTCTTGGCGAGGATGTCGGCGACCACCTGCAGCCGCTCGGTGGTCTTCTCGCGAAGGAAGATGTTGCCGGCGGGGTCGACCACCTGGTCTGCCTCCGGCCGGATCAGCAGCCGCGTATCGTCCCGCTCGGGTACGAGCAGGGGCGCGGTAACCAAAGCCCTCAGCCCAGCGGCAAAATTGTCCAGCGCCGCGGTTGGCGCGCCGAACAGGACAACCGCCCCATAGCGGAACAGCACGGCGGCGCCACCGCCGGGGATATCGATAGTCAACGGGGTGAGGCCGAGAGGCTCGTCGCGTTCGAGCGCGCGCGTGTCCAAGCGCTCGCCGAGCAGCAGAGCACAGACGGGGACATCTTCGACCGTACCGGAAGGCACTTCCGTCACGGTCGCGGCGCTCGGAATCTGTCCTGCCCTTTCGCCGCCGGTGAGCTCCGTCATCCTTCGCCGAATTTGCTACGAGGGGCCCTGCGCAAATTAACGCGCTAGGTCACCCGGCTGGCAAGCTCAGCGCGACCTTGCGGAAGCAGTCGCGTGCGGTCAGAAAGCATAAATCGCGTCGCGCTCGATCATTGGCCGGGCAAGCGGCTTCAAACTGCTGCGATTGACGACCTCCACACGTGTGGAAAACAAGTCAGAGAGGTATTTCGTAATCCCCACATACTCGAAAACCCCAACGGGCGCCCGAGGGTCGAGTTCGATCAGTATGTCGATGTCGCCCGTGCGCCTGCCTTCGCCACGCGCGACGGAGCCGAACAATGCCGCGTGGCGAACTCCGCGCTGATGCAACTCGCCTTGGGCTCATGCAACTCGCCTTGGTTAGCACGCAACGTGGCGATGATCCGTTCCCGGTCGAGGCCGGCATGCGCGCTGGTTCGGCGGGACTTGCTCATCTTTTCGTCACCCGGATTTCGATAGCGTTCATTGGTTAAAACAGCCTGAATGCGCCGATCTCCAGCGCTGTCGGGGTGCGGAACGGAGCATACGATCTCGGCGGCAAATCCGTTATTTTCACTCCCTGAGGGCTGTGCAGATTCGGTTGATGCTTCGAGCAAAATTCGTTGTTCCGTCGGCCCTAGATTTTGCGTTTAACCGACTGATTCGGCGTGTTATTTTCTCCATTCGACAAAATTTTTGGAGCGTTGCACGCCGATATTCGTTGTTTTTTCGCTGGCGCGGCCATCGCGCCCAAGCGGCGGCCGTGGCTCTGGGCGGCGGTGAAAGGAAGGAAGACGGGGTGGGACTGCAAAATCGTCGTGAGACGCGGTAATATCCGCTCAGGATGCCGCGCCCCGGCGCGGTGGAGCAGGGAGGACGGAAATGGGTGAGATTCTCGGTCTTGGCTGCACGCACTACCCCGGCTTGACAGTGCCCGACGACCGGTTGCCGGCGAGTTTCCACCGCCTGCTGACGGCACCGGGCGTGCCGGCCCATTACAAAGACCGAGCGAACTGGCCGGCGGAACTTGTGGCCGAGCTCGGCAACGACCAGGGATATTCGGCTGCGCAGCGCTACAGCGCGCGCATGGCCGACGACTTTCGCGCGATCCGCGCCGCACTCGACGCGTTTAACCCGGACCTGGTGCTGGTCTGGGGCGACGACCAATACGAGAATTTCCGCGAGGACATCATCCCTGCTTTTTGCGTCCTAGGTCTTGATGACGATTTTGCGGTAAGGCCATGGCAGAACGGCAACGGCGGCAGGCCGAACCGCTGGGGCGAGCCGGCCGATTGGCCGCTCGAATTGCACGGCCACCGCGAGGCGGCCAAGTACCTCGCCACCGGACTGATCGAGCGCGGCATCGACATGGCCTATGCCTATAAGCCGCTGCATCACCCGCTCGCACACGCCTTCACCAACACCTTTCTCTATCTCGATTGGGACCGGCGCGGCTTCTCCTATCCGGTAATTCCGTTTGCGATCAATTGCTATGGCAGCAACCTTTTGCATGCGCAAGGCGGCAGCGCCGCGTTGTTTATGCCGGCGCGCGATCAATCGACTTTGCCCGATCCGCCGTCGCCGCAACCGTGGCGCTGCATGGCCGTCGGCAAAGCGGTCGCTGAGATCTTCGCAGCATCCCCGTGGCGGGTGGCATTGATCGCCTCGTCGAGCTGGTCACACTGTTTTCTGTCGCCCACCAACGGCTATCTGTGGCCCGATCACGCCGCGGACCGGCTGCTGTTCGACGCACTCTCTAGTGCCGATTACGATACTTGGCGCAAACGTTCGCTGAAGGACATGGAACGAGCGGGCCAGCACGAGATGCTGAATTGGGTGGCGTTGATGGGCGCGATGGAGACACTCCACCGCCGCCCGGTGGTGCAGGATTACGTCGAAACGCACATCTTCATGTCGGAGAAATGCTTCGTCTCCTATCCGAGATGAATCGCGGCTCGCTCGGTATGACGGGTGTGGGCGAGTCGACGCCCTGATCCGCGCCGCTACACTTGCCAAGCTGGGTGCCCGCCTCTAACACTGCCGGCGGGGGACTCATGTGCAAATACCCGAGGGTCGTAGGAAAAGGTGCGCATTCGGTCGCGCTCGTCGTGCGTTTGGTGCGCGCGTTCATGCGACCCCATGCCAAACGCCTTGCTCTCGCTGCTGTATTGATGGGCGGGGCAGCCGCCAGCACGGCATCGCGTGCCTGGCTGATGCAACCGGTGCTCGACCGGATCTTCGTCGCGCGCGACGGATCGCTGTTGTGGCTGCTCGCGGGCGGCGCTTTGGCCCTCGCCATAGTCAAGGGAATCTGCGATTACAGCTGTGCCGTAATGATGACTCGGGTCGGCCAGCGGATCATTGCCGATGTGCAGAGGGCGCTCTTCGCGCGGCTGATGCGCGCCGATCTCGCCTATTTCCACGCCCATCCAACTGGCACATTGATATCGCGCTTTACGAGCGACGCAGTCTTGCTGCGCGGCGCCGCGGCAAATGTTCTCGGCGGGATGGGCAGGGATGCGATCACCGTCGTCTTCCTCGTTGGGGTGATGTTCTACCAGGATTGGTTCCTCGCCCTGGTCTCGTTCTTCGTGTTCCCGCTCGCGATCCATCCGATCATCGGCATCGGCCGGCGCATCCGGCGGGTCGCCGCTAACACGCAGGCCGAGATCGGTCAGCTGACGACCTTATTGAACCAGACCTTTCAAGGGGCCCGCCATGTCAAAGCCTATGGCATGGAGGCTTACGAGGAGCGTCGAGCCACTGGTCTCTTCGAGCGTTTGTTTACGCTGGTCGACCGTGCCGGCCGGACGCGCTCGCGGGCCTCGCCGATGATGGAGACACTCGGCGGCGCGGCGATCGCGGTCGTGATCCTTTACGGCGGTCATCAGGTCATCAGCGGTGCTCGTACACCCGGCGCGCTATTCTCATTCATCACGGCATTGCTGCTTGCCTACCAGCCGTTAAAAAGCCTTGCCAATCTGAACGCATCGCTGCAGGAGGGCCTCGCCGCCGCCGAGAGAGTCTTCGAAGTGCTCGATGTCGAGCCGACAATCCGTGACAGGCCGGGCGCCCGCCCGCTCCGGGTCGTCGGCGGCGAGATCCGCTTCGACGCGGTCCGCTTTGGCTATGCGCCGGGGGCCGTGGCGCTCGACGGGGTCTCGCTGACAGTCCCGGCGGGCCGCACGGTCGCTCTCGTCGGCCCGTCGGGCGCGGGAAAGTCGACGATCCTCAACCTGATCCCGCGGTTCTTCGATGTCGATGAGGGAAGCATCGCGATCGACGTGCAGGATGTCCGCTCGGTGACGCTTGCCTCGCTGCGCAGCACCATCGCGCTCGTCGCGCAGGAAGTGAGCCTGTTCGACGATACGGTACGCGCCAACATCGCCTATGGCCGGTTTGGTGCGTCGTCTGAAGAGATCGAGGCAGCAGCTAGAGCGGCCGCCGCCGACGGGTTTATCCAAGAGCTGCCGCAGGGTTACGACACCTTGGTCGGCGAGCACGGTGTGCGGCTTTCCGGCGGGCAACGTCAGCGTGTTGCGATCGCTCGGGCGATGCTGAAGGACGCGCCGATCCTGTTGCTCGACGAAGCAACCTCGGCCCTCGACAGCGAGTCGGAGCGGCAGGTTCAGGCCGCTTTGCGGGCATTGATGCGTGGACGCACGACCTTGGTGATCGCGCACCGGTTGTCGACAGTGCAGGGCGCCGATCTGATCTACGTCGTCGATCGCGGGCACGTCGTCGAGATCGGCCGACATGCCGAGCTAATGACCCACGACGGCCTCTATGCCCGCCTGCACGCGATGCAGTTTGCCAAAGAGCGCGATCTTGTGGAGCCAACTCCAAGCGCAGTAACGGCGTGACGGTGAGATTGAGCAAGTCGAGGGGCTGGCGACGACGTTTTCTGCGCAGCGCTTCGCTGCGGCAGATCGCGTGCTGGGTCGCCCATTGCTATATCCGCTTCGTCTATCTGACCAATCGCTGGAGCGTCGAGGGTGGCGATTGGACACGCTGGCTCACTCGCGAGGGTCGAACCTTTATCTGCGCCTTCTGGCACGGGCGATTGCTGATGATGCCGCTCGCATGGCACGGGTTGACGCCGTTTCACATGCTGATCTCGGCGCATCGCGACGGACGAATCATTGCTGGAGCGATGACCTATTTCGGCATCGAGACGATCGCCGGCTCGACGAGCCGCGGCGGCTCGTCGGCGCTGCGTGAGATACTGAAACGGCTGAAAGACGGGGGTTGCGTCGGCATTACGCCGGATGGACCGCGCGGCCCGGCGATGACCGTGAGCATCGGGATCGTCAATATCGCCCGCCTCGCCGGGGTGCCAATTGTGCCGGTGACCTACGCCACGAGCCGTCGGCGTGAGCTTGCGACGTGGGACCGCTTCCATTTCGCTCTGCCGTTCGGACGCGGCGTGTTTTTGTTTGGGGAGCCGATCGAGATTGCCGCAGAGCTCGACGAGACGGGGATCGAAAATGTCCGATGCCTCCTCGAGACGCGCTTGGTCGAAATGGTCCGGGAGGCCGATTGGCTTGTCGGGCACAAAGCGCCGGCGTTGACTGCCGGAGATGGCGGCGACAGAGCGGCGGGGCGGGCCGCAGGCTACTGATGCTCCCCGGGCTTTATCGGGCGCTGACTTGGCCGCTTGCGCCATTGGTGATCGTCTACCTGAACCGACGCCGCAGGCAGGGTAGGGAAGACGCGCGTCGCCATCGCGAGCGCCGAGGAGTTCCTGGCTTATCCCGGCCGCGAGCAGCGCTGCTTTGGATCCATGCCGCGAGCGTCGGTGAGGCGACCGCCGTGTTGGCATTGATCGAGCGGCTGCTGCAGGCGCGGCCAACACTTGAGATACTCGTCACCACCGGGACGGTGACATCGGCCCACCTGCTCGAAAGCAGGCTGCCGCCTCGAGCGCGACATCAATTCGCCCCTGTCGATCTGCCGCGCTGGATTGCGCGCTTCCTCGATCACTGGCGTCCTGATCTGGCGCTATGGGTCGAATCTGAGCTATGGCCCAACCTGATCCTAGCCACGCATGCCCGCGGCATCCCAATGGCGCTACTCAACGGTCGGCTCTCGGCGCGGTCTTTTGCACGCTGGCAAAGGTGGCCCGGACTGATCGGTCCGATGCTTGCAGCGTTCTCGGTGTGTCTTACTCAGGACGAGGAGCAGGCCGGTCGTTTCCGCCGGCTCGGCGCTCGAGCAGTCAGGATGGTCGGCGACCTGAAAGCAGCAGCACCGGCCTTGCCTGTCGACCGCACGCAACTAGAACAGTTGGCCGGCTGGATCAAGGAGCGCCCGCTTTGGCTCGCGGCCAGCACACACGCCGGTGAGGAAGAGATTGTCGCGCGCGTCCATCGCCAAGTGGGAGCGAACCATCCCGGCCTCCTGACGATAATCGTCCCGCGTCATCCCGCGCGGGGCGACGCGATTCATGCGATGCTCACCGCGCGCGGATTGTATGTCGCCCAGCGTCGGCGCGGCGAGCCGATTACCGATCAAACAGATGTTTATCTTGCTGACACGATGGGTGAGCTTGGGCTGTTCTACAGTCTCGCCGGGATAGCCTTCATCGGCGGATCGCTCGTCGCCAAGGGCGGTCACAATCCGTTCGAGGCGGCGCGGCTTGACTGCGCCGTGCTGTACGGACCGGATACCCGGAATTGCACGCGCATGGCGGCCGAATTGGCGGCGGCCGGTGCCGCCGAAACCGTATCCGACACCGATGGCCTCGCGCGGGCGGTCGCGGCGCTTCTCGGCGATGGGCCTCTCAGAGCCGAGCGCTCCACGGCTGCGAAGCGCGTTGCCCTCGCGGGCTCCGACATTCTCGACGCCGTGCTGATGCGTCTCGCCCCTTGGCTCGATCGGCTTGCGCCATTAGAGGGCCATGCGGACCCGTCGCGGCGTTTGCGAGCCTGAATGCTTGCGACCCCTGTTTTCTGGGGAAAGTCCCCCGGGTTCTTGGCGGATCTGCTGTCGCCCATTGGCGCAGCCTACGATGCCGCCGGATGGTTGCGTCGGGTGATGTCTCGCTCCTATCGCGCTCCGGTCCCCGTGGTGTGTGTGGGCAATCTAGTCGCCGGCGGCGCGGGCAAGACGCCGGTTGCGCTGGCGCTCTCTGCGTGGATGGTGGAGCGCGGCATCCCGGTGCACGTTGTGAGCCGCGGTTACGGCGGCCGGCTGCACGGGCCGGTACGGGTCGATTCCACCCGCCATGACGCTCTGGCTGTCGGCGACGAGGCGCTGTTGCTCGCGACGCGCGCACCCTGCTGGGTCGCCCGTGACCGCGCCGCCGGCGTCCGCGCCGCGGTTGCGGGCGGCGCCGGTGCAATCCTGCTCGACGACGGGTTCCAAAATCCGACGGTTGCCAAAACACTTGGGCTGATCGTCGTCGATGCCGCCTACGGTTTCGGCAACGGGCGGGTGATCCCAGCGGGGCCGTTGCGGGAGAACCTTAACCGGGGTCTCGCCCGCGCTGACGCGGTGGTGCTGCTCACCGCCGAGGGAGATGCGGGCGGCAGTGAAGGGATGCAACCCCCGACTGGGCTGACGGTCCTGTCCGCCGTAATGGAGCCGGTCTCCGGGGAACGGCTGGCCGGCGCGCGGCTCTTGGCCTTCGCCGGAATCGGTCGGCCGGAAAAATTCTTTGCAACGTTGCGAGCGCTCGGCGCCATTCTCGTTGGCACGCGAGTGTTCCGCGATCATCACCCCTTCCGCGTCATCGAACTCGAAAGGCTGCGCCGCGACGGCGATCGCTTGGCCGCGCGTCTGATCACCACGGCAAAAGACATCGTTCGGATACCGTCGGCCCAGCGCGCCGGGATCGAGATCCTCACTGTCGAAATCCGCTGGCCCGATCCGATTGCGCTCGGCCGGCTGTTAAAGCCCATCGTGCGTTCGATCCATGTCGATGGACGCGAGTTGGCCGAGCACGTCCACTAAGTCGTCCTGGCCGATTCATCGATTTGAGGCCTGGGGCGCGGCGTTGCTGTTCGGCGCCTTTGCAGTATTGTCGCTCGACCGCGCATCTGCCTTCGGCGGCGTGATGGGCCGTTTGATCGGCCCTTTTCTCCCTATCTCCAAGCACGCTCGGCGCAATATGAAACGCGCTTTTCCGGAGTTTTCAGAGGTCGAGATCGCGAACGCCATTCGCGGCATGTGGGATAATCTCGGCCGCGTCGCCGCCGAATACCCCCACCTTAGGAAAATCCGCGTTTTTGAACCCGGCGGGCGGGTCGAGACGCACGGCTTTGAGCACGTGGACCGGGCGGTCGCGGCCGGGCGTCGGATGATCATCTTTTCCGGCCATATTGCCAATTGGGAGATCGGCATGCTCGCCGCTGTCCAGTACGGGATCTCGGTCGCCCAGATCTACCGGGCAGCAAACAATCCGCTGGTCGACCGCATGATAACCCAGTTCCGTGGCGATGCCGGCGAACTGATCCCGAAGGGCGCGGTCGCCGCTCGCCGTGCGATCGCGACGCTACGCCGCGGCGCGCATTTGACGATGCTGGCCGATCAGAAAATGAATGACGGGATCCCGGTGCCGTTCTTTGGGCGTCCGGCGATGACTGCACCGGCGCTCGCCGCCCTGGCATTGCGCTTCGACTGTGACGTGCTGCCGGCTCGGGTCGAGCGGCTCGGCGGTGCGCACTTCCGGCTCACCGTCTTCCCGCCGCTACCCTTGCCCCGGAGCGGCGATCCCCACGCTGATGCTGCAGCCCTGATGGCCCAAGTCAACGCGACCTTGGAGACCTGGATCCGTGAGCGCCCCGAGCAATGGTTCTGGGTGCACCGGCGCTGGCAGGATTAACCCCGCCGCACGGTCATCAGGGAGTTACCCGCCTTTCTTCCACCACGACGGTTCCGACAATGGCCTCTTGCTCGTAAATCCAGCGGGCGAGCAACCCGGCGATCACGGCACCGATTATAGGCGCCACCCAGAACAGCCAGAGCTGGCCGATATATTCGCCGCCCGCGAAGAGCGCCGGCCCCGTGCTGCGCGCCGGGTTGACCGAGGTGTTGGTAACGGGGATAGACACGAGATGGATCAGAGTGAGGGCCAGACCGATTGGGATCCCGGCAAACCCGGCAGCCGCACCCTTTGACGTGCTCCCAATGATGACGAAGAGAAAAAAGAAGGTCATTACGGCTTCCATAAGAAAGCATCCCCCGAGGCCGTATTTGCCGGGGCTGAGATCGCCATAACCGTTGGCGGCAAAGCGGCCGGGGAGCCAGCCCGGTTGGCTCGATGCGATGATCCACAATATCGCGGCCGCGATGATAGCGGCGATCACCTGAGCGATGATGTAGGGAATGACGTACCGGCTGGGACAGCGCCCGGCGCTCCACAAGCCGATCGTGACCGCCGAGTTGAAATGGCCACCAGAAATGTGGCCGACTGCATAGGCCATGGTCAGCACCGTCAGCCCGAAGGCGAAGGCAACACCCAGAAAGCCGATCCCGAGGTTGGGAAAGCCTGCTGCCAATACCGCGGCGCCGCAACCGCCGAATACCAGCCAAAACGTGCCGAAGAACTCTGCAACGACTCGCCGCGACATGTCGGTTTCCATAGGGACCCCCGCGCATTAACGAATTATACGCTAGCGGTTGAGAACGAAACTCTCAAGAACCTTAATAGCGGGCGCGATGCTGAGACGACAAACCAGTCAGCTATTACAATAGTCTGGGCGCCAGCTCCGGCGCCTTACCAGCATTTCGAATAGTCGCAGCTGGTGCACTGATCGCAGCCTTCGATGCGAATCAGCGCCGCCTCTCCGCATTTCGGGCATTGGGCCATGCGAGTGGCGACGGATCGCTGATCAGAAATCAGAACACTGCCCGTCGCAGCCCTCTGAGCATCGAGTTCGGCTCTCTGAGGCTTGGCCGGAAGAAAGCCGATTTCGATCATGTGACGCTCGATGACGTCGCCGATCGCCGCCAGCAGCGAGGGCACGTATCTGCCCTCCATCCAGGCGCCGCCGCGCGGGTCGAAGACCGCTTTCATCTCCTCGACCACAAAAGAGACGTCACCACCGCGGCGGAATACCGCGCTGATCATCCGCGTCAGCGCTACCGTCCAAGCGTAGTGCTCCATGTTCTTCGAGTTGATGAACACCTCGAAGGGGCGCCGCCTGCTGTCCTGAACGATGTCGTTCAACGTGATGTAGAGCGCGTGCTCGCTGTCGGGCCAGCGGATCTTGTAGGTCTGCCCGGGCAGCGCCTCCGGCCGGCTCAGCGGCTGGGTCATGTACACTACACCGCCGGCCTCAAAGATGTCGGCCGGTTTTGGCGAAGGCGCTGGAGCGGGCGGCGGCAACGGCAGTTCGGGCTGGCGCGGCGCGAGTTGGGTGCCCGGGGTCTCTTCCCTGGCCGCCGCCAGCACAGCTCCGGTCACCTCGTTCGGGCGGTAGGTCGTGCAGCCCTTGCAGCCAAGGGCATAGGCTTGAAGATAGACGTCTTTGAAGCGGTCGAACGGGATCTCGGCGGGAATGTTGATCGTTTTCGAGATCGAGCTGTCGATATGCTTCTGCACCGCTGCCTGCATGACGACATGGTCTTCCGGCGTCAGCACTTGCGCATCGACGACATAGTCCGGCAGCGGCGCCAACTCCCCCCTCAGCCGCCGGAACAGCCGGTAGGCATAGTCGGCGACTTCTTCTTCGCGCCGGGTGCCGTCGGGCATAAGCACGTTGCGTGTGTGGCGGAAGCTGAACACCGGCTCGATGCCCGAGGATACGTTATCGGCAAACAGCGAGATGGTGCCGGTCGGCGCGACCGAGGTGAGCAGCGCGTTGCGGATGCCGTTCTGTGCAATCTTCGCGCGCACCTCCTCGTCCAAACCCGCGACCGTTTCGCCCGCGAGATAGCGATCGCGGTCAAACAGCGGGAAGGATCCTTTCTCCGCGGCGAGCGCGGTCGAGGCGAGATAGGCTTCGCGTTGTATCGTCGCAAGCCAACATTCGGTCGCTGCCGCGGCGGCGGCCGATCCGTAGCGCAAACCGCACATGATCAGCGCGTCGGCCAGACCTGTGACCCCGAGTCCAATCCGGCGCTTTTGTCTCGCCTCTTCCTCTTGCTGAGGCAGCGGAAACCGCGATACATCGATGACGTTGTCCATCATGCGGACGCAGTCCGGCACCAGCCGGCGCAACCGACCAAGATCGAGATGCGCATTTGGGGCGAACGGCTCCTCGACGAGGCTCGCCAGATTGATCGAGCCCAAGAGGCACGCACCATAAGGCGGCAGCGGCTGCTCGCCGCAAGGATTTGTCGCGGCAATCTGCTCACAATACCACAAATTGTTGCGTTGGTTGATGCGGTCGATAAAAATGACACCGGGCTCGGCATACGCGTAGGTCGCCCGCATGATCTTGTCCCACAACTCGCGCGCCGGCAGCACCTTCCAGGTGGTTTTGGCGCCATCCAGTCCGCCGAAAAACAGCTCCCAAGGCGCGTTATCCTCTACCGCCTTCATTAATGCATCGGTGACCAGCACCGACAAGTTGAACATGCGCAGCCTGCCGGGTTCCCGCTTGGCCTCAATGAAGTCCTCGATGTCCGGGTGGTCGCAGCGCAGCGTCGCCATCATCGCGCCGCGCCGATAGCCGGCGCTCATGATCGTCCGGCACATTGCGTCCCAGACGTCCATAAAGGAGAGTGGTCCCGATGCGTCGGCGCCGACGCCTTTGACCAGCGCGCCGCGCGGCCGCAAGGTCGAGAAATCGTAGCCGATCCCGCCGCCTTGCTGCATCGTCAGCGCTGCCTCACGCAGATGCGCGAAGATCCCGCCCATGTCATCCGGGATCGTTCCCATCACGAAGCAGTTGAAGAGAGTCACCAGCCGTCCGCTGCCCGCACCCGCGACGACGCGGCCGGCAGGCAGGAACTTGAAATCGGTCATCGCCGCGTAAAAGTGCTCGGTCCACCGAGCGGGGTCGCGCTCGGGGGCGGCGATCGCGGTCGCCACGCGTCGCCAGGTGTCCTCGATCGTCTTGTCAAGCGGCTCACCCGAGGGCGCCTTAAGCCGATACTTCATGTCCCAAATCTGCTGCGAGATCGAGGCTACGACAGCCATGGTCGAGGTTTCTCCTTTTTCCGCGGAGAAGGGTACCACAGTTCTGGATTCGTTCGAACCGGACTTTCCTGCGGGCCGCGATCGCGGTCGTCAGGTCTGAGCGGACCTACTTCTCGAGGCTCGCGTTGTTACGAGGGACGTTATCTCGTTCAGACCTTCGGCCTCGCGCAACAGTGCCGCGGTAGCGGTCTCGATCCGCTGTTCGAGTTCGGCCATCGTTTGGTGACGGGGCCAACCCGGCGGGATCGGCTCTAGGAATTCGAGAACAATTCTGCCCGGACGCTTGATAAAGCTTCGTCGTCCCCAGTAGAGGCCGGAGTTGACCGCGGCGGGAACCAGAGGCACTGCCAGTGCCTGGTATAGGGCAGCAACACCAGGCTGATAGGGGAGACGCGCGCCCGGTGCGACCCGCGTCCCTTCCGGAAAAATAACGATGGGACGCCCTTCATTAGCGATCGGGCGGGCCGCTGCGATCATGCGGCGCAAGGCTTTGGCGCCAGCCTTGCGGTCGATCCCGATCGAGCCGGCGCGCGCCGCGTACCAGCCGTAAAACGGCAAGAGCAGCAATTCGCGCTTCACCACCGCCGCAGGGTCGCTGAGGACGGCGAGCGGTATCAGCGTGTCCCATGCGGATTGATGTTTCATGGCGATGATGCACGCTCTATGCGGAACACGATCGAGCCCGCGGATTTCGTGGTCGAGCCCGACGATCACGCGGAGTAAGACGAGGACGGTACGCGCCCAGAATTGGCCGAACCGCATTGTCATTGCCCGGGGTGCGATGAGAAACGGCAACCCTATCGCGCCGGCAATGGCGGTCCAGGCGAAGAAGGCGATGTTAAAGGCGAGCCCCCGAGCCCAGATCATGGTCCAACCTCCGCATGGTTGGACGGTGAGGCAAGCGCCAGACGCAGGTGCTCGGCGACGGGGCGGAGCAGCGCGCCCAGGTATTTGCTGTATTCGCCGGCCAGCAGCAGCACGGTGCCTCGCGAAGCCCACCAACGTTTTTGGCTGACCTCATCGGGAAAGACCGGGTGCGCGACGATTTCGATTTCCGGCATAGCGCGGCCCATTTCGAGGAGGCTCCGCCGCATGTGGTACCAGGCCGTGACCAGACGCAAACTTCTAAAACCTTGGTGTCGCATCCATTGTGCCGTCTCCCGCGCGTTACCGTGGGTATCGTCGGCGTTGTGGCCGAGAGCCGTGCAGCAGAACGCCCAGTCCTGATTGCCAGAAATCCGCAGCAGTTCGTCGAGATCAACCTGCTGGTTGACCCCCGATACGAAAAGCTTCCGCCCTTTTCCATCGCGCAGCAGGTCCATACCGCTCTGTAGACGCAAACGGCCACCAGTCAGCACTACGATCGCATCGGTCGGCAATGACTGATTCTCGGGTGAGGATGGGACCACGAACCAGATAAAACCGCCGATCCACAACACGACAAGAGCGGCGCCGGTGATCGCTGTCCGACGCAGAGCGCCCAATAGCACACTGGTGGCCGGTTTCAAGACGCCGCCCTCAAAGCTCGCTCAACACGCTCCCCAACCGCCCCCTCCACAACGGCGCCCCGCGGCAGCCAAGGTGACCGCTGTCCAGGGCGGCGCGACGTTGACACAGCTAAAGAGATCTCGTCCAGGCGCAAGCCTTCGATTGCGGTTTTCGCTTCTGATCGGAATGTGGCTCCGGCGTTTGGGAGCCTAGTTAGACCTGAACTCCGAGTACCCGGGCTTCGTTTAATCAGGCAGCCTGGTTTCCCCACCTGGCGCGAAGCGATGGCCGATCATTCGAAAATGCCTGATGACGTGGCACACGCCAGCGAGCGCCGCCGGCGCCATTTCCAATCACCAGATTCGTCGACAACTCTCATACCCGATCTCTCTGTGGAATATCGCCACCAGCGCTGATCATCGCTCAGGCAGTCCGGACGCTGGCGGGGCTAGGTATCCTGGTGCTGTTCCTGTGGCTTACGCTAAAGGTCGATCTTGTCATTTTAGCCGGCGTGTTGCTCGCGATATGCCTGCGTCGGGCGGCCGATCGGGTGAACGGCCTGACGGGAATTCCGGTCGGTGGCACGCTGGCTTTGGTCGTGCTGCTAGTGCTCGGCTTCTTCGCCGGTATGGGTTGGTTTTTCTCGCAGGCGATCGCCAGCCAGATCGACCAACTCTCCCAACAGCTGCCCGCCGCCGCCGCAAAGCTCGGAAGTATTTTGGGACAATCGAGTGTCGGCAAGATATTGATGGAGCATATGAGTTCTACCGGCATCAAGCAGTCGCCGATTGCTATGTTGCAAAACTTCTTTGGTGTGGCGACAAACGCTGTGGAGGTCGTGGGTGCAATTGCAGTAATGATATTTCTCGGTCTGTATTTTGCCGCAGAGGCAAATCTCTACGTAAGTGGTCTGGTGCGCCTGGTGCCTCACGGCCGCCGCGCGCGGTTGCGCAGAAATACTGCACGAGACCGCGAGCGCTATCTGGTATTGGATGCTGGGCCGGCTCGTGTCGATGACGACACTCGGATTTCTGGTCGCGATCGGCCTGTGGATAATCGGTGTTCCGCTGCCGGTGGCGCTGGGATTTCTGGCAGGTATTCTGACCTTTGTCCCATATATCGGCGCGTTCGTTTCGGCGATACCGAGTCTGCTGCTCGCCGTTTCCGTCAATCTGGAGCTGGCGATATATGTGGTCTTGCTCTATCTCGCTGTTCATCTCATCGAGGGTTACATCCTCGTACCGCTGGTACAACGACGGGTGTTGCATCTGCCCCCGGCGCTGACCTTGTCGGCGCAAATCGTTCTCAGCGTCCTCGCCGGGTTTCTCGGCCTGCTGTTGGCAACGCCGCTCGTCGCTGCCGCCCTCGTCATCATTCGGATGGTCTATGTTGAAGACGTGCTCGGTGATTGTACGACAACCGAAGCCGCCCCTTTCGAAGATCCGGCGCCGTAAGGCGCTCCGGGTACGGCGCGCCGGTGGGGCTGCCGACTGAGTTTTCCATTGGGTATTTTGCTCTCCAACTAATTTGCGAGCCGGGTTTGGAACTCGACAAAGATGTGGGGGTTTGACGAGATGCGGATCCTGGAGCTCGGCGCTGGACTAATGTGTCTATCGGACGCGCGGGACAAAGGGGAGGCGTGCAAAACGCAAAGCACGGAGAAAGAATATGCCCCTCGACGGAACGGAGTTAGGAGTTCTCGAAAATAGCCCACTCGCCAAGCTTGGAGAGCTGGAACGTTTGTTGATAAACGAACAGCAATGGTGTAAGGGCAAACTGCGAGACAAAGGTGGCCGATATTGTCTCGTTGGAGCGATACAAGCGGTGGAAGCGCGACTTTTACTAGGACCAATTATTCTGCGCGCGGCAAGAGAAGTAGGTGGCAGGCATTATTGGCGGATCGAATCTTTCAATGACAATCCTCACACGACGCACGCGGATATTTTACGAGTGCTACGGCGCGCGCGGGAGGACATCATCGCCGGTATGACGGAAGGCAACCCTCGTCCTTGGCACGAGCGATGGGCACAAGCAGTGCGCATTTTGTGCTCAGACCGGCGGCCTGCGATTTCGCGCGTGCTACGCTCCGCTACGGACAGGTCTGTGCCTGGCGCGGATCCTTCAGCCGTGCCCTTTATCGAGTTGCAGGATGACCGGTCCTCGTCGCCTTTTCGCGAAATTTGCGAGATGTCGCGATAGCATCTGGTCCCGGAGCCAGCCCTCGGATCCGGCTCCGCCTGCGGTGCTCCCGCCTCGGGCCGGCCAATCGCGCCGAAGCGTCGAGACCCGCAACATCAAAGCAACCGAGGGAGACCCGAGGCTGGGTCCGAGTTGTTACGTCGTGTCGAATTGAAGGCTCGCCCCGACTATCGCTCTCCGGCAAGAGCAGCGATATTTTTCCCCTTCTTCGGGAACCCGTTGGTATGATTTGTATGTGTCCCAGGGTTGGCTCATGTGGCACCAGCGACGGCCCTGCCGGAGGGAGTTGAGGGGAATTGGGCAGAGGGGGCAGGTGAAAAGACGCAGGCGCGCGCTCAGCGACGGAGCACGATGGGCAGCGGTCTGTCCCTCTCAGCGGCTGAGCTATGGCGTCTGAGCCGGCCGCGTCCGCAATAGGGGTAGTGAGTGCGCTCGGCAGCACTTCCTCGTTCTGGCCTGGCGAGCTTTGGACGGGCTCGGTCAGCCTGTTCGACTCGATCATTAGGACCTATTACGGCGTCTACGAATTCACTGATGATCCGGCTTGTATCCTGCGGGTCGGCCTGAGTCAGGCGCGTGCACCCGTGTTGCTCTCCGACGGCACGCGGGTCGAATTCGGCGAACTGGTGGGTACCGTACACTGGTGGAACGAGCACCTCCCGCGGTACTCGTTGAAAGGACCCGATTTCGGCTGGGCCTGCGCGATGCGCCATCAGGTGCTGCACTCGCTTCGCTTGCTCGCCGACTACGTCGAGAGCGAGAGCGCTTGGCGGGAGATACGCGCGCTTCGGGGCGAGGCCGCTCTATCGACGCGGCTTGGGTTATTGCAGGTGCAACGCGTTGCCGGCCGTTACGGATTTGAGCGGGTGCCAACGGACTTTTCCATTTTGCGGCGCCTTCATGCCTTGGGCGAGAGCTTCACCTTGTGGAGCTTGACGCGGGCCTTCAACCCGGCCGCGCTGGCTCGACAACCGTTTCTTCGGGATCACCATGAATTGTGGATTTCCCGGACCGCGCTTCTCGGGCGCTACGGACGCCGTCAGAGGCAGTTCGCGACCGAGTCCACCCGGCCTGACAAGGCGTGAATGTTGGCATTGTCTTGCGGTGCGGCCTGGCCCGGCGCGATCATCCATTTGTTCTCCCTGCTCCTGCGACAGTTTCGTGCCTGTCGAGCGACCTGTTGTCAGTTTCGTCGGTCCTAGGTGCACCAGTTTCAAGCACGACCGAGAATCCTTCGTCTTGCGCGGGCACCACCAATCGCCAGTCCGTGACGTTAAGCCGCCATGATAATGCTGCCGACCGGGCCTTTGGCCCGTTGTTCGCCTGCGGCGATTTGTGACGTATGAATTGCCCGCTATAGCGTTCTGTTGCGTCAAGGCGGACAGGTCACAGGAAAGGGAAGGACGTACGATTTCCACCCGAAGTCCGCGTCGCGGCGGTGGTGATGCCGGTCAAAGCGTAGCGCGAGGCCCGGGCTTGAATCACGCCACGTTGGGCCAGCGGCGGTCGCGTGTCGGAGGGTGGTCAATCGCGGCCGCCGTGGCTGTGCTGGCGGTAATCCTCTACGCCGTGCGCTACGCGTTGCTGCCCTTTGTCTTTGCCTTGGCGATCGCCTTTGTGACCGACCCGTTGATCAAGACCGCGCAAAACCGCCTCGGTATCGCTCGATGGCCGATCGCAGCTCTGCTCTACCTGGCGATTCTCGCGCTAGTCGCGGCGGCCGTGTATTTGATCGTAACCACTGCCGCGTTCGATTTGGTGCGTGTCGTCGCAGAAGCTCCGGCGATCATCCGGAATCTTGCCGCCCAGGCGTTCGGACCAGCCGGCATAACCTTGCTCGGCCAGCGCTACACGCCCGATCAACTGGCCGACGGGCTACTCGAAGCCCTCGCAAGGCTTGCTGGATCGAATAGTCTCTCACGGATTGCCGGATCGGGAATTTCTATTGTCTTCGGCACCTTCCTAATGCTCGTCCTGACCCCCTATTTCATGATCTCGGGCCCGCGTTTAGCAGCAGGCACGCTTTGGCTGATCCCACCCGAACGGCGGCAGTCGGTGGTGGTGCTACTGCCTCAAATCGTCCCCGTGCTGCGACGTTATTTGATCGGCATCTTCCTCGTGGTCGTCTACACCAGCGTCGTGGCGTGGATTGGGTTCGGGCCGCTTTTCGGGTTGCCGCACTCTGTCCTTTTGGCAATTACGGTCGGCGTGCTCGAGCTCATACCGGTGATGGGGCCACTGCTCTCGGCGACAATTGTCGGCCTCGTCGCGATCCAGCAAAGCACCCTCTTGGGTGCGGGATTCCTGATGGGGTTCGCCATCGGCTTGCGCGTTTCGATCGACAATCTCGTGGGGCCGCTTGTGTTGGGGAAAGCGGCAAGGGTCCACCCGGTCGTGGTAATCATCGCCTTCGTTTGCGGTGCAATGTTGTTCGGAGTCGTCGGTCTGCTATTGGCAGTCCCGGTCGTGGTATGCGTCAAGATCTCCCTCGAGCATTACTATGCCGAGCCGATCAGCCCCGGCACTGGCGAGTGACGGCGCTGTCAGCCGACGACCTTGCCGCTGATCAGCGGACCAAACAGCTGCCAGCGCTCGCCGTCGAAGCGGGCCATCTGGATCTGCTTGATCGGGGCGAAGTCGGTCGGGCTGGTATTGATCGTGATCCCGGGCAGCAGCATCGGCACCCTGAAATTGTGCAGATTTGCCGCCTCCTTCATGATATTCTCGCGGGTGAGATCGTCACCGCACTGCTTGAGCACCTGGACAAAGGTCTGGGCAAAGGCGGGCCCGACGACGTTGTAGCCATCGGTCTTGTCGCCCTCGGGGTAGTATTTATCCATGAAGGTGAGCCAGTCCTTGTACCCCTGGTCGTCCTTCCATTGCGGGTCGGTCGGGTCCTTCAGAAAGAAATCCGAGATGATACCCGCGGCGTTCTGTAAGCCGGCCGGTTTCAAGGTGCCCGCGACCGAATTGCCGATGCCGCTGAGGATGTGCAGCGGCTTCCATTCGAGCTCGACCGCCTTGCGGATCGCCTGCGCGGCGAATTTTGGGATCGCAGTGTTGACAAACACATCGACACCGGCGGCTTTCATGCCGATGATCTGCGAGTCGATGGTCGGATCGGTTGTCTCATAGGACGCCTCGACGACGATCATCGACTTGGCCTTGTCGCCGAGGCCGTCTTTGACCCCCTTCAGATAGTCTTTGCCGAAATCGTCGTTCTGATAGAGCACGCCGACCTTGCCGTCCGGCTTGTGCTCCAGGGTGTAGGCGGCATAAGCGCGCCCTTCCATCTGGTAATTGGGCTGCCATCCCATCGTCCATGGGAAGTGTTTCGAGTCGTCCCATTTGGTTGCACCCGTGGCGGCAAACAGCTGCGGCACTTTTTTCTGGTTCAGGTAATGCTGGATCGCGGTGTTCGTCGGCGTGCCGAGCGGGTTCAGCATCAGCAATACGCCGTCCTGCTCGACAAGCTTGCGGGTTTGCTCGACCGTCTTGGGCGGAGAATATGCATCGTCATAGGAAAGAAAGGTGATCTTGCGCCCGTTCACCCCGCCCTCGTCGTTCAGCATCTTGAAATAGGCGGTCTCCGCCTTGCCGATGGTCCCGTATGACGAGGCCGGCCCGCTGTAAAAGCAGGTATTGCCGATCTTGATCTCGGTGTCGGTAACGCCGGGGCCGTATTTCTTCTCGGCGCGCGCCGGCAAAGCCGCGAGCGCAATGGCGCTCGGAGCCATTGCGAGAATCGATCGGCGGGTGATGTACCTCATCTCGACCTCCTGTCGTCAATCGTGGACCGCGCCGGTGATGACCGGGCCAACGGGCTCATAGCGCTCACCGTTGAAGCGGCGCATCTGCATCTGTTTGATCGGATAGAAATCGGTCGGGCTCGTGTTGATCTTGATCCCGGGCAGCAGCATCGGCAATTCGAGATCCTCGAGATTGGCCGCCTGCTTCATCACGTTTGCGCGGGTCAAGTTGTCACCGCACTGGTTCAGCACCTGAACCAGCGTCTGCGCTATCAGGTAGCCGCCGACAGTGCCGCCGTCAGTTTTGTCGCCATCCGGATAATACTTATCCATGAACGCATTCCACTGGCGTACACCCGCGTCATCTTTCCAACTCGGATCGGTCGGATCTTTGCTGTAGCCGGCGGTAAGGATGCCCTTGGCGTTCTTCAGCCCGGCCGGCTTGAGGGCGGCATGGACCGAACTTCCCGGTGCATTGAGAAGGTGCACAGGTTGCCAACCGAGCTCTACGAGTTTGCGGATCGCCTGTGCGGCAAACTTAGGTGTCGTAATGTCGACGAAGATTCCGGCGCCCGAAGATTTCAGGCTCACCACCTGGGAATCGACGGACGTGTCCGCCGTTTCGTACGACGCCTCGGCAACGATCATCGACTTGCCCCTGTCGCCGAGCCCGTCTTTGAGGCCTTTCAGGTAGTCCTTGCCATAGTCGTCATTCTGATAGAGCACCCCGATTTTGCCGTTGGGATGGTGCTCGAGGATATGGGCCGCATAAATACGTGCTTCGCTCTGATAATTGGGTATCCATCCCATTGTCCAAGGAAAGTGCTTCGGGTCGCCCCATTTCGTCGCCCCGCTGAATACGAAGAGCTGTGGTACCGTCTTCTGGTTCATGTATTTGTGGATCGCGGTATTGGTCGGAGTGCCGAGCGAGCTGAAGATCAGCAGGACCTGGTCGCTTTCGACCAGGCGGCGCGCCTCTTCGACCGTCTTGGGCGGGCTGTAGCCGTCGTCGTAGGAGAGAAAGGTGATCTTGCGCCCGTTGATCCCGCCTCGATCGTTGATCATCGCGAAGAAGTGGGCCTCGGTCTGGCCGAACACACCGTAGGCCGAAGCCGGCCCGCTGTACGGCATGATATTGCCGATCTTGATCTCGGTGTCGGTGGCCCTGGGGTCGTATTGCTGCGCGGCGCGGGCCGGCGACGCGGCGAGCGCTATCGCTGCCGGCGCGGCGGCGAGGAGCGAGCGGCGGGTAACCCGTTGCATCGCGTCAGGCCGGCAGCTGGCCGGAAATCAGCGAGCCGAACAATTGCCACCGCTCGCCGTCGAAGCGCGCCAGCTGGACTTGCTTGATCGGCGCGAAATCGGTCGGGCTGGTGTTGATCGTGATCCCCGGCAACAGCATCGGCAGGCTCAGTTCGTGCAGGTTGGCCGCCTGCTTCATCACATTTGCACGGGTCAGCTCGTCGCCGCACGCCTTCAGCACCTGCACGATCGTCGCCGCGGCCGTCGGGCCAAAGACATTGAGCGCGTCGTTCTTGTCGCCCTCCGGGTACCATTCGTTCATAAAGCCGAGCCACCATTTGTAGCCGGCATCGTCTTTCCATTGCGGGTCGGTCGGGTCTTTCAGGAAAAAGTCGGTGACGAGGCCCTTCGAAGCCTCGAGACCGGCCGGCTTTAGCGTGCCGGCAAGCGAGTTGCCGATGCCGCTCAGGATGTGCAGCGGCTGCCATTCGATCTCCGCCGCCTTGCGGATCGCCTGCGCGGCAAATTTGTTGATCGCGGTGTTGATGAAGACGTCACAGCCCGCCGCCTTTATATTGACGACCTGCGAATCGACAGTGGGATCGGTGGTCTCGTAAGTCGCCTCCACCTTGATCATCGAGGCCGCCTTGGCGCCGAGCCCGTCTTTGACCCCCTTCAAATAGTCCTTGCCGAAATCGTCGTTCTGATAGAGCACGCCGACCTTGCCGTCCGGCTTGTTCTGCAGAATATAGGCTGCATAGATGCGTCCCTCGCTCTGGTAATTCGGCTGAAAGCCGATGGTCCAGGGATGGCCCTTGGGGTCGTCCCATTTGGTCGCACCGGTCGCGACGAACAGCTGCGGCACCTCGTGCTGGTTCATGTACTTCCAGATCGCGGTGTTGGTTGGAGTACCGGCACCTCCCGCGATCGCGAACACTTGGTCCTGTTCGACCAGCTTGCGCGTCATCTCGACGGTTTTCGGCGGCGAATAGGCGTCATCATAGGAAATGAAATTGATCTTGCGGCCGTTGATGCCACCCTCGGCATTTATCATGTTGAAGTACGCGGCCTCGCATTTCCAGATCGTGCTGTAATTTGAGGCAGGGCCGCTATAGGGCGCAGTATTGCCGATCTTGATTTCGCTGTCGGTGACGCCCGGGTCGTATTGCTTTGCCGCACGGACCGGCAGCGCGGCGAGCGCTATCGCCGTCGGTGCTGTGGCGAGAACTGTTCGGCGGGTGATCTGTTTCATCTCGTGCTCCTCCCTATAGGTTCCGTGTTCGCAGCGCGCTTCAGACGCGCCAGCCAAGCCGCCGTGCGGCGCACAAAACCCGCGGCGCCCGACGGCATCAGAAAGATCAGCAGCAGCAGGATGACCCCGTAAACGGCACCCGAGAGGCCGGTCGAGACCTTCTCGGCAATGTTGGGCACAAACAGCACGAAAACCCCGCCGAACAGGCTCCCCGGAATCGAGCCGATGCCGCCGACGATAAGACCGACCAGAAAGTTGATAGACAACAGGAAGTTGAAGCTGTCGGGTGCCACGAATTGGACGACGATGGCGCCGAGGGCGCCGGCGATACCGGTATAGAGCGCGCTGACGCCAAAGGTCAGGGTCTTGTAGCGCGCCGTGTTGATGCCCATCGCCGCCGCCGCGATCGGATGGTCGCGGATCGCCATGATGGCGCGGCCGGTATGGCTCCTGACCAGGCCCGCCGCAGCCGCGAACATGATCAGCAAAACCGCAAACGTGAAGTAATAGAGCCACTGGTCGGCGTTGATCGGCAGGCCCGGCGGCGGGTCGGGCTTGTCGATGACGATGCCTTGCACGCCGCCGGTCATCCCTTCGAGCAGATGCGACTTCAACAATTGTGGCAGCGCCACCGCCAGTGCGAAGGTGGCCAGCGCTAGGTACAGCCCCTGCAGGCGCAGCGCCGGCAACCCGAGCGCAATCCCGACGATAAAGCAGACGGCCCCCGCGCACGGCAGGGTCCAGTAATAGGCGAGGTCGGCACTCCTGCTCATCAGAATCGCGGCGGTGTAGGCGCCGATCCCGTAAAAGGCGCTGTGCCCGAGCGAGAACTGGCCATTGAAGCCGGTCAGGAGATTGAGGCCGAGGATCGCCAGCCCGTAAATCATCACCATCGTCAGCTGAAAGATCGTGAAATTCGCTACGACGAGCGGGGCCACCAGCCCGGCGATCACCGCCGCGCCGATCAGCAGCCGCCGGCGGTCGAGCCACAGGCTCAGGGGCTCTGCGACAGCCGTCTCGGAACGCACCGCGGCGGCCTCGAGGGCGATCGCTTCGCGTTCCGGCACGGTCATACCCGGCTTACCGCGACCCGCCCGAAAATGCCGGCGGGGCGCACCATCAAGACCGCGACGATCACGATCAGCGCCACCGTTAGCTTCAACTCCTGGCCGACAAAGGGGATGAAGGTGCCGGCCAGGTTCTCGATGATGCCGACCGCGAAACCGCCGAGGACCGCGCCGCCGGGGCTCGACAGCCCGCCGAGGACGGCGCCGGCGAAGCCGTAGAGCAGTACCCCCAGCATCATGTTCGGATCGAGAAAGACGACCGGTGCGATCAGCATTCCGGCGACCGCGCCAATCGCCGTCGACAAGCCCCAGCCAAGGGCGATCATCCAGCCGACGCGGATGCCGACGAGGCGTGCGGCTTCCGGGTTTGCGGCGGCAGCGCGCATCGCCAGCCCGAGCCGCGAACCGCGAAAGAACAAATAGAGCAGTACCAGCATCACCAGCGTCACCACGACCATCCCGGCCTGATGAGTGCTGATCAGCCCGCTGCCGAACAGTGGTTTGGTGCCGAACGGGGTCGGAAACGACTTGATCGTGAAGTTCCAGATTTCCCCGTCGGAACTGTTGAGGATGCTGAACAGCGCAATGAAGGCGACAAGCTGTGAAAGGATCGGGGCGTTGCGCACCGGCCGGAACAGGATCCGGTCGATCGCGACCCCGATAACAAAGGAGATCGCCACCGTGATGGCAAAGGCCGCCCAGTAGGACCAACCCCATTCGATCATCTGCCAGGCGAGAAAGGTCGAGAACGTCGCCAGCTCACCTTGCGCGAAGTTTAGATGGTCGATCGCCTGGTAGACCATGACCACGGCGAGCGCCATCGTCGCGTAGATCGCACCGGTAGCGAGCCCGGCCACAACCTGTTGCAGCAGCTGCTCCATGGCCGTCTCTAATATCCCAGATACGAGCGGCGCACCGCCTCGTCCTTGGCGATCTCGTGCGCCGGGCCGGCCATGACGATCCGCCCGGTTTCGAGCAGATAGGCCTCTTCGGCCAAATCGAGCGCCAGGGCGGCGTTTTGCTCGACAATCAGCATCGCGACCTGCCGCTCGCGGTTCAGTCGGCGCAGAATGGCGAACAGCTCGGCAACGATCAGCGGGGCGAGGCCAAAGGACGGCTCGTCGAGCAGCATCAGGCGCGGCCGCAGCATCAACCCGCGGCCGACCGCCAGCATCTGCTGTTCGCCGCCGCTCAGAGTGCCGGCCTGCTGCCTGCGGCGCTCACGCAACCGCGGAAAGACAGAATAGACTTCGTCGATGTCGGCGGCGATCGCAGGATGGTCGCGCCGGGTCATTGCGCCCAACAGCAAATTCTCCTCGACCGTCATGCGCACAAAGGTGCCGCGCGCCTCGGGAACATGTGCAATGCCGAGCCGGACGATATCCTCGGTCGCCCGACCGGCGATCGACTTGCCGTCGAGGCGGACCTCGCCGGTCATCCGCACCATGCTGCACAACGCCCGCAACGTCGTCGTCTTGCCGGCGCCGTTGGCGCCGAGGAGGGTGACGATGCCACCTTCGGCGAGCGCGAAATCGAGCCCGTGGAGCGCCTGGCTCTGGCCGTAAAAGGCGCACAATCCGCGAACCTCGAGCATCATCATCGAGCCTCCGCGGCGGCTGCCGTAGGATCGCCGAGATAGGCGCGGATCACCGCCTCGTCCTGCTGCACTTCGGCCGGCGCCCCTTCGGCGATCTTGCGGCCGAAATCGAGGGCCACGACCTTGTCGGAGACCGACATCACGAGGCTCATATGATGCTCGACGAGCAGTATCGTGATGCGCTGGTCGTCGCGAATGCGCCGGATCAACTGGCCGAGCGTGGCGACCTCCTCGTGATTGAGCCCGCCGGCCGGCTCGTCGAGCAGCAGCAGCTTGGGGCGCGCCGCCAACGCTCGCGCGAGCTCGACCCGTTTTCGGGTGCCGAGCGGCAGTCCCTCGGGCGGATGGTGCGCCACCCCGCGGAGATCCATAATGTCCAGAAGGGTCCAGGCGGTCTCTTCGAGTACCTTCTCCTGCCGCCGCACCCACGGCAAGTGAAACGCGTCGCTGACAAAATCGCCGCGGCAGCGGGCATGACCGCCGATGCGCACATTGTCGAGCACCGATTGGCGCGCGAAGAGTGCGAGGTTCTGAAAGGTGCGGGCGATTCCGATCTCGGCGATGCGATGCGGCGGACGATCAAGGAGCGACCGGCCTTCGAACAGAATGTCCCCGCGATTGGGTGTGTAAAGCCGGCTCAAGCAGTTGAACAAGGTCGTCTTGCCTGCGCCGTTCGGGCCGATGAGGCCAAGGATTTGGCCTTCCTCGACCTCGAAAGACACACCGTCGAGCGCAACAATCCCGCCGAACCGCAGAGCTACGTCTCGGACATCGAGCAGCGGTGTCACGCGCTTGTGTCAGGCGATCTGCGGCAACACCCGCGCATCAATCCGTCTCCCTGTCATCCTGCCATTGGCGAAATTTTCGCCGGCGAACCTGCAAGCGGCGGCAATCTTAGTCAAGCTTAGGCTATTCCCATTCTGGACTTCATCGCGCGGGCTCGTCGGGCTAGTCTCGGCGATAACGCGCCAGGATCGGGGAGCACCATGGGCAACCTTAATGCCAGCGTCGACCTCCGCCGGGACGGCGAGATTGCGGTCGTCACCGTCGACAACCCGCCGGTCAACGCGCTCAAGCACGAGGTGCGTGCCGGGCTCGCCGAAGCGTGTCGTCAAACGCGCGAAGACGCAGCGGTCAGAGGGGTGGTGATCGCCTGCGCTGGGCGCACCTTTTTTGCCGGTGCCGACATCACCGAATTCGGCAAGCCGCCGCAGGCTCCGGGCCTCGGCGAGGTCATCGCCGCGATCGAGGCGATGCCGAAACCGGTGGTCGCCGCATTGCACGGCACTGCGCTTGGGGGCGGCTTCGAGCTGGCGCTGGCCTGCCATTTCCGGGTGGCTGTTGCCGGAGCGCGCGTCGGGCTGCCCGAGGTCAAACTCGGCCTATTGCCGGGCGCCGGCGGCACCCAGCGCCTGCCGCGCCTGATCGGGCCCGAGAAGGCGCTCAAGATGATCGTTACCGGCGACCCTATCGAGGCCCGAGAGGCGCTGGCGGACGGGATCATTGACGAAATGGTCGAAGGGGATCTCACCGCCGGTGCGATCGCCTTCGCTCGCCGCGCGGTGGCCGAAGGCCGGCCGCTGCGGCGTGTCCGCGACCGCGAAGACAAGCTCGTGGCGGAGGGCTTCGCCGACGCCGCTGAGACGCTGACCCGGCGGCTGCGCGGTCGCGAGGCGCCCGCCGCTTGCGTCGAGGCGGTGCGCAATGCCATCGTCCTGCCCTTCGACGAGGGGCTGAAGTGTGAAGGCGAACTCTTCCGCAAGCTCGTCGCTGGCGACCAATCAAAGGCCCAGCGCCACATCTTCTTCGCCGAGCGTGAAGCCGCGAGGGTGCCCGGCCTTCCGGAAGGAACAAAACCGCGCCCGATTGCGACGGGTGCCGTCATCGGCGCTGGCACGATGGGCGGTGGCATTGCGATGTGTTTTGCCAATGCCGGCATCCCGGTCACCATCGTCGAGACCGGAAGCGAGCTCCTGCAGACGGGCCTCGAGCGGGTCGCCGCCAACTACCGTGCGACGGTGTTGCGCGGTGGGCTTAGCGGCGAGGAGATGGAGCGCCGCATGGGTCTGATCACCGGCGTCACCGAGCTCGACGCGGTCGGCACCGCCGATGTCGCAATCGAGGCGGTGTTCGAGGAGATGGATCTCAAAAAGCGGGTCTTCGCCGAGCTCGACCGGGTGGCAAAGGCAAACGCGCTGCTCGCCACCAATACCTCGACCCTCGATGTCGACGAGATCGCGCGGGTGATGAGACGACCGCAGGACGTGCTCGGCATGCATTTCTTTAGCCCGGCGAACGTCATGCGCCTGTTGGAGATCGTGCGCGGCGCGGCGACCTCGCCCGATGCGCTCGCGACCGCGGTCGCGCTCGGCCGCCGGCTCGGCAAAGTCCCGGTCACCGTCGACGTCTGCTACGGCTTTGTCGGCAACCGCATGCTAGCGCGCCGCTCGGTCGAGGCCGAGCGGCTGCTGCTCGAGGGTGCCTTGCCGCAGGAGGTCGATGCCGCGGTCACCGGGTTCGGGTTTCCGATGGGACCATTTGCGATGGCCGACATGGCCGGGCTCGATGTCGGCTGGCGAATCCGCAAGGGACGCGGCGAACGCAACCAGATCGAAGACGCGCTGTGCGAGGCCGGGCATTTCGGTCAGAAGACCGGGAAGGGTTATTTCCGCTACGAGGCCGGGTCGCGAACCCCTTTGCCCGATCCCGAGGTCGAGCGAACAATTCTCGATGCTTCGTCCCGGGCCGGTATCCCCCGTCGGACAATCGGGCAGGAAGAGATCGGCGAGCGGATGATCTATCCGATGATCAACGAGGGGGCGCGCATTCTCGAAGAGGGCATCGCCGCACGACCCGGCGACATCGACGTGATCTGGGTGTACGGCTATGGTTGGCCCGTCTGGCGCGGCGGACCGATGTACTACGCCGATCAGATGGGGCTCGCTCATATTCGCGACCAGCTGACCCGCTACGCCGAGCGCTCGGGAGACGAGACCCTAAAGCCGGCTATACGAATTTGTCGCCTCGCCGCCGAGGGCCGCGGTTTCGCCTCATGAATTAGTCTACTATCGCCTTCACGCCGTTATTCCCGCGCAGGCGGGAATCCAGGGCAGCCTTCACAGCGGTCTACCCTGGACCCCCGCTTTCGCGGGGGTGACGAACAGCCAGGGAGTTCGCTTGATGGATCTCCGCTTTACCCCCGAAGAGCTGGCTTTCCGCGAGGAGGTGCGGGCGTTCTTCCGCTCCACTCTGCCAGACAGCATCCGCGACAAGCTCGTTGCCAATAAGGGGCTCGCCAAGGACGACATCGTCACCTGGCAGCGCATCCTCAACGCCAAGGGCTGGGCGGTCGCCAACTGGCCGGTCGAATGGGGCGGCACCGGCTGGACCCCGGTTCAGCAATACATCTTCGGGGAAGAGCTGCAGTTGACACCGGCGCCGCAGCCGCTCGGCTTCGGCGTCACGATGGTCGGGCCGGTGATGATCGCCTTCGGCTCCGAAGAGCAGAAAAAACGCTTCTTGCCACGCATCGCCAATCTCGACGATTGGTGGTGCCAGGGCTTTTCCGAGCCCGGTGCGGGCTCGGACCTTGCCTCGCTGCGCACCTCGGCAAAGCGCGACGGCGACCACTATGTCGTCAACGGGCAAAAGACCTGGACGACCTTGGCGCAGCACGCCGACTGGATTTTCTGCCTGGTGCGCACCGATCCGCAGGCCAAGAAGCAGGAAGGGATCTCCTTTCTGCTGATCGACATGGAGACGCCGGGGATCACCGTTCGCCCGATCGTCACGATCGATGGCGGGCGTGAGGTCAACGAGGTGTTCTTCGACGACGTCGAGGTTCCGGCCGAGAACCTTGTCGGCGAGGAAAACAAGGGCTGGGATTACGCGAAATATCTGCTTGGCCGCGAGCGTACCGGGATCGCCCGCGTCGGCTTCTCCAAGGAGCGCGTCCGGCGTATCAAGGAGCTTGCTGCGACCGAGCGCGCCGGCGACAGACCGCTGATCGAGGATGAGCGCTTTCGCGAGAAGCTCGCCGCCGTCGAGGTCGAGCTGAAGGCGCTCGAGATGACCCAGCTGCGTGTCGTCGCGGCCGAGCGCAACCGGGTTGGTAACAAGCCCGACCCGGCCTCTTCGATCCTCAAAATCAAAGGCTCGGAAATCCAGCAGGCGACGACCGAACTGTTGCTCGAAATCGTCGGTCCTTATGCGATGCCGTACCAGCCCGAGCACGACGAGGAAGAGCGCTGGAACGAGCCGCCGATCGGCCCAGAATGGGCTGGCCCGATTGCGCCAACCTACTTCAACACCCGCAAAGTCTCGATCTACGGGGGCACCAACGAGATCCAGAAGAACATCATCGCCAAGGCGATCCTCGGGCTTTGAGTATGAGCGAGCCGAATACCCCTCACCCTCCCGCGTCGCGGGTCCCTCCCTCTCCCCGCTCGCGGGGAGAGGGCTGGGGTGAGGGGCGAGAAGCGATCGGGCGGGGGGAGGCGTAAGCGATGGATTTCGACCTGACCGAGGAGCAGCGGCTTCTCAAGGAGAGCCTCGACCGGCTGATCGGTGACCGCTACGCGTTCGAGCAGCGTAAGAGCTATGCGCAGGCCGCGGAGGGGTGGAGCCGTGAGCTCTGGGCGCAATTTGCCGGGCTCGGCCTGCTCGGCCTGCCTTTTGCGGAAGAGTATGGCGGCTCGGCCGGCGGTCCGGTCGAGACGATGATCGCAATGGAGGCTTTCGGACGCGCCCTGGCTCTCGAACCCTTTCTCGCGACCGTGGTGCTCGGCGGCGGGTTTCTGCGCCACGGCGGCAGTACCGAGCAATGCGCGGCACACTTTCCAAAAATCGTTGACGGCAGCCTGACGTTAGCCTTTGCCCAGACCGAGCGGCATTCGCGCTACGATCTCGCGGACATTTCGACGACCGCGGCGCGCGACGGCACTGGCTGGGTGCTCGACGGGGAAAAGGGGGTGGTGCTGCATGGCGACACTGCCGACAAGCTCATCGTCACCGCGCGTATCGGCGGCGGCCGCCGCGACCGCGAAGGGGTCGCGGTCTTCATCGTCGACGGCAAGGACCCAGGCGTGTCGCGGCGCGGCTACCCGACGCAGGACGGGCTCCGCGCCGCGGAGATCGCTCTCGCCGGCGTGCGCGTCGCGCCGGAAGGAGTGCTCGGCGAGCCGGGTGCGTCTCTGCCGCTCGTCGAGCGTGTCGTCGACGAGGCGATCGCCGCGCTCTGCGCCGAAGCGGTCGGGGCGATGGCGGCGATGCACGAGCTGACCGTCGACTACCTGAAGACGCGCCGGCAATTCGGCCGCGAGATCGGCAGCTTCCAGATCCTCCAGCACCGCGCCGTCGACATGCTGATTGCCTTGGAACAGGCGCGCAGCATGGCGATGTTCGCGACGATGATGGCCTCCGAGGAAGACGCTGCGGAGCGGCGGAGCGCGATCTCGGCCGCAAAGGTGCAGATCGGCCGCTCCGCGAGGCTGATCGGGCAGCAGGCAATACAGCTGCACGGCGGGATCGGCATGACGATGGAGTACAAAGTCGGCCATTATTTCAAACGCGCGACGATGATCGACACGATGTTCGGCGACGCCGACCACCACTTGCGAGAACTAGCCCGCCACGGTGCGTCGCGGGAACGCCGATAACGCCGAAGACTGCGGTGATACTCGCCTGCCCGGCCTGCCGGACCCGCTATCTCGTTGACGAGCAGGAACTGAACCGACCGGCGGGACGCACCGTTCGGTGCGCGATCTGCGGCCATACCTGGCACCGAGCCCCGCCTCTGCGGCTACCCGACAGAGATCCGGCCGTACCCCCCGCCGCCCCGCGCATCGAACCCGGGCTCGACGTGCCGCCGCGCCCGGCACCCTCGCCGGTGCCCACATCGCAACGGCGCCCGCGTGGCAGACTGGCGGTGGGTTGGGTCGTGTTGGGTGTGGTCGTCGCGTTCTTCGCGCTTGCCATCCTTGCCGCGGTCATCACCCGAAAGGAAGTTATGGCGATGTGGCCGGCGGCCGCGCGGCTCTACGCCTTGGCCGGGATGTCGGATGTACGGCCGGGACCCGGACTCGAGCTCGCAAAGATCGCTCCGACCCGCATCCCCGACGGCTTGATCATCGAAGGCGACATCATCAACGCCGGGAGCACGGTGCGTGATGTCCCGCGACTTCGGGTGGCGCTACGCGATCCGGCCGAGAAGGAGACCCAGTTCAAGATCATTGACCCGCCCACCCCTCGGTTGGGGCCAGGCGAAACCGCGCACTTCAAGATATCGTTCGACCACCCCGACGAGGCGGCAACCGGTGTCTTGGTGACGTTCGCCCCGCGCTGAGCGACGATACAACGAATTTACTCGGCTGCACTGTTGAGAGGCCGATGGTTCACGCACAATAGATCGTTAGATCAATTAGTTAGGTACTTATAGGCCGATGCGAGGATCAACGAATTTGGTGCCGCCGATCAACGAATTTTGCACGGGCTGAGAGAGAGAATATCAACGAAAATGTGCCGTCTTCCGGCCTTAGTCGGTAGCTAGAGCGCGCCTCCGACCCAATTCCTAAGCCGCTTTCGGTTGAGATATGCGGGCGCTCGGTCGCGGTCGTCGCGCGTCAGTATTCGCACGGTCACTCGCCAGCTGCGGTTCCCTGTCTTTCCCCATTAATTCGCGGAGCCTATCCCGTCCCCGCGATAGTCGCGAGCGTACGGTGCCGATCGGTACATCGAGGATCCGCGCAACACTTTCGTAGGGCATGCCTTCCAGACCCACGAGCAATACAACCTCACGTTGCTCGGCCGGGAGCCGGGCGAGTGCGCGATCGAGCTCGACGAGTTGCCGTCTCGCCGTGGGATCCGTCGTCGCCACGAGCTTGGGCGAAATGTCCTCGATGTCGACCGATGACGTTTCGCGCGCCTCCCGCCGCACCGTGTTGACGTACTGATGGTGCATTATCGTGAAGAGCCAGGCGCGGATATCGGTCCCCGGCTGCCACAGATGAAACTTAGTCAGTGCCCGGACCAGCGTATCCTGCACAAGGTCGTCCGCGCGGTCGCTCGTTCGCGTGAGCGCCCGTGCGTAACGACGCAGCCGCGGGATTTCTTGTTCGACCAAACCGTAAAGCTCCGACATTCGCTCTATCCGCTGCACCCCGCGATCCGGGGCTGATGGTGAAGAACTTATAGGCTCGCTGTAACCCTATGATGAATGACACAGCCCAGATTGGTAAAAATTTGTAATGAACCTGTAAATATCTATCAAGACACAATTTGTTGTATTTTGTTACATTACGAGTAGTAACGACTTATATCTGGTGATTTAGGGAATTCTGATGGGTAGATATTCACCATGGGAACGCCGGGACTTACAACGGTGTTCAATGCAGCATCACGAAACCTTCAAGAGGGTGTTGATTATGAGAGCAATCCTGGTCCCGGCGGCACTAGCCCTAGCGGTAGCTGCGATCGTGTCGAACTCGCCGCCGGCGACCGCCGCCGGCTGTATAAAGGGTGCGGTAATCGGTGGCGTAGCCGGGCATTATGCCGGCCATCATGGACTTCTGGGGGCTGGAGCTGGTTGCCTAATCGGCCATCATGAGGCCAAGAAGCATGCCCGCGAGCACGTTGAGCAGCAGCGGGGCGATGATCGCGGATATTAAGCGGGATACGGCAGCGGCGGCTCCTCCCACCGATAGCGGACACAGTTCCAGCTAGCTGAGCCAGGGAGTATCGATAGAGCGCTCTGACTGGTGGCGGCGCGGTGCTCGAACCACAGCGGTCGGAGGAGCGTGCCGAAGGTGATGAGGGAGGAGCCCGATGGCAGATGCCGAAATCGACGTCATCCGCCAGATGCTGGCGTCCAGCCCTCGCCCCGCCGGATTGAGCGAGCGGCGCCGGCGCCTCGACGCGTTGGGCGCTCGATACTCGCTGCCGACCGATGTGCAGGTTGAAGCAGCGGATGCGAACGGGGTCGCCGCAGAGTGGACAAGGACGCCCGAGGCGGAGGCGTCGCGCGTCATCTTGTTTCTACACGGTGGCGGGTATGTCTCCGGCTCACTCGACAGCCACCGCCACATGTTCGGGCAAGCCGGACGAGAAGCGCGCGCCTGCACATTCGCCCTCGCCTATCGGCTCGCACCCGAGCATCCCTTCCCGGCAGCGTTGGAAGACGTTACCGCCGGTTATGACTTCTTGTTGTCGGAAGGCTTCGATCCAAAGCGAATTGCAGTTGCGGGGGAGAGCGCCGGGGGCGGGTTGGCGATTGCGACGCTGGTGTCCCTGCGCGATCGAGGGGTGCCTTTGCCGGCCTGCGTCTGGTGCAGCTCGCCATGGGTCGATCTGGAGGCCATCGGCGGCAGCATGACCACGAAGGCCTCGATCGACCCGCTGATCCAAAAGCCCTATCTGACGGAGCTTGCCGCCGCCTACCTGAACGGGGCCGATCCCCGCACACCTCTCGCATCGCCGATCTACGCCGATCTCAGAGGACTGCCCCCTGTGCTGATACAGGTCGGCTCGGCCGAGACGTTGCTCGATGACGCGGTGCGGCTTGCCAGTGTGGCGGGCGCGGCTGATGTGCGGGTAACATTGGAGGTCTGGCCGGACATGATCCACGCCTGGCATCTGTTCTATCAGCAGCTGACCGCGGGGCGTCGCGCCCTGGCCAGAGTGGGCGCGTTCCTTTGTTGCCATTTAGCCTGATTGGGTGCCAGGCGAGGTGAAAGATGTCCAATATTCTCTTTAAAAACGCGAACCTCTTGCGACCCGGTCTTACGTACCTGCGGACCGCTTGCGAAGTTCTTGTAAAAGATAAACTCATCGACTCGGTGTCCTCGGATCCGATCGACTGCGGCGATGCGATGGTTGTTGACGTCGACGGCAAGACACTTATGCCGGGGATTATTGACGCACATGCTCATATTACAGGACTTAACCTTAGTCCGAGAAACATTTCTTATTCTGCATCCGAGATTGTCTTGGCTTGTTCGAACTACTTGCAGAACAGCCTGATGGACGGCTTCACGACGATCCGAGAGGCTGGTGGCGCAGATCATTCGATTGCCCGGCTGTTGGCCGAGGGGAAAATAGTGGGGCCGCGGCTTTTTTACTCGGGAAAGGCGCTGACGCAGACCGGCGGTGGTGCCGATTTTCGCACTCCCAGTGAGCTGATCGACCCGTGCGGCCATGTCAGCCCGTTCTCGGTCATGTCGGTGATTGCCGACGGAATCGATCAGGTGCGCCAGGCTGCGCGCGAGGAGCTGCGCAAGGGAGCAACACAAATCAAGCTGTTTGCGTCGGGCGGCGTCGTCTTTCCGTCGGAAGCTCATTCGACCATCTACGAATATTCTGAGCCGGAATTACAAGCGATCGTAGAAGAAGCGAAAGCTCGAGGCACCTACGTCATGGCTCACGTCTATACGGACGAAGGGATACGGCGGTGCCTCAAAGCGGGTGTGCGCTCGATCGAGCACGGCAATTTTGCGAAAGAAGAAACAATCGCGATGATGTCGGAGTACGGCGCTTATTTGGATCCAACATTCATCTCGCTCGTCCAGCGGATCGAAAGCGCGGGCGAGAATAACCTTTCAGCGTCTATAGTTGAAAACCTCAGACAGACGGTAGCCCGAGGGAAGCAAGTCTATAGGTGGGCAAGAAAATACGATGTTCCGATCGCTTTTGGCACCGATTTGTGGGGACCTGACGCACAAAAATCTCAGCTGAGAGAATTCGAAATAAGAATGGAATTAGACACCTCGGCTAATATTATTCAATCCGCTACCATCACCAACGCCGCCCTTCTGATGCAGGAGGGTAAACTGGGTACGATTGCCGCCGGTGCCTGCGCCGATCTCTTGATAGTGGACGGCGACCCGCTTAACGATCTACGCGTTATGTTGGATCCCAAGGAGAACTTGAAGCTTATCATGAAGGACGGGGCAATCTTTAAGAATGAGCTAAGAGCTTGACCGAAAAGTTTGTGGCATCGCGCCGAATGGCATGATTCGCCGGCTACAGGGCTCACGGTGATGGCGAACAGCGATGTGGACGGAGGAGCAGCGCCGGACTTACCGGCGGGACGGCGACGGCTATCCGAGCGACCTGCGGGATGGGGAGTGGGCGCGGCTGGAGCCGATGATCCCGCCGGCGCGGCCCGGCGGGCGGCCGCGCAAGACCGACATGCGGGCGGCGATGAACGCCATCCTGTACCTGTTGCACGCCGGCTGCCCCTGTTGCTATCTGCCGCGCGACAGCTTTCCGCTGCGCTCGACGGTCTACTACATCTTTCGGAAGTTCCAGCGCGAAGGAGTGTGGGAGGTGATCCGGGCGGATGGGGCGCGAAGCCAGCCCCTCGGCGGCGGTTCTCGATAGCCAATCGGTGAAATCGGCGGAAAAGGGGCGGTAAAGACAACCAAGTGGGTTACGACGCGGGCAAGAAGGTGAAGGGCCGCAAAACCATGCCCTGGTCGACAGCGAAGGGCTGCCGCTGCGGGCGTCGTTCATCCCCTGCGATCCAGGACCGCGACAGAGCCGGCTTGGTGCTCGACAAGATACGCCGGCGCTTCCCGTGGCGCGAACTGATCTGGGCCGATGGCGGCTACAACGCCTGGCAGGTTGATGCTGCGGTGGCAAAGGTGCTGCCGCTCCGCATGACGATCGTCAAGCGGAGCGATGACGAAAAGGGTTTCGTCATGCTGCCGCGCCGCTGGGTGTCGAGCGCACCTTCTCCCGGTTCGGACGCAACCGGCGTCTCGCCAAGGATTTCGAGAACCTCGCCGAAACCCTGGCCACCTTCGTTACCCTCGCCTCTATCCAGCTGGCCCTCCGGCGGCTTGTTCGGGAGTAGTTCTAACCTCGACAAACGCCGGTCGAGATGACGGCGCCGGTCCCGCTGCCGACGGCGAACGGCCGTTGTGGGTTCGGTTAGCGGGCCTTCGCCGGAGCCAGCGGTAAGGAGAAAGATGCGCCGTAGAACTAAACCGCTCCCGCGGTAATTTGTGGCAAGGGAAGGGTCTCGGGGAGTAGCAGAAGCAGGCGTCCTGTCTTGAGATTGAGGGGCTGGACCTCACCC
>Ga0187846_10000179_pt1 | contig 38327 bp, 37 predicted proteins | sample TC_taG_FD_161473 | JGI IMG/M metagenome (GOLD analysis project Ga0187846, IMG submission 161473) | Biofilm microbial communities from the roof of an iron ore cave, State of Minas Gerais, Brazil - TC_06 Biofilm (v2) | ecosystem: Environmental > Terrestrial > Deep subsurface > Cave > Wall biofilm... | reverse complement strand
CGCCCTCGGGATCGCGATGATGTAGGTCCCGCCGTCGGGCATCGCCTCGAGCTGCCGGCGCAGGGCGACGGTCTCGGGACCCGCCTTCCACGCGTGCAGCACGACCTGCTGCGCCGCGACGTTGTTCAGCGTCGGGATCTGCTCGTACATGAAGTCGACGCCCGGCGCGACCACCAGTCGATCGTACGGCAGGTCCTCGATGCGCTTCAGCTGGACGCGCTTGCGATCGACGTCGACGCCGCTGACCTCGTCGCGGATGATCTGCACGCCGTAGTCGCGCAGCGTGTCGCGGCTCAGCGTGAGCTCCTCGATCGTGCGCGAGCCCCCGAGCACCAGATTCGACATCGGACACGAAACAAACTGCGCGCTGCGCTCGATCAGGAGCACCTCGATGCTGCGCTCGCTCCACAGCCGGATGTACTTGGCGCAGGTCGCGCCGCCGTAGCCGCCGCCGATCACGATCACCCGCCCAATCGGCTTCGCCGGCGGGGCGGCGGCGCAGCCGGCGAGCAGCGACGGCACCGCGGCCGCCGCCGTGCCGGCGCCGAGTGCGCGCATGAATTGGCGCCGCGTGAATGTCGACTTCATCGCCGCCGCCTCACTTCGCCTTCTGCGCCGACCAGAAGGTCGCGACCGCGTCGATCTGGTCCTCGGTGAGGCCCTTCGCGATCTGCTGCATGACGGTGGCCGCGCGCTTGCCGTCGCGGAAGTTGCGCAGCTGCAAGACGAGGTAGTCCTTCGGCTGGCCGGCCACGCTCGGCAGGCCGCTCGCGTTCGCGCCGTCGGTGCCGTGACAGATCGCGCAGGCGGCGGCCAAGTCGCGGCCGGTGTAGGGATAGGCTTGGGCGGCAGCGGCGACGGGGGCGCTCGCAACGACCGCCGCGGCGAGCAACACGCGCGCTTTCATGGAGGCTCTCCTGCAGGTGGCGCGGACCGCCGCATCGAGCGGCAACTCGACGCGCGAGTTTCCGCTGCGCTTTTTCACTCGTCAAGTGGCCGCCGGGGCGCGGCGCGGCGCACCGGCCGCCGGTGCCGTGGCCACCAAAGAAAAGGGGCCGCGGTGCGGCCCCTCGCATAGCGCGCGAGTGCTGCTCAGGTCTCGGTCGCCGCCGGCTCGGCGGCCTGCGCTTCCTCCACGAACCGCAGCACCGCCTTCTCGCCCTCGTCGACGTCGACCGTCACCTTGCCGCCGTTCGCGAGCTTGCCGAACAGCAACTCGTCGGCGAGCGCCCGCCGGATCGTGTCCTGGATGAGCCGCGACATCGGGCGCGCGCCCATCAGCGGATCGAACCCGCGTTTGGCGAGGAACTGCTTGAGGTTCTCGGTGAAGACCGCGTCCACCTTCTTCTCGTGCAGCTGCTCCTCGAGCTGCATCAGGAACTTGTCGACCACCCGCAGGATGATCTCGTGGTCCAGGCTGCGGAACGAAATGGTCGCGTCGAGCCGGTTCCTGAACTCCGGCGTGAACAGGCGCTTGATCTCGCCCAGCTCGTCGCCGGTCTCCTTCTTCGCCGTGAACCCCATGATGTTCTTGTTGAGGTTCTCGCCGCCGGCGTTGGTCGTCATGACGATGATGACGTTCCGGAAGTCCGCCTTGCGGCCGTTGTTGTCGGTGAGCGTCCCGTGATCCATCACCTGCAGTAGGATGTTGAAGATGTCGGGATGCGCCTTCTCGATCTCGTCGAGCAGCAGCACCGCGTACGGCTTCTTCGTGATCGCCTCGGTGAGGAGCCCCCCTTGATCGAACCCGACGTAACCCGGCGGCGCGCCGATCAGCCGCGACACGGCGTGCCGCTCCATGTACTCCGACATGTCGAAGCGGAGCAGCTCGATGCCCATGCAGTAGGCGAGCTGGCGGGCGACTTCGGTCTTGCCGACGCCGGTCGGGCCGCTGAACAAGAAGCAGCCGATCGGCTTCTGCGGGTTGGCGAGGCCGGAGCGGGCGGTGCGGATCGCGGCGACCAGCGCGTCGATCGCCTTGTCCTGGCCGAAGACCACCGCTTTCAGGTCGCGGTCGAGGTTCCTCAGCGCGGCCCGATCGTCGGTCGACACCGTCTGCGGCGGGATGCGGGCGATCTTGGCGATGATCTCCTCGACCTCCGGCTTGCCGATGACGCGCTTCTGCCGGGACTTGGGCAGGATGCGCTGCGCGGCGCCGGCCTCGTCGATCACGTCGATTGCCTTGTCGGGCAAATGCCGGTCGTTGATGAAGCGCGCGGACAGCTCGGCGGCGGAGGTGAGCGCGTTCGCGCTGTACTTGACGCCGTGATGCGCCTCGAAGCGGCTCTTGAGGCCCTTCAGGATCTCGACCGTCTCGCCGACCGAGGGCTCGACCACGTCGATCTTCTGGAAGCGCCGCGAGAGCGCGTGATCCTTCTCGAACACGCCGCGGTACTCGTTGTAGGTGGTCGCGCCGATGCACTTCAGCGCGCCGGTCGACAGCGCCGGCTTGAGCAGGTTCGACGCGTCGAGCGTGCCGCCGGAGGCGGCGCCGGCGCCGATCAGCGTGTGGATCTCGTCGATGAACAGGATCGCATTCGGGTTGTCGACCAGCTGCTTCAGCACCGCCTTCAGCCGCTGCTCGAAGTCGCCGCGGTACTTCGTGCCGGCGAGGAGGGCGCCCATGTCGAGCGCGTACACCTGGCACTTGGCGAGTATGTCGGGCACTTGCCCCTCCACCACGCGCCGCGCGAGGCCCTCGGCGATGGCCGTCTTGCCGACCCCCGCCTCGCCGACGAGCAGCGGGTTGTTCTTGCGCCTCCGGCACAGCGTCTGGATCACGCGCTCGAGCTCGCGCTCGCGTCCGATCAACGGGTCGATCTTGCCGACCAGCGCCTGGGCGTTCAGGTTGACGGTGTAGGTCTCCAGGGCACCGCCCGACTGGCTGCCCTCCTGCTCGCCCTCCTCACTCTCGGCCGGCTTCGGCTGCTGCGCCTGCGGCGCCTTGGTGATGCCGTGCGAGATGTAGTTGACGACGTCGAGCCGCGTCACGCCCTGCTGGTGCAGGAAGTACACCGCGTGCGAGTCCTTCTCGCCGAAGATCGCCACCAGAACGTTGGCGCCGGTGACCTCCTTCTTGCCGGAGGACTGGACGTGGAGGATCGCGCGCTGAATGACGCGCTGGAAGCCGAGCGTCGGCTGGGTGTCGATCTCGTCGGTACCCGCCACCGTCGGGGTGTGCGCGTTGATGAAGTCGGCGAGATGCTTGCGCAGCTCGTCGATGTTCGCCGCGCAGGCGCGCAGCACCTCGGCCGCGGTGGGATTGTCCAACAGCGCCAGCAACAGGTGCTCGACGGTGATGAACTCGTGCCGCTTCTGGCGCGCCTCGACAAACGCCATGTGCAGGCTGACTTCGAGCTCCTGAGCAATCATTACGTTTCCTCCATCACGCACTGGAGCGGGTGCTGGTGCTTCCGTGCGTACGACACAACCTGCTCGACCTTCGTCGTGGCGATGTCCCGCGGGTAGACCCCGCACACGCCCATGCCCTCGCGGTGAACCTTCAGCATCACCTGGGTGGCTTTCTCGCGACTCATGGTGAAGAACGATTGCAGCACGACGACCACGAATTCCATCGGTGTGTAATCGTCGTTTAGCAGGATCACCTTAAACAGCGGCGGCGGCTTGAGCTTTGCCTTCTTCTGCTCGAGAACTGTACCGTCACGCGAACGGGTTGCCATACTCGATCTAGCAGCACCACCCAACGGTCGAGCCTATACGACCGGGACTTCGTTGCGAGGTTCGGCAGCGCGTTTTCCCAAGAAAAAGACCCGCCCTAATGCTAGCCACAGTTGCGTCCCCGCGCAATGACCGTTTGGCCTGCCAACGCGCGGATTTTGCAGGAGTTGACGCACCGGCCAAACACTTGACGCGATTCCCCGAAGCGCGTAAAAGGGGCGCGTGTTTGTTCAAGCGGCACGCAGGTGGACATTGCGCCGTCCGGCAGCTGACTTGAAGCAGGCATAGGAGGGTCGGAACCCTCAGATTTTGAAACACGTGAAGGGAAGGGGGCTATGCCAACCGGTACGGTAAAGTGGTTCAACGACGCCAAGGGTTACGGTTTCATCACGCCAGACGACGGTGGCGAGGATCTGTTCGCACACTTCTCGGCGATCCAGATGGGGGGATTCAAGACCCTCAAAGAGGGCGACAAGGTCACGTTCGAAGTGACCCAGGGCCCGAAGGGTAAGCAAGCTTCTAACATCCAGAAGGCGGGCGGGTAGGCGCGAGCCGTCGATCTGAACGCTGACCGGGCCCCGCCGCGCGCGGGGCTTTTTGTTGGCGTCGCTCGTCTGGACCTTGCGCGCGCCCCGGGTTCGCTTCGCCCAACGGGCGTCCTGCGCCGCGGCGCGGGCTATTGCATACGCCGGCGCAGCTCGGCGTCGATCGCGTCCATGAATTGATCGGTGGTGAGGAACGGATGGTCGGCGCGGATCAGGATCGCGAGGTCCTTGGTCATCTGCCCCGACTCGACGACGTCGATGCATACCCGCTCCAGTGCCTCGGCAAACTGCACCACCTCCGGCGTGGCGTCCGCGTGCCCGCGGTACTGCAGCCCGCGCGTCCAGGCGAAGATCGAGGCGATCGGGTTGGTCGAAGTAGGCTTCCCCTGTTGATGGAGCCGGTAGTGGCGCGTCACCGTGCCGTGCGCCGCTTCGGCCTCGAACGCCTTCCCGTCCGGCGACATCAGCACCGAGGTCATCAGGCCGAGGGAGCCGTAGCCCTGCGCGAGCGTGTCGGACTGGACGTCCCCATCGTAGTTCTTGCACGCCCATAGATAGCCGCCGGACCATTTGAGGTTGGCGGCGACCATGTCGTCGATCAGGCGGTGCTCGTAGGTGAGCCCGGCCGCATCGAGTTCGCGCTTGAACTCGGACTCGTACACCTCTTGGAAGATGTTCTTGAACCGACCGTCGTACACCTTCAGGATGGTGTTCTTGGTCGACAGGTAGACGGAGTAGTGCCGCTGCAGCCCGTAGCGGAAGCAGGCGCGCGCGAAGCCGCGGATCGAGTCATCGAGGTTGAACATCGCCATGGTCACGCCGGCGCCGCTCGGCTTGAATACCTCCTTCTCGACCGGGCCGCCGCCGCCAGCCGGCTGAAAAACGAGCTTGATCGTCCCCGCGCCGTCGAACTTGTACTCGGTCGCGCGATACTGGTCGCCGAAGCCGTGGCGTGCCACCACCACCGGCTTGTCCCAGTGCGGCACCAGACGCGGGACGTTGCGGCAGATGATCGGCTCGCGGAAGATCGTGCCATCGAGGATGTTACGGATCGTGCCGTTCGGGCTGCGCCACATCTGCTTGAGGTTGAATTCCTTCACCCGCGCCTCGTCGGGCGTGATGGTGGCGCACTTGACCGCGACGCCGTAGCGCCGCGTCGCGTTGGCCGCATCGACCGTCACCTGGTCGTCGGTCTGGTCGCGGTGCTCGACCCCGAGATCGAAGTACTTCAGCTCGAGGTCGAGGTAGGGGAGGATCAGCTTCTCGCGGATGCGCTGCCAGATGATCCGCGTCATCTCGTCGCCGTCCATTTCGACGATCGGATTCTTGACCTTGATTTTGGCCACGGGCGCTCCTGTCTCGACGCTAGCGGGCGAGGGCGCGACGCGAGCCGCCGCGCGCACCGGGCGCGGGCCGCGCGACCGATCCCGGGCGTACTCTGAAGGGGTCGGATTCTAGCAGATGCCCGCCGCCGCTCCCCGCCCGTGGCCTGTCGATGGATCGACGTGATGAGCCGTCGGGGCAGCCCGACACCTGGCCGGGTGCGGCGGCTTGGCAGCGGGATGCTCCAAGGCGGGGGCGGGGTGTGTCAACCACGGCGCAAGGGCGGCGTTATTAGCGATGACCGGGGTTAACCGGTCGGTACGATATCTAGCCAACAGAGAGAGAGAGAGAGAGAGAGAGGAATCCATGAAACAGCTGATCGCCATGCTTGTCGCGAGCGGGTTCGCCGTCGCGTCGTTGACCGCCATCGCGCAGGACAAGATGGACAAGTCGACGGACAAGAAGCCCACCGCGGATCAATGCAAGAAAGACCCGAAGATGAAGGGCTGCGAGGCCGCTGCGAAGCCGGCGCCCACGAAGTAATCTCGCGCAGGCGATCGAAAGGCAGGGGGGAACCCCCTGCCTTTCCGCCATCTGGAGGGCGAGCAGGACTCGGATCGCGTGCTAGGATCACCCCCAGGTCACCCGAGATTGGGCCGGAAGCACCACCCCACTGCCGCGAATGCATCAGCCGGCGCAGCCATAACCCACGTTAGGAGAAGAACCCCATGAGGAAACTCATCGCCGTCGTTCTCGCCGCCTTGTTCGCGGCGGTTTCGTCCCAAGCCATCGCGCAGGACGCCAAGAAGGACGACAAGAGCTCTGAAGCGAAGAAGGACGACACGAAGAAGAAGAGCAGCAGCAAGAAGTCGTCGAAGAGCAGCAAGAAGAAGAGCGACACATCGAAGGCTAACCCGCCGAAGAGTGACGCGCCGAAGCCGGACAGCAAGTAACCGACTTTCGAGACGGCGCGGGCAGGGCGTAGCAGCCCCTGCCCCGCTGCCATTGCCGCGGCGAGTCGCCTAACCCCTATCGCCGAGCCGAGCGGTCGATGCGGAGGAACCGGGTCCGCGCCGGCGCGCGGGCGCTCGCGGTCGCGGCGCTCGCCAGCTCGCTCGCGCTGGGCGCGGACGCGCCGACCATCACCCTAAGCGCGGGCATCCACCTCATTCACGCCGAGTTCGCGACCACGTTCGACACCCGCGCCCAGGGGTTGATGTATCGCAAATCGCTCGCGGCGAACCACGGGATGCTGTTCGTCTTTCCCGAGGTCGCGCGCCACTGCATGTGGATGAAGAACACCTTGGTCCCGCTGTCGGTGGCGTTCATCGACGAGCAGAGCGTGGTGGTCAACATCGCCGAGATGCAGCCGCAGACCGAGGACTCGCACTGCGCCGCCGCGCCGGCGCGCTACGCGCTCGAGATGAGCCAGGGCTGGTTCGCCGCCAAGGGCATCGCGCCCGGCGCGAAGATCACCGGCTTGCAGCAGGCGCCGCCGCCGCGCTAGCGGCGCGGCCGCGGGTCGCGCCTGACGCGCTACCGGGTCAGCCGCCGGGCAGCAGGCCGTTGTTCTGCTGCGCGACCATGCAGTAGAGCATCGGGATCGAGAGCAGGGTGTTGAGGCGCGAGGCGTACCCGGCCAGGCGGGCGGCCGCGGCCTTGGCGGCGGCTTCCACCGGCACGATCCCGAGCACTTTCTTCTGGTTCGGCCAGATGATGAACCAGACGTTGAACGCCATGATGAGTCCCAGCCACATGCCGATGGCAATCGCCGTGAACGGCGGCGCGAAGGTGAACAGCACCCCGAGATAGCCGTTCATCGTCGCCAGGATGAGGCCGGTGATCACGGTCGAGAGCGCGGCCCAGCGGAACCAGAAGAGCGCGGTCGGCGCAATCACCTTGGTCACGGCGGGCTTCTGCTCGTCCGGAATCTTCGGCATCGACGGGGTCTGGACGAAGTTGAAGTACCAGAGCAGTCCGATCCACATCACGCCTGACAGGACGTGCAGCCAGCGGAAGAAGAACGCCCACCACGCGTGATCGAGGCTGATCCACGTGCCGGTGGTCGCGCCGACGACGACGATGATAAGCACGAGCAGGACGACGCCGGCGGTGATCGTTCGACCGAGAGACTGGAAGATTGCGCCCATGACGAGATCTCCTTTGTCGTTGTGTTCGCGGCCGGGAGGAGAACCAAAAGCGCGCGGGAGTTTAGCACAACGCTCTCGCCGGACGACGCGCACCCGCCCTGCGGCGGGCGCCGGCCTAGCGCGAGCGCTCGACGCGGGCCTGCGCGAGCCCGCGGGCGAACGTGATGTCGAGGAGATCGCCCGCCGCGACGGCGGCCGCCGCGCGCACCACGCGGCCTTCGGCGTCGCGCACGATGCTGAAGCCGCGCTCGAGCACCGCGCGCGGGTCGAGGGCGGCGAGGCTCGCCGCGAGGGCGTCGAGCCGCGACGCCCGCTCGGCGAGCCGGCGCTCGGCCGCCGCTTGGAGCGCGCGCCCGAGCGTCGCACACCGCTCGTTCAGGCGCTCGAGCGGCGGTGATCGCGTGCGGGCGCGATCGATCAGGTCGCGCACGCTCCAGCGGCCGCGGTCGATCGAGCGCTCACTCGCGGGTCGCAGCCGCGAGCGGAGTTGCGCGAGCGCGGCCGCTTGCGCATCGAGCCGCCGCCCGGGGTGCACGACTCGCCGCGCGAGCTGATCGAGGTACTGCATGCGGTGCTCGAGGTTGCGCCGCGCACGCTCGCGCAGCCGGCCGGCTAGGCCCGCGAGGCGCCCGAGGAGCTCCGCGCGGGCCGGGCTCACGAGCTCGGCCGCGCCGGTCGGCGTCGGCGCGCGCACGTCGGCCGCGAAATCGGCGATCGTGAAATCGGCCTCGTGGCCGACGCCGACCACGACCGGGAGCGGCGAAGCCCGGATCGCGCGCGCGACCCGCTCGTCGTTGAAGGCCCACAGATCTTCGATCGAGCCGCCGCCGCGGCACAGGATCAGCACGTCGCACTCGGCGCGGCGTCCCGCGCGCTCCAGCGCGCGGACGATTTCGGCCGGCGCCCCCTCGCCTTGCACCGCGGCCGGGTAGACGATCACCGGAATCGAGGGGTTGCGGCGCGCGAGCGTGGTGAGGACATCGCGCAGGGCGGCCGCGGCGAGCGAGGTCACCACGCCGATCGCGCGCGGGTACGCGGGGACGGGGCGCTTCGCCCCGGCCGCGAACAGGCCCTCGCCCTCGAGGCGATCGCGCAGCCGCAGGAAGGCTTCGTACAGCGCCCCGAGCCCGGCCCGGCGCATGAATTCGACGTTGAGCTGAAACTCGCCGCGCGGCTCGTACAGCGTGACGAGCGCGCGCACCTCCACCTTCATCCCGTCGCACGGCTGCCAATCGAGGAGGCCGCCGCGGCCGCGGAACATGACGCAGCGCACTTGCGACTGCTCGTCCTTCAATGAGAAGTAGAGGTGGCCCGAGCGGGCGTGGGTGAAGTTCGAGATCTCGCCCTCGACCCAGGCGAGCGGCAAGCGATGCTCGAGCAGGTCGCGGACGCTGCGGTTGAGGGCGGTGACGCTGAGGATCGCGCCGGCGGGTCGCTCGCTTTCCCGCGCCAGCGCTGGATCTCCAAGCATTTGCGCATCATAACCTATCCACAGGGCGCAGCCGGCGCCGGCGCGCGCCCGCGCGCGCGCGCAGCCCCCTGGGAAGAAAGCTGTAACGCACTGACGCAACGAGTGAATTTCGTTCGATCATATTTTGATCACCGGCGGAAATTCCCTTGCGTGCGGTCCACTTAGCGCGTGTGCTGACATCGTATGCACACCCTTATCCACAGCATTTGTGGATAACGGCCGGGCGCGTCACGCGGCGCTGCAGCGCGCAACGGCGCGCGGCCCGCTGTTCGCCTTGCTCAAACCGGCGCGCACCGGCTAAAGTCTCGACCTTTGTTTTGGCAGCGCTTTCGTGTTCGCGATTCTGCAAGCGGCCGGATGGCCGATCTGGTTTCTGCTGGTGGTCTCGATCATCGCCGTCGCGCTGATCATCGAGCGGGCGTTCGTTCTACGGCGCGAGAAGACCGTGCCCACCGGGCTCCTCGAGAAGGTGGTCGAAGCGTATCGCAAGCAGGGCGCCACCCCGCAGCTGATCGAGAACGTCGACCGCGATTCGCCGCTCGGCCGCGTCCTCGCATCGGGGCTGCGCAATCATCGGGCCCCGCGCCCGGTGATGAAGGAGGCGATCGAGGAGGCGGGCCGCGCGGTGACGCACGACCTGGAGCGCTTCCTCACGACGCTTGGCACGATCGCCTCGATCAGCCCGCTGATGGGCCTCTTCGGGACGGTGGTCGGGATGATCGAGATCTTCGGCTCGCAGACCCCCACCGGCTCGAACCCCGCGGTGCTCGCGCACGGCATTTCGATCGCCCTCTACAACACCGGCTTCGGCCTCATGATCGCGATCCCGGCGATGATTTGCTTTCGCCACTTCCGCGGCAAGGTCGAGGGGTTCGTGGTCGAGATGGAACAGCAGGCGGCGCGCCTGGTGGACATCGTGCACGGCGAGCGCGCCTGAGCGAGCGGCCTCGGCCATGAACTTCCGCGGCCGCTGGAAGGAAGATCCGGAGATCAACCTGATCCCGATGATCGACGTGCTGCTCGTGATCCTCATCTTCCTGATGATCACGACCACCTACTCCAAGTATGCGGAACTGAAGATCAATCTCCCCACCGCCGATGCCGAGAAGCAGAACGACCGATCGAACGAGGTCAACATCACGGTGAGCGCGAGCGGGCAGTACACGCTCGACCGCAAACCGGTCGTGTTCGCCAACGTCGGCGCATTCGGGGAGGTGCTGCGCCAGGCCGCGGTCGGCCTGAAGGATCCGATCGTGGTCATCAACGCCGACGCGAACGCGAGCCACCAATCGGTGATCCAGGTGATGGAGGCGGCGCGGCTCGCGGGCCTGAGCCACGTGTCCTTCGCCACCCAGACCCAGACCAAGTAGCGCAGGGCCCGCGCTTGGTTGGCGCCCACTAGCCGCGGCGAGCCGTGCGGACCCCCGGTGTAAGCGCAGGCTTCCCCGAGCGGCACTGGTACCGCCTGAGCTGGCTGTCGATCGCGCTCGCGCCGGCGGCGCTCGTGTTTGGCTTGGTGGCGCTCGCGCGCCGCGCCGCCTACCGGGCGGGCATCCTCGCCGTCGATCGCCTGCGCGTCCCGGTCGTGGTCATCGGCAACCTGGTGGTCGGCGGCACCGGCAAAACGCCGCTCGCGCTGTGGCTGGTCGCGGCGCTCCGCGCGCGCGGGTTCCGGCCCGGCGTCCTCGCGCGCGGCTATCGCGCGGCCGGCTCCAGCCCGCGCGCGGTTCCGCCCGGGGGCGATCCGGCCGCGTACGGCGACGAGTCGCTGCTCGTCGCGGAGCGCAGCGGCGTGCCGGTCTGGGTCGGTCGCGACCGGGCCGCGGCCGGGCGTGCGCTCCTCGCCGCCCATCCCGAATGCAACGTTCTGGTGTGCGACGACGGCCTGCAGCATTACCGGCTCGCGCGCGACTTCGAAATCGCGGTCGAGGATGAGCGCGGATTCGGCAACGGGCTCTTGCTGCCGGCCGGGCCGTTGCGCGAGCTCCCCTCCCGCGCGGTCGACGTGGTGGTGGTGAACGGCGGGCCGGCGCGTCCGGGCGCGCTCGCGATGGCGCTCCGCGCCGACCGCTGCTATCGCCTCGGGGAGCCGGATCGAGCGGTCGACCTCGATGCCTTGCGCCGCGTGCGGCTGCACGCGGTCGCGGGGATCGGCCACCCGGGGCGGTTTTTCGCGACGCTCGAGGCGCTCGGCCTCGCGTTCACGCCGCACGCCTTTCCCGATCACCACGCATACTCTCCGCACGATCTGGAATACCCTGGCTGCGAGGCGATACTGATGACCGAGAAGGATGCAGTAAAATGCCGCGCGTTCGGACGCGATGACCTCTACGCGCTCCGCGTCGAGGCGAGCGTCGATCCGCGGCTGGCCGACCTCATCGCACTGCGACTGCATGGACTCGAAGCTGCTTGACATCCTGGTGTGTCCGGCCTGCAAAGGGCCGCTCCTCTACCGCAAGAGCGAGCAGGAGCTGGTCTGCAAGGCCGACCGGCTCGCCTACCCGATCCGCGACGGCATTCCGGTGATGCTGGAGGAGGAGGCGCGCAAGCTCGACCCGGTCGAGGAAATCGAGTAGCCGCGCGCCCCGCTTCCCGCCCCCCTCATGCCGGGCCTCCTGCGGTTCACCGTCCTCATCCCGGCGCGCTACGGCTCGAGCCGGCTCCCGGGCAAGGCGCTCGCCGACCTCGGCGGCAAGCCGATGGTCGTGCGCGTTGCCGAGCTTGCCCGCGCGAGCGGCGCGGCGGCGGTGTGGATCGCGACCGACGACGAGCGCATCCTCGCCGCGGCGCAGGCGCACGGGTGCGACGCGCTGATGACGCGCGCCGACCACGCCTCCGGGACCGCTCGGCTGGCGGAGGTGGCCGCGCGGCTCGGCCTCGACGACGAGGAGATCGTGGTCAACGTTCAAGGCGACGAACCGCTGCTGCCGCCCGCGCTCGTCGGCCGGCTCGCGCACACGCTCGCGCGCACGAGCGCCGCCGCGATCGCGACCGCCTGCGTCCCGATCACGAGCGCGGCGGAGATGTTCGACCCGAACGCGGTCAAAGTGGTGACCGACCGCGCCGGCTACGCGCTCTATTTCAGCCGCGCGCCGATTCCCTATGCCCGCGAGGCGTTCGCCGCCGCGGCGGCGCGCTCGAGCGGCGCCCCGCCGGCGGGCCTCCCCGCGTATCGCCATCTCGGGATCTACGCCTACCGCGCCCGATTCCTGCGCGACTACGTCGGACTCGCGCCGAGCGCGATCGAGGGCTTCGAGGCGCTCGAGCAGCTGCGCGCGCTCTGGCACGGCCATCGGATCGCGGTGCTGGTGGTCGAGCCGGCGCCGCCGGCCGGCGTGGACACGCCGGCGGACCTGGAGCAGGCGCGGCGCGCGTTCGCCGGGGCCTGAAGCGCGAATCGGAGGGAGAGCACCATGCGACTCATCCTGTTGGGCCCGCCCGGCGCCGGCAAGGGGACGCAGGCGAAATTCTTGGTCGCGCGCTTCGCGATCCCCCAGGTCTCGACCGGGGACATGCTGCGCGCGGCCGCCGGTGCCGGCTCCGCGCTCGGGCTGGCGGCGAAGAAGGTGATGGATGCGGGCCAGCTCGTGTCCGACGACATCATCATCGGCCTGGTGCACGACCGCCTCGCGCAGCCCGACTGCGCGAACGGTTACCTCTTCGACGGCTTCCCGCGCACCATCCCGCAGGCCGAGGCGCTGCGCGCCGCGGGCGTCGCGCTCGACTACGTGCTGGAGATCGACGTCGACGAGCAGACCATCGTCGAGCGCAGCATCTGGCGCCGCGTGCATCCGGCCTCCGGCCGCACCTATCACCTGAAGTACGCCCCGCCGAAGGTGGACGAGAAGGACGATGTGACGGGCGAGGGCCTCGTGCAGCGCTCCGACGACCGGGAGGAAACGGTGCGCAAGCGCGTGGCGGTGTACCTCGCCCAGACGCGGCCGCTCGTCGCGTACTACGTCCAGTGGGCGGCGAGCGGCGATGCGCGCGCGCCGCGCTATCGCAAGATCTCCGGCATCGGCGGGGTGGAAGCGGTGCGGGATCGCGCGCTCGCGGTCCTGCAGCCCTAGCGCGCGACCGCGAGCGACGTGAGCGCCGTCGAGCCGCCGCGCGTGACGCCGTAGCGAGCGCGCGCGTTTTTCGCATCTCCCACCGCCTTTTCGAGAGCCGCCATGACCAAGCCGAGGAACATGCTCTACGCCCAGTCGGGCGGACCCACGCCGGTCATCAACGCCACCGCCTGCGGCGTGATCGAGGCCGCGCGCCGCGCGCGCGGCAAGATCGGCAAGCTCTACGCGGCGCGCTACGGCATCGTCGGCGCCCTCGCCGAGGATCTGATCGACACCGGCCGGGAATCGGCCGCCGCGGTGGCGCGGCTGCGGGAGGCGCCCGGCAGCGCGTTCGGCTCCTGCCGCTTCAAGTTGAAAGCGTTCGCGGAGGATCGCTCGCAGTACGAGCGACTGATCGAGGTGTTCCGCGCGCACGACGTCGGCTACTTCCTGTACAACGGCGGCAACGATTCGATGGACACTGCCTTGAAGGTCGCGCAGCTGAGCGGCGCGCTGGGGTACCCGCTCAGCTGCATCGGCGTCCCGAAGACGATCGACAACGATCTGCCGCTGATCGACGCCTGCCCGGGCTTCGGCTCGGTGGCGAAGTACGTCGCGACCTCGATCCGCGAAGCCGGGCTCGACGTCGCCTCGATGCACCGGACCTCGACGCAGGTGTTCGTGCTGGAGGTCATGGGCCGGCATGCCGGCTGGATCACCGCCGCGTGCGGGCTCGCGGCGCAGTCACCCGACGAGGCGCCGCAGCTCCTGCTCTTTCCCGAGATCCCGCTCGACGAGGCGCGCTTCCTCGCGCGGGTGAAGGAGACCGTCGGCCGCGTCGGCTGGTGCGCGATCGCGGTGTCGGAGGGCGTGCGCGGGCCCGACGGCAAGTTCCTCGCCGAGGGCAGCCGGCGCGACGCGTTCGGCCACGCCCAGCTGGGCGGCGTCGGTCCGCTGGTCGCGCAGCTCGTCACCGAGCGGCTCGGCTACAAGCATCACTGGGCGGTCGCGGACTACTTGCAGCGCGCGGCGCGCCACATCGCCTCCCGGGTCGACCTCGACCAGGCCTATCGGCTGGGCGCCGCCGCGGTCCGGCTTGCCCTCGCGGGGCGCAACGGCGTGATGCCGACGGTCGTGCGCGTGGCCGACCGCCCCTACCGGTGGAAGATCGACGTCGCCGAGCTGAGCGAGGTGGCGAATCGCGAGAAGAAGATGCCGCGCAACTTCATCACCGCGGACGGATTCCATATCACCGACGCGTGCCGGCGCTACATCGAGCCGCTGATGCAGGGCGAGGCGTCCCCCCGCTTTCGCAACGGGCTGCCGGACTACGTGCGGCTGCGCAACGTCGGTGTCGCGCGCCGGCTCGAGCGCGACTTCAAAGTCTGAAGTCCCCCAGGCTATAATGCGCCGCCGTCAAAAGCGCGCCCCGGGCCGGGGACCGGGATCGCTACCGCACGACGGGCAGGTCGCCACTAATAACGCCCGCATCGGAGGAGGACTTCCATGACCGTCGCCCTGATCTTCGCGATCGCCTGCGCGCTCATCGGGCTCGCCTATGGCGCCGTCTCGATCAGCTGGATCTTGCGGCAGCCCGACGGCAACGCGCGGATGCGCGAGATCGCCGACGCCGTGCGGCAGGGCGCCGTCGCGTATCTCAAGCGCCAGTACACGACGATTGCCGTCGTCGGCGCGATCCTGTTCGTGGTGATCGGAGTGGTGCCCGGGCTCGGCTGGGCGACCGCATTCGGGTTCCTCCTCGGCGCGGTGCTCTCGGGGCTCTCGGGCATCATCGGCATGAACGTGTCGGTGCGCGCCAACGTGCGCACCGCGGAGGCGGCGCGCTCGGGCCTCGACCAGGCGCTCGCGGTGGCGTTCCGCGGCGGCGCGATCACCGGCTTGCTGGTGGTGGGGCTCGGGCTCCTCGGCGTCGCCGGCTATTTCTGGCTGCTCGCGGCGAGCGAGCAGGCCGGCGCGCCGCTCGTCAGCGTGCTCAAGCCGCTGGTGGGACTCGGGTTCGGCGGCTCGCTGATCTCGATCTTCGCGCGGCTCGGCGGCGGGATCTTCACCAAGGGCGCCGACGTCGGCGCCGACCTCGTCGGCAAGGTCGAGGCCGGCATCCCCGAGGACGACCCCCGCAATCCGGCGGTGATCGCCGACAATGTCGGCGACAACGTCGGCGACTGCGCCGGGATGGCCGCGGACCTGTTCGAAACCTACGCCGTGACGCTGATCGCCACGATGCTGCTCGGCGCGCTGATCATCAAGACCGTGTCGCCGGCGGCGGTGCTGTACCCGCTCGTGCTGGGCGGCGTGTCGATCATCGCCTCGATCGTCGGCACGTGGTTCGTGAAAGCGAAGCCCGGCGACAAGAACGTGATGGCGGCGCTATACCGGGGACTCTGGGTCGCCGGCATCATCGCGGTGATCGCGTTCGGGGTGGTCACGCGGCAGATGATGGGCGAGGTGCTCGCCCAGGTGCCGCTCGACGTCGCCGGGGGCCGCAAGTTCATCACCATCTGGCAGCTGTGGGGCGCCGCCGTGGTCGGCCTCGTGCTCACCGGTTTCATGGTGTGGATCACCGAGTACTACACCGGGACCCAGTTCGCCCCGGTGAAGCACGTCGCGCAGGCCTCGACCACGGGCCACGCGACCAACATCATCGCCGGCCTCGGCGTGTCTATGAAGGCCACCGCCTGGCCGGTGATCGCGGTCTGCGTGGCGATCCTCGCCGCGTACTCGCTCGCCGGCCTGTATGGCATCGCCGTCGCCGCGACCGCGATGCTGTCGATGACCGGCATCATCGTCGCGCTCGACGCCTACGGGCCGATCACCGACAACGCGGGCGGCATCGCGGAGATGGCGGACTTGCCGGCCGCGGTGCGCGCCATCACCGATCCGCTCGACGCGGTCGGCAACACGACCAAGGCGGTGACCAAGGGCTATGCCATCGGCTCGGCGGGACTCGCGGCGCTCGTGCTCTTCGCCGACTACACCCACGGGCTCGAGGCGCGCGGTCAGTCGTTCAGCTTCGATCTCTCCAACCACATGGTGATCATCGGCCTCTTCGTCGGCGGCATGGTGCCGTACCTCTTCGGCGCGATGGCGATGGAAGCGGTCGGCCGCGCCGCCGGCGCCGTGGTGATCGAGGTGCGCCGGCAATTCAAGGAGATCCCAGGGATCATGGCGGGCACGGCGAAGCCCGAGTACAGCACCGCCGTGGACATGCTGACCCGGGCCGCGATCAAGGAGATGATCATTCCGAGCCTGCTGCCGGTGCTGATCCCGATCCTCGTCGGGCTGATCCTCGGCCCGCAGGCGCTCGGCGGGGTGCTGATGGGCACGATCGTCACCGGCCTCTTCGTCGCGATCTCGATGACCACCGGCGGCGGCGCGTGGGACAACGCGAAGAAGTACATCGAGGACGGCCAATACGGCGGGAAGGGTTCGGACGCGCACAAGGCGGCGGTGACGGGCGATACGGTCGGCGACCCGTACAAGGACACCGCCGGCCCGGCGGTGAACCCGCTGATCAAGATCATCAACATCGTCGCGTTGCTGATCGTGCCGCTGATGGCGTGATGCCGAGCCCCCGCCTCGCAATCGAAGGGCAACCCAGGTGGTTGCCCTTTGTCTTTGGGGGCGCCGGCGCGGCGGCGCGCGCCGCGGTCGCGCTGGTGGCGTTCTGCGCCGGCGCGGCGCTCGCGCAACCGGCGCCGGAGGCGGCCTCGGGGCGGACCGCCAAGCAGACCGCGTTCGGCAGCCGCTGGATGGTGGCCGCCGCGCATCCGCTCGCGGTCGATGCCGGCGCCGAGATCCTCAAGCGTGGCGGCAGCGCCGTCGACGCCGCGGTGGCGATGCAGCTCGTGCTCGGCTTGGTCGAGCCGCAGTCCTCGGGGCTCGGCGGCGGCGCGTTCCTGCTCTATTACGGCGCCGCCGACCGCCGCGTCCGTGCCTACGACGGTCGAGAGACCGCGCCCGCGGCCGCCACCGCCGATCGCTTCATGGTCATGTTCGGGCGGCCGATGGGCTTCTTCGAGGCGGTGCTGTCGGGCCGCTCGGTGGGCGTTCCCGGCGCGCTCGCCGTGCTCGAGCTCGCCCATCGCCAGCACGGCCGGCTCGCGTGGAGCGCGCTCGCGCAGCCGGCGATCGAGCTCGCCGAGCGCGGCTTCCCGCTTTCGCTACGGCTCCACGAGCTCCTCGCCGGCGATCGGTTCCTGCGCCGCGATCCGTTCGCCGCGCGTTACCTCTACGAGCTCGAAGGCAAGGTGAAACCGATCGGCGCGATCCTGCGCAATCCCGAATACGCCGCCGTCCTGAAGGAGATCGCGGCGAACGGCGCGCAGGCGTTCTATCACGGCGCCGTCGCGGCGGACATCGCGCGCGCGGTGCAGAACCACCCGGTGCAGCCCGGCGACCTCACCGTCGCCGATCTCGAGCGCTATCGCGCGAAGGAGCGCGAGCCGGTCTGCGGCCGGTTCCGGTCGTATCGCGTGTGCGGCATGCCGCCGCCGAGCGCGGGCGGCATCGCGGTGCTGCAAATCCTCGGCATTCTGGAACGCCTGCCGAAGACCGACTACACGCGCGATCCGCTCGCCGCGGTGCATCGGTTCGCGGAGGCGGGGCGGCTTGCCTATGCCGATCGCGACCGCTACGTCGGCGACCCGGACTTCGTCGACGTCCCGGTGGCGGGCTTGCTCGCGCCGGACTACCTTGCCCAGCGTGCGGCGCTGGTGCAGGGGGACCGCTCGATGCGGCGGGCGAGCGCCGGCTATCCGCGCGGCGCCGAAGCCGCGGCGCTGCGCGAGGGGCTCACGCTCGAGCTGCCGGCGACGACGCACTTGTCCATCGTCGATGCCGACGGCAACGCCGTCTCGATGACCTCGAGCATCGAGTTCGCCTTCGGCAATCACCGGTTCGTGCGCGGCTTCCTACTGAACAACGAGCTCACCGACTTCGCGTTTCGGGCCGAGGAGACCGAGACGCCGCTGGTGGCGAACCGCGTCCAGGGCGGGAAGCGGCCGCGCAGCTCGATGGCGCCGACCATCGTGCTCGACGGTGAGGCGCGGCCGGTGCTGCTCGTGGGCTCGCCGGGCGGCCACGCCATCATCAACTACGTGGCACGCGTGATCGTGGCCGCGCTCGACTGGGACCTGAGCCTGCAGGCGGCACTCGATGCGCCGCACTTCGGTAGCCGCAACGGCCCGACCGAGCTCGAGCAGGGCACCCCGGCGGAGCGGCTCGCCGCGCGCCTGCGCGCGATGGGGCACGACGTGCGGGTGACCGAGATGACGAGCGGCGTGCATGCGATTCAGCGCGTCGGCGAGCAATGGGCGGGCGCCGCCGATCCGCGGCGGGAGGGCGTGGCGCGCGGCGAATGAGCACCGCGCGCGTTCGCCGCGCGCCGACGCGCAGCCCCGCCAGCGCCGCGATCAAACCGGCCTGCGGCACGCCCGCTAGGCGTGCCGCGACGCGACGCGTGCCGGCGCGCCCGACATCGATGCGGCACGCGTCGCTCGCGGGCCGGCTGGGCAATCGCTCTTTCGCCGCCTCCCGCCGAGGTCCATAATCCGGCTCTCGCGCAACGCCCGCTACGGAGGCGCTCATGCTCCGCTCGCCGCACGTTCGTCTCGTTTCCCGATCACCTGAGTCGCCCGGACGGCGCAGGCTTGTCTCGGCGCTGGGCGCCGGCGCGCTGATGGCGCTACTCCCGGACTGCGCGACGCCGCCGGCACCGCCGCGCCCGCTCGATCCGGCGCTCGCGCCGCGAGCCGGCGACAGCTGGCGGTACGGGTACCGGAGCGAGCTGAAGAAACTCGCGCCGGCCACGCTGGACATCGCGGTCGTCTCGGTCGCCGACCAGGGCATCACCGACCGGCTGAGCCTCGGCGGTGCAGCCGCGTCCGATTATCCTTATACGTTGCAGTACGCGCTCGTCGCGCGGCCGGTCGGGGCGGGTGCGGTCTACGAGTTCTCGCCTTACCTCGAGGCGTACGGCCCGGTGCCGGCCGGCACCTTCAACCTCACCATGCCGCTGGCGGACCTCGCCACCCCCTGGGGCGGGAGCGCGCAAAGGGTGGGGGTCGAGCAGGTAAGCGTTCCCGCGGGGACCTTTCAGGCGACCCGCGTCGCCATCGCCGGGTGGCGCAGTTTCGTCGACGGCATGGACAACGAAATAACCCCGGTGCACATCTCCGCGACCGCGTGGTTCGCCCCGGCGGTGAAGCGCTACGTGCGCTTTAGTTTTGTCATGCAATCCCAGCGGCTCGATTACGTCAGCCGGGATCAGACCGAGCTATTGAGCTACCGGGTCGCCTGACCACGGTCCGGCGCCCCGCGCCGGAGGCGTCCGCGAGCGGGCGCCGATCCGACGTGCGAGCTTGGATCCGCGCCAAAAAAATCGGGGGCCCATGGGCCCCCGAAAGACTGCCATCGCGGAATGGGCGCTTGTTCAGAACCTGTAGTTCACGCCCAGGGAAATGCCCTGTATATGTCCACCGGCCCAGCAGTGCGGCGCCCCGCCGTTGGGATCAAACCCGGTCGTATCGGGATTGGATGCATCGTGACAGTCGGTCGTTACGGAGCGACCGCCTGGACCGAGGGCGTAGTGCGCAAATTGATGGTTGATTACCGCCGCATAGTCCGCGTAGAACGTCAAATTCTTGTCCACCCGGTGCTTGTAGGCGACCGTCCACATCTTCGCCCGGTTGTCCGCGTTGGTGGTACCGATACCGTTGGCGTTTTCTGGCGGCGTGTTGTGTTGCCCCGGATCCCCCGGCGTGCGGTTCGCCTGCGCCAAGCCCGCGTAGATGGCGTCATTGGCCGTGATCTGCTGGCCCGCCGACACCCAGAAGCCGGTTCGCTGACGCTCGTTCTGCCCCTCCAGCACACTGCCAGAGACATTTCGTCTCATGTCCTCCCAAATGAAGCTGAAGGTCGTTTTGGTCGGGAAGGTATATTGGAAGCCAGTCTTCCAAGCGCTTTCGCTGGCGACGTCGCCTGGGTCGAACGCGGGCAGGTCGCTGGTGCGATTGACCTTCTGGTGTATCTCGTACCCGCCCATGACATAGAGCTGTTGTATGGAATAGGAGATGGCCGCACTCCAGGCATTGCTGAATCCGCCGTCATTGCAAGCCGCAGGGGTGGCACCGCTGCCAGGGATGTTGCCGCCTGAACAGTCGGACTCACCGGCCGGGATATTGCTGGAGTCATCCGCCCGATTCTGGCCCGGTGCGTACAGCACGGACAAATTGACGCCGGCCCAGTTGGGGGATTCGTACCAAATCGCGTGGTCCAAGCGGGTGCCAAACTCGACGCGGTTGTCACCGCCCGTGTTACCCATGATTGAGGCGTAATCGCCAATCATCCCGAGGAATGGATTCATCCGGGACGTGTAGGTCTTGTAGGGGCGTCGGTCTTGCCGATCTTGACCGCTCCCCAGTCGTTCCCCTGGAAACCGATAAAGGTGTTCCGCGAGGTCAGCCCACCCTTGACGACGTTGCTCGTGGCGCTATTGTTCTCGCCCGTGCCAGAGGTCGCGGATATGGCGATTTCCGTTTCAAACTGGTACACGAACCTGAACGGGACCTTGTCCCCCAGGGTTTGGAAGCCGCGTACGCCGAGATACGAAAGGTTGCTCGAGATCGCCGCCATCCAGCCGCCATTGCCGGCGGGAGTGGTCGGCGCAGCCGCGGTAGTCATACCGCTGATGCCTTTGGTCGTGTAGTCGACCGAGAGATCCAGATTGCCGTAGAGGTTGATCTCGCCGCCGCGGGTGTAGAAGGTGAGGTCATCCGTTGGCTTCCGCTCCAGGAATTCATGTCCCCCCATCGCTGCGGCGGTCGCGGGCTGGAACGCCGCGCCGGGCGCCGGCGCTGGCGGCGCCTTCGGTTGTGCTGACAGTTGGTCCATCTGCTCCTTCAGCTGCTGGATCTGCCGCTGCAGGTCATCGATCTGCTTCTTCATCTGGTCCGTCGTCGCCTGCGCAAATGCACCCCCTGCAATGGCGCTACTCCCTGCGCCGAATGCGAGTGCGCAAAGCATTGCTATGCGGTTCGGTCTCATCGGTGCCCTCCTTGTCATCGTTATTGCCTTCGCACCTCGGCCCGGCGAAGCAGGTGCCGAGTGCGAATGCAGTGGCAATGTTGGTCCCGTCCTAGTGCTGGTCATTGACCGCAGTCAAGATGGACCGGGGCGTAGCACTTTGCGCAACAGTTTTCAGCTCGCGTTCAGAGTAGCGTCAGCGAGCCGTCAGGTGCTGTCAGCGAACGTTCAGGTGCTGTTGCGCGCACCCCACAAGCTCACTTCCCCGAAGCGCAGCGCGTCGCTGCTCGCAGCGCACTGAAGGACCGAGCATTTCGGCCGGGCTGACGGACGCGAGCGGGCCTGTTTCACCAGGCGCGCCGACTGCGGCGACGGCTCGACTCGCTTTCATTTGTCAGCGGTCCTCGGGGAGCGCGCTGTTGCGCAGCACCAACAGCCGAGCGCGGCGAGCCGTGGGGCAGGCGCGCCCGGTAAGGCCGCAGGCGGCCATTCCTTCCCGCCGGCAGGACGAGCCTTTCCGCGCCCGCAAGCGAGCCGTAGCGGATGGATTGCTAGCTGGCCGATCCCAGACCGATAAATTCGGGGAGGGCGTTCGCGCTCAAGCGCCGGCGGCGCTCGAGCGGTCGATCGCGCGCGCGACGATAGCCGCTGCGCGTTCGACGAGATCGCTGGCGAAGCAGTCGAGCGTGGCGAGGTCCGGCGTCGCGCGGAGCCACGTGAGCTGGCGCTTGGCGAGCTGCCGCGTGGCGAAGATGCCGCGATCGCGCAGCACCGAGCGATCGTACTCGCCGGCGAGAAACCCCCACGCCTGGCGATAGCCGACGCAGCGCATCGACGGCAGGCCGCGGTGCAGCGCATGGCGCGCGCGCAGCCCCGCCAGCTCCTCGACCAATCCCGCGTCCAGCATGCGGTCGAATCGGTCGGCAATGCGCGCGTGCAGCGCGGGCCGATCGCTCGGGGCGAGCGCGAGCGACGCGAGCCGGGCGGGCAGCGGCGCCGCGCGCGCGCCGAGCAGTCGCGACATCGGCGTCCCGGTCACGCGGTAGATTTCGAGCCCGCGCTGGATCCGTTGTGCATCGGTGGGCTGGAGCCGCGCCGCGGTGTCGGGGTCGCAGCGCGCGAGCTCGGCGTGGAGCGCCGGCCAGCCGCGCGCGCGCGCCTCCGCCTCGATCGCCGCGCGCACCGCCGTGTCCGCGTGCGGCAGATCGGACAGCCCTTCTCGGAACGCCTTGAAGTAGAGCATCGTGCCGCCGACGAGCAGCGGCGTGCGGCCGCGGGCCGCGATGGCGTCGATCAGCCCGAGCGCATCGGCGCGGAACTGCGCCGCGGAGTACGGCTCGGTCGGATCGCGGATATCGATCAGGTGGTGCGGGACGGCGCGCTGCGCCGCGGCGTCGGGCTTCGCCGTGCCGATGTCCATGCCGCGGTACACCTGGGCCGAGTCCACCGTCACGATCTCGATCGCGAAGCGGCGCGCGAGCGCGTGCGCGAGGGCCGACTTGCCGCTGGCGGTCGGGCCCATGAGCAAGACGGCGAGCGGCCGTGTCGCGGGGGCCGGCGCGCGCGGGGACGGGGAGGGAATCACCGCCCGCGCAGGAAGAGCTTGTCGAGGTCGGCGAGCGAGAGCTGGTACCACGTCGGGCGCCCGTGATTGCATTGGCCCGCGCGCTCGGTCTCCTCCATCCGGCGCAGGAGCGCGTTCATCTCGGTCGCGGTGAGCGTCCGGTGCGCGCGCACCGCGCCGTGGCAAGCCATGGTCGCGAGCAGCTCGTTGCGGCGCGCTTCGAGCACCTGCGTCGCGCCGTACTCGCGCAGATCGCGGAGCAGCGCGCGCGCGAGCGCCGGGATATCGCCGCCGGCGAGCAGCCCGGGCACGGCGCGGACGACGATCGCCGTCGGCGAGAGCGCCGCCATCTCGAACCCGAGCGCACCGAGCGCGGCGGCGTGCTCCTCGGCCGCGGCGACTTCGGGCGCATCGGCGTGGAACGTCACCGGGATGAGGAGTTGCTGCGTGGCGATCGCCTGCGCGTCGAGGGCGCCTTTCAGCGCCTCGTACAGGATGCGCTCGTGCGCCGCGTGCATGTCGACCAGCACCAGCCCGTCCCGGTTCTGCGCGAGGATGTAGACGCCGTGGAGCTGCGCGAGGGCGGAGCCTAGCGGCTCGTCCTCCCCGTCGGCGCGATCGGCCGCGGCGGGCGGAGGGCTCGGGCCGGCGGCGGTGGCCGCGGCGAGCATCGCCGCGTAGGCGGCGACCGGCTGCGTGACCCCGAGTGCGGGCTGTCGGCCGCTCGCGCGCGGGACGATCCGTTCCCCGACCGTCGCCGCGGCGAGCGCCGGTGCGGCGGCTTCGCCGGCGGTCGCGGCGAGCGCGCGCGATGCGGCGTGGAAGACGAACTGATGGATCGCGCGCGCGTCGCGAAAGCGCACTTCGGTCTTCGCCGGGTGCACGTTCACGTCGACCATCGCCGGATCGATGTCGAGGAACACGACATAGGCCGGGTGGCGCTCGCCGTGGAGCACGTCCGCGTACGCCTCGCGCAGGGCATGCGCGATCAGCTTGTCGCGCACGAAGCGGCCGTTCACGAACACGTGCTGCGCGTCGCGCGCGCCGCGGGCGTGGGCCGGCGCGCCGAGAAAGCCCGCGAGGCCGAGGCCCGGGACCTCCGCTGCGAGCGGCCGCGCGGCGCGCAGGAACTCCTCGCCGAGCACCGCTGCGACGCGGCCGGCGCGGGAGCTCGCCGGCAGGTGGCGGCTCACGCGATCGTTGTGGCGCAGCGTGAGCGCGAGCGCGGGGCGGGCGAGCGCGATCCGCTCGAACGCCTCCGCGCAGTGCGCGAACTCGGTCGGCTCCGACTTCAGGAACTTGCGCCGCGCCGGCGTATTGAAGTACAGGTCGAAGACCTCGACCGTCGTGCCGGGCGGGTGGGCGGCGGGCTCGGGCGCACCGCTCGCGCCGCCCTCGGCCGCGATGCGCCAGGCGTGCTCGGCGCTCGGCGTGCGCGAGGTGAGCGCGGCGCGCGCCACCGCGGCGATGCTCGCGAGCGCTTCGCCGCGAAAGCCGAGCGTGGCGACGCGCTCGAGGTCATCGAGCGCGGCAATCTTGCTGGTCGCGTGGCGCGCAAAGGCGAGCGGCAGATCCGCGTGCGCGATCCCGCTGCCGTCGTCGGTGATCCGGATGCGCCGCACGCCGCCTTGCTCCAGGGCGACGGTGATCGCGCGCGCGCCGGCATCGAGGCCATTCTCGAGCAGCTCCTTCACCACCGAGGCCGGGCGCTCGACGATCTCGCCCGCCGCGATTTGGCTGATCAGCGTGTCGGGGAGAATGCGGATCGCGGACATCGTCGGTTGGTCGCCGGTGCGGTGAGGGTCGCGCGGGGGGAAGACGCTGGCGTCGCTCGCCGCGCAGTGGGCAATTATAGGCGGCGGCTACAATACGAATCGCGCTCCCCGCCCCGGCATGGAGATCCTCGCTTTCCTGTGGGACGCGGCCGTGCATCTCGACCGCCATCTCGCCGCGCTCCTGCTGCAATACGGAGCGTGGGTGTACGCGCTCCTCTTCCTCATCGTCTTCTGCGAGACCGGGCTCGTCGTGACGCCGTTTCTGCCGGGCGACTCGCTCCTCTTCGTCGCCGGCGCGCTGTGGGCCGCGGCCGGGATGGATGCGCGGGTGCTCGCTGCCACGCTGGTCGCGGCGGCGCTCGGCGGCGACAACGCGAACTACTGGATCGGGCGCTACCTCGGGCCGAAGGTGTTCCGGTGGCCGGACTCGCGCCTCTTCAACCGGCGCGCGCTCGATGCGACGCACGCGTTCTACGAGCGCCACGGCGGCAAGACGATCATCATGGCGCGCTTCGTGCCGCTGGTGCGCACGTTCGCGCCGTTCGTCGCCGGCGTCGGGCGCATGGGCTACGCGCGCTTCCTCGCGTTCAGCGTTGCCGGCGCGCTTCTATGGGTGGGCGCGCTGGTCGCCGCGGGCTACTTCTTCGGCAACGTGCCGCTGGTGCAGGACAACCTGACCGTCGCGATCCTTGCCATCATCGCGCTCTCGCTGTCGCCGATCGCCATCCAGGCCCTGCGCGCGCGCGCGCGAACCTGATCAGTCGGCCGATCGCCGAGCGCTTGGCCGCGCCGCCGGGAGCGCGCTGCCGGCATCGGCATCGATGGCGGCGAGCGTGGGCCGCGTCGCCGGGTACGCGGCGAAGTAGCGCTTGATCCCGGCGAGGATCGCGCGCGCCACCTTCTCCTGATAGCGCTGGTCGGCCAGACGCTTCTCCTCGTCCGGATTGGAGATGAACGCCGTCTCGACCAGGATCGAGGGGATGTCGGGCGCCTTCAGCACGGCGAACCCGGCCTGCTCGACCTGCGGCTTGTGGAGCGCATTGATCTCGCCGAGCTCGATGAGGACGGAGCGCGCGAGGCGCAGGCTGTCGTTGATGGTCGCGGTCTGCGACAGGTCGAGCAGCGTCTGGGCGAGGTACCGATCCTTGACGCCCAGGTTCACCCCGCCGATGAGGTCGGCGTCGTTCTCGCGCTTGGCGAGCCAGCTCGCGGCGGCGCTCGTCGCCCCGCGCTCCGACAGCGCGAACACCGATGACCCACGCGCGTGCGGGAGGAGATACGCGTCGGCGTGCACCGAGACGAAGAGATCGGCTTTGACGCGCCGCGCCTTTTCCACGCGCATCGCGAGCGGGATGAAGTAATCGCCGTCGCGCACGAGCACCGCGCGCAGGTTGGGCTCGGCGTCGATCAGGGTCTTCAGCTTGCGCGCGATCGCGAGCGTCACCTGCTTCTCGTCGGTGCCGCGCCGGCCGCGCGCACCCGGATCTTCGCCGCCATGGCCCGCGTCGACCGCGATCGTGAGCGGACGCGATGCCGTGGGCTTCGCCCGCTCATCGACGGCGGGCGGCTTGCGCGCCTCCCCCGCGCGCGGCGGCGCGGCGGGCGCCGGGGGCGGCTGGGCGGCGTCGGACTCGGCAGCTTCCTTCTTCTGCAGCAGCGCCATCACCAAGTCCGGGGGTGCGACCGGATAGAGGTCGAGCACCAGCCGATGGCCGTAGTCGCCGATCGGCGGCAGAGTGAAGATTTGCGGCCGCACCTCGGTCTTGAGGTCGATGACCAGGCGGACGGTGCCGGGCTTGAACCGGCCGGTGCGCAAGGCGGTGATCTGCGGATCGTCGGCGCTCACCTTGTTCGCGGTCTGATCGGTCAGGCTGAGGAAGTCGACCTCCTCCAGATCGAGCACCAGGCGGTCCGGATCCTTTAGCGTGATCGAGCTATAGCGCAGCGCCGCGTCCGATTCGAGCGTGACGCGCGTGTAGTCCTTCGCCGGCCACACGCGAACGCCGCGGAGGCGCTGCTCGGCTGCCGCGAGCGACGGCGCGGCGAGCGCGAGGCTCAGGGCGAGCGCGGTCAGCGCGCGCGACACAAGCGTGCGAGCTCGGTGAGGCACGACCGGCCGATCTCGGTGTGGGCCTCGATCGTCGCGTCGCGGCCGCCGCGCGGCGGGGCGGCGAGCCGGATCCGCAGATCCGCGGGCGGCAGCCGCACGCCGGCCTTCTCGGGCCATTCCACGATGCAGATCGAGCGGTCGTTGAAGCACTCTCTTAACCCCGCCTCTTCCCACTCCATCTGGTTTTTGAATCTAAAGAAATCAAAATGGTACAAGCTTAACCGAGAATCCACATAAGGTTCAACCAAGGCAAACGTCGGGCTCTTCACCTTGCCGGCGAAGCCGAGCCCGTGGACGATGCCGCGCGCGAGCGTGGTCTTGCCGCTGCCCAACTCGCCCGCGAGGTGCACCGCGAAACCCGGCTGGAGGAGTGCGCCAAGCGTGCGGCCGAGCCCCCGCGTGGCTTGTTCATCGCTCAGCCGAAGATGCAGCGGCGCTAACATGGCACACGATGAGTGAGTTCGATCCGCCACCCGCAGCGCGCGCCCCGCCGGCCGACCTCGCGCCGCTCGCGGCGACGATCAAAGCATGGGGCAGAGAGCTCGGCTTCCAGGCGGTGGGGATCGCCGATGCGGAGCTCGGGCCCGCGGCCGCCGCGCGGCTCGCGGACTGGCTCGCGCGCGGATTCCATGGCGAGATGGATTATATGGCACGCCACGGCGCGCGCCGCGCCCGGCCGCGCGATCTCGTGCCGGGCACGCTGCGCGTGATCGGCGCGCGCATGGACTACCTGCCCGACGCCGCCGACGGCTGGCCAACGCTGCAGGATCCGGCGCGCGCGTACATCGCCCGCTACGCGCTCGGCCGCGACTACCACAAGGTCGTGCGCAGCCGGCTGCAGCGCCTCGCCGACCGGATCGCGGCCGAGGCGGGCGAGTTCGGGTACCGCGTGTTCACCGACTCGGCGCCGGTGATGGAGGTCGAGGTCGCGGCCCAGGCCGGGCTCGGTTGGCGCGGCAAGCACACGCTGCTCCTCGCGCGCGAGGCCGGGTCGTTTTTCTTCCTGGGGGAGATCTACACCGACCTGCCGCTGCCCGTCGACTCACCGCTCGCCGAGCATTGCGGGACGTGTACCCGCTGCATCGACATCTGTCCGACGCACGCCATCGTCGGGCCGTATCGGCTCGACGCCCGGCGCTGCATCTCCTACCTCACGATCGAGCTCAAAGGGAGCATCCCGATCGAGCTGCGGCCGCTGATCGGCAACCGCGTCTACGGCTGCGACGACTGCCAGCTCGTCTGTCCGTGGAACAAGTACGCGCGCCCGAGCGCGGAGCCGGACTTTCGTGTTCGCAACGGGCTGGACACGGCCGAACTCGCGGCGCTGTTCGGCTGGACCGAGGCCGAGTTCCAGGCGCGCCTCGCCGGCAGCGCGATTCACCGCATCGGCTACGAGCGCTGGTCGCGCAACCTCGCCGTGGGTCTCGGCAACGCGCCGCCGGGCGAGCGCGTGCGCGCGGCGCTTGCCGCGCGCGCCGACGACCGGTCCGCGCTGGTACGCGAGCACGTCGCGTGGGCGCTCGCGCGGCACGAGCAACCGCGGGTAGGACGCTGACGTCAAGCCAATGCAGGCCGCACGAAGGACCGGGGGGCGATGCGAGCCAAGCCGCGGGACCGCGCTACAGTCGGGCTGAGCGCCGTAGTGGTGGCGGTGAGCGGCGACGAGCCGAAGGTGCTCGCGGTTCGCGCCGCCGGCGAGCCCGCCGAGGCGCTGCCCTCGGGTCCGCTCGAGCCGCAGCATCGGACGCTCGAAGCCGGGCTGCGGGCGTGGGTGGAAGCGCAGACGCACCAGGGGCTCGGCTACGTCGAGCAGCTCTACACGTTCGGCGATCGCGGCCGCCAGAGCGCCCGCGAGGCGCCGCTGTCGCGGGTGCTGTCGATCGGCTATCTCGCGCTCGCGCGCGAGGCGCGGCCGGGCGCCCCGAGCGGCGCGGTATGGCGCGACTGGTACCGGTACTTCCCGTGGGAAGACTGGCGCTGCGGCCGGCCCCCGATCCTCGGGCGCATCGCCGCCGGCTTGCGGCGCTGGAGCGCGGCGGCGGCGACCGCGGCCGAGCGCGGCGCACGCGCCGCGCGTGCGCGCGTCACCTTCGGACTCGCCGGTTCGGCGTGGAACGAAGAGCACGCATTGGAGCGCTACGAGCTCCTGTACGAGGCGGGTCTGGTCCCCGAGGCGCAGCGCGACCGCGGCGGGGCGCGGGGCGCGCCGCCGGCGGCGGGCGAGGGCGCGCCGATGACCGCCGACCACCGGCGCATCCTCGCCACGGCGATTGCCCGCCTGCGCGGCAAGATCAAGTACCGCCCGGTCGTGTTCGAGCTGATGCCGCCCGCGTTCTCGCTCTCGCAGCTGCAGCGCACGGTCGAGGCGCTCGCCGGCGTGCGGCTGCACAAGCCCAACTTCCGCCGGCTGATCGAGCGCCAAGGCTTGGTGGAGGAGACGGGCGAGCTCACCACCGACACCGGTGGCCGCCCGGCGCGGCTGGTGCGGTTTCGGCGCGAAGTGCTGCGCGAGCGGCCGGCGCCGGGGATGAGGCTCCCGGTCGCGCGCAGCACGCCCCCGGGCCGGCGTTTGCCGACGATGAAGTCGTAGACGCGCGCCGCAAGCCGCGACGCGGTGCGAGCCGGTGAGCGTTTGCAGCCGGTGCCGCAGCCGGTCGCGGTTCGGGGCCACGAGCCTTCGCGCCGTTGCGAGGGTTTCTAGCTGGCGGCCTCTTGTGCTTGACTTCATTGACGCATCTGATGCGTCGATGGTGTCGGGCGGCAAGCCAACCGCGCGCGCCGCGCACGCGGGTTGGTCACGACGTTGCGGTCGGCAAAACAGCCGGACTTGACACCCTTATTCTCAAAGCTAGAATAAGGTCTGCGCGCGCTACCCGAAGCGCGGGTCCTTCGACCTCTTATACTCAGTGTGAGCATAATGACCTCCACCGTCATCACCTTCCGCCCGGCCGGTGCCGCCTACACCGCGGCGATCGCCGAACGCACCGCCCCGATCTATGCGCGGCTGCGAAGCGTGATCGAGCCGTTCAAGTGGCCCGACTACGCGCCCGACATCGACGCGATTCTCCGCCTGAAGGGCGAGCGCAACGCGGTCATCCTTGCCCACAACTATCAGACGCCGGAGATTTTCCACGGCGTCGCCGACATCGTCGGCGACAGCCTCGCGCTCGCCAGGGCGGCGGCGGCCACCGCGGCCGACGTGATCGTCCTGTGCGGCGTGCATTTCATGGCCGAGACGGCGAAGCTGCTGAATCCGGAGAAGAAGGTGCTGATCCCCGATCCCGCGGCGGGCTGCTCGCTCGCCGCGTCGATCACCGCCGCCGACGTGCTGCTGCTGCGGCAGCGCTATCCCGGGGTGCCGGTCGTGAGCTACGTGAACACCTCGGCCGCGGTGAAGGCGGAGAGCGACATCTGCTGCACCTCCGCGAACGCGGTCAAGGTGGTCGAGAGTCTCGGCGTCGGTCGGGTCATCCTGCTGCCCGACGAGTACTTGGCGCAAAACGTCGCCGCGCAAACCAGCGTGGAGGTCATCGCTTGGGCCGGACACTGCGAGGTCCATGAGCGGTTCACCGCGCACGACATCGCCCAGTTCCGCGCGAGCTATCCGGGGGTGGTCGTGCTCGCCCACCCGGAGTGCCCGCCGGAGGTGGTCGCCGCGGCGGACTTCACCGGCTCGACCGCCGGCATGATCGACTACGTCGGCGAGCGGCGCCCGGCGCGGGTCGTGCTCGTCACCGAATGCTCGATGAGCGACAACGTCGCGGTGGCGTTTCCCGAGATCGAGTTCGTGCGGCCCTGCAATCGTTGCCCGCACATGAAGCGGATCACGCTCGCCAACATCCGCCGCGCGCTCGCGGACTTGACGCATGAAGTCGAGCTCGACGCCGCGGTGGCGGAGCGGGCACGCCAAGCGGTCGAGCGGATGCTCGCGCTGCGGTGAGGCGGCCTCGCTTCAGCCGCGCCGCGCGGCGAACGACGCTCGTCGCCGGAGATCGCCGATGCCAGTCGTAGAACCCCTGCCGGCGCTGATGATCGAGCCGCTCGTGCGCGCCGCGCTGCTCGAGGATCTCGGGCGCGCGGGCGACATCACGAGCGATGCGGTGATCCCGCGCGATGCGACGCTGTCAGGTGCCATCGGCGCGCGTCAGCGCGGCGTCGTGGCCGGGATCGACGCGGCGGCGCTCGCGTTCCGGCTGCTCGATCCCGCAGTCGCCCTCACCGCGCAGATACCGGACGGCGCGCAGGTCGAAGCCGGCATGGCCGTGCTGAGATTGGCGGGATCGGCGCGCGCGATCCTCGCGGCCGAGCGCGTCGCGCTCAACCTGATTTGCCGCTTGTCCGGCATTGCCACCGCGACCGCCGCCCTGGTGGCCGCCGTTCGTCCCTATCCCGCGCGCATCGCGTGCACGCGCAAGACGACGCCGGGGCTGCGCCTGCTCGAGAAGTACGCGGTGCGCGCCGGCGGCGGGACGAACCACCGGTTTGGTCTGGACGATGCGGTGCTCATCAAGGACAACCACGTCGCCCTGATCGGCGGCGTTCGCCCGGCCATCGAGCGCGCGCGCGCGGCGGTGGGGCATCTGGTCAAGATCGAGATCGAGGTCGACACGCTCGCGCAGCTCGAAGAAGCGCTGGCGGTCGGGGTGGACGCGGTGCTGCTCGACAACATGACCCCCGACGAACTACGCCGGGCCGTGCGCATGGTGAACGGCCGCGCGATCACCGAGGCCTCCGGCGGCATCACGCCGGCGACCGCGCCGGCCGTAGCGGCCGCCGGCGTCGACATCATCTCGGTCGGCTGGCTGACTCACAGCGCACCGATTCTCGATCTGGGGCTCGACGCCGACTCGCATTGCTAGCCGCGGCACCGCACGCGCGGGTCGGGCGTCGAGATCCTTCGCCTATGCGCCGCGGGCGCTAACCATTCGGGTCCGGCACGAAGCGGCCGCCGGGAAACGGATTCGGCTCGACCACCGGTGTGGTCCGCGGGATGATGCCGCGCGCGACGAGATTCGCCTGGGTGTCGTAGTAGATCGTGATCGTCTCGCTCGGGTACGCGCTCGCGCGGTGGAAATCGGCGTAGACGACTTGCGATCGCTCGCGTTCGCCGTGGCCGGTGCCGATTATTTCTTGTCTGGCCGGCGCATCGCGCTTACGCGCGGCATCCCCCTCGCTCGGCGCGGCGGCGGCCGGTGCGCCCGCCGCGTCGGCGATCTGCGACGCCGCCTCGCGCGCCGCGCCCTCCGCGCGAGCGGACGATCTCGGCGCGGGCGGCGGCGCGATCGCCGGCTGCGGCGGGGTCCACTCGCGGAACACCGCGACGCCGATCACCCCGACATCGCCCGGCCGGTCGGTGCGGGCGGCGTAGCTGTCGGTGAGCCGGGTGAAGTAGAACGCGGCCACCTCGTTCAGGCTCTTGCGCCAGCCGGCGATCTCGAACGACTGGTACGGCGCGAGCACGTAGCCGCCCTGATCCGGACTGGCGGTCTCGCCGGTGACGGCGTTGATCCCGTCGACCGACGCGACGGCGAGCAAGCGGCCGGGGGTCTTGTTGGCGACCAAGATCGCGTAGCGGACACCAGGCGCGCCGGCGATGTAGAGCTTCCCCTGATGCGCATGCACGGGAATGCGCTGCCCGGTGGCGCGGTCGATGACGGCGAGGTCGAGCAGCTGACCGGCCGCCGCGGGGCCCGCGGCGACGATCAGGCAGACGGCGAGCGATGCGGCGAGGCATCTCATGACTATTCCTTCCCTTCAAGCGACGGTGAGCCATTGAAACGCCGGCGCCGCCTGGAAGGGGTTAAAGCGGGCGGAATCGCCGCGACGAGCGACGCCTGCTTTAGCGCGCGAGATCGGGCGGCAGTGAATAGTCCGGATAGCGGCGGCGAAACGCCGCCAGCTCCGCCGCGGCTTCGGCGGTGCGGCCTTCGGCCGTGAGACGCCGGATGGCCTCGAGCCACTCCTCCGGCGAACGTGGTGGCATGGCTGCCGGGGCGGCCTCCCGCGCTGCGCGGGCCGGCCGGTCGCTCAGCTCCCGGTCGCGGCTGAGCGGCGGTGCGGCGTCGGGGCTCGGCGCAGGTCGAGGAGCGAGCTGCATCGGCAGCGCCGACGCCGGCGGCGGTGCGGCCACGGCGCCGGACGCGCTGTCGGCGCCGCGCGGCGGCGTGACGGCGGGGCTGGGCGCGGCCTGCGGCGCGATCCGCATCGCGCCCCCGGGGATCGCGGGGGTAGGGGCCGGCGCCGACGCGGCGTCGGCCGGTACGCCCAGCGGCTGGGGGGCCGGCCCGCTCGTGCGCTCTTGCCGCAGTTCGATCGGGCCCGGCGCGGGCGGTGTCCCGGTGCTGGGAGCCGCCTCACCCATCTTGCGCTGCGCCGGTGCCGCGCGCACGCGATCAGCCGGTTTAGGCGAGGCGGGCGGCGCGGCCTCGCGGGGGACGTCGGTCTCGTTCGCTGCCGGGGGCGCGGACGGCGCCACGGCGGGGGCGGGCGAGGGCGCGCTCACCGGCCCTGCGCCGTCGTACTGTGAGCGTTGCACCGCCTCTTGCACCAGCAGCGCGAGCGAGACGACGAGCACCACGGTCGCAGCGAGCGACAACGGCACGCGCCAGCGCACGACAAACGAACGCCCGCGCGCGGCCGCGGTACGTTCCTCGAGCGACTGCGGGCCGGCGCGCACCGCGCGCCGCGCGGCCGCGCGGATGCGCTCGTCCAACTCCGGCGGCGGCTCGTCGCGCGGGGTGTCCCGGTAGGCCGAGTCGAGGCGCGGATCGCGGAGGTCGGGGTCGGTCATGCGCCTTGGAGCCTTGTATCCTCTGCTTCGGCCGGTCCGCCGAGGCTCGCGCGGAGCTTCGTCATCGCGTAGCGCAGCCGGCTCTTCACCGTCTCGCGGTTGGCGCCGGTCACGGCGGCAATCTCCTCCAGGGTGAGCTCGGCCTCCTGCTGCAGCAGCACGGCTTCGCGCTGCGCCGGCGGCAGCGCGTCGATCGCGGCGAGCAGCCGTGCGGCGCTTTGCTTCCGCTCGAGCAGCTGCTCGGGCAACGGCGCCGCCGACGGCAGGTCCTCGGGCGGGTGGTCGGCATCCTCGTAGCTCACGAGCACGGCGCGCGCGGCGCTCCGAAAGTGATCCATGAGCCGGTTGTGCGCGATGGTGTAGAGCCAGGTGGTGAATTTGGCGCGTGGCTCGTAGCGCCCGCGCGCATCGATCAGCTTGAGCCAGACGTCCTGAAACAGCTCCTCCGCCACCGGCGCGGTGCCCGCTTGGCGCCGCAGGTAGCGGAAGACGGCGCCCCGGTGCCGCTCGTAGAGCGCGTCGAACGCGGCCGCATCGCCCGCCCGGTAAGCGAGCATCAGCTCCTCGTCGGGTCGAGTCCGGTCCATGCGCGGCGCGGTCGGCGAAGCGTAGTGCGGGAGCCGACAGTTTAGCGCGTGCGCGGGGCGCGGCGGCGCCGGGGCGTAGCAGAGCGCACATCGCATGCGTGTAAGAACGACCGTGCGGGAGCGCCGGGGTTAAACTCGATCCGCGCTGAACATCCCCCCGGTGAGCATGCGTCTCAACCAGATCAAGATCGAATTCGTCCCGGAGCACGACCGGCTGCAGATGCGCCTCGCGACCGACAGCGGCGCGGAAGTGCTGCTCTGGCTCACCCGGCGCTGCGTCAAACGGTTGTGGCCCCTGCTGATGGGCATGGCCCAGGCGAGCCCGGAGATCGCCCTGCAGCCGAACCCGGAGGCGCGGCGCGCGCTGCTCGGACTGCGGCACGAGCGGGCGATCCGTGCCGCCGACTTCTCCAAGCCCTATCAGGAGGTCGCTCGCGAGCGCCCGCTCGGACAGAGCCCGCTGCTCGTCACCCGGATCCAGCCGCGCCGCGATCAGCAGGGGCGGCAGGTGCTCGGGCTGCTGCCCGCGGTTGGCCAGGGCGTGCATCTCACCCTCGATGACAATCTGCTCCACGGCCTGGTCCGCCTGATCCAGAGCGCGGCCGCGCGCGCCGATTGGGATCTGGAGCTCAAGGTGCCGGCGGGGCTCACGCTCGCGCCGAGCGAGCAAGACGGCCGGCCGACGATCAATTGACGCGCGGCCCGTGCGGCGAGCGAGCGTCCTCGCGCCCGTGCGGATCGGCGCGGTTGCGGGCTGCGCAACCCGTCACTCCATCGCTTCCAGCTCGGTGTGCAGCCGCAACCATTCGTCCTCCGCCTGATCGAGCGCAACGGCGAGCCGCGCTTGCTCGCGGAGCGCGGCGGCGACTTCCCGCTGATCGCCCTGCGCGTAAAAGGTTTCGGCGGCGAGCTTCGCTTCGAGCAGCGATTTCTCGCTCGTTAGCCGCTCGATCTCGGCTTCCAGCTTCCGGATCCGGTCCGCGATCGGCTTGCGGCTGCGCGCGCGCGCTTGCCGCGCCTCGGCTTGGGCGCGCTTTTGCTCGCGCCGCGTCGGGCCGGCGCTCGCCTTGGGCCGGTCGGCGGCGCGGCGATCCGCGAGCCAGTCGCGATAGTCGTCGAGGTCGCCGTCGAACGGCTCCACGCGGCCCTCGGCGACGAGCGCGAGCGTGTCGGTCGCGGTGCGCAGGAGATGCCGGTCGTGGGAGACGAGCAGCATTGCGCCCTCGAACTCCTGCAGCGCGAGCGCGAGCGCCTCCCGCATCTCGAGGTCGAGGTGGTTGGTCGGCTCGTCGAGGAGCAGCAGGTTCGGCCGCTGCCACACCACCAGCGCAAGGGCGAGGCGGGCGCGCTCGCCGCCGGAGAAGCCCGCCACCGGCGCCACCGCGACCTCGCCGCGGAAGTCGAAGCTCCCCAGAAAATCGCGCAGCGCCTGCTCGCGCGCTTGCGGATCGATCCGCTGCAGGTGCCGCAGCGGCGTCTCGTCGGGACGCAGCACTTCGAGCGTATGCTGGGCGAAATACCCGACCCGCAAGCCCTTGCCTTCGCGCCGCTCGCCGGCGAGCGGCGCGAGCTGCCCCGCGAGCAGCTTGACGAGCGTCGTCTTGCCGGCGCCGTTGCGGCCGAGGAGGCCGATGCGCGCGCCGGCCTGCAGCGTGAGGTTCACCGCGGCGAGCACGCTTACCCCGTCGTAACCGACCGCCGCGTCCTCCAGCGCGAGGACCGGATCGGGCGTGCCCGGAAACTCGCGGAAGTGGAAATCGAACGGCGAGTCGACGTGCGCGGGCGCGATGCGCTCCATCCGCGCGAGGGCCTTCAGCCGGCTTTGCGCCTGGCGGGCCTTGGTCGCCTTCGCCCGGAAGCGATCGATGAACGCTTCGAGCCGGGCGATCTCGCGCTGCTGGCGGGCGGCGAGCGAGCGCTCGCCGGCGAGCCGCTCGGCGCGCCGCGCTTCGAACCCGGAATAGTTGCCGCTGTAGCGTCGCAACCGCCGCGCCTCGAAGCTCACGATCGTGGTCACCGTCGCATCGAGGAACTCGCGGTCGTGCGAGACGAGAAGGAGCGTCCCGGCGTAGCTCCCGAGCCAGCCTTCGAGCCACACGATGGCGTCGAGGTCGAGGTGGTTGGTCGGCTCGTCGAGGAGCAGCAGATCGGAGCGATACATCAGCGCGCGCGCCAGATTGAGGCGCACGCGCCAGCCGCCGGAGAACTCGCCGACGCCGCGCTCGAGGTCACCGGGCGCGAAGCCGAGCCCGTGCAGCAGGGCCGCCGCGCGCGGCCGCGCCGAGTAGCCGTCCAGATGCGCGTAGCGCTCATGGGCGGCGGCGAGCCGCTCGCCGTCGCCGTCCGCGCTCGCCGCGGCGAGCTCGCTTTCGGCGCGGCGCAGCGCCTGGTCGCCGTCGATCACGAAGTCGATCGCGGCCCGCGCGAGCGCCGTGGTCTCCTGGGCAACGTGCGCGAGCGTCCAGCCGGCGGGGAATTCGACGTCGCCCGCGTCGGCATGCAGCTCACCGAGCAGGAGCGCGAACAGGCTGGACTTGCCGCAACCGTTGGCGCCGACGATGCCGACGCGCTCGCCGGGATGGAGGGCGAGATCGGCGGCCTCGAGCAGGAGCTTCGCGCCGCGCCGCAGGGCGACCTTGCGCAGAGTGATCATCGCCGCGGCATGGTAATGGAGCGCACCCGCGTGGATGCCATCCGGTCGAGGGCCTCTGCTATACTGCGCCCCGTTCGCATTGCCACTTTCGCCACCCTCGCCCGCCTGGACGCCATCCTTCTTCCGAATTCTCGCGCGCGCGCGATTCGTCGGAGCTTCGCCTGACTACTTTCGCTGACCTGGGCCTGCGCCCGGAGCTGCTGCGGGCCGTTGCCGAGCAGGGCTACACCACCCCGACGCCGATTCAGGCGCAGGCGATTCCGCACATCCTCGCCGGGAGCGACGTGATGGGCGGCGCGCAGACCGGCACCGGCAAGACCGCCGGGTTCACGCTGCCGTTGCTGCAACGGCTCGCCGAACACGCGAACACCAGCGTGTCGCCCGCACGGCACCCGGTGCGAGCGCTCATCCTCGCGCCGACGCGCGAGCTCGCGGCGCAGGTCGAGGAGAGCGTGCGGGGCTACGCGAAGTACATCGGCCTCCGCAGCACCGTCGTCTTCGGCGGCATCCCGATGGAGCCGCAGACCGACCAGTTGCGGCGCGGGGTCGAGATCCTGGTCGCGACGCCGGGCCGGCTGCTCGACCACGTGCAGCAGAAGACGGTGAATCTCGGCCAGGTCGAGATCTTCGTGCTCGATGAGGCCGACCGGATGCTCGACATGGGATTCATTCCGGACGTGCGGCGGATCATCGCCCTTCTCACCGCGCGCAAGCAGAATCTCCTGTTCTCCGCCACCCTTTCGGACGAGATCCGCCGGCTCGCGAAATCGTTCCTGCGCGACCCGGTGGTGGTGCAGGTCGCGCCGAAGCACGCCACCGCCGAGCTCGTCGCGCATGTCGTCCATCCGGTGCGGCGCGAGCGCAAGCGCGAGCTGCTGGTGCACCTGATCAAGACGCGCCGCATGTCGCAAGTGCTGGTCTTCGTCGCGACGCGCATCGGCGCGAACCGGCTCGCCTACCAGCTCAACCGGGAAGGCGTGCACGCGGCTGCGATCCACGGCGACCGCACGCAGGGCGAGCGCATGCAGGCGCTCGATGACTTCAAGCTCGGCAAGGTCGGGGTGCTGGTCGCGACGGATGTCGCCGCGCGCGGTCTGGACATCGAGGAGCTGCCGTTCGTCCTGAACTTCGAGCTCCCCAACTCGCCCGATGACTACGTGCATCGGATCGGCCGGACCGGCCGCGCCGGATCGACGGGCACCGCGGTCTCGCTGGTGTGCCCGGACGAGCACGAGCGGCTCGCCGAGATCGAGCGGACGATTCGCTTGCGCATCCCGCGCGAAGTGGTGTCGGGGTTCGGCCACGCTTCGGAGGCGCCGCTGATGGAGCCGCCGCGCAAGGAGAGCCGCCGGGACAGCGGCGAAGACCGGCTCACGCACGCGCGCAAGCGCGAGCCGGGCGCAAGACCCGCCGCCGTTTCCCAGACCGACCCCATCTTCACCCGCCCGTACGAGCCGGGAACGGCGCCGCCCGCGCCGCAGTCGGCGCGGGCCACGGCGGCGCCCAAGAAGCGCGAGCGTCAAGTGGCCGCGCTCCTCGGCGGCTTCGTCCGCAAGCCGGCTAGCTAGACGCAGCGTCCGCCGTCCACC